>Ga0210097_1000115_pt1 | contig 36251 bp, 44 predicted proteins | sample Joice_CattailNLA_2_FD_185521 | JGI IMG/M metagenome (GOLD analysis project Ga0210097, IMG submission 185521) | Wetland microbial communities from San Francisco Bay, California, USA, that impact long-term carbon sequestration - Joice_CattailNLA_D2... | ecosystem: Environmental > Aquatic > Marine...
TGACTCGCCCGCTATAGCGTTCCATGTACCATCGATGATACCGTTGCCGTTCCCGTTGGTAACGGTAATACCAACAGTTACCGGCAAATGAGTTGTAGCGGCACTGTCATCTCCGGGCAGGGCCTTATACTTGTCCTGATAACCATAGATGAATATCGGAATGTTCTTGAAATCGTTGGCGAGGTTCTTTACCCGTGCGCTGTTGATCAATTCTTGTCCTTTCAGCACACCTCCTAGCAAGAGGCCGATGATCACCAGTACGATGGCGATCTCGATCAAGGTAAAGCCGGATTGATTTCGTTTCATTATGATACGCTCCTAATTTTTTGAGTTACGCCCGAGTATCAGCAAATGTTGTGCCAATGCTACACATGTATTTTGATATTGTCACGCATCGCCACAGGAAAGACGTCAAATCAAGCCATTCGGATGATACAGTATGTCATGAGGGAGTTTTGTGGGATGCTTGAAACCGGAGGATGTAGTGCAATTTGAATGAGGTTGTGGCGAGATTTTGACAGGATTATGACGAAATGTTGACAGCTAACATGGCGAGACAAATTTTTACCAGTCGCTTGCTGTTGCCGGCGATGCTATGGCCATTGCACGGTGCGCTGTTGCTTGGTGTGGAAAGTCCGTGGGTTCACCCGCTGTTGCTGGCTCACCTTGGGCTGTTCCTGCTCTGGCAGCCGCTGTGGCGCGCCGAGAGCAGGGTCGGGACAGGCGCGTTGGCATTTATCGCGATTACGGCGGGAGCGGCACTGTTCTGGCTGAGCTGGTGGACAATCGCTTTCTGGCTTACCGGCCTGTTTGGGCTTGTTGGTGCCCGTATATTCGTCTTTCAAAATCGCCTTGCGCGATGGTTATACCTGACAGTGATGATATATCTGCTCGCTGTGTTGCTGCTTTGGGTGCTGCCGAATCTGTTTGTAGCTCAATACACCATTGATGCGGGGAGCATAGTGATGAGATACGTGCTGCCGCTTTTGTTGCTGGCCATGACAGTTTTTCCTGTCGGTAGAGCTAAGGGCGAAGGCACCCAGGCCGTAGACTTCATTTACAGTTTGTTGCTGTTCATGTTGTTAACTTTGGTGGTGCTTGGCAGCCTCGCTTTTATGACCTTGGGGAAGCTGGATTACCTTGATGCACTGTTGCGCACACTGTTCCTGATGGGATTGATCTTGCTGGTATTCGGCGCGTTGTGGAATCCGCGATTCGGTTATGCCGGCCTGCAAGTAATGTTTTCGCGCTATCTGTTGAATGTCGGCACGCCGTTTGAACACTGGTTAACCCAATTGACCGAGGCGGTCCAGCGCGAACCCGATGCGGAGGCCTATCTGCGCCGGGCCGTTACTTTGCTGGAGGAATTTCAGTGGCTTTCAGGTTTGTCATGGCAATCGCCCGATGGTACGGGGCAATTCGGGCAATTCAGCAATCACAGCGTGGTGGTGCAGGAAAGCGGGTTGCGTTTGACAGTGTATTCACATCAATCGCTCAACCCCACCCTGGCATTGCATATCTACCTGCTTGTCAAATTGATCGGCTATTTCTATCAAGCCAAACAGCGGGAGAAAAATTTGCGCGATATCACGCGCTTGCAGGCCGTATATGAGACCGGGTCGCGTCTTACCCATGACCTGAAAAACATGCTGCAATCGCTGCTCTCTCTCTCTGCCATCGCACAAAGCCAAGAGGAGCGCGCGCAACACTTGCTGCAACTGCAGCTCCCGATGCTTACACAGCGTATCGAGGCGACATTACTCAAACTCCATCAGCCGAATATTGCCGATGGTGAAACTGCACAACTTGCACTGAATGTTTGGTGGGACGCTTTGCGGCAGCGCAACCAGCATCAGGCCATAGACTGGCACGAACCGGATAGTTTGCCGGACATTGATATTCCAGCCGCCCTGTTCGATTGCATAATCGACAATCTGATTGACAACGTCGTGAAAAAACGCCAATCCGACCCCGGCGTCGCCATTTCCATCAAAATTCAATCCAAACCTGTAAGGATAACAGTCTGCGACAGCGGCGATTCGATACCTGAAAAAATCGCCAAAAATCTATTGCGCGGTGTTGTCCCCTCTGAAAACGGCTTGGGGATAGGCTTGTACCAGGCAGCTCGCTGGGCAGGGCAGCTGGGCTATCGTATGTCGTTGATCAGCAACCGGGATGGGAATGTATGTTTCGAATTGCGGGATAGCGAGGGAGAGAAGGAGCGGCGAAATTTGAATTTATAGTGATGCCCATGTGTGATAAGCTCCAAGCCGCTGTTATTTCCATGTGTTTTATTTCGTTTCATGAATTCCATATCGGCATCTAAATTCGCTGGTGAGTTGGTGCGCCAGGAAGTCCTTGATCTGCATGCCTACCACGTGCCGGACAGTTCCGGTTGCATCAAGCTGGATGCGATGGAGAACCCATATCAGATACCAACTGAATTGCGCGGTGAAATTGCCGAAGCGGTCGCAGCAGCAGCCATTAACCGTTATCCCGATCCTGGTGCCATATCTCTCAAGGAAAAAATCCGTAATGCAATTGGGCTGCATGAAGGGATGGATTTGTTGCTAGGCAATGGTTCTGATGAGCTTATCCAGTTGCTGGTATTGGCACTCAACAAACCGGGTGCGACTATGCTGAGCGTGGAGCCCTCGTTCGTGATGTACAAAATGATAGCGTCTTACACCGGAATGCGTTATGCGGGAGTGCCCCTGGCATCGAATTCAGGAGCGGCGGACTTTTCTCTGGATTTGCCGGCGATGCTCGCTTCAATCCAGCGCGAGCAACCCGCGTTGATTTTTCTGGCGTACCCGAACAACCCCACCGGAAATCTTTTCTCCTCGGAAGCTGTTGCCCAGATTATTGCGGCAACGCCAGGCCTGGTTGTGCTGGACGAGGCTTATTATGCTTTTGCAAGTGACAGCTTTGTTCCTCATTTGAAGCGTTATGCAAATCTGTTGGTGATGCGTACCTTTTCCAAGCTCGGCATGGCTGGTTTGCGTCTCGGATTTCTAGCGGGCAGTGCGGAGTGGTTGAGGGAGTTGGAAAAGCTGCGCTTGCCGTATAATGTCGGTGTATTGACGCAATTGGTGGCCGGGAAATTATTGGCTCATCACGAAGTGTTGTTGCAACAAGCAGAACGGATCAAGCGGGATCGAGCAAAGCTTTATCAACAGTTGACCGGAATTTCAGCTTTAGATGTTTATTCGAGCGAGGCGAATTTCCTGCTGTTCCGTGTCGCGAAGGCGACGGAAATATTCAATGGCTTGAAACAGCGCGGCGTATTGATCAAGAACCTGGATGGAGGACATCCGATGCTGAAAGACTGCTTGCGCGTGACAGTGGGTACACCCGAAGAAAACGAGCAATTTATAAGTGCTTTGAAAGAATGCTTATAAAATAACATGAGCGAGTTTCGGCGGAGACTAACCTTTTGGTTATGTCGTAACCATAACGATAAGTTTATTGCCTCATTACAAGAATTCATCATTCAATACGCATAAGGCCAATCATGCGCAGCGCAAAAGTTTCACGCAACACCCTGGAAACCCGGATCACGATCGAACTGGCGCTTGATGGCAGCGGCAAGTCCAAGTTTGATACCGGTCTGCCGTTCCTCGATCACATGCTCGATCAGATCGCCCGGCATGGTTTGCTGGATCTGGATATTCAGGCCAAGGGCGATCTGCACATCGATGCGCACCATACTGTCGAAGACATCGGCATCACTCTGGGCCAGGCACTCAATCAGGCGGTTGGTGACAAGAAAGGTTTGCGCCGCTATGGCCACGCTTTCATACCGTTGGATGAGGCCTTGACCCGCGTGGTGCTCGACATTTCCGGCCGCCCGGGCTTGGTGTTTAATTGTGAATTTGTGCGCGGCAACGTCGGCGATTTTGATGTGGATCTGATCAAGGAATTCTTTCAGGGTTTTGTCAATCACGCCCTGGTGACATTGCATATCGACAATCTCTCGGGAGACAATGCCCACCATCAGGCCGAGACTATTTTCAAGGCTTTTGGACGCGCGCTGCGCATGGCTTTGGAAATGGACCCGCGTATGGCAGGCGTGTTGCCATCCACCAAGGGTTCACTGTAATTTCAAGATGGCTGATGTCGCAGTAGTCGATTATGGCATGGGGAATTTGCGCTCGGTCGAACAGGCGTTGCGCAAGGTGGCGCCCGCGTCTGAAATTGTTGTCACGGACGATGCCGATACGATAGCAAATGCCAAGCGTGTGGTGTTTCCCGGGCAAGGCGCGATGCCCGACTGCATGCGCGAACTGGATGCGCGCGGACTGCGCGACGCCGTGCTGCTGGCAGCGAGCAACAAGCCTTTTCTCGGTATCTGCATCGGGCTGCAAATGTTGTTTGATCACAGTGATGAAGGCGATGTAGCCGGACTGGGGATTTTGCGCGGGAAGGTGCTGCGCTTTGCCAGTCATATGCAAGATGCTCAGGGCAATAAACTCAAGGTGCCGCACATGGGTTGGAATCAGGTTCATCACGTGCAACACCCTTTGTGGTCCGGTATAGAACAGGATGCGCGTTTTTATTTCGTCCACAGTTACTATGTGCAGCCGCAGGATGCGTCGCTGGTTCAGGCCACCAGCCAGTATCCGAGATCGTTTGTATGCGCGGTAGCAAAAGATAATTTGTTTGCGGTGCAGTTCCACCCTGAAAAAAGCCAAGCGGCCGGACTCAGACTGCTGCAAAACTTTATGCAATGGAATCCTTAATTATTTACTTACTGCCATGCTGATTATTCCTGCGATAGACTTGAAAGATGGTCATTGTGTGCGTCTTAAACAAGGTGTGATGGAAGATGCCACTGTGTTTTCGGAAGATCCGTCCGCCATGGCAAGACACTGGTTGGTGCAAGGCGCGCGCCGCTTGCATCTGGTGGACCTGAACGGAGCGTTTGCCGGCAAGCCGAAGAACGAAGCCGCGGTTCGCAGCATCATCGACGCGGTAGGAATGGACATCCCAGTACAGCTCGGCGGAGGCATACGCGATCTGGAAACTATCGAACGTTACCTCGATATCGGCGTGACCTACATCATAATAGGTACCGCGGCCGTGAAAGTGCCCGGCTTCCTGCATGAAGCCTGCGATGCGTTTCCGGGACACATCATGGTGGGCCTGGATGCCAAGGGCGGGAAAGTGGCGGTGGACGGGTGGTCCAAGTTGACCGGACACGACGTGGCCGATTTGGCCCAGCGTTTTGAAGGTTATGGCGTGGAGGCAATCATTTACACCGATATCGGACGCGACGGGATGCTGTCAGGCGTTAATATTCCCGCTACTGTTGAGTTGGCCGCTCCATTGCATGTGCCGGTGATCGCCAGCGGTGGTATAACCAATCTGGAAGATGTACGTGCCCTGTGTGCGGTCCAGGCTGAAGGTATCAGCGGTGCGATCACAGGGCGTGCGATCTACGAAGGAACGCTGGATTTCAAAGCCGCGCAAACTCTGGCGGATGATTTGACCCAGGCTGCACTTTAGACCATGCTCGCCAAGCGCATCATTCCCTGTCTGGACGTGACTGCAGGGCGCGTCGTCAAAGGCGTGAGTTTTGTCGAGCTGCGCGATGCCGGTGATCCGGTGGAGATTGCGCGGCGCTATGACGAGCAGGGCGCGGATGAACTGACCTTTCTGGACATCACCGCGAGCTCGGACGACAGGGGGATCATTTTTCGCATCATCGAACAGGTCGCCTCGCAAGTATTTATTCCGCTGACCGTAGGCGGCGGTGTGCGTGAAGTGAGCGATGTTCGCGATCTGCTGAATGCCGGAGCGGATAAAGTCAGTATCAATACTTCCGCGGTGCTCAATCCGCAATTGGTCGCCGATGCGGCCGGGCGTTTTGGAGAGCAGTGCATCGTGGTGGCGATCGATGCAAAGCAGGTTTCGCCGGGGCATTGGCAAGTTTTCACACACGGAGGACGCAACGCCACTAGCCTGGATGCGGTGAGTTGGGCAAAAAAGATGCAGGATTCTGGCGCGGGAGAAATTCTGCTGACCAGCATGGACAGGGATGGGCAAAAGAGCGGCTTCGATTTGGCGTTGACCCGAGCTATCACTGATGCGCTTGATATCCCTGTGATCGCAAGCGGAGGTGTGGGCAATCTGCAGCACTTGGTCGATGGCGTAAAAAAGGGTGGAGCGGACGCTGTGTTGGCCGCAAGTATTTTTCATTTTGGCGAATATACCGTGCGGCAGGCCAAACAGTTCATGGCGCAGAATGGCATCGAGGTGCGGTTATGACACGGTGCGCGAAAGCGACGGGTGCGGGAATAACCGCATCGCACCTCCTCCCGCAAACGGCTGGCTGCGCCAGTAACGTGTCGGAGGTGCGGTTATGACACGGTGCGCGAAAGCGACGGGTGCGGGAATAACCGCATCGCACCTCCTCCCGCAAACGGCTGGCTGCGCCAGTAACGTGTCGGAGGTGCGTTTATGAGCGAAAACTGGTTAAACAAGGTAAATTGGTCTGCCGATGGTTTGGTGACAGCTATTGCACAGGATGCGGCCACGGATCGGGTGCTGATGGTGGCGTGGATGGATCGCGATGCGCTGAAACTCACCCAACAAAAAGGCGAAGCTGTTTATTGGTCCCGTTCGCGCAAGAAACTTTGGCACAAGGGCGAAGAGTCCGGGCATTTTCAGAAAGTGAAGGAAATACGTCTCGATTGCGATGGCGACGTGGTTCTGCTGAAGGTTGAACAACTGGGCGGTATCGCCTGTCATACCGGGCGAGCAAGTTGTTTTTACAGACGTTTGGAACAAGGTGATTGGGTGGAAGTCGATGCTGTGCTGAAATCTCCGGATGAGATATACAAGACATGAAACAAGATATATTGCAGAGATTAAACGAAACGCTGGAGGCGCGAAAACAGGCATCACCAGAAAACTCCTATGTCGCCAAACTGTTCAGCAAGGGCGAGGATGCCATCCTGAAGAAGATCGCCGAGGAAGCCACGGAAGTCATACTCGCCAGCAAAGAAGCCGACAAAACGCATCTGGTGTATGAAACTGCCGATTTGTGGTTTCATTGCATGGTGCTGCTTGCGCAGCATGGATTGAGCGCTGAAGATGTACTTGAAGAATTGGCCAGGCGTGAGGGTTTGTCCGGAATCGCCGAAAAGGCCGGTCGGGCCAAGGAATGATCATGAGCGATTGTCTGTTTTGCAAAATCGTGCGCGCTGAAATACCCTGCCGCAAAGTGTACGAAGATGATGAAGTGCTGGCGTTCCATGATATCAACCCGGTCGCGCCTGTGCACTTCATGCTTGTGCCGAAGTTGCATTTGGCAACGCTGAGTGATGCACGCAATACGCACGCGGCTTTGCTGGGCAAGATGTTATTACTGGCACCCAAGCTGGCGAAGGAACAGGGGTTGCATGACGGTTTTCGCACTGTGATCAATACCGGCAAGGGTGGTGGTCAGGAGATATTTCACTTGCACATACATGTCATTGGCGGGGGTAAGATCCCGCCCATGGTGCGTCGCGATTGATTTTGCAAAGTGCGGCAATAAATTTATAAGGAGAACGAGATGGGCGGATTGAGTATTTGGCATTGGCTAATTGTGTTGCTGGTTATTGTGCTGGTGTTTGGCACCAAGAAACTACGCAACATCGGCAGCGATCTGGGCAGTGCGGTAAAGGGTTTCAAGGAAGGCATGCGTTCCGAAGAAGAGCCTGCCAAGCAGATCAAGGAAGAAGGACAGACTATCGAAGGCGAAGTGAAAGACAAAAAGACAACGAACGTATAAACTTTTTCTTGTAGCGGGTAAAGATGTTTGACTTCGGTATATCGGAACTAATGGTGGTCATGGTGGTAGCGCTCATCGTGATCGGGCCCGAACGCCTGCCAAAAGTAGCACGCACTCTTGGGCACCTGTGGGGAAGAGCGCAACGTTATGTGAATGGCGTGAAAGCAGATATAGAGCGCGACATGGCGGTCGAGGAATTCCGCCAGTTGCAGCAAAAAGTGCAAGCCGAAGCCGGCGCGCTGGAACAATCTTTCAAGGAAGCAACAGAAACAGCGGATCAACAAGTGCAGGCAATCAACGAGGAGGTAGCAAAGCTTTCATCGCCAGATCAAACAAACCGACAGCCAGCACAACCGGCTGATAATCCATCCGCTACACCACCGATCAACAAACCCGAATGAACACCGGAGCAAGTTTTATCGCGCACCTGGTTGAATTGCGCTCCCGCTTGCTGAACGCGGTAGTGGCGGTGTTACTAATATTCGTCTGCCTGTTCCCTTGGGCATCAGACCTCTACACCTTGCTGGCACACCCGCTGCTGGCCAGGCTGCCGAAAGGTGGACAGATGATCGCCACCGATGTCACCACCCCGTTCTTCGTACCTCTGAAGGTCGCTTTGATGGCAGCATTCCTGATCGCGCTGCCCTATATTCTTTATCAGATATGGCGTTTTGTCGCGCCTGGATTATATGAACACGAAAAACGCCTGGTGTGGCCACTGATCATTGCGAGTACGATTTTGTTTTTTTGCGGCATGGGATTCGCTTACTTTGTGGTATTCCCGGTGGTATTCGGCTTCATTACTGCCAGCGCGCCGCAAGGTGTGGCAGTGATGACCGACATCGACAAATACCTGAGCTTCGTACTCACCATGTTCATTGCTTTCGGCATCACATTCCAGGTGCCGGTTGCGGTAGTGCTATCGGTGCGCATGGGTTTCATCACGGTCGAAAAACTGCGTTCAATGCGTCCTTATATGGTGGTCGGGGCGTTCGTGGTGGGTGCAATCTTCACACCGCCGGATGTGGTTTCGCAGTCCATGCTGGCGGTACCGCTATGGTTGCTTTATGAGCTGGGAATCTTGGTAGCGAATTGGGTAAAGCCGGCCGAGAAAACTGCTGAAGCAGATAGCCGTTAACTTCCGTATTCTCGGCCGGGTTACTCTTCAACCGGCCTCGGGCGTTTACCGATCTTCACCTGCATGTTCATTGTTGCCCCATTACGCAGCAGTTTGATCATGACCATTTTGCCTGGAGGAAGATTGGCAACTGTATCCAGCATGGAACTGGAGTCGTCGATTGCCTTGTCGTCAATCGCGATCAGAATATCCCCGGCCTTCACGCCGGCATGTTCAGCCGGACTGTCGTGTATAACTTCGGTGATTAGCACACCTTTGGTATCGCCGAGTTTGAAGGATTCGGCCAGTTCTGGGGTGAGTTCCTGGACACCTGCACCGACCCATCCACGCGTGACTGACCCGTGCTGTATGATCTGTTCCATGGTCTTTTTCGCGGTACTGGCAGATATGGCAAAACCGATGCCAAGCGATCCTCCATTCGGAGAATAGATCGCGCTGTTGATGCCGATCAGGTTGCCGTTACCGTCCACCAATGCGCCGCCGGAATTGCCGGGATTGATCGCGGCATCGGTCTGGATGAAATTTTCAAACGTGTTGATGCCCAGATGGTCGCGCTTGAGTGCGCTGACGATGCCCATGGTGACGGTTTCGCCCACGCCGAAAGGATTGCCGATGGCGAGCACCATGTCGCCCACATGTGCTAGTTCCGGATGGCCGAAAGTGATAGCGGGCAGATTACCGGGCAGCTCGATTTTGATCACCGCTAGATCAGTCTCAGGATCTGAACCTATGACATGTGCCTTGGCCTTGCGGCCATCTGACAGCGCGACTTCGATTTGATCCGCCGCTTCCACCACGTGCTGGTTGGTCAAGATGTAGCCATCGGGACTGACGATAACTCCGGAACCGAGGCTGGAGCTGGTTTGCGGTTCAGTATCGAACTGGTCGCCGAAGAAAAATTTAAAGCGCGGGTCATCCATAAAGGGATTGACAGGCGTCTTTATGATGGTACTGGTAAAGATGTTCACCACGGCAGGCATGGCTTTCTGTGCCGCGGCACTCATACCCATCGCTGGTGATTTGGAGTCGCTGCCCAGCGGTGTGTTTTCATACAGGGTGACCACTCCGGTGCGCGCAGCATTCGGCAGCAACTCCGGCTTGAGAGTATGAATGATAAAAAGAAGCGCCAGCGCAATGGTGACGGTTTGGGTGAACAAGAGCCAGTGTTTACGCATGATATGATGAACTTGGTAATATCAAAATGTGAAGGGAACGTTATGCTGCTTAGTGAATTGCGCGATTATAACGCAAGCCTGCTGCAAACAAATCTGTTCAAGGATTATTGCCCGAATGGTATTCAGGTTGAAGGCCGCGCGGAAGTAAGGCGTATTGCAACCGGTGTAACAGCCTCCCAGCAAGTGCTGGAAGAAGCGATCGCGTGGGGCGCAGACGCGATTCTGGTGCATCACGGCTATTTCTGGCGCAATGAAGAGGCTACTATCGTCGGGATCAAGAAAAAACGCATCGCGTTGTTATTGCGCAAAGATGTGAGTTTGCTGGCATACCATCTGCCACTCGACGCGCATGCCGAACTGGGAAACAATGCTCAGCTTGGCAAGTTGCTGGGCTTGATTGAACTGGGCCGGTTCGGTGACCAGAATATTGCCTGGACCGGTTCGTTAGCGCAATCTCAGACACTGGCTCAGTTAACTTCGAGGATTGGGCATGCTTTGAAACGAACCCCGCAAGTCATTGGGGACGGTGCAAAACAGATCCAAAAAGTGGCATGGTGCAGCGGCGGCGCTCAAGGTTATTTCGAACTGGCAATATCGCAGGGCGTGGATGCTTATTTAACCGGAGAAGTTTCCGAACAGAATTTTCATTTGGCCAATGAAACCGGTGTCGCGTTTATTGCCGCCGGGCATCATGCTACCGAGAGATTTGGAATTCAGGCGCTGGGCGAACATCTTGCAAGACAATTCGGTTTGGAACACCGCTTTTTTGACCAGCCCAACCCGGTCTGAATTTTTGTCGAGAATACTCCCGATTAATCATCGAGCAATTCATTGCGAAGCTGTTGTAGGGAAGCGTGCAGGCTACGTGGTAGTGTTGTGCGTATCATTTCATTGGCATGAGCGATGGCCGAGCCGTAATCTATCAGCAACTTCTTCAGAATGAGTTCCATCTCATCCAGTAGTTGCTCGGGTCGGTGTGCGTAACGCATCAGGAAATCTTTGCGTCGCGGATGAAATGGCGTCCACTGCCAGGCAAGGAATCTCTCATTATTTTTGAAGCCGGCGTTTTGCAGCGACGTCTTCAGGCTTTTTACTGCGACTATTCCGAGCTGCTCGGGCGAGGGGGTGGCACTCCACATCAGGCCGTAATAAATTCTCCATTCTCCACCAAGGTATTGCTGCTCCACCATAGGAAGAAGACTAAGCACTTGTTCCGAACCGGCATCGCAGTGCAATCCGACTAGGCAATCTGGCGCATCCCTGTATTCGGTAGGTTCGAGGTGCCATGCCAGTCCATGTTCTCCACTCAAATTCTCAAGACGTGATTGCAAATTCAGCCATAGGCGATTGTTCATTTGCTCACGCAGTTTATCCATCTGTTCTGCAACAGAAAGGCCAAGCGGCAAGTTTTCTGGCAGGGCAAAAAAATCAAGTATCGCCTGTTCTTCATTCATGATGCCATATCCGATGTGATCCAACTTCTGAAATGTATCCAAATGTATCGGAATGTATATAAGCAGTTACTGTAATTGCGTGTGGCATATAACTTTTTTGTGGTGTCATAGATGAGATGCAATTTTCAGAGTTGACTTTATTTTTCAGACTAGACATTATTCGCCCGTGTTGCTGCGCCGCGCTTGGTCACTTGTGCGGAAAATAACAGAGACAGATGATAATTATAATCGCGGCACAACACATCAAAAAAATAATCCGATTTACTCGTTCCATCATGCCGGAAGTTAAGGGGTGGGGGATGATTGTTTGCTGGGGGGAGCGCTTACGATGCACCGTTTCTTACGTTTGTCCGTTTTATTCATTGGGCTGTTTTCTGTCTTGGGCAGTTATGCCGCCGATGCACCGCAATCCGAACCAACGGACCCCGGTATTGAAGGTTCTGCTATCGACAAGGCCGCAAAGGAGAAATCCGATGGCGGCGACTCTGCGTTCGATGCCTGGTTATCGAAATACTTTGACTCAGACCCGGATAATATTGGCCCCGTAGTCAAGCAACCGATCGAGTTTCCGCACTTCCGCCATGCAGGGGATCATGACAAGGGCGGCATGGAAATTAATTGCATGTACTGCCATACCTATGCGCGACGCAGTCTGGTGGCCGGTATTCCGCCCGTGCAAAAATGCATAGGCTGCCATGAGAACATCGAATCGGTGCGAAACAAGCCGCGCATTAAAAAATTATTTGAATACTGGGATGCCAAGAAGGCTATTCCATGGAAGAAAGTTCATGATCTTCCTGACTTCGTTCGTTTTAGCCATGAGCGCCATATCCAGCGATTTATCTTTCAGCTGAACCGTCCGGTCCAGGAAGTGTGTGGCTATTGCCACGGCAATGTGAAGGAAATGACGGTGGCGCGCCGCCAGAAGTTGCTCTCAATGGGTTTCTGCGTCACCTGCCATGAAATACAACATCCCGTCACGGCCAAGGACGGCACACCCATCGGCGATCAAAAATACTGGTACAGCATGCGCAAACCAATTATTGACGTGTCTAGCGATCTTAAAGCCCAGGGCCCGAACGATTGTTGGGAATGCCATAAATAGTTAGAGAGGTTGTGATAATGAACAACGATTTTAATCGGCGTGATTTTCTGAAGGTGTTGGGCTGGGGCGGGACGGCAGTTGCATTGAGCGGCTGCGGAAACGGCATGGTCGAGAGCGGCAAGGAAACGGTTGTTTCGTATGTCGAGACGAACGACTACATGATTCCGAGCGTCAGCGTGTATTTCAATTCTACCTGTGCGCAATGCGATGCCGGTTGCAGCATCATGGGGAGGGTACGCGAAGGTCGTGTACTGAAGCTTGAAGGCAATCCGAATTCCGCGATCAATCGCGGCAAGACCTGTGGGTTGGGGCAGGCGGGTGTGCAACATCACTATAACCCGGACCGTGTGCGCGAGCCGTTGTTGCGGACCGGTGATCAGGGCGAAGCGATAAGCTGGGATAAGGCCTATGCGCTGATTGCCGAAAAGCTGAAAGGCGTGAGTGGCGAAGAGATTGCTTTTTTGACCGGCGGTGTGAGCGGCCATCTTAAAGTTCTGATGGGTAATTATCTGGACAGCTTCGGATGCAAGAATCATTTCGTCTATGAGGCGATCGCACCTGCTGTGGTGCGCGCGGCGAACAAAAAATCCTATGGCGTGGAAATGCCGCGCTTCAATATCAACAAGGCCAAGGTAGTGTTGTCATTCGGCGCCGACTTCCTGGGTGCATGGGTTTCCCCGGTGAATTTCTCCCAGCAGTATGCGCAGTTCCGCAAGGGTGTGAATGGCCAGCGCGGCGTGCTGATCCAGGTTGAATCCAAGATGACCATCACTGGCGCAAATGCAGACCGCTGGCTGGCGGTGCGTCCCGGAACTGAAGGTATCCTCGCTTTGGGTATCATTCATGCGCTGGGTACCGCAACCGGCGAGGTGGCAGCTGCGGTCAAGGGCTATGACAAGGAGCGCGTCAGCAGAGATACCGGTGTGTCGGCTGAGCAGATCGACAAGATCGCCGCGTTGCTGAAAGCGCGTACGCCCAGCCTAGTGCTTGTGGGCAGCGCAGCAGAAGGGTATGCACATGGTTCACAAAATGCCGCTGCGATCAATCTGCTTAACCAGGTATTGGGCAATGTCGGCAAGACAGTTGAAGGCGCTGCGATCGTCCCATTCCCGCAAATGATGCCGGCAACCGGCAATACGGTCGCGTTGAACAAGCTTAACAAGGGTTTGAATGAGGGCAAATACAAGGTGTTGTTCAGCTACGCTACCAATCCCGTGTTCACAGCGCCGGGTGCGATGAAGTTCAAGGACAACATGGCAAAGGCCGGTTTCAAGGTGGCGTTTGCGCATTATCTGGATGAAACCGCCATGCAGGCAGATCTGGTGTTGCCATTGGATTCCGCTCTGGAAGACTGGGGAACCCAAGTGCCCGAATACATGGCTGAGGGCGCGCAGATCAACATTCAGCAGCCGCTGATGGAAAAACTGCACCCCGGTACCCGCGGGATGGGCGATATATTGCTGGCTTTGATCAAACAACGCGGGGCTGCAGACTACAAGAATTTTGATGATTTCTATGCCTATCTGCGTTCAGCCGTGCTGCATAACAAGGGCGCGCTCGGCGGCAGTGGTGTTGCTGATGACGATATCTTCTGGAACGAGACGCTGAGCAAAGGCATAGTCAAACTGCCCGGGGCTGCGCACGCTTCATTGTCTGCCAGATCCGGCGCGTCGGGTTTGTCGTTGCCGGCTCCTGCAGCGATTGATGCCCAATATCCGTTGCAGCTTATTCCACATGTGAACGCTAGTCTGCGTGACGGACGTAATACTAACCAACCCTGGTTGCAGGAATCGCCTGATCCATTGACTACGATCGTGTGGGATTCCTGGGTCGAGATACACCCCAAAAAAGCTGCTGAACTCGGGATAGTGGAAGGCGATATCGTAGAGGTCACAGGCAAGAATGGCTCTGTCAAAGTGCAGGCATACGTGTTCCCGGGAATACATCCCGATGCGATATCGATTCCGATCGGCCGCGGACATGAGGCAATGGGACGTTACGCCAAGGGTTATGGCGTGAATCCGTTCCAGATCCTGGATCTGGTGTATGACAAGGAAACCGGCGAATTGGCGCTGCATGAGACCCGCGTCAAAATCAGCAAGACAGGTCAGCGTGTGATCGTGGTCAAGGATGAAGGTCCGGTAGGCGGCAATCAAGAGGGTCAAAAAATCGTCCCGCGTATGACCACAGATAAAGTAAACCTTTCGAAGGAGATCTAAATATGTCGATCAGTACCTTATTTGCTGATTACTCGCAATTCCGCCATCGGCATCCCGATGGCGACGTTCCGCACAACCCGTACAAATGGGCGATGGCTATCGATCTGGACGCATGCAGCGGCTGCAATGCCTGTGCTGTCGCATGTTACGCGGAAAATAACCTGCCGGTGGTTGGCAGGGAAAAATTCGCGAATGGTCAGGCGATGCACTGGATGCGCATCGAGCGCTACTGGGACCAGGATGGGCGCGAGTTTCCGGACCAGGGTGCGAGATACCTGCCCATGTTGTGCCAGCAATGCGAAGCTGCACCCTGCGAAACAGTGTGTCCGGTGGGAGCCACCAACCACACTCCGGATGGCCTCAATTCGCAGGTATATAACCGCTGTATCGGCTCGCGTTATTGCTCATCCAACTGCCCGTACAAAGTGCGTTATTTCAACTGGTGGGATTACCCCACCACCGACAACGTCTGGCCTGCCGAAATGAACTTGCAATTGAACCCGGATGTGACAGTGCGCGGCAAAGGCGTGATGGAAAAGTGTACATTCTGCATGCAGCGACTGAGAGCGGCCGAGAGCGATGCCAAGACCCAGGGCCGCCTGGTCCGAGACGGCGAGGTGCAGACGGCCTGCCAGCAAGCGTGTCCCACAAGTGCAATTAGCTTCGGTAATCTGGTTGATCCGGAGTCCAGGGTGCACAAGCAGTGGCGGGCACAGCAGGTTGAACTGGATAAACATGAGCAGGCCAAGGACGAGGAAGCGGGCGGGAGCGATTTGCGGGGCTATAGAATTTATGAATGGCTGGCACCCTACCCCTCGATCATGTATATGGAACGCGTGCGCGAAATCGCGATTTAATCCGGCAAAACTACCGCAATCTCATTAGGAAATAAACGATGAAAGATATCCGCGAAGACATCGCCTGGGCACAGATCAATAACGATGTGCTAAAAAGTTTGGAAAATCCCAGAAAACTGTACTGGGTAATTTTGTTCATTGCGATCGCTGTGGTCGGCGTTGCAGTGGGTTGCGAGATTTACCAGTACAACATGGGCCTGGGTGTGGGGAATTTTGACAATCCGCACATGTGGGGTTTGTATATCGCTTCTTTCATCTTCTGGATCGGCATGAGCCATTCGGGTACTTTGCTGTCGGCGATTCTGCATATCATGCATGCCGATTGGCGCAAACCGATCTATCGATTTGCCGAGGCCATGACGACTTTCTCGCTGATGACGGCCGGTCTGTTTGTCGCAGTGCATCTGGGGCGTATCTGGCAGATTTACTTTGCACTGCCGTATCCGAACATGCGCCAGTTGTGGCCGAATTTTCAATCGCCGTTGCTGTGGGACGCGATGGCGATCTTCACATATCTGAGTTCGTCGATTTTGTTCTTGTATGTAGGCATGATTCCGGATCTGGCAATCTGCCGCGACAACATGCATCCGGGTTGGCGCAAGAAACTATACACAGCATTGGCTCTGGGCTGGGAAGGAACTGACCGCCAGTGGCGCAATTTCCGCGTGACCTACCTGACCATCGCCTGTTTTCTGATACCGCTGGCCGTGTCGGTGCACTCCATCGTTGCGTCCGACTTTGCGATGTCGCAGCAACCCGGCTGGCACATCACCTCATTCCCGCCTTATTTTGTGGCCGGTGCTCTTTATTCCGGTTGTGCCGCGATCATCACGCTGTTCATCATCTTGCGTTATGTGTTCAAATTCGAGGAATACATGACGATGGCAATTTTGAAGAAGATCTCGCGATTGACTTTCGCGATTGCAATGGTATGGACTTACTTGGTGTGGGTCGAATACGCAACGGCTTGGTTCGGGAACGCTCACGACCATCACTTGATGATCGAGAAAGCCACCGGTACCTATGCGCCGTTTTGGTGGATGATGAATTTCTGCGCTTCGGTCGTTCCATTCGTTCTGTTTTTCAAACGTTTCCAAACCAACATCCCGGTGCTTTTCGCGGTTTCTCTGTTGCTTAACTTGGGCATGTGGCTGGAGCGCTGGATGATCGTTGCGCCGACATTCGCTGACGGGTATTACCCCTGGACTTGGGATCACAACCAGTGGCCCAGCCTGGTTCAATGGGGCATAGTGTTCGGCAGTTTCGGCTGGTTTACCATGTTGTTCATGATTTTCTGCAAGATATTCCCATCGGTATCGATGTATGAAGTCAAGGAAATGGTTTATCACCGCAAGCTGGCAACTAAAAAGCTGCAAGCAACCGCTAATCTGGCTGCAGCCGGGAAGGGGGCACATTAAATGGGGAAACGACATTTACTCGCGTTATTCACCGATTTTGACGAGGCCGAAGCGGTAGTCACCGAGTTGCGCGGAGTCACAATCAAAGGATTCAACGCTGACAAGGACATGATTGTGAAATCACCGATCGAGCATCCCGAAGTGGAGGAGTTTCTGGGTTACAAGCCCGTCCGCGTGCAGTGGTTCACCTTGGTAGGCGCAGTGGGAATGGGATTTTTGATGTTTTGGTTGATCGCAGCTTCGCAGGGCAACTTCTTTGCGCAAATGAAGGGCGGGAAACCGATTGTGCCGTTTCCGCCCGATTTCGTGCTGACCTACGAATTGTTCATTTTGGGTGGCGTATATATTACCGTGCTTGGCTTCCTGATCTGCGCGGGGCTGCCCGCCAGGCGCTCGCCGTTGTATAGCGCCAAGGTGTCCGAAGACCAGATTGGAATTCTGGTGCAGGCGGATGAAGCGATCAGCGGTACTTTGAAGTCGATTTTCACCAAACACCAGGCTTTGGAAATCCAGGAAGAGGCGGGGAAATGAAAAAGTTATCCTTGGCAATCTTATTATTGGTTGCACCCACGTTAGCATTTGCATGGCCGTGGTCCATGGACCAGGGTAACCAGATCAGCGTCAAGCCACAGGAAAGCGTTGATCCGGCGAACCCGGGCATGGAACCTTTCCCGAAACGGTCAGTGCCTGTTCCGGGTACTCCTACATCTACCACGGAGGTCAAGGACAAGGATGCTGCGTTCAAACTGGTCAACCCAGTTCCGGTCAATGCAAGAACGGTCGATATGGGTCACCGTCTGTTCTCGATTTATTGCGTTCCCTGTCATGGCAAGTCCGGTACCGGTGATGGCTATGTGGGACAAAAATTGATTCTGCAACCGTGGAATTTGACCTCGAGCAACGATATCCATCCTTGGAACTCCCCGGATTATCCGGATGGCTACATCTTTGGCATGATGACTTTCGGTGGTGCAGTAATGCCAGTGTACGCCATCGATTTGAGTCCCACCGAACGCTGGGAAGTGGTCAATTACATCCGTGCAGTGCTGCAAAAAAGGGGAATTCCCATTGCTACTGCCGCATCACAGAAGAGAAAATAGGAGACGGTCAAAATGTTTTCATTCAGCAATTGGTCGGTTGTGACTGTAAATTTTCTGGTGGTGCTTTATCTCGCCTTGGGCGGGGTAACGCTAAGCGCAATATTGCATCTGGCGGGTGCGCGCTGGAGATATGAGATTCGTCTTCTGGCCAGTTCATTGTTTGCCCTTTTTCCGTTGGCTTTCGTGTTGCTGGTCTTGTTGCTTGTCAATGCCGATGTTACTTTCCCGTGGATGAAACTGGCCGAGGAACATAAAGCCGGAGCAGGCCCCTGGGGAGGTTTCACGTTTCTCGCGTGGCGCGAAGTTATCGGCATGCTGGTGGCGATGGCGATACACTGGATTTTTATCAAGCGCCAGGCTGTTAGTGAACGCAGTCCCGAAGACGCGGCACGTTTTCACACGATTGCATGCTGGATACCCTATGTATATGTGATATACGGCACGATGGTGGCATGGGATTTTGAGATGTTCAATGTGTCTGGCTGGCAGAGCGGGATCTTTGGCATGCAGCAGTTTGTCAGCTTTTTCGGCATGTTCCTGTCGTTCCTGGTGATCTGGATCTACGCTTTGAACAGTCGCGACAGACTGGTACGACCGGTAGAGCCATTTGTGTATAATTACCTCGCGCAACTGATGTTGGCTTTTACATTGCTGTGGGTTTACACTTTCTACGCGCAATATCTTACCCTGTGGTATGGCAACATCCCGGAGGAACGGGATCGACTGAATGGGATGCAGGATGGTGATTACACCGTTATCTTTTGGGCATATATTGCTTTGAAACTGGTGATTCCGTTTTCTGCGCTTGCCTTGACGTTTACCCGTCACAATGTCAAAGCGACCGTAGCGGTGGCAGTCTGCATCATCATCGGTACGATATTTGAGCGCTATGTTTGGATAGCAGGTTCTAATGGTGGCGTCGGGCAATATCCGATCTTGGCTGCGATCGTTGTCAGTGGAGTAGTCGCGACAATCGGTTATTTCCTCGTGAGGATGCGTTTGCATAGCATCCAGTTGGTTAAAGGGTAATTCAAATTTATGATGAGATTGTATTCGGGGACGTCAGATCCCTACAGCCACCGCTGTCGCATTGTGCTGTTCGAAAAAGGCATGGATTTTGAAATTATCGATGTGGATTTGTTGAACAAGGCAGAGGATGTAGCTGCAATCAATCCATATGGCAAGGTGCCGGTGTTGGTGGAGCGCGATCTGGTGCTTTACGAGGCAAATATCATCAACGAATACATAGATGAACGTTTCCCACATCCGCAACTCATGCCTCCTGATCCTGTAATGCGTGGTCGTGCCAGGCTTTTTTTGCATCGCTTCGAGCAGGAAATTTACAGCCAGGTTGAAGTGATAGAGCATGGTGCGCCCAAGGCGGCCGACAAGGCGCGGGCAATCATTCGCGACAACCTGACCCAGCTTGCCCATATATTGACCAGTCAAAAGTTCTTGTTGGGTGATGAGTTCTCCATGCTTGATGTGGCGATCGCTCCGTTGCTTTGGCGGTTGGATCATTACGGCATCCAGATGGGCAAGGATGCAGCTCCGCTGATGAAATATGCCGAGCGGTTGTTCTCTCGCCAAGGATTCATCGATTCACTGACCGCTTCCGAGCGAGCAATGCGCAAGTGAGTGATTTATCCACGCGTCCGTACCTGATTCGCGCGATTTACGAATGGTGTGTGGATAGCGGGTTGACTCCCTATCTGGCCGTCCGTGTCGATGAGCACACCGAGGTGCCGCGTTCACATGTCAAGGACGGCGAAATCGTTCTGAATCTCAGTGCTGACGCAGTGCGCAATTTGCAGATGGGCAATGAGATGATTACCTGCACTGGACGGTTCTCTGGCGTGCCTTTCGATCTGATGGTGCCTGTCGTTGCGACCATAGGCATATTCGCCAAGGAGACCGGCCAGGGGTTGGTGTTTCAAAGCGAAGACCCGCAACATCCGCCCCCGTCTTCAGGCCCTGGCGATGGGGAATCCAAGCCGGTGCCGCATAAGCCAAATCTGAAAATCGTGAAATAATAAAGCCGCAGTATTTGCGGCCTTATTGTTTAGTGGTATCGACGCTACATTGCAACCTGAGCCAGCGTCGTATGCATCCTGTTCATGGCTTTTTGTTCGATTTGGCGGATACGCTCGGCCGATACATTGAACTCGGCTGCCAAGTCATGCAGAGTCGCTGAGTCACCTTCTTCGCAAAGCCAGCGCGCCTCGACGATGCGGCGGCTACGCTCATCCAAGCCTGCCAACGCATTTGCCAAGCCGGAGGTTTGCAAACGTTCACGTTCGGTCGTTTCCAGAATATGTGATGGTTCATGTTCCTCGTTATCGGCCAGATATTGGATGGGCGCATAACTCTCATCATCATCACTGTTGCCCGGTTCCAGCGCTATTTCATGTCCGGCGAAGCGTGCTTCCATATCCACCACGTCGTGTTCGCTGACATTGAGCTGCTGGGCGATCTCGCTTATTTGCTGCGGTTTGAGCGGTTCTAGTCCCTTCTTCATGCTGCGCAGATTGAAGAACAGCTTGCGCTGTGACTTGGTGGTGGCAATCTTGACCAGACGCCAGTTGCGTACCACGAACTCGTGAATCTCGGCGCGTATCCAGTGCAGCGCAAATGATACCAAGCGCACGCCGCGTTTCGGATCGTAGCGTTTCACCGCTTTCATCAGGCCGATATTACCCTCCTGTATCAGGTCAGCCTGGGGCAATCCATAACCGGCATAACCGCGCGCCACACTAACCACCACGCGCAAGTGGGACAATACCAACTCACGTGCGGCATCCAGGTCGTTGTCGGTTTTGAATCTCGTTGCCAAGGCAAACTCCCGCCTCTCCGACAGAACCGGAAAACTGTTTACTGTTTGGACGTAAGCTTCCAGGCTGCCTACAGCGGATGGTATCGGCAAACTCATAGTGGCATTCATCGTGTTTCCTCCTTAATTGCTATTTTAGCACTCACAATATAAGAGTGCCAAGTCGGAAAATAGTTCGACTGGATAGGAAAACATGCAGGGCAGTATCATTTCTCGATCTGCAACAAGCACCAGCGGCTCACCAAATACCAACGAGGAGATTTGCAGAATCCCATGGCCGGCTCTATTATCGCTGTTACGAAGCGTTGCAAGGCGTGATATTGTGCGATAAATCAAACTACTTCTTGGAAAAAAGCATGAATAAATTCATTCTCTTTCTGGCAGGCATGATAGCTGTCACATTTACGTCGGAAGTGTCGGCACTACCTTTGTTCGCTCGTCAGACAGGCATGGTTTGTTCCGCATGCCACTTTCAGCACTTTCCATTGTTGAATGGCTTTGGCCGCGCATTCAAGTCCGCCGGCTTCACCATGATGGGGGCACAAGGAAAAGTGGAAGGCGAAGGTTTGACCATTCCCAACACGCTAAACCTGTCCGTGCTGGCCACTGCCGGATATGAAAAAACCAATCAGGCTGCGGGCACCGCGCCGCAAAAAACAACCGGCGATGGCGCGTTCTATGTGCCGGGCACCGGCGGCGAACTATCCCTGTTCTTTGGCGGCCGAGTTAGCGATAACGCAGGCTTTCTGGCGGAAATCGGCACGGGTGGATCGGTCTCAGGCACAGTCATCAGTGGTACCCGCAGCTCGGCCAAGCTGCCAGTGGTGTTTGAAACTGCTATTCCCAATCTTAAGATGACTGAGGGCATGTTTGCCGGTTTTGTGCCTTTCACCACGGACAATCATGGCGCCTCTTACGGCTTTGAAGTGTTGAATACCGGAGCCAATGTCGTGCATATGATGAGTCCAGTGCCGGGGCTGAACGGTGCGCACAGCGCTGCACTTTCGGCCCAGCAGTTCATTGGCACAGATGGTTCAGCAACAGGGGTGGCATTGGTTGCGAGCAGCCCCAAGATTTTCGTCAACCTGACCAAATACGATCAGACCGGCATAGCAAACGGTACCCTGGCCGTTCTGGGTTCCACTTACGTTCGTGTAGCAACCATGTTCGATCTGGCCGGTTGGGATGCGGGTGCGGGGTTACAGGTTTGGAGCGGTAACTCGGCTGCATACGCCACCGGTACATATGTATACACCGATACCAAGGCAAGGGCCCTTGACGGGCAGTTGCAAGGCAGGCTGGGAGATATGCCGGTGGGTTTCTATGCCAGTTATGCGACGGCACCGGCTGGTACGAACACCTACAACATGGATCCCGCTGCGGCGGTGCCCGGTTCAGCGGTTACAGCAGCATACGGTACGCTTACCAAAAGCGCCTTCGTTATTTCTGGTGAAGCGGGCGTGGTCCCCGATAAAGTCACATTGGGCGCTGCCGCCCGCTACGGCAAGAGTGGCGTCGCGGCTGCGGGTTCAACCAACAGCAATACCACCGACAACGCGATCACGCTGATCGCCACCTACAAGTTTACCCAGAACATGATGGCGACATTCTGCCTGACCAACGCAAGCGGCGGATATTGGGATACGGCCCACCAGAATGCGCTGGGTAGCGGAACGACCAGCATTAATCTCACTGCTTCATTCTAAATATATATTGTTACAAACTCCATCCTGGGGATTTTTGAGCACGTGATATATTTGCTCAAAATGTCAAGAAATAAAAATTCTTTTGTGGCAAAAAATATACAGTATTTACGCTATTTAATAGCGAAAATACACGAAGTAGAGTTGGACAATTTCGATTTAACAACCGGAGGAGAAATATGCGTAAAACTATCTTGAATAAATTCATCCTTTTACTCGCAAGCATGATCGGTATGACGATGCTTGCTTCTGAAGCATCCGCGCTGCCGTTGTTTGCGCGCCAAACCGGCATGGAATGCGCTGCATGCCACTTCCAACACTTTCCGATGCTGACCGCGTTCGGCCGCGCTTTCAAGGCGGGTGCCTACACGCTGATGGGCACGCAAGGCCTGGTGGAAGGGGATAACCTTTCCATCCCCAACACGTTGAACATGGCTATTTTGACCACCGCGGGTTACTCCAAAAACAATTCGGATACTGCTGATATAGTCGATCCTGTCGCCAATTCGAATGGAGCGCGGACCACCGGTGACGGTACGTTCTACATGCCGGGTACCAATGGTGAATTCTCGCTGTTCGTCGGCGGACGCACCAGTGCAAACTCCGGCGCGCTGGCCGAACTCGGTATGGTGCAGGACGCAGGTACCGGTGCCGGTCTTTCCTCGGCCAAGATCCCGATGCTTTGGGAAGTTGCTGACGGTACCCGCGCAGGTCTGGTTCCCTATACGACCGACGGTCAGGGCGCATCCTATGGTTTTGAAGAACTGAATACCGGCGCCAATGCGGTGCATACCATGTTGTTCATAGGTGGCGACTTCAACGGCTCCGTGGCCCCGGTTCTTTCCGCCCAGCAATACATCGGCACCGGCGCAGCGGCAACAGGCTTGGCCTTCGTGGTGAACAACCCCAGCTATTTCGTTAACTTGACCAAGTTCAATCAGGTCGGCCCTGCCGATCTCGGTGGCGCGAGCGCTGCCTTAACCTCCACTTATCTGCGCGCGGCCGGGATATTCGACGTGGCCGGCTGGGATACTGCCGTCGGGGTACAGAGCTGGAGCGGCAGTTCAACGGTTGTTGACTTCACCGATGTAGTTACCGGTGCAGCTCCCTGTGGTGGCACCACAAATTGTACTGCGGAGATAACCCCGGGTTTCACGCTGATGGAAACCAAGGCATGGGCCATCGACGGCCAGATGCAAAACACCTTGGGCAACGGCATGCCGCTGGGTATCTATGTCACCTACGCAAGTGCTGCGGCCCCGGAAGCAGGCGGTCCGGACAATGCTTTCAACAGCGGCGGTAAGGAAGCCAAGACCTCTTTCAATATCGCAGCCGAACTTGGCGTGATCCCTGAAAAAGCGACCATAGGTTTCGGCATCCGTCGCGGCAAGAGCGGTCAGGCCTACAACGGCTCATCCAATGCCACCGACAACGCCTATCTGCTCGAAGGCAGCTACAAGCTGGCGCAGAACATGTTGCTGAATCTGGTCTACACCAGCCAGAGCGGCGACTACTGGGATGCAGCCAATACGGCTGCAATCGGCAGCAAGCAGACCGTCCTGAACTTGGCGACGATATTCTGATTATCGGGTTCAGTGGGATACAAAAACAGGGGGCTTCGGCTCCCTGTTTTTTTCCATATCATTTCTTTTTCAGCAGTGCTTGCAGATCGGCGAAAGGGTTATGTGTCGCTGCGGTTGAATGGTTGTCGCGACTGCCGGGTCGTGCCTGTTCTTCAAGAAGTTTCATGTGTTCGTTGTCGTGGCAATACAGGCACAACAGTTCCCAGTTGCTGCCATCGAGCGGATTGTTGTCGTGATTGTGGTCCTTGTGGTGCACCGTCAGCTCGCGCAGGCGCGCGCCGGAAAACTCCCGACCGCAGCGTCCGCAGATCCACGGGAACAGTTTGAGCGCCCGCTCGCGGTAGGTTTCCTCGCGCTCGCTGCTGTGCCGGCGCGCCTGCTCGACGACGCGGTCAAGTCGGGCGTGATCGGGGGTCTTTGGTTTGGCCACGATTATTGGCTGGTACCATCATGAGATGGTAGTTTCTATGCGCAAACCCTGCCAGGGCCAGGGTTTGCATTGCATGTCTAATTAACGTTCTACTTTGCAGGTTGCTTCTTGGGTTTCTTTGCTTCCTTGGTTTTGCGCTGCTGTCCTTTAGCCACGATTAAGTCTCCTAAGTAGTGACAATGTGAAAAATTCCGGTAAACAACGAGTTGCAGAAATTGCGAGTTGCTGCGTCGGACCGAGCCGGATTCCTGCAAGGAACAACGCGCGCGAATGATAATCCGTCGCGAGGAAAAGTAAAACATTATTTTGCGGGTTCGAAATCAGAATCAATGGAGGATATCAATCTGGATATAGCCCCGGAGAGAGGGTCGCGCTGGTCGATGAATTCATCAATCGTATGCAGCGGGGATATCAGACGTTTCTAGGCGAGTTCGGCACCCGACTACCTGGTGGGCAGCAACAGGGTATCGCAATCGCGCGGGCAATCTTAATTCACCGCTGTTGCTGCTGCACGAAGAGACTAGGGCGCTGGATGTGGCTGATAATCAAATAATTTAATACCATGGGCCATAAGCAAAATTTGCTCCCTTAACCGATATTTGAAGAGGAACTTTCATTGAGGTCGAAGATTGATTTTGATATACTCTGGCCCGGAATTTCCATATTCCTCGCGGCGCAAAATCGGTGCAAAATGGGAATTATGAAAATTATACGGAAATGATAGAAATGAATATAAATCTTAGTAATACATTTGTGATAGGTATTCTGCTGCTAATCACCTTATCTCCAGCCGCACTCGCCGATACGTCCGAAGATGATGTGCCCATAGAATTTGCGATTGCACAACAAGCATTGGATGAACAGGATTTGAATGAAGCTGCAATACATTTCAGAAAAGCCGCCGAGCAGAACTATTTGCCCGCTCAGACAGCGATGGGCGATCTGTTGCGTATCTCGCAGGATTACGAAGACTCATTTGGTTGGTATCTTACTGCAGCTTATCAAGGTGATGCCGCCGCCGAATATGCTTTAGGGCGGGCTTATGCCAGCGGCGAAGGAGTTGAAAAAAATTTAGTTAAGGCACTATACTGGATAAAGCACTCAGCAGAAAAAAATTACGTGGCTGCTGCCGAAATGATGGCCATGGCGTACCGAAGTGGTAATTTGGGACTGACAAAAGACATCGAACAAGCAAAAAAATGGGAAGCCCGTTTGCCTGCCTTGAGGGCAGCTGAAAATAAGGAGTTAAAGGAAAAGCTTGCCGCCCTTAGGTCTGCACAATTTCGGGCACGGATAGACGCTTTCAAGGCAGCAGCCGCAAGAAAAGAAGCCGCAAAAAAAGCTGAAGATGAGGCAGTCACGAAAAAAGTAGATGCTGCAGATGTCGCGACCGCGAAAAACGCAACTGAAAATTCCAAACCAGAGCAAGTGAAATGATGGTAGATAGAAATGTTTAATATACGCAATATTTTTAAGCCGACTGTAGTCATTTCTTTCCTGTTGATGTTCGTTCCGCTCTTGTCTCAGGCAGCTGATCCAAACAATGGTGCAGGGATATATAAAATGCACTGTGCTTCATGTCACGGGGTTTCCGGAAACAGCGTCATGATAGGCGCCCCGAATTTTGCCCAAGGTGATGCGCTGATGAGTCCAGACAGTACGTTATTAATTTCCATTCAGAGCGGAAAAGGCCCCATGCCAGCCTATCGGGGTGTATTGAGTGACCAGGATATCCTGGATGTAATTGCTTATTTGCGTACATTCAATTGATACGCAATACGACCTCAGAGAGGCTGGACACAGCCCCGCAACAGTTCAATCTTAAATTCATGCGCATCTCTTACCCAGCCATTTTAGTAGTATTTTACTTTGCATGTTTTGGTGTCGCACACGCTGCAACAAAGTCTTCCGAAGCAGTATTTCCTCGAGTATTGGAGACGTTTCAGGTTGGCGAAAATGTCGTCGTGCGTGGCCTCACTGTAGAACCAAAAAATAATGCTCTCTGGGTAGGTACATCGGTAGGGGTGAATGAGATAGACCTTACTACCCACACTCTACGCAATTCCTTCACCCGTGATGACGGATTGGCAAATGAATATGTTTTCACCATTGGCGTTGACAGTGAGGGATACAAATGGTTTGGCACCAACGCAGGTGGAGCCTCGCGTTACCGGGACGGCGTTTGGAAAACCTATTTTCCCATGCACGGGCTTGCTGATTACTGGGTCTATTCTTTCGCCAACCAGCACAACGGGGATTTGTGGATAGGTACTTGGGCTGGGGTTAATCGGGTTGACTTGCACACCATGAAATTTACCACTTACGTGAAAGAGCTAATCAACGAATGGGTTTACGGTATCGCAGTGGATAATAAGGATCGTGTATGGTTCGGCACGGAGGGCGGTGTTTCCATGTTCGACGGCAAAACTTGGCGCTCTTGGAGCCACAAGGACGGGCTGGGCGCACGCAACAAAAACATGCGTGCCCCAAGCCCCAATACGGGACTTGGGACCCGGTCCCGCCATGATCTGAGTATGTTGTCGGGTGACGGGAGGCTCACTTACAACCCCAGTTATGTGTTTGCTCTGCAAGTAACACCGGATCAATCAATCTGGGCGGCCACCTGGGGAGGGGGAGTGAGCCGCTTTGACGGAAAGCACTGGCATAACTACACTACTCGCGACGGTTTGGCGGGGGATATCGTTTATAGTATCGCTCAAGGTCCCAACGGCGTACTCTGGTTCGGCACCAACAATGGAGTCAGTCGTTATGATGGAAAAAGCTGGCATAACTATGACAAATCCACTGGCTTGCTGGAAAACAACGTCTATGCTGTGGCAGTATCACCCAACGGGGATGTCTGGGCGGGTTCCAGGCGCGGAGTGACACTCATCGGGCGATAACTGGATTGTGATGTATCGGATTGATTGACTAGCAGAAACAGCGGCAAATTTAAGGAGATTATTGATGCAATTGAATATCAAATCGGTAACTGTAATTGCGGTCATCGTAATCGGCTTGGCAGCCGCGATTTACACCGTCAGCATGAAGCAGTCATCAACTGTACCGGCAAAAACTGCAGCACCGATCCAGCCTGGCGCGGAGATGCCCCCAGGCCATCCCGTGGTAAATAACGAAGACAAGGCGGCAAGCCCGCAGGCAAATCAACAGGAAACTGGACGCGTTGGAACGGTCAAAGAAGACCCTAATACCAAATTCACTCATTTTCGTGTTGGCAACAGCAATGTCAAGTCCATATATGTCGATGGCAAAGAGGTATGGATTGGAACGTCGGGAGGGGTTATTCGCTATAACACTGCAACCGATGATTTTCGCTTTTTCGACCAGAAGGATGGTTTGCTTTCCAAGGGAATATTCAATATTGGAAAGCTTGATGGACGCATCGTGGTGGGCACTTATGGCGGCGGCATGTCGCTTTTCGACAATGCCAGCCAAAGGTGGGAAAACTACAATGTTCCCAATGGGTTGGCGGATGCCTTCGTATACAAGGTGCTGAAGGCCTCAAATGGCGACACGTGGATCGCTACTTGGTCCGGGGCCAATCGCATTCGCGGTGGAGATTTGAATGATCGCTCCAAGTGGGATGTGTATACAGTGGAAAACACCAAGGGCGGGCTGCCGAATGATTGGGTTTACAGTCTGGCTGAAGGCAAGGACGGCGAAATGTGGTTTGCAACTGAAGGCGGCCCTGCACGTTTCAAGAACGGCAAGTGGCAACATTGGAAAGTGGGCGCATCATACGATAAGATCAAAAACGATCCTAAGTTCGGTGTAGATCCGGCCAAGTTTTCCGAGCATCACGCTCAACAGGCCAGAGAGATGGGCTTGGCGGGCAAGAGCGGAGCAGGTGCATACAATCCCAACTACATCGTTTCCATGGTGATCGATCGCGACGGCGTTGTATGGTGCGGTACGTGGGGAGGCGGATTATCGCGTTTCGATGGTAAAAGCTGGCGCAACTACACCATGGCAGACGGCTTGCCTGGCAATCTCATATTCATGCTAAACCGAGATCCGTCTGGCAAATTGTGGATCGGTACGAATAATGGAGTGGCCGTTTTGGAAGGTGAGAAAGTAGTGGCCAAAAAGCTCAAATTGATGACTACCAAGGATGGGCTGTTTTCCAATACGGTATTTTCGATGGCTACGGGCGAGGACGGAAGCAAATGGCTGGGCAGCTTCGGAGGAGTGACACATCTGAAGTAGGACTTTAGTAGCCACCATTCGAATCGCACACCAGGCGTAATGAAAATGCCCATGGCTTTGCCATGCGCATTTTCATTCGCTCAGTAATCCAATACTGGCCATTAATAAATTTTCTAACCGCTTCGAATGCGCTTATCAAGCCGGATAGTGCGCCGAAATCAATATTATAAAAATGAAATATTTGAACTGTCTTGGCATGAATATAACTTGCAGGGTATCCAATATGCATCACTGCACGAGAGCCCTGCGGGTGCCTCGGTAATGACGGTGAAGTGCGATACGAACGCCTTCAAGCAAATGCATGTCCGGGCAAGCTTCTGAAGGAATGGGCGCAGATGCCAGATATGCCCAATCATTGTGCATCACAGCAACCCCGACATTCGTTTTCGGCAAGACCGAGGAGGACTCGGTCGAGGGGCGCTTGATCGTCGGCGCTGTGTCGTTTGACAACTTGCGATAGAGATAAACGAAGCGCCGGAAAAGCACTAGACATAGTTCGGTTTGGCAACATGTCATGTTCCTGCCAACTCCATCAGCAAGAAAGGACGGAACTTACCTGTATCAACTCAGCGCAGGATAATCGGTATATCCCTTGGCGCCCGGTGTATAGAATGTGTCCATGTCGACGTCGTTCAAAGCGGCACCTGCCTTCCAGCGCGCGACCAGATCCGGATTGGCAAGGAACGGTTTGCCCACTGCTATCAGATCGCATTTACCGGCAGCCAAGTCGCTTTCGGCGCGCGCGGCATCGTATCCGCCCGACAGGATCAGTTTTCCCTTGAACACGTTGCGGAACGTGGTTTTGATCGAATCCGGGACCTTTGGCGCACCCATCGACGAGTGGTCAACAAGATGGATGTAGACCAGCCCGCGAGCATTGAGCTGCTGCGCCAGATAGGTGTAGTCAGCTTCAATCGCGTCATATAAAGGCATGTCGTTGAATACGCCGTAAGGAGACAAGCGAATGCCAACCCTGTCCTTGCCGATGGACTTGACAGTTGCGTCGGCGACTTCGAGCACGAAACGCGCCCGGTTTTCTATCGAGCCGCCGTATCGGTCGGTGCGCTGGTTCGAGTTAGGGCGGATGAATTGTTCGAGCAGATAACCGTTCGCGCCGTGCAATTCGACCCCGTCGAAATTCGCGGCCACCGCATTCTTCGCAGCTTGAGCGAATTCTTCGATCGCAGTCCTGATGTCGGCCTCTGTCATCGCCTGCGGCATGCCATTCGCCTTCATTCCCTCGTCATCGGTATACATGTCGCCCGAGGCAGCCACTGCCGAAGGCCCAAGCACGCGTGCGCCAGCAGGAAGGTTGAGTGGATGGGCTACACGCCCACAGTGCATGAACTGCATGAACAGTTTCGCACCTTTGGCGTGCGCAGCATCGGCAACTGGCTTCCATCCAGCAACCTGTGTCGCGGAAAATATCCCTGGTATTCGTGGGTAACCCAACCCGTTCGGTGATGGTGAAGTTCCTTCGGTGACGATCAGACCCGCAGATCCGCGCTGTGCGTAATACTCTGCCATCAATGCGTTGGGGATGTTGCCGATGGCACGGTTGCGCGTCATCGGCGCCATGACCAGATGATTCTGAAGTGTTAGTGTTCCAAGCGTAGCTTTCGAAAACAGCAGCGACATGGCTTTCCTTTTAATTATCAAATTAAATATATTACAGTAAACAATAATGTTCGGATAAGAAATACCAGATCAAAATCGCATACCACTCACGGATCGAGCAGATTATCTCCGGCTCGGAAATTAATGAAAATGGTATGTTGCCATCCCGGCGAGCATAATTATTTGAATGATATGGCTAATATCCTAACACACGCGATGCGTCCATATGTCCTGAGCGGTCGTGTTCGATTATTATTTGCGTTGTTCGACCACCAAGCTCAATGAAAGGTATCGGCGTTACCCTGCCATTTTTTCCACTTATTGCCAAGATTGAAGACGGAAATTCGTCATTCCCTTGAGCCCATGCTCAATAAATAAATTTCCATGTCGCGTTGTAAGCCAATATCCGCGCCATTCTAGCCGCCAAACATTATATTTTGGCACGTAATATGCTCGTAAATAGATAAGGGTGGGAATGGGATACCTAGCTGCAAAAAACCCTAATTTGCCAGAGACAGAAGGAGGTGTGCCATGAAAGTCACTTTGAAGGTCACTATGGACATGAGCAACTACGAAATCGAATATGAAACGATTGATGACGAGTACTGCGATGAAATTATGTGTTCTGGATGGATTCCTGAAGTTGACTCAGTTTGTCCGCAATTGCAGCTTGTGCAGACCAGTGATCAGTCGGCTATGCCGGAGGGACTTGCGACTGAGGACGTAGAACTATTCCTTAGAAAGATGTGTTCCTATCAACATTGATTATCCGGCAGCATACTTATCGTAATTTCATTAGTCTACGATGCTATGGATGGCAAATAACCTGCTGATAATGTAAGGCGTTTTTTGGAGGATGGTTATAAATAACCATTCTGACCAAAATGAATGATTGTTATTTCCAGCGACATGCAAAGCAATTTCACAAAACTGTCCTGGAACATAATTCTGATTAATCGGTCTGATTCCGTCGAATCATGTATATAGACAAGATTCCATTAATCGCGACGATAATTCAAGGAAAATCAATATGAACGAAAAATCCGCAAGTGAAGCCGTATCTGAAGAATTGGAATTCAGCGCTGCGCTAGGCTGGCTTGCAGCTCTGTCAGTATCGATTGCATCATGGGCTAGCTTTGCTTCTTAGGCATTAGGCAATAACGAGCAGTACAACTGAGGGCGGTGATTATCCGCCCTCAGTCATTTGTGCTCGATCCGGAGTGAAAATTTTGATGCAGGACGATCAATTTCGGACGAATGCAGAAGTGTGGTGTTTATTTGTCCTTGCGTTCCAGTGAGATGCCGACCAGTTCGAGAGCAAGGCCAAGGATAAGCAGCAGTGCGCCAGGCCACGTTTTTGGTGTGAGGATCAACAACGCGGCGCCCGTGCCCAACATGATTACCGCAATGACACGACGGTTGCGAGGATTTTTTATCATATACCCACCTGTGATTGCATGTTTTCCTTTAAAAGTATAAATTAAATTAAAATTTTTAGTCAGCTTGATTTCCGGCCATGTCTGCAAGGTTGCCCGTGATTATATCCAAGGCATAGATCAATATGAAAAAATTAAAACACGAAGCGGAATTATTCAAGGAAGCATTGGCCGCGGGCGTCAAATATGCGGAGGGCCGAGGTGTAGTCGAGTTCGAGCCGACCGATTCAGCGAGCGAGAAACTCCTCTACATATACAGGCTGCTGGTCCATGATAAAGTTATGCAACCATTGCCCGAAGATCAGGTGGCTGAAAAAACATTGCGGCACAAACTTGCAATCTGGTATTCAAAACAACTACCCAAAGATCATCCCCTTTTGAAATGATCGGTATGGCTTGCTAGTCATCGTCATCATAGATGAAGTGAAAGTTATCTAGAATTTAGAAATTGCATTTCCTTGGTTAATACTTTCGACAATAATGAAAAATTCCGCATCGACAAGTGGCTTTGCGCCGCGCGATTCTTTAAAACACGCTCCTTGGCAGCAGATGCTGTCGAGTGCGGTAAGGTTAATGTCAATCAGGTGCGCGTCAAACCGGCCAAAACTGTAACGGTCGGAGATATGCTCACCATTAACATCGGACAGAAGCAATATATAGTCGAGGTGCTGGCGCTTTCCGGCAAACGCGGCCCTGCTGCCGAGGCACAGAAACTGTACCGTGAGACCGATGCCAGCCGACAGCAGCGGGAAGCAATTGCTGCCCAGCTCAGGGCGCAGCCGCGGCCGTTCTATTTCAAGGGTAGGCCGACAAAGCGCGATCGGCGGGAGATAGAAAAGCTCAGGAAAGGGAAGTAAGTCTATGCAGATCCTGCCAGGTATTCGGAAGCCGAACTTCAGCACATCAGGAAGTTAGTTGTTGCTGAATTGATTATTACTATTCAAATAGTATTTCCAGCCGCAAGCCAAGCGAAGGGCTGGCTCGGAAATTTTCTTCTTTTGGGAAGTGAAGTTGCGGGCTGAATTCAAAATACATCCATTCCCGATGCAGCCGGTAACGATAAAGAAACGATAGAACGTATTGGTTCAATTGATATTGCGGTCTGCTGACCCCGATCGCACTCGCCTGATACAGCAGGGCGGTGCGGTCACTTACGGTGTGATATATCGATAGATCCTGGCGTAAATCGATGTTCTTCGTGTCTTTTAGCCATATGGCGGTACTGGTGGCGCGAAACAAAACCGGCTCGCTCAACAATCGCTCAAAGTCAAGCTGGGTGGTTTGACCAAAGCCTATGGAATTAAACCAATAAACAGACTCTGCTATGTTCATGCGCCACACTTCGTCGAGTGGCAAAGAATAGCTTCCCCTCGCGCGCACGAATGGCTGTACAGGGATCGGGAACTTTAGCCCCCAATCGAAATTAAAGTGCCAGACTTCTTTCAATTCCTTCACATAGCGAGCGGCCAGGCCATACGTTCCGGTGTTAGTGGCTTGGTTATTCAGCAAGGTTGAACTTTGGCTTGACTGGGCAGTAGTTTGTTCGGGATCAGATTCAAGCAACAGATGTAGTCGCCCCTCGGTTGCAGGCAGTCTCAAATTTACTCTTGCTGCCAAATTGTATGTGCGGTCAGCCCCATAACCTGATGTCCTGGTAAGATCTAGCTGGACCACACTTTGATTGCTTTCCTGGTAGTGACGATCACCACCAAAGAAGCGATCGATTTCGTTGGCATAGCTAGTTATCTTAGCGGACAAATAATCGTGCGACGTATCCAAGGGTTCCAAGACATTGATTTGCTGCGTACCAGATGCAGGTTGCTCTGAGGCAAACAACTTTACGGGAATGAGCAGGATAAATCCCATCAGCAGCCCAGAAACAAGCCTGCATAACCTGATTGAATTACGCGTTAGGTAAGTCATTTAACGTAGAAATTAAACAAGTGGACGTGTAGGCGGAGTTTGACATGAGCCAGAAGCATCGGCAAATCATCTGCTTCCCATAGCCATCAAATTATTGCTGTAGCTTTAGCATTCCTCCAACCGGTGAAATATCCAAAAATAACTCGGAATATATGCGTACTGCCACTTTGCAGCAGTGACCGAAGCGAGTATCGAAAATCTATGGTTTTTACGGTCAATTTATACGACAATTTATCTTGTGTCGTATTCCTGTCGCCAGGCAAATCAAGTTAATTAGGAGAAGATCATGGAAATATTGCAAAAGCTGATTATTTTCGCCGCTGTAACCTTTGTTGTTGGCGGTGTGGGGTGGTTTATTTTTATAGCACATTGATTGTCCTATAGTCCGGCAAATTGCCGGCAGATGTTGATTGCAGATGACGCAAATCGTAATGCGTCATGGTCAGTCTGCCTATCGCGCGAGCATTGTTCCTTGCGTCATTGCGTAACCTGTCTGGCTCACGATCAAATAGCGCATGTGTTTGTTGAGGTATTCCGGCAGGGATGTATATGAAAAAAGATTTTTGGCTGGATCGTTGGCAACGGGAAGAAATAGGTTTTCACCAGGACGAGGTCAATCACCATTTACGCAAATTCTGGCCGGGTTTAAACCTTGCGAGTGGTACCACGGTATTCGTTCCCCTATGTGGCAAGAGCCAAGATATGCAATGGCTGCATGACAAGGGCCAAAAGGTCCTTGGGGTGGAACTGAGTGCAATCGCAGTGCAGGCGTTCTTCAATGAGAACGGCTATACGACTCAGCACAATATTGAAGGAAAATTCGACCGGTACGAAGCGAATGGAATTTGCATCCTGCATGGCGATTTTTTCGATTTGAACAGGGATCAAATGAAAAAAGTGAGCGCGGTATACGACCGCGCTTCGCTAATTGCGCTGCCGCCTGAAATGCGCGAAGACTATGTCAGACACTTGGTGAGCATCTTGAAGCTAGCTACACGGATACTGTTGATTACCGTTGACTATCCCCAGCGGGAAATGCAGGGGCCACCATTTTCGGTTTCTACGGATGAAGTTGAAATGCTCTATCGAAACTGTGCCGACGTGCACCTGCTGGCGCATCAGGATGTGTTGGCACAAAACCCGCGCTTTCAGCAAAAAGGCTTGAGTTGGCTGGTTGAAAACATCTTCCTGCTGACACTGCGTTAGTTTGGACAATAAATCCAGAGCCTGGGCTTATAGGTACAATTTTCATTTTGAAACAATAACCAAACCCCGCGACTTGTTGCTGGTCGTATCGATGGTGGCAATCGCCTGCCGCAGGGCGCTGATGCTGACCCACACCGGGGGATATTTATATTTTGCAACATCGAGTATAAGAACACGGTCAGACTGCGCATCGAATGCAGCCAATGCCGACCAGTGCCCGCCGCCTACTTGCCCAAGACTCGCACGCAAATAATTCGCCAGGACAAATTGCCCGTCGTCTAGCAGCGCCTTTTGCAGCAAAATGCGCAGATCATCGTCATTCAGGCTATCACCGGCTATGGATCTTGTCCGAACACCTTGGGCGGCCAGTGTTTCTGCCATTTGTTCACGCGTCATCCCCATTTGCAGGACTGTCTGCGGGCTGATGATTTTTATCACTTCGGGAGTGAAAAAATTGCTCTGGGTAAAATAGGCGTAGGGTGCATATGTCGGGTCGACGGGTTTTTTGATCGGCATGGCGTTTAGCACGGTTATCGCACTCGCCACGGAACAATATGACTGTGTATTCTGCACCGCAAACGTCGCAATCAACTGCCAGTAATCGGCATCGGCCGGAATTCTGGCCCGCAGCGCTTTGCCTGTAGGCGTATCCCAGTAAATGACTGCCTGTTCTGCCTCTGCCAGTCCAAGTGCAGTTTGTGTTAGGCAAATTAGGATGATTGCGAGCACAATATTCTTCATAGGTGTTCTTCCTGGTTGTTTGTGGCTTTAATCATAACGGCAACAACATCAACGTTCAATCTGGCGAAATAACCGTTTGATAAAGGCAACTCAATCAATCGATAGTTATCGACAATAAAGTCAGTCCAAAGCTGGCTAAGCGGCGTACCACTTCTTCCTGAGTCTTGTCTGAACCAGATGTGGTAGCATGAAATCCATGCCATACCGGCCAATGAATTTTCATCGCGCCAGGGTTAACATCAAGCGCATCCTGACACGGGCGGTTCCCGTTAGATGGTGCGTCTTCACGGGCAACAGGAGGATAACACT
>Ga0210097_1000116_pt1 | contig 35443 bp, 35 predicted proteins | sample Joice_CattailNLA_2_FD_185521 | JGI IMG/M metagenome (GOLD analysis project Ga0210097, IMG submission 185521) | Wetland microbial communities from San Francisco Bay, California, USA, that impact long-term carbon sequestration - Joice_CattailNLA_D2... | ecosystem: Environmental > Aquatic > Marine...
TCACAACATTTTTTTTGATCTGAATCCCGGAATAAACATCGGAGTACGCCTTCGATATTCGATATATCCATTGCCCAAACGCTTAATAAGTTCAGGCTCCTCGATTTTTTTTAATTCCCACACATTGATCAATACGTAAAGCGGCGTGAAGAAGAACACGAGTGAAACAGAGTTGACACCGAATCCTATACCGAACAAAAACAGGAAGACTCCCGTAAGCATAGGATTCCTCGCGTGCCGGTAAGGCCCTGTGTTGACCACTTTGGGGGGAGGATTGAAGGGAACTGGAGTTCCTTGCACTTTTAGAAAGTGAAACGCAGACCAAGCTGTAACGGCGAGCCCCATCGATATCAGCGGAATTGATACTGGAAGTCTTGCACCCTCCGGCAGGAGACGGGGCAGGCTTAGTAGCCTGTCAACAAAAATTGCGGCAAACACGAACAGTGCTGTAAACGCACCAAAGATCGTCAATCCAATCGGCGTTAAAAGTGCCCGAGTTTTTTTAGTACCTGTAGCTGCGCTGTGAAGAAGGTCTATCCAGTGTTTGCGAAAAGCCATTTTGGTTAGTCCATTTCGTGGTTCTTAGTGATTCTCACAGTGTGCTATCAACTTGGGATAAATTGAGAGTAACCACGGTTCTGGCAAGGTTGTGATATCCAAAGGATCGGAATGAAATTTAGTGCAATTTGGGAGCCGGATTCCGTCACAAACCAAACTCGGTTAAAAATACATATTTCAAATGGATATCACAAGGGTTTTTGTAAAATGACATGTTTTGGTCCGCTACGGATGTCCCGCCCCCAAAAATCCATCCTAAAATTAATGCGCCGATCGGTCCAAATAATTGTCCTAAAATTATATTTAGGATTTTCTTGACTTGGCGGACGGTTTTGGGGATATCTGTAATTGTCCCACGGTGGTGATACCATCTACATATCTGAATTTTGCGAAAATTTGTGATATTTTCGCATATCACAGATTTAAAAAGGCGCGGTTTTCTGCCGATTATCTCAATGAATCGGTATCAGGTAATCCCTTTGAGACTTAAATTAGTAATAGCTTCGAGGAGGAACTCATGAAGACTTTTTTTAAACACTCGCTGGTGATCAATTTACTGTTAATCACCATCATGTATTTTACGTCTGCCGCTTCGGCTGACGATAAATGGTGTTGGCTGGAGGCAACGAATGAAAGAACCCATGTGTATGTAACTGAAATGGATGAAGATGGAGCGAACGAAACGAGACTCTGGGAAGGTTGGATTGAGGCGGGTGAAAGACAGAAGATCAAGTCTGCTCGGGGCCAAATCAGTTACGACTATCGACAGGCTTCCGATGATCGGACGTCCGGGGATAACTCAGCTGATTGCGACAACGGCAACACTGTTAGTATCCCTTAAACCGAGCATTTTAGCCCTTGATTCTATTCAGAGTGCTCCAACTAATCACAGGTGGGCCAAAATTGCAGATATCAACAATAGAAACCCAGTATCTTGCCTCCTCATATTTTCAGATACTGTAAACATAGCAAAGATTTTGGAGCCTAAAAGGCAGGGTTCATTCACCCTGCCTCTAACGTTTAACCGGAACTCTATTTTCTAATTCCGCCATTCTATTTTTCGACTACATTAACGTCAAAGGCCTTAAGAACTGTCAGACCTTTCTTGATGGTTATGGTCCATTTTCCGAGCTTATCCAACCTATAGCCATCCGCCAGCCGATAGCGAATCGACCCCTCTACTTTGTGAGCTGCTAAATTTCGAGGTACCCCCTCATGTTTATACTCCACCATAATGTCATCATAGGTAGCCCCTTTAGGAACAAAAAACTGCATCCATATCTTGATCGGTTCTCCCAGGGTGAATGCCTTCGGGTCCGCCGGCTCTTCGCAATTAAGCGATTTAAGCGTCTTACATATGCTGGCGTCCGTCAGAATAGGTCCTTCGGTTTGTCCGTCGTAAAAGTAATCCACCACTTCTTTGACCATTTTGGGCGTGGGCGCTGCCATTACATAAACCGGGCAAAAGACCACCAGAAAACAAAAAGAAAAGAATAAAAACAATGCACGGGTCCTGTTCATGGTAAACCTCTCTTTCTTAAGCCAAGGGTTTTTTCAGAATATATACGACCAATGACCGGTCCGGACCGTCGAACCGAATCAATTTTATGAATGAACTACCCCGCCGCAAGCAACGGGGTATCAATCGGAATATTTATAATCGCCCCAAGAGACGGGCATTAAACCCTCGTCCGCCTCCGGCGGATTAAACTACCACCCGACCCCGCCATCTGCCGGGAGCCGGCATGATTCAAAGAATCCGTGGAGCTTTATCGGCGGGGGGAAAGAAAAATTGGATGCCGAACAACCGCCTCCAATATAGCTAACTCTTTGCAACAAGCGTGCAAATTAATATACTTTAGCAATTATGTAATCATTATAGCTGGTTATAGGTTGGCAACTAAATAATGCATCTAAGCGCCTTATACAAAATGAGACAGGTAGTGTATTATTTTATTAGCGTACCAATTGCCCCGAAAACCAGGGGAAAAACGGGTACAGGGTTGATTATCGAAGATTGCCCCTTTAAGGTTTTGATAAAAATGCCGATATTCTCCAGATAATCCTGAATACAATAAATGATACGTTGAGCCTGGCAGTATCAAGCGCCGATTCGGGATGCTGCTAGAAAACTCGCAAATTAGCCGCATTGAGGAAATCGATGGGCCGAACTGATCACAGACCGCTGCCTGCCGGACGGGTTGCCGTCCGTTGGTTTCTGTTTCTCGTATTTTTTCACCTGGTGCCGGTCCCCTGGTTTATGTTCGTGGCCGCAGGACTGGCACCGGCCAGTTTCCTGTTTGCCGCCGGTGTGGCCGGCCTTTTTAACACCGATTTCGATTCCCTGACCATGGCCGTTCTGTTTCTCGCTCCGGCCCTGATCAGCGGTCTGATTTTTGTTCTGTCAGCCTACCTGCTGGCGGCCGGTATCGGTCGTCTGAAAAAACCGCTTGCGGTTACCCTCAGCCTGATAATCATCCTGGCGGTCTGCTTAGGTGTCGCCTTTAATCCGGTATATATTTCAGGCGGTCATGGCAGCGGTTACCAGTTCAGCCTGCTTGGTTTTATTGACATCCTGAGCCAGTTCCGAATTCCTGCCGCCGCTTCGCTGGGCTATTTCATCTGTCTGACACTCCTGCTGGCGGGATTGCTCGTCTATCAACACACGCCGCAACGTTTTCCGGCCCTGCCTCTGAACCGTGAACAACGCCGCCGATTCCTGCGCCGGTCGATGCTGGGCGGTCTGATCCTTTTGATTGCCCTAATCTGCTGGACGCATCGAGTGCTCTTTTTTGTCAAACCATTTGCTGATATGGGGTTTGCCGGAGCCCAGTACCGGCTGGCGCTGGCGTTGCATAAAAACCCCGGATCAAAGTTGCGTGCGGATGAATCTTCGCGTTACTATCTTGAGCGTGCAGCAGCCCAGGGCCACATCGAGGCGGCCATGGCCCTGGCACGTTCACCCCGTAATGCGGAAGATAAACTGCGCTGGTTGACCGTTGCCGCAGAGGGCGGTCTGGCAGAGGCAGATTATGAGATCTACCTCTTTATGATGAAATCGTCCGGGGTGAATTATAAATCCCGCAGCGCAATGGACTGGCTGCATTCGGGTGCGGAGAAGGGACATGCCGACGCCCAGTATGAACTCGGCCGTCTCTTGATCCATGGCGATCAGCGGCAGGGCATAGCCCAAAACAGTATCAAAGCACGTCAATGGTGGGAAAAAGCCGCCGCCAACGACCACGGCCGGTCAATGGAGGAGCTGGCCTGGCGATACGCAAAGGCGGCGGACGGTTTTGCGCGGGACCCGGCCCGGGCCGGCGCCCTGCTGGAAAAAATTGCCGACGGCTACCGGCAGGGTCGCTACGGCCTGCCGCAAAATCAGCAGCTGGCATCAAGCCGTCAGAAGCAGGCTGAAGAAATCAAGGCGTTAGAAGAGCGGGCCGCCCAGGGTGACCCCGGGGCCCTGGCGACAATCGGCCGGCAATTGCTCCAGTCCCCGGACACCAGTTCGCAAGGAGTGAGCCTGCTGGAAAAAGCCGCCGTCCAGGGTGATGCTCAAATTCAATACGAACTGGGGGCGATCTTTATTTACAGCCGTCATGGGGTTGAAAAGGACCTGGAACGGGGCCGCAAATGGTGGAATCTGGCCCTGGCCCAAAAGCATGTCAAAACCATGGAATCCGTAGCGCCAGCCTACCAGGACGGCAGATTCGGCTATCCGGTCGACCTGCTCAAATCCAAAGCCCTGGTGGAGCTGCTGGTGGAAGCTTACCGCCATGGGCGTTACGGAGTGGATCGAAACGCCGAAAAGGAGCGCTACTGGACGGCAGAGTTGAATTATTTCGATCGCTTGTTTGAGATGGCCGGCGGCAGATACCTGCCCCCTGTCGATCTCCAGCGACAGGCCGCAGCCGGTGATTTGCAGGCCCAGTACCAGCTGGGCCGCCAGTTGCTGATCGCCGGACCGACCGGCGAGCGTCAGAAAGGTTTGCAGTGGATCGAACGCGCAGCCGAGGGGGGCTACGCCGAAGCCCAGTACCGACTGGTAACCTATTATGAAAACCAGGCTCATATCATGCGGGATAACCCTTCCCGAGGGATCGCCTTGCTGGAGTCGGCAGCTGAACAGAATCATCTGCATGCTATGGGCACTCTGGCACTGGCTTACGAAAAGGGGCGCTTCGGCCTGGCAAAGGACTTTCAACAGGCCCAGAAATGGTATCAAAATTTGCTCCAGGCCTATGAGTCAGGGAAATACCTGGGCGACGTCGATGATCGATTCATTTCTTTTCAGCGCCGACGGCTTGAATATGTGACCAGGGCCCGGCAGTACAAGGAAGACCGCGCCCGCCGCTACGAGCAGGCCACGGATATGGAGCGGCGGATTATGGATGCAGAAGATCGTTACCGGCTGGAATATCAGAAGGCGGTCAACGGGTTGAACCGCGGGGATGGAAGCCGGGAAGACCAACAGCAGTTTCGGGCCAGGGTGGAGCAGCTGCGCCAGAAGTATATCCGTCAGCGGGAGCAGGAGATTGAGAAAATTAAGCGCAAAGCTGCAGAGGACCGCTCATCCACCCGGTAAAGGATTTGAATACAGTCGCACGCAGGCAGTTGACTTTTAAAGAAAGGATATGCTAAAGAATTCCCATTATTTTTAAATTGCGCAAACCCGAGCACAAGGGCGCCGCTGATAATTTGACAACCCCATTTCTTGACAGGTGATATGGGGTTTTTATTTTGGATTCAACAATGCAGTCTGAATTCATAAATCAGCTACATGCGGATCTTGAATAAAAAGGAGATTTTCTCATGCATTTTCTGAAGGCCCCATTTATTCTGTCTATTTCGATTGTTGCGGGTTTGTTCATGCCCGCCAGTGGAACTTTTTCCCAGACCGGCCCAGTATTGTCCGACCCCAATTCCAGTAGTAATAGTAAGATCGTGCTGGCTCAAAGTGCCGCAAAATCATCTGCGAGCAGCCAAGAAAAAGGCGAGGATGGCTTGCCTGAGTTAGGCGAAAATGAGGCCGCTATCTTTTTAAAAACCGGAAAACTAATCAAATTACAAAAAATCAATTACACCTATATTGAATGCACTGCCGACGGATTTGAGTTCCGGACCAGGTTGGAAAAAATTAAAAGCTTTTTGGCCAAAAAAAATGGCGGCGGGGTATCCTTGGTTTTTTATAATGATTATAAGGTCGCGGGGCAAGTTGAACCATTTACGATAATTGGTGAGTGGGAATTCGGCAAGAAAACAGTAACATCCGATGCCATACAAAAAGCGAGATTTAAAACCGCCCCTCTAAAAGATAACAAACCAACGGGTGTTTCTTTAACAGTAACTTCAAAATTAAAACAAAGAAAAGTGCCCGGCTATGTCCGCGGGTTTACTTTGGGAAGTTTTGAATTAGAGCCAGACAACCGGCTTATAGGTAATATTGAGTACTCCGCTGAAGACAAGGCACTGGTTTTTACTGGTACCAATAGTAAAAAAACAGCATACAAGATCCAGGAGACCACAAAATTGCAAGGCATTTTAAGCGGTGACATTGATTTTAATATCCCATTTGCAGAAATTGCAAGTATTTCACACAAACAGATACCTGGATCAAAGCAGGCGGAAACAACCGAAACTCCACAAGTATTAGCTGAAATCACGGATTCCTATGGAAATGTTTTCCCGGTCTACAGGTTTCTGAATTGGTATAGTCTTAGCGATTCTGATATATTTTTTCCACGCACCGGTTTTCAAAGCCAATGGATTAAAGAAAAAGAACTGGTAGTATTTTACGATGGCCCGGTTCGCTATTTAATCAAGCCGGAGGATTTGTCTAGGCTAAATTTAATGATTAATGATGCTACGATTCAGGCTCCGATCGGTGCCGACAAAATTGTTTCAAAAAAAGTGGCCGTAGCAAGGATTAGAGCGGAATCCAATCTCGGGGAATTCAGTATTGCCATATCGGGAATCACAAAATTCAAGCGCATCAGTGAAGTAAAAAAAATGCCCGGTTTTTATGCGCCTGCAAATGCACAGGCTGAAATAGTTACCGCAACTGGGGATTCTTTATTTGTCAAAGATTTAATATTTAATGCCCGAAATACCTTAAGGCCGGGCTGGACGGCGACAGGACGATTATACCGGCATTCGGCCAATGTGATCCCGGTCACCCTGGAAGGCGAGGACGATGTCTTATTGAGTTTTGATAAACTGAAAAAATTGGAGGTAAATCAAAACTATCCCAAGCAGAAACAGGTTACCTTCACGTCTACCAATGGTAATACCATCAGTGGCAAAATTAATTTGGAGCTGATTACTAAAAGCGACGACAAAACTTACCTGTCGGATGAAGGCCTTTTGGCCAGTATCTCTGACAGTCTTTACTGTTTTATCCCCCTGGAGCAAATCCGTTATGTAAATTTAATGCATAAGTGATTTAAGTTCCATTGCCCTGCATTTTTTGAGTGAGAAGGAGAATGATGAAAAACACCAGATTCTTTTTTATTTTAGTGTGCTGCTTGCTGGCGCTTAACATAGCCGGAGGGGTCTTGGCAGGCGACAGTGACTATGAGGGATGGACGCTATTGGAAGAGGGCGAGGTAAAATTCTCTGTCCCACCCAGGTGGAATTACACACGCAACCCGGAGCAGGATATTCTGATAGCGCTTAAACCCGATAATTCAGCCGGAAATAAGTTCTTCTTATTTGTTAACCGGACCCCCAAGCCCGAATTAGTTAAAGTTTCGGACAAAGATGAAAAGGAATACCTGCAAAAATTTGCAATTATGATGAGCAGAATTATCAGCCGTCAGGGGACAAAGTCTGCGATTATAAAAAGCGAGGTAACTAAGACCAACACTTATAAGACCTATGAAATCGACTATGCTTTAACATACCCAACCGGCGGCAAGGGCTTTGCAAGGGTAACAATGATAATGGTCTCCAACATGGCTTATGTCTTTCTGGGCCAGTCCGACGGAAAAACCCAATCAGAGGACCGCAACCTTTTTGGTAAAATAATAAGGTCCGTTAATATTGATGAGAGTCGAATTCCAGAACCGGCAAAAGCCAAGGATTATTCTGAGGTAATTGAAAACGTCCGGATGGCTGTTGTACCGGCCTTACAGGGAATGCCGTCCGGTTGGGATTGGACCCTAAAATCAGCGGAGATGAATAAGGGAGATAAAAGCGGCGGCATGCTCCTAAAGCTTGCCCTGAACCGCAGCGATACACTATTGCTAACCTACGGTTACGCTGTCATAATGAATGCGATAAAAACCGGTGATCAATCCGGATTTCGCACTTTAAAGTGTGATCCCACGTCATTAAAAGAATTTTCAAATCAGCTTGGATTGATCACGGGCGTGGCAGCAAGCAGTTCCTTTGGGAATACTGATCTACCTGTTAAATACATTGCTATGGAAGTATGCAACGCCCGCGGCCAAAAAAATTACAAATATACGACCGATATAGATGCTTTTATCAAAGCTGTGCAGGCCAATAATGTCAAGAAAATGAGTCAAGCGATCGAATGTAAATTACTAAAGAATTGAAGCGACCAACCCTAACTCCCAATATTGACGTAATTTTTCTGCTCCTTTTGGCTCTGATCTGCCCCGGGACGGTATTTGGTCTCAACGATAGCGAAAATGGCTGGACCTCGTTTAAAGAGGGCGAGGTTTACTTTCTGGTACCACCCCAATGGAGTGTCAGCCGCTATCCCGAAGAAGGGGTAATCGCAAAAATCAAACCGCACCGTTCTATCGGGGAAACCATATTCTCGTATCTGGGTAAAACCGCACTGCCCGCAGCACTTGAAAACTCTCCCGATCTTGAAAAGCGTTATTTTAATCAGATTGCTGCCATAATGCGAAACAATTATCGGAAGCTAGGCGCTAAAATTTTACAGGAACGCCAGCAGACCTCAAAATTGAGTGACCATACCCGGTTAGAAATTTACTACGACATCAAAAGCCCCGAAGGTGTCACCGGTTTTGGGCACCTGGTCTATTTGAAAATTAATGGAATCATCTACAGCTTTTTGGGTATGTCGTTTAGTCAAACGCAGCCTGCCGATCGTAAAATTATTGACACCATAATTAAATCCGTCAATATAGCTGGATCAACCGGAAAAGCCGATATTGCTGATTTAAATAAGCAGGTCGTCCAACTTGTCCGCACGGGCCAGTATCATGAAGCGGTCACTCCCGCAATGCAGGCTGTCGCCCTGCAGGAAAAAGCATTGGGTTCGCAACATCCCAAAGTCGCCACAGCCCTGAACAATCTGGCAAGAGTGCGCCATGAACTCGGAGAATATGATGAGGCCGAAGCATTATATCTGCGTGCCCTGGACATTAAACAGAGGGCCTTTGGAAGGGATCACCCTGAAGTTGCCAGCATTCAAAATAATCTCGCAGATTTTTACCGAAGCACCGGGAATTACAACAAAGCCCAGCCATTGTTCTACGAGGCTCTGAACACAAGGGAAAAACACTTCGGTCCGGACCATTCTGATGTTGCCGCCACGCTTAACAACATGGCGGTCTTATTCAGTACAATCGGCGACTATGATAAAGCCGAAACCTTCTATCGCCGGGCCCTGGTAATAAAAGAAAAATTGCAGGGCAAGGACCATCCAGGCGTTGCGGCTATTGTGGTGAATATTGCAGAGCTGTACCGCGTTGTCGGCCGATTTAACGAAGCTGAGCAATTATTTGACAGAGCCCTGGAAATCAGAGAAAAGCGCCTTGGCCCTGACCACCCGGATGTCGCTCTCACCCTGAACAATATGGCTACCCTTTATGTATCGTATGGTGATTATGCCAGAGCAAAACCGTTGTTTGAACGTGCGCTGCTGATAATGAAGAGCTCACTGGGTGACATGCATCCCCATACGGCCCACGTCATCAATGGACTGGGATCGGTGTATTTTTCCATGGGCAATTACGGCAAAGCGGGGCCAATGCTGAAAGAGGCGCTTAAAATCCTGGAGACATCCCTTGGGCCCAATCACAAAACAGTTGCCCAAAGCCTTAACAATCTGGCGATGTTCTACAGTTCCCTCGGCGACTACGATAGGGCCGAGCAAAATTATAAACGCGCATTAAAAATCGGTGAAGATATTTTAGGGCAGCATCATCCGGACATCGCGGTAACACTGAATAACCTGGCTGAAGTCTATATTATGCGCCGGGATTATCGCATGGCGGAAGATATGCTCCTGCGGTCGCAGAAGATATTTGAAAATGCCTACGGACCCAACCACGAATTCACAAAAGGCGCCTTCCTTCACCGGGCCGACCTGTATCTCATTGAGGGTAAAATCGAACTGGCCGTTCCGATAATGCAAAAATTTAAATCATTGGGAGGCCTCGGCTACTGTTACCTTGCCCGGAGGGAGTATGGGCAGGCCGCAAAAATGTTTAACGCGTCTCTTGCAGCCGACAAGGGGAATACGGATTACAAGATCACCCATCATATCGGTCTTGCCATGGCCTACGAAGGCATGGCCGGGCTTGCCGAGGCCAGGCTGCAGTTCCAACTGGCCATCAACCTGATAGAAAGTCAGTGGCAGGAATTGGAACTTGCGGACAGAAAAAGTTTCTTGACCGCCACTTTGGGATCCGGAATTTTTCGCGTTGACGCTTATGAGGGCATCGTGCGGGTAATTGTAAAAGAGAAAAAAAAGGGATTCGCCCGGGATGCGCTTCAGTATGCAGAACGCGTGAAGTCCAGGACACTGCACGAAATGTTAGCCGCCAGGAATATCAAAGGCGTCCAAAAAGCCGATATGGAAATATTGGAAAAGGATCGACAGTTTCAGATTAAATCAGCCAAATTGAGAAAAAGGCTTTCGATACTCAATGATCCTGCTGTTAAGGCATCGAGGGCTGAAAAAAACAGGGTCGGGACTGATTTAAATATATTACTCCAAGAATACGAGAAGTTTATAAATGAAGTTAAGTTACAAAATAAAGAGCTAGCATCCTTGATAACAATTGAAGTAGCGCCGCTGGAAAAGATTCAGTCCTACCTGGATCCGTCGGTGACGATTCTTGAATATTTTATAGCGAAAGACAAAACTTATGCCTGGATTATAACCAAAGGCCATATGGCGGTTCACGAATTGACTATTTCAAGAAATGAATTAGAAACCCTGGTGAACGAATTGCGGCTGCCGAACATATCAGACCGATCAAAACCGAGAGGGTTACAGATCGTTCAACCGGCCGGCGGGTTTGAGGTAACGGAAACAAGCCGCGACAACAGAGCCCGGAACCGGGAGCGCTTTCTGGCTGCTGCAACATATTTGTATCGGCGTTTGGTTAAACCTTTGGACCAAAAACTTGATTCAGATCATTTAATTATCGTCCCCCATGGAGTTCTCCATAAGGTCCCTTTTGCAGCCCTAGCCGACGGCACCAGGGTCTTATTAAATGATCATTCCTTATCAGTGGTTCCGTCTGCAACGGTAATAGAATACGTTGTTGAAAAAAGAAATGCGGATCAGGGCCGCTTCCTATCTTTTGCAAATCCCAAAACGGACCAAGACCCGCTCGCCTATTCGGAATTGGAAGTTAACCGTATCGCCGGTTTATTTGCCAAACAGGAAAAATACTTCCATAATGACGCCACCGAAAAGCAGGCCAAGAATCGATCACCCCATTTTGATATCATCCATTTTGCCACCCATGGACAGTTTAATGACAAGCAGCCCATGCAGTCCGGCCTGTTGCTGGCCAAGGATGCTGACAATGACGGTTACCTTCAGCTGCACGAAATCTTTAGCATCAATCTCCAAAATGCAAACCTGGTAACCTTAAGCGCCTGCGAAACGGCCCTGTCAAAAATCTACAGCGGTGACGACCTGGTTGGGCTCTCACGGGGGTTCATCTACGCCGGAGCCCCCTCGATACTGGCGACGCTCTGGTCCGTTGAAGACAGGTCGACAGCACTTCTGATTCAGCGGTTCTACGAAAATTGGAAAATCAGGGGGCTGAGCAAGCCTGAAGCCCTGAGGGAAGCCCAACTATATCTGAAAAGCCAGCCTCAATTTAACCATCCCTTTTATTGGGCCCCATACGTCATTATTGGCGACTGGTTGTAATCATTTTCCCATATTTAAGTTAGTATGATATAATAACTGGATGATAAGCTCCAGAGATTATCTCAAAATCGGGGCCGCTTGCTCAATTGTGCTTTGCTTGGCCTTTCCCTCACAATTAGCCATTCGAACAGGAAAGGAGCTTAGATGCCGGCATTAACGCTAAAATTCAGACATAAATCTCTCGGAGACTATCAACTTCAACAAGGCGCGTCATTAACCATCGGCCGGCGGGAAGACAACGATGTGGTAATCGACGATCCGGCGGTATCCGGCCATCACGCCAAAATTGACTCGCTGGGTGACCGGTTTGTGCTGATTGACCTCAAAAGCAAAAACGGTACCTTCGTCAATGAGCAGTTGATTGATTCTCACTGGCTCAACGATGGTGATGTTATCGCCATCGGCGGGCATTCATTGATCCTGGAGTTTTCCGAAGACGAAGTGCGGCACACAAAAAATAACGATGACTTTGACGCGACCCAGATGATGAGCTCCACCGATCATCGCCGGATGATGGCCAAAAGCAAACCCACTAAAAGCATCAGCGCGGTGAATTTCTGGGATAAAAGTCATAGCGGCGGATCGGTCAGAGGCATCGAACCCCGGGCCGCCGAGCCCAAACTCCAGGCACAGCAAGCATCCGGCGTCCTGACATACCTGGCCGGCGGCAGCGGCCGGGTTCAACTTACCCGCAAAATCACCACCATCGGCAAGGATCCCACCTCCGACATCGTCGTCAAAGGCATGCTGGTCGACCCGACCACCGCCACCATCAGAAGAGAGCCTGACGGCTGTTACCTGAACTACATCAGCGGGCTCACCAAGCCGAAAGTCAATGAGAAACCGGTCACCGCATCAATTTTGCTCAAAGACCTTGATATCATTGAAATCGGTTCGGTGAGGCTGGAGTTTTCGAACGAGCCCTCCCCGGAATAATACTGATCGCAGAGCCTTCGCTTCCCACCTGCAAGCTATATTTTAGCTGCCTGACTTTCACAAGTTTAGCATTGACAGACTCCCTTCAAATTTTATAAAAATCAAGAATCGGTAATGAAAACCTGAAGCTCGCATCATGCCGGGGCGTCGTGCGAGCCCCCCCCGATCTCAGCATAAGCCACGAATTCAGGCAAATGCCAACCTTAAACCTATCTGGAGGTACACTATGGCAAAGAAATTAAAACAGGACCGAAGAAAAGCGGTTATAACCGTTTTGAACAAGGCGCGCGCAATGGAACTGCTGGCCATTCATCAGTACATGAACCAGCATTACGGCTTGGATGATATGGATTATGGCGAGCTGGCCGCCAACCTCAAGCTGATTGCCATCGATGAAATGCGCCACGCGGAGCAGTTTGCCGAACGGATCAAAGAGCTGGGTGGTGAGCCGACCACCGAAAAAGACGGCAAGGTTAAAGCGGGCCAGAACGTTGAGGCGGTGTTTCCCTTTGATGCCAACCTCGAGGATGATACCATTGATACATACAACCAGTTTTTGCTGACATGCCAGGAAAATGGCGACAACGTCAGTGCCAAAATTTTTGAAACCATTCTGGATGAAGAACAGGCTCACTTTAACTATTTCGATAATGTCAACGACCACATAAAGAAGCTGGGCGCTACCTATCTGGCTAAAATTGCCGGCACGCCTGCATCTACCGGGTTGACACCCAAGGGCTTTGCCATCAATGAGGGTGGCGGGTAATCAATATTGCCAATAAGGTATTTGATGGCCAAGCTATCCGTAGATAAAGATCGGTTTATCATCACCGTGGAAGTCGTACCCCCCGAAGGCCCTGAGACCGAACCCCTTCTGGCGGCTTTGCAGTCCCTGAAGCAGCTGCCGATAGACGGCTTCAGCGTGGCCACCAATCCCGTGGCCAAGCCGCGGATGAGCGCCATGGCGCTGTGTGCCCTCCTGCAGCAACAGATCGGCCGGCCGGCCATCCTGCACTGCACCACCCGCGATCACAACCGCTTGAGCCTGCAGGGGTTGCTGTGGGGAGCGCTCGCCCTGGGTATTGAAACGGTGCTGGTAACCACAGGGGACTTCGTTGCCCTGGCAGACCGGGCAACCACCACGGACGTACGTGACACGGATGTTTGCGGGCTGGTCACAATGGCTCGCGACAGCGGGCTGTATACCGGCGTCGTCCTCGATCCGGGACCCGAATCCCGGGGATTGGAAAAGCCGGCAAGGCGGCTGGAACCCAAGATCGAGGCCGGTGCCCAGTTTGTGGTCACCCAGCCCTTTTACGATGAAGCCGGCCTGGATGAACTGGCTGCGGCAACCCGTCGCATCGATATTCCGATTATCCTCGGTATCCTGCCTTTGCGCTCAGCCCGGCATGCCGAATTCCTGCACCAGAAAGTTGCCGGTATCAACGTACCCAGGCAGGTGCGTGAACGGATGAGTCGCGCCGAAGATCCCGTCGCCGAGGGAATTGCCAACGCACGGGAGGTGCTCCACCTGGCCCGGGAGCGCTTTGCCGGCGCGTGCCTGATGCCGCCCTTCGATCGCTACGAAATGCTTTTTGATATCCTAACTGACCAGAAATGATCATAGAGGGAAATTTTGCGTTATGAACATCAAGACCAAGACCCTTATTTTTCTCATTATTTTATGCATCATTGACATGCTGATCCCGATCCCCATTCTCGGCCTCATCCTCATATCCGTCGTATTCCAAAAGCCCCCCTGGTTTAGGGACGTTGTCAGTAAAATTTATAAATCTTGAACCTGTTATTAAAAATGATTGACCTGCCTGGAACGGGTATGTTAAAAAAGACTACCGTAAACGGTATCTAAAATCTGATCTCATCCTGAATATCCCGATCTGTCACTTTTCATAATAGCCTGTCCTGCAAGTGAATTTTCCAGCTCCTATTTGATCTAATTCTATCCCGACTTTTAAGCTTGCATGTCCTAGCAACCATAAAGCAATAAGCAGTGTGTGCTATGAGGAAAATTCTTAAATGGTGCTGACTGGGCTTCCGGCAAGCGGTTGCAAGCCTTGCCGGGAGCTTAGGATAGTCAATTGAATTTTTTTGGCAGGAATATAGATCGATAGAGCAACAAGGTTGCCGTTAATCAACGGTGAAACAGTGAAAGGAAAATAAAATGGAACACACATTACCCATTGAGGAATGTGCCAGGCAACGCCTGCAGGTGATGGTCTATGCGTTTACCATGTTCACAAAAAACTTGATGGAAGAAGGCGTCGACCGCGATAAAGTGAAAAATGCCAGCGATAAAGTGTGGGCTGCACTTGGAGAACAAGCCGCCGGACAGCTAAAGCCCCTTTTTGGTGATACGATTAGTATCTCTTCTTTAGAGCAGGCAGGCGCCATGGCAGAGGAAATTCACGGTATCGAAGTGACCAGGGAAGCCAGCGAGCGCGAGATCCGAACCAAATTTACAAAGTGCCCCTGGCACGAGGCATCGAGCGCAATGGAAATGCCTGAAGCTTGGCAATTTTGTGCAAGCGGCCATGCCGCCTTTACAAGCAGCATGTACAAAGGCTTGGATCCCAATGCATCATATGAATTGCCCCAAGCCATGCCGGAGGGCGCTCCGTTTTGTGAAGGAATTACCAAATTATGATCAGGGCCCGCGGGCAGGGCTTAAGCCCTGCCTGCCGGCTTAGCATTAAAAAGAAGCAAATTATAGAGACAGATCCAACCGCAGGGACGGAAGACCACCGCTCTAGCGCCACCCGATGGGCTGATACCCTTTATCCCGCAGACACTGATCCACAAACTTTTTAAATACCGGACCCGGTTTGCCCGAGTTTAACATACTGCGGGTCATGGAGACCGCCCCGCCGCCGGCAGCACCGGCCGCTGCGCCTATCCCGGCATTCCCCCTCACCGCTCCCACTGCCGCCCCGCCCGCCCCGCCGACGGCCGCCCCCTTGGCGGTGTCCGTGGCGACCCTGGCGCCGCTGTCTTCTTTGGCGCCGTAGTCAATCGCCAATTGGATGCATTCATCCGTATCGGCCTTGGCGACTTCTTTACCGACAGACTTTAAATGGGCATTGGGATAAAGCACCGGCCGCTGCGAGGCACAGGACCCTGTTGCCAACACCAGCCCGATCAGGATAATATATTGCTTGATGCCGCTATTCACCTAAAATTATCTCCCCGTAATAGAATATTAGGTTCTTCACACAAATGAGTGCAGTCATATTACCCCAACAGCCAATTATCTGCCACCTTTTGAATGCCTAAAATGCACTAAATTGCCTAAATTGCCTAAAATTAAGGAATTATTTCTATTTTAGTCCGCCTCATGCGGATAAGCCTTTAGTGGCGACAGCCAAATAACTCGGAATATGAACTGATATATGTTAAGTCACAATACTTAAAATGAGCGCCAAAATTGCGTTATTGCCAACTATAAATCAAATTGATCGTGCTGCAAGCACATTCCACAATTTTAGGCATTTTAGGCACTTTTGGCATTTTAGGCATTTCTACACGAAGCTTTCCGCTAAATAACTTGCATGGCAATTTTCATGCACACATTTCTGCGAGGAGCCGAATATAATTTCACGAACCATAATTTCAACGTCACGATCATAAATAAAGCAAAAAGCCCCGGTGCGGCAACAGGGATCAGGCACCGGGATATCATCCCGGGCAGGCCGGAGGCAGGAACGTAAAGCTATATTATTGACCTAATAGAATTAATCGTGATACGAAATTGGTTAATACCTTTTTGGATTGGATTTTGAAACCATTTCTATATTCTACCACCATCGAGCAAAGCGAAAGGGATCGTATATGAATTTCATAGAAAAAGCGCTCAAGCCGACCAGTATTTTTCTGGCTGTTTTATTTCTCCTGGCGCCTGCCTATTACCAATCTGTTTCGGCGGCCATGATCGGAACAGAGACTATGCTGGCGCCGAATCGCGATCAAATCAACCGCGACTATATTCAGAACCTGATGTCCCGGGAAGATACCCAAAAAATGCTTGAGGCCCGGGGCATTAACCCCCGTGAAGCCAAAGCCCTCATCGACAGCCTGTCTGATGATGAATTAGAGATGATTTTCCAAAAAATTGATGAGCTTCCGGCCGGCGGAGGTGCTACCGGTTTCATCGTAATAGTTGGAGTCGTCATTATTATCTTGATCATCATTGTGGAATACTTTAGCACGGTGAAGATGTTTCCTCAGCTGCATTCCGACGAATAACCATTATCTTAGAACTTATAATTAATTTGAATTGGAGGTGTGCATGCCTTTCTGGCAGCGATTATCCATAACCATTCTCGCCATGCTGGCAGCCAGCTTTATCCTGGGTGTGTTCTGGCGGTCGATATTTAACATCCCGCTGCCCAGCTACCTGGCCGGCATTATCGGCGGCCTGACGGCGCTGCCTGTCTGGGAACTCCTAAAGAGGATTAAACCCAATGAGAAAAAAGCATGATGCTGGATTTTTTCTCATTTATGGGATCCGGCATTACCCAGTTTCTCGAATATACACAAAGCCTGCCTGACGTTTTCTCTATCCCCTGTCTTCTATCAAGAGCCTATATTTAGCAACTGCCCGAAGAGCATTCCCAGCCACATCCGTCATGCGTTTGTGATGGCCCATCGTTGATACCCATAACTTCATTTTCAATGGGTTTACAAAACCCGAACCCGGGGAGCCCTTAGCTGTTATTTCGTATAATATGCTGAATTCTTGACGAAAATCGATTACTATTATATAATTGGCACAGTTGGTTGTTTTAGATAATCCGGCCGCGGAATATCTAAACTTAAAAGAACATAAAAAATGTCAACGTTAACGCTGAAATTAAAAGATAAATTACTTGGAGATTACCAACTTCAAGACGGCTTTTCCCTGACGATCGGACGGGGGAGTAAAAATGACGTAGTCATCCAGGATCCTGCGGTATCGGGTCATCATGCCAAAATTGACCCGGTGGGGAACCGGTTTGTCCTCATTGACCTGCAAAGCAAAAACGGTACTTTTGTCAATGAGAACCTGGTTATCTCGCACTGGCTTAAACATGGTGATGTTATCAGCATCGGAAAACATCAACTCATCTTTAACCAGTATGGCACACAACAGATTTTCGATGATGATTTAGAGGAACTTGATAAAACCGTCATCATGGATACCTCGCTTCACCGCAATATGATGATCAGGAGCCATCCCACCAAAAGTATCAATGTGGTGAGATTCTGGGATAAAGCATCCGGTCAAGATACGGGCCGGGATGGACCACCGAAAGTTTCCACACCCTTCACTGCTAAGGATGACTACCAACCCGCCGGGGTTATAACCTATTTAGCCGGCGGATTCGGCAAGGTCATACTCAAGCGAAAAATTTCGACCATTGGCAAACATCCCTCCTCGGACGTGGTTGTCAAAGGCTTTCTGGTCGGGCAGACCGCGATCACCATCACTCAAAAGCCCGAGGGTTTCTACCTGACCCCTATCAGCGGTCTGGCCAAGCCTAAGGTCGACGGCAACAAAGTAAAAGTGACCACCATGATCGACAATCTTTCCATCATTGAAATCGGTACGGCTAAGCTCCAGTTTTCATTAGAAAATTCTAAAGATTGACGGTTCAGGCCTGCCCTGGCGCGACTGCTATGAATATGCTTAGGAGACATCAAATCGATTGGATCGTTAGATTAAATACATTCGCATTAGATCCAGGTCTGGGCCAGGGGTTCAGCGTTGGACATGCAACAGACTCTCATCTCAGCTTTCTGAATAATTACCCACAATAATAGAAATTGGCTAAAAACATCCGAGGCTTTATTTAATCGCGCCGTCTGGTGGCGATCTCCAGCAGTCGTTTGCTGCCGGTGGCTGACAATCCCAGATTCTCCAAATTCGTTTTGATTTCATCGGGGGTACCGTGGCCGCCGACATAGCCATTTACCCGGGCGGCCGCCGTTGAGTTGATAAAATCAATCGTCCGGGGAAACATGGCCTTAAATTCTGCCATCAGTTCCCGGTGCTGGCGCAGCTGATATTTCTGGTGGTAATCCTCGGCCAGGTAGAATTTGCCAAAGGGCAAGATTTCGGTCTGGATTTTTTTATTGCGCCGCTGTTCTTCACGGGTCATGGTTTCCAGCGCCAGCTTTTTTTGTGTTTCATCGTGATAGAAAATAGCCGACATGTACTGGCGCCTCCAGGCACGATAGGTCGGGTCATGATTCTGCCAGAAAATTTCCAGGAGGTTCTCGTATGAAATACGGGTGGAATCGTAATCGATCTGGATGGATTCGCTGTGATCCCCCATGCTGCCATAGGTCGGGTAGAGCGTCTCGCCGCCCGCATAACCGACCCGTGTTCTGAGAATTCCGTCCATGCTCCCGAACCGGGAGTCCGGTCCCCAGAATCAGCCGAGGGCAAAGGTGGCGGTTTTTACCTCCTGTGGCTGGGAGAGATCCAGGGGCGGAATTTGTGGCCGGATATCGGCGGTGGATAGAGCTGATTTCATTGTTTTATTCTCCATGGCTGCCGTCTTTTGGGGAGGATCGACGCTGGAGGGGTCGCAGGCGCTGAGCCAAAATCCAGAGGCCAGCGCGATCATACAAACCAGCTGGATCAGATGGCACCGATTCAAGTAATTATAAATAGTAGCTGCTCCCTCTTTGGTTGCACACGTAAACTTCATTTTGATCGATTTGATATCGTTCTGAATTTATATTATCTTTAAAGGGCACCATTCTGGTGTATCTGTGATCTTGACTTTCAATCAACTAAACCAGAACTTAACTAAACATAAGCCTAAAATCGATAAAATCAAAAACTAAGTCGAAAGCATAATGAAATATTCAGTTCTCGTCCCGGCCCACAACGAGGAAGCATATATCGGAAATTGCCTGCAACGGTTTAAAACCATCACCAAAGCCCACGTCATCACCTCCTGCCGAAAATTCGATACCTTCGGCGACTGGTATCTATTCAAAAACCCCGGTTTGGTCTGGAAAATTATGAAGGGCGACAATCAAAAGGCAGCGGACCGATTTTACTACGACACCGATCGCTAATCACCAACCAGCCCAACAAGGCCGGCATCGTCGCAAATGGGTCGCGTTACGGCCGGTTTATTGACTTGCTTCGAAGCACTTAGTGTATTAGAAGTGAGCATACATTAAACTGTCAGGATTCAATAGATCATCCTTACCAGCAACCCGGGAAGAGACGATATTGTAAACCTCAAGGAGCTTTTACCATGCCGAAACCCAAATCAAAATCTCTTAGCAAATGTGCCGAATGCGGGCTCGAAACCCCTGAAAGAATTTGTATGACCCTTGACGGCAAGGGTTCGAAAAACTGCCCCACCCTTTTGCAAAAAGAGACCCTGGCGGAAGCCAACCGAGAATACCAGTCGCCCGATACCCATGAATTTGCACAAAAGGCCTCCATTCAGGAGGCGGATTGTTACGCCAACCGCGACCAGCAGCCGTATGTCATGCAGCCTTCCAAGACCCGCATTGTCGAAATATACGAGTTTGCCGGGAAAATGAATTATCGCCGCCTGGGACTGGCTTTCTGTATAGGTCTGGCGAAAGAAGCGGCCATTGTGGAACAAATCCTCAAGGATCGCGGATTTGAGGTGGTTTCGGTACTCTGTAAAGCCGGGAGGACATCCAAAGAAATGATCGGCATCACCGATGCGGATAAAATTTACCGGGGAACGGACGAAGCCATGTGCAATCCGATTTTTCAGGCCAAACTGTTAAACCAGTCCCGAACCGAACTCAATATTTTACTGGGTTTGTGCGTGGGTCACGATTCCCTGTTTTTTAAGCACGCTGAGGCGCCGACCACTGTTCTGGCGGTCAAAGATCGCGTGACGGGTCACAATCCCCTGGCAGCAATCTATTTGTCGGATTCTTATTACCGCAAAATTAAGCAGCCATAGAGCGAGGGGAGCGCTCAATTCTATTGACATCTATATTTTGGTGACCATTTTTATCTGATGAAATCGGGTAAATCATTTAGGAGATGATCGTTATGAATTATAGCAGGGTTATAATTGGTCTTTTGATTATAATATGGTTGGGAACACCTGCAGCAGCCAGCGATATCCAGCAGGGAATCCATGGAATGAAATGGGGCAGTTCCATCTCAGAGCACCATGAGCTTACCAAGGTCCATGAAATCGGCCCGGTTGCTTACTATGCCAATTCAAACATGGTCTACCAGTCGGCCAATCAGCCGATACCGGGCGTTTTTTACGGCTTTTACAGGGATCAGTTATTTGCCGTGTTCATTAAACTGCGCTCTCCCGATCAATTCTCCCAGCTTGAACGGCAGTTTACAATCAAACACGGAAAGCCAGAAACTACCTACTATCCTGAAAGCAGCCAGACCGTTCATCGCTGGAAAGACGCCGATGTGAAAATAAAGTTAAAAATGAAAGACCCAACCCGCGAGTTCAAGCTGGCGATTTACTATGCACCGCTGGCTGCCAGCTTGAACCAGGAGCAGTTGGAAAACATTCCGTCCGATGCTTACGACAAAGCTCCGCCAAAAAAAGATACACCCGTGAAATCAGCACCCCTGCTGGATGAGTAACGATAAGCCATCTCAAAAATCCAAGAGGAGGTTCGCATGTCCATCGAAGAAGGCAAGGCCGCACCGGCATTCACCCTGCCCGATGCCAACGGGAAGAAGGTATCCCTGGAGGATTTCAGAGGGAAAAACGTCGTCGTCTATTTTTATCCCAAAGACGACACTTCCGGGTGAACTAAAGAGGCCCAGGGATTCCGTGACATGTATGGCGAATTCCAAAAACTCGAAACAATCATTCTGGGTATATCCCCTGATGGTGAGGCCTCCCATCAAAATTTCATCGGCAAATATGACATTCCTTTCAACCTACTGTGCGACCCGCAAAAAAAAGTAATGGAAACATACGGGGCGTTCGGTGAAAAGAAAATGGGCGGCAAGGTCACCAGGGGGGTTATTCGGTCCACCGTTTGGGTGGGGCCTGATGGCAAGGTCAAAAGACACTGGCGCCAGGTGACCAATGCGGCGGATCACCCGGCCAACGTACTGGAAGCCTTGACGTCCGCACTTCGATAATTTCCAATTGAAAAGAAATTCAATTTCTAATAACGATTAACAAATCCGCCTGAGGCGGATTAACCCCAAATTGAGCGCTTTGCACTCAATTTGGAGTCAGGCAAGTATGTGGTCACTTCTCGATAAGATACCCTATAGCGTTATCATTCCGATAGCTATCCTGATGATTCTGGCGCCCTTTCGCCCGATGCCGCACGCCCTGGAAAAAATTAACATGCTTCTCAACGGCACTCTAATCAGGCCGGTCGATATTTTTGATTTATTTTTTCATTTGTTCCCGGCATTAATATTGTTGCTAAAGATTTTCAGAAGTTTTAATAGATAGATAGCTCCTTATATTTCTGAATTGGTTTCTAAATTATAGCCAGCGGATCCGATGCCATCGACGACATCTTTTGAATATCTTTAACCCTCTCATAGCGCAGCTATCGCACAACTTTAAAGCCCTGCAAAAAAGCACCGCCAGCTTTCATCTGATCGCCGGTGCCGTCATGATCAGTTTCTCCGGCGTCTGGGTAAATGTCTCCCATGTGACACCGACCGTATCCGCTTTTTATCGGGTGCTGTTCGGTGGTTTGTTTTTATTGATCGCAGCCTGCTTCAAAAAAGAAATCACCTGGAGGGGATGGTATCATTTACTGCTCGGCCTGCTGTGCGGCTTTTTCCTGGCCATAGATCTTTTTTGCTGGCACAAAAGCATTCACCATATCGGCCCCGGATTGGCCACTATCCTGGGTAACTTTCAGGTGTTCTTGCTTGCGGGTCTGGGCGTGCTGTTCATGGGTGAGAAAGTCAGTCTCAAATTCTTTTTTGCGATTCTCATGGCCATCTTGGGCCTCTTTCTGGTGGTCGGGGTTCAATGGAGCCGGTTGGGGAGTCAATACAAAACCGGTGTTTATCTCGGACTGGTGACAGCGGTTGCCTACACGGCCTTTCTTCTGTCCCTGCGAAAACTTCAATCCGGTCAAATAGAGACCATTACATTCTACGGCATGATGCTGGTATCATTTGCGACCACCTTTTTCCTGGGGATACAGGCAGTTTTCAGCAGGGAATCATTTATGATCCCCGACATCCAGAGCTGGACGGCCCTGCTGCTGCTCGGTCTGACGAGTCAGGGAATCGGCTGGATTCTCATATCCAATGCCCTGCCCCGTGTCCGGGCTTCATTTGCCGGTTTGATTCTCCTGCTCCAACCCAGTCTGGCATTTATCTGGGACGTCCTGTTTTTTCAGCGGGAGACTTCAGCAGTCAACTGGATAGGGGTCATCCTGGCTATCACCGCCATCTACCTGGGAATAACCAAAAAACCTAACGACTGCTAAAATGCGGTGGACCCTGCAAGGTCCGAAGCTAAGAGCCGGGAATTTGGAACTTTAACTATTTATACCGCATTTCAAAAACATGTCCCGAAATACAAAAGGCTGGTATAAGGGGTTGTAGCAAAAAAACGTTCGAATAACGGAACGTTTTTTTGACAACCGCAATATAAGTATAAAAGTATATAATTATAATAATATGGTACTTATTTAATTTTTTAAGTTTTTCATTGAAACTCTGAGGATTATTGATATTATTTCTATATGCAGCGTAAACAGTTTACGACAACTATCCGGGAAGATTATCTAAAGAAGATCAAAATTCTTGCGATCGAGAGAGATAAAAGAGTCAACGATATTCTCGAAGAAGCCATCGAATTTCTGATGCGCAAGTACGAGAGCAAGGCCGAAGAGAGCTAAACAAAATTGTATGGCAATCTTTTGCCAACTGCGCTATGATTAAATCACACTTAATTCAGCGACGGGATCGATGCATGGAAAATAAAAAATCCGAATTTCTAAAATCGAAACTAACCTATCTGCGTTTTATCTACAAAATTACGAAACACATCAATAGCGGAAAAAAACCCCCTCTTGAGATGATCCAACAAACCCGGGAATTGGGACGGCAGGTAAATATTCCGGAAGAAGAATTGAAAAATCTGGGTATTGTCAGCTATTATGGATCGAATATTTAAAAAAGCCCGTTCTGATTTTGCCCCATTTTAGAAGTTTCCATCACACCAATCCCCACACGATTATACGATGATATCATTACTTGCTATGACCTATACCAAGTCAAAATAAGTTAAAGATATCAGAAAGTTGAGGATTGAAAATATTGAAGGTTACCTGAAGATATACGCAATAATTTGCGGCTGTCTCTTCATAGCCCCTATCGCACCTTTTGCAATTTTGATGGTTGCATTTGGCAATCCTAAATAAGATTACGATCTGGTATGGTCCCGACTAAACCCTTGCCTGTCTGCTTAATATGAAACATAGCCTGATCAGCGAGAGCCAATAGGCCATCCCGATTATCTGTGTCATCAGGAAATGTTGCAATCCCAAAACTTGCCCCAAGATGAACTTTATGACCGGCTTTGGATAGGTATGTTGTTTGCTTCATCTTCAGGCGAATCTGATTGACCTTTTCTGTGGCTTTAACCTTATCAAACTCGGGTAGCGCGATTACAAACTCATCACCTCCGTAAGCAATGCCGAAGCAGGGTCTTTTTATGCATCTTTTGATTGTAATGGCCACTTCTTTGAGCGCCTGGCTCCCATTCAAGTGGCCATAAGTGTCAACCACTCGTTTAAAGTTATCCATATCCATAAAAACCAAAGAAAATGGCGTCCGGGTCAGTTTGCTCTCCTCAATTAATTCATCCAATGCTTGATAAAAGTACCGCGTGTTATAGAGTCCGGTTAAATTATTGTGGATGGAAAGGTTACGAAATTTTCTTCGATCACGCCTGAGCGCTTCTTCCAAAGCCTTCTTTTTCGTGTTGTCGACTAAAATGCCCTCGAGAATTGCACCGGCCTCGTCAGTCTCGATATATCGAATATTTGCCAATATCCATACTGGCTTTCCATCCTTACGCTTAAGCCGCAATTCATGATTGACAACAGCGCCTTTCTTTTGCACCGCCCGTATCATTCTGTCACGGTCTTCAGACCTGAAATAAAAATTATAGGCCCCCCCTTCAAGAGAAAGCATCTCATCAGCAGAATCATATCCCAAAATACGGGCATACGACGGATTGGCTCGAATAAGTTCACCGGATAGTCTGCTTTGAAACATACCCTGCACAGCATTTTGATACATGCTGCGGTATTGCTTTTCTGCCCTTTTAAGTTCTTCCTGAGTGGCTTTTAATTCGGTTAAATCCGTGAGAAAATACATAAAGCCCGCGATCTTGTCGTTTTCATCTTTTAAAGTGCTGCGACTAAAAAGCATCGGAATCCCTCGACCATCATTAGCTCGAAATAAAGCCTCAAAGCTAAAATGATCAGGACTTGCGGAATAAAAATCAACAGAGTTTTTATCATAAAATTTGTCAACTGGCTGACCGATAAAGTCCTCACGACTATAACCCGAAATTTTCAGTAAAGCCTTATTCACTTCAAATATAAAACGATTTTCATCCAACTCCATGAATCCTTCAATCCTACTTTCAAGAACACGATTGTATTTTTCCTCAGCTTGTCTCCTTTTCGTTATATCCGTCATAAAACAAAGTGTAGCGGGTTTGCTGTTCCAGGAAAACAATTTCACTTTCAACTCTACCCAAATTGTCATGCCCTCTTTATTAACAATTCTAAAAGGATACACTTCCGGGAGGCTTTCCCCTTTAATTCGCCTTTCATGTCGTTGCATCACCATCTCAGTATCTTTTTTATGAATAAAAGCTGATAATGGCTTTGAAGTCATTTCCATTCGTGAATATCCGAAAAGCTCCTCGGCTTTCGGATTCGCATACTGAAATATTCCATTTTGCGCCACCAATATTGCCTCATTGGCGCTTTCTACCAAGTTGCGATATTTTAATTCGTTGTGCTGGGAATGCTCTTTACTTTTTTGGCATTCTTGGAGTTTATTTTTCAATAATTCAATTAGTTGTGTTGTATTCTCTGGTAAGATGGAAGATTTCATATATTTACTCTCAAATTTTTTTAAAACAATCGGAAACGCAATGTTATAATAGGGGAAATATGAAATGAAATTATGAAGTAGACGGGAGTTTGTCAATTGTTTCGAACTGAGATCTCATAAGGGTAGCTTGGTAATTAATATCAAAAAGTTACAAAAGCCTTTTGGATTAAAATATGAGTGTATCAAGGGGCTATCTTAACTTTTGAAAGCTTTTACTCGGACGATTTTAAAAAAACCAGATGTTCCTCTATGCCAAGCTGCGCAGCGGCGTAATGCGCTATAGCCTGAGATAGCCAATTCGGCTGATGAGCGTCCGAACCGATGACAAACTTGAATTGATTTGTGAATGGGCCATAGTAACGCTTCCAGTCACTACGCCAGATATAGCGATTATTGATTTCAATCAAGCATTCAGGGGGCACCTGGTTCAGATTTGTGTGTAAAGCGTTGGGATGAGCAATAATGACAGGCTTTCCGGTCGTGAGCAATTTGTCAATAGAACGATAGTCGGCATTCTGATCCCGGCAGTGAAAAATGTAATAGTCAACATTATATTTTGTTGCTTCATCGACCCAAGGGTGTCCGTCCACCTCGACGCCAACTTTCAATCCAACTTGACGAATTTCTTTTTCGTAACCTTCAAAACTCCCGTTCACCAGACATTCAAAATGGTCGCTGATGCCAACGATGATAGCATGCTTAACAGCAGCGACGAGGGAAACGGTTTGCTCGGGCACGACCGAGTTGTCACTTGTCGAGAATGTGGTGTGAATATGTAAGTCTTGTTGCAGCATCGTCAGAACTATACCATATCGGTTGAAAAACCGGTAACCTGTCTCCGTGATTCGATTTCATACTGGATACATGATACCCACCAGTCAATCAATTGGTATTTCAAGAGTTGGTCAACTTAAGCGCACCCGGTGCAACTTACGTGCTCGAGGAGTCTGACTGTAGAATACATCGGCGAATATAATGAATTTTGGCTTGCCTGAAAGTGTATGTTGCGTGCCTCAATCAAACCCGGCCATTGGTTTGATTTTAAAATATATTTGTTCAGCTAATCCTTACTTCCAGTGAATCATTGGCGCCTTCCTCTCCGGCAATCGATGATACTTAAACTTGGGATACCCTATCATCATCGGGTAGAACCAGGTATGTCCCTCGGGCAGGCCCATGGATTCCACCAACTCGGGGGTGGCCAGCATGGCACCCCGGAGCAGCCCGGCCCAGCAAGTGCCCACTCCCAGGGGCAGGGCGGCCACCTCCAGATAAGCCAAGGCGATGCTCAAGTCCACCAAACCGTTGGCGTTCTCTTTGGGAGCGGAAGGAACAATTAAGGTCTGGGCAGTGCGCAGGATGCCGTCGTAGCCGGTGGCCCAACGAGTCACTACTGGACGGAAGTAATCGGCCGCCGGCGAGCCGGGCTGGGCTTCGATGACCCGTTCCATCCAGTTGATTGTTGCCTGGGACAACGGCTCCAATTTGTCCCGCCCTTCGATCACCGTCCAATGAAGGTTTTGGGCGTTGCTGGCCGTTGGAGCATAGCGGGCAGTCTCGATCAACTTTTCCAGGGTTTTCCGGTCCATGGCCTTGTCCTTGAACAACCGGATGGATCGCCGGGAGCGGAGGAACTGCTCGGCCTGATCCCAGGATATGACCAGCTTTTTTTCAACCTCCGGGCAGTCTTCAATGTCCACCCCGGTCACGCTCAAGGCACCGTGGGGGCAGACGGCCACGCAGTGTCCGCAGGCCATGCAGTAGGTTTTATCAGCCTCGGCAACTTGAGGGAAACTCGCGTCATCTTTCTGGGTTATGATCTGTCTGGGGCACTCGGCCGCGCAGATTCCGTCCTGTTTGCACTTGTTTTCATCAATCGTCAGAAAGGCCATTTTTGTCTCCGTGTGTAATTGTTAAACCCAACGCTAAGGTGTTCTTACAAGATAGGATCAACGTTATAAAATGTAATGGCAACTTGTATTACCCCGCAAAACAAATTCCAACTCACCAATGGGATATTTTTCAACCATTTTCGCATTTCCACTGATTTTATCCAATCATTTTCTCATGAACAATGCAATTTAGTATAAATAAGTACGAATCTGAAATTATAACTGAGAAAAAAGATGGTTATTTTTAACATTAAATTTCGATCATGCCCCGATACCTTCGGTATTCGTTTCATTTCAAAGTTTAAAATCAACAGAATTCAAAATGAGTAAAACAGTACCGACATATAGTATCCGGTCATGTTCAATCCGCATTGCAGATTAGCCAATGACAAATACACACTTTTTTGCGGCTCAATTTATTGTGTATAGACTGGGCACACAACGTGCCTGATGGTGAAATTTGGGGAGATCCAAAATTTGTTTGATGTGCTGACGCAATACGCAATTTGGGGAGATTGTAGATTGGATAAAATCAGCTGATATCCTATTCCAGATCAGTTTTGGCTAAATTACCCCAAAGAGATCTGAATTTTTAACCGAAGAAAGGAGTTGAAATATTTTATGGGAACAGCTTCAGTTTGTTTTCCCAATATTGGCGGGCAGAGTGGCCCGCCCGACTTAATATAGTTTTTTTTATTTTTCCATTTCAATCCAGTCTTCTCTTATCTGTCATCTGTCTTCTGTCCTCTGTCATCTGTCCTCTGTCTTCTGTCCTCTGTCCTCTGCTATCCGCAACCCAGTGCGAGTGGCACAGCTGAACACCCTTTTCAACCTGATCGCGCGCTAGGAGAAGGGAAATGCGAAAAGACGTCGTGGTGATACCGAACACGGGGATCGCGTTGCGGTCCAGCAAATCGAGGGCATCCAGGAGGGGCAAGTTATTGCGGTTCAAGCCCTCACCGATCAAAGACAGCGCCGCCAGGTCGGTGTCGAAATCGATCCGGGCGCCGATTTTGTTTTTCAGGGCCGCTTTAATCTGGTCCCAGCCATATATATTCTGGGTGGAAACCACAAAGGAGGCTTTCGAATGCTTGTTGCCGGCGGGGGTGATTCCGGTCACATTGACTTCCTTGATCGGCACCTGTTCGCTCTCCAGGAATTCAGCGGCCTGTTTAAACCGGGCCTGGGCATCTTCGCCGTGCAACCGGATCCGTTCAACCTGTTTTTCGCTGACAACCGCCTGCACCCCGATGAGGGTGCCGGGAGCAATTCTGCGGATGACCGTTTCCCTGCCCGGTTTGAAAGCACTGCGGGCGTATATGGCAATGTTTTTTTCTTTGGCAAATTGGACGGCGTGTGAATGCAGCACTTTGGCCCCGGCCATGCTCATCTCCTGCATAACCGGATATGAAAGTTCCGGCAGATGGCGGGCATCGGCCGTGATGGATGGATCGGCCGAGTAGACGCCATCCACATCAGAATAAATCTCACAGCGCTCCGCATCCAGGGCCGCCGCCAGGGCAACGGCGGTGGTGTCCGAGCCGCCGCGCCCCAGGGTTGTAATGTCTCGCTTGTAGCTGACGCCTTGAAACCCGCCGATGATCACCACCTTGCCCTTGGCCATTTCATCCTGAACACGAAACGGTCTGACCTCAATGACCTGGGCGTCATTGTGCCGATCGTTGGTGATGATTCCAGCCTGGGAACCGGTCAGAGAAACCGCACTCAGGCCCCGCTCGTTCAGCGCCATACTCAGCAGCGACATGGTGATGCGCTCCCCGGTGGAGAGCAGCATGTCCATTTCCCGCCGCGGCGGTTTGGGAGAAATCGCCCGGGCCATCATCACAAGCTCGTCGGTGGTTTTGCCCATGGCCGAAACCACCACGGCGACGTCGAAATTTTGATCCCTGAGGCCGGCAATTAATTCGACAATTTTGCGCAGTTTATCCACATCCGCCACACTGCTGCCGCCGAATTTCTGAACGATGCAGGTCATAAAAACCCATACCTCCGTTTCATCTTTTAATCTGTAATTGATAGTATATCATATCGATGGGCTATCTTGAATACTGAATAACAGAAGCCATCTCAATATCCAAAAAGGGTGATATTGCTACCCTGATTTTTTTTATATCAAATTTTAAATATTAGATATTGACAAACCCGCCCACCTTTCAGATACAATTTCAGGTCAAAGCGGTCGAAGCCGAAACCATCGATATTTTGGTAGAATCCCTATTGCGGGCACCTACCTCCATGGGAAACAATTCATGGGAATTTGTGGTGGTCACAGATACCGAACGACTGGACAAACTCTCCCGGGTCAAACCGCACGGAGCAAGCTTTTTAAAAAATGCACCTCACCCGGGCGACGCTCTGGCCTGCGAAAGGGTTTCGGTTAACATTTATGGGGCACCTTACCCCAGGCGCCGATAACAAAAGGAGGCAGACCAATGGCAACATTTTTTATGTTCGGCAAATACACCTGTGACGCAATCAAGGAAATCAGCATTGGCAGAACCCAGCAGGCGGTCGCTGAAATCAAAAAGCTGGGCGGAGAGATTACCGCCATGCATGCCCTGCTCGGTGAATACGACCTGCTGTTTTGTGTTTCACTGCCCGGGGTCGCGGATGCGATTAAAGCCTCGGTGGCGCTGCAGAAATTGACCGGGATTTCATTTTCCAGCTGCCCGGCCGTATCCGTAGAAGTCTTTGATCAATTGGTGACAGAATAAATCCTTCCCTACCGGCAGCTGCCTTTTTAGCAAAGGGTCTGGAAATTGAATCCGTTCAAGTACCGCCGATATCTTTGGCCGGCGGCCGCAACGTGGTGATCAGGATAAAGCCAACCACGGCCATGGCGATAAGTATGAGAAAGACCAGCCGGTAGCTGCCGGTTAGATCAAATATGTGTCCGGCCATCAGCGGGCCGATGGCGCCCCCTATATCGCCGCTGAACAAAACAATGCCAAACAGCAGCCCGTGTGAGCCGGTACCGAACAACTCGGCCACCATCGGCGACATTACGGTAAACAATCCGCCGTGGGCAAAGCCGTAAATGATGGCAAATAGAAACAGCATCCAGGCTTCATGGGACAGCTGCAGCCAGACAAGCCCGCATATCAGTATAATAAAACAGGTGATCAAAGAGCGTTTGCCCCCAATCCCGTCGTTCACCGTGCCCATGGTAAAGCGACCCAGCATGCTGACGCCGCCAATGGTCGCAATGACAGCCGCAGCGGTTGCCGGCGGCAGGCCCAGGTCCCGTGCGTGGGGCACAATATGCACAACGATGGTCAGCAAACAGAAAAATACAGCAAATTCCGCAACACACAGGGTCCAAAACTGCCTCGTCCGGGACGCCTCACGCAGGGACAGGCTGCCTTCATCGGCGGTGACAACGGTGCCGGCGGGGACGCCGCAGCCGTTATCCGGCAATAACCCCGCACGCTCGGGGTCCCGGCGCATCACCTGGGCCACGGCCACAAGCGCTGCCAGAGCGGTCGCACCGATAATAAAACAGGCATAACGCCAGCCAAAGGCGCCAATGAGAGCGGTGGCAATCAAGGGCACACAAAGCTGGCCGCAGCCGGTGCCAACCTTGACGATGCCGGACATCATCCCCCGCCGCTTGACAAACCAGCGGGCTATGGTGGACAGGGTGATGACATCATGGGTGCTGTAACCGACACCGACCATCAGCCCATAAAGCATATAGAGTTGCCAGGGTGACTGCATATAAGACAGCAGCAGGTAGCCGATCCCCAGGAAGCTTCCGGCCGCGGCGATAAGTATCCTGGGACCTATCCGGTCGTTTAACCGGCCAACCAGAATTCCAACGGCACCCATGACAAAAAAGGCCAGTGACGAGGCGCCCGATATGGTCGCCCGGGACCAGCCGAATTCGGCCTGAAACTCTTTGAAAAATACGCCATAGGCAAACATGGCACCGATACTGACGGCTTGAATGGCGAAACCCGCGGCCACAATATTGTACCCGTAAAAATATTTTGCTCTCACATCGTCTCCTTGAGCCATACCGGCTAACAGGATTGAAAATCTGCGCGCCCCAGATTGAACACGGGTCCCGGATCCCTTAAGCCGAAAAATGCAGGTTCATACCCTAAATATAAAATATTGGCAAACCAAAAGGGTTTAAGAATATTGACTTGAGGAAAACCGACATGGTATAGCGGTATAAATCAAGCGGAGTAATTCCGGCCTTCCTGTCTGGTTGGCTTCACAACTGACCCGCCGGCGACAAATTGCCCTGATCAGGAGGCGCCATGACCTTCGACGAATACCTTGCAAACATCAAGAACAAAGCGCCATCTTCAGAACTTTCCGAAACGCTGACATCCCTGTGGTGGGATCAGAAGGGGGACTGGGATAGGGCCCACTCTATCGCCCAGGAGATCCCAACCACCCAGGGCAGCGCCGTCCACGCCTATCTCCACCGGGAAGAAGGGGTATTGTGGAACGCCGACTACTGGTACGCCCGTGCCGGCAGGATACGGCCGGACATATCCCTGGAAGAAGAATGGAAGCAGCTGGTCGAAGAAATGCTGGCGTCTTAAACTCTAATAATGAGGACAGGGTATGCTGCAAAATCTGGTAACCGGGGGCAGCGGTTGACAAATTTATCCACATCAGCACCGCCGATGTATACGGGCATCCGGATTTCCCTGCCAACGAAACAGCTCCCTATCGCATGCGGGGTTGGCTTTACGGCGATACCAAGATCGAAGGTGAGAAGCTGGTATGGAAATACTACCACCAACACGGTCTGCCGGTCAGCGTGGTGCGACCGGCAAATATCTACGGCCCGCGATCGACCCCCTTTGTGCTGGAAATAGTGGAGCTGCTTAAAAGCGGCAGCAATTAGGGTACACCCCTGGAGTCGATTTTGAAGAGGGAATGCGGCGGGTGGAAGTCTGGTTGGATCAAATCAATCAGAAACCACGCTAGTTAAGAAGAAGATCCAAAGGCCCGATCCTTAAATGAATCCAGGGTATTTTGCGCCGGTCCCCTGGATGAGTCCAACTCCGATACGCTGATATTTTGCGGGTCAAAAACGCGGCCGGACCGAGCCTGTTTCTAAAACCTGTCGGATCGGTCAGTCGAAATGTGGTATCCGTTCCTGCGCTTATGGTAAACCCGGATCAATTTCATCGCAAATCGAATGTTCTCGTCGTGCGTCCCCTCCAACCGGATACCGGTTCGAAACATACCTTCCCCATTTTTTTGGGAGTAAGCAACTTTGCCTTTGATCTCTATTAACTTTTGTTCTGCATCACTTGTCATCAGCGAAACGTATTCGGATTCAACCCGCTGGCCGGTTTCAAGATAAATTCCGTTCTGGCTCACATCGAGCGCCCTTCCCATCCTGTGATAAGTGAGGTTGCCGCCTCTGTTAATGGCGGCATAAGAAATCAGGTTGCTTGTTTCGACTCGAACGTATGCTCTTTGATCGATGCTGGCGATTGAATAATTCTGATCGGTGTTATGGTGATTTAAATTTAGCATGGTTCTATATGAAAATTTCCGGGGTTTTGATTTAGATAACCGGTCAATATTTAGCATGATTCATGCCAGAAGCTTTAAAAATTAAAACGCGGGCGGAAAGATTCTAAATAATTTAATATTTAATTTAATATCATATAGATACACGTCTCTCCCGTTTTCGATCGCGGAACCAAACGGTTGTTGCCGGATCTTCTCAATCCCTCCTGAGAAATATTTACCATAATTTTTATGGAAAAAAGTAAACAGTCCCGGGATAAAAATCAGGTCCCATTTCCGGGCGATAATCAAAATGCCGCCTTATCTGCTTTTGAGCCACAATAATTAAAGTTTTGCTGACTTCCAGGCTTTTTTTATTTGATTTCAATCAATGATGGTTTATGTTACGAAATAATGATCGAGAAAATTTCTAACAAACCAGAGAAAGAGGAATCCCAATGGCTCAAAAATTAAATAAATACAGTTCGCGTGTCACCGGACCCAAGTCCCAGGGGGCATCACAGGCCATGCTTTACGGCGCCGGGTTAACCGATGAGGACATGGGCAAAGCCCAGGTGGGGATCAGCAGCGTATGGTTCGAGGGCAATACCTGCAACATGCACTTGAACCATCTGGCCGCCAAAGTCAAAGAAGGCGTTGAAGCCGCAGGGCTGGTGGGGCTGCGCTTTAATACCATCGGGGTCAGTGACGGTATATCCATGGGAACCGAAGGAATGAGCTATTCGCTGCAATCAAGGGACCTGATTGCCGACTCCATTGAAACGGTGATGTGCGCCCAGTGGTATGACGCCAATATCTCACTGCCGGGCTGTGACAAGAACATGCCCGGGTGCCTGATGGCCATGGCCCGGATCAACCGTCCGTCGCTGATGGTTTACGGCGGCACCATTCGCGCCGGCCATTTAGACGACGTCAAACTGGATATTATATCGGCCTTCCAGAGTTACGGCGAATACATTGCAGGAACCATTGACGAGCAGCGCCGTCAGGATATCGTCAAAAACAGCTGCCCGGGGGCCGGCGCCTGCGGCGGCATGTATACCGCCAATACAATGGCATCGGCCATTGAGGCCCTGGGCATGTCGCTGCCTTTCAGCGCCAGCCGGCCGGCCGAATCCTCAGAAAAACTGGCCGAATGCTACGCAGTCGGAGCCGCCATCCGGCGTCTGCTGGAAGACGATATCAAGCCGCGGGATATCATGACCCGTCAGGCTTTTGAAAACGCGATGGTGGTCATGACCACCCTGGGCGGATCGACCAACGCCGTACTGCATTTGATCGCCATGGCGCGGGCCGTGGATGTTCCCCTGACCATCGATGACTTCCAGCGGATCAGCGATCGAACCCCCCTGCTGGCGGATATGAAGCCGAGCGGCATCTATGTTCAGGAAGATCTTGACGCCGTCGGCGGCATCCCGGCCCTGATGAAATACCTGCTTGAAGAGGGCCGGCTGCACGGAGACTGCCTGACGGTCACCGGAAAAAGCCTGGCCGAAAATTTAAAAGACATCGCTCCGCTGGCCGAAGGACAGAAGATCATCAGTCCTTTAAGCGCGCCGGTGCATAAAAACGGGCACATTCAGATACTGCGCGGCAACCTGGCGCCGGAAGGCGCGGTGGGCAAGATAACGGGCAAAGAAGGGCTTGCATTCACCGGTCCGGCCAATGTCTTCGACTCAGAGGAAGCAATGTTGAAAGCGCTGGAAAATAACCGGATTAAAAAAGGGGATGTGATTATCATTCGTTACGAAGGCCCCCGGGGAGGCCCCGGCATGCCTGAAATGCTCACCCCCACCTCGGCCATCATGGGGGCCGGTCTTGGAAAAGACGTGGCCCTGCTCACCGACGGTCGTTTTTCGGGAGGCTCCCACGGTTTTATTGTGGGTCACATCACTCCCGAAGCCCAGGTGGGAGGCCCCATCGCGCTGGTAGGCAACGGCGATCAAATTACGATCGACGTGGCCCAAAACACCCTCAGCGTCCAACTGAGTAATGAAGAACTGGCGACCCGGCGCAAAGCCTGGAGCCCTCCGCCCTACAAGGCAACCCGCGGAACGCTGTACAAATACATCAAAAATGTCAAATCTGCTTCAGAGGGGTGTGTGACCGACGAATGATGGCGGGCCGGTTAGAAGTGGTTTCAAAACCTTGAGTTCGTGTAGGGGGGTGAGAAATCAAAGTACCTCAAATTTCGCTAAGTGACCGGAGAGGACCTTCTCACTTCTTCTCACCTCCCACATTTTCGCGCGATTTTCAAGGATGTTTTGATATTAATAGATATCACAAAATATAAATAAACTTCAAAATTCAAGA
>Ga0210097_1000122_pt1 | contig 34529 bp, 46 predicted proteins | sample Joice_CattailNLA_2_FD_185521 | JGI IMG/M metagenome (GOLD analysis project Ga0210097, IMG submission 185521) | Wetland microbial communities from San Francisco Bay, California, USA, that impact long-term carbon sequestration - Joice_CattailNLA_D2... | ecosystem: Environmental > Aquatic > Marine...
GGGCGACGGTGGGGACCCCCCTACCGCCGTAGAAGCATAAGCCCCCCACCCGCACCCAAAATCTAGGAATCAGAAAAATCTTAAGAAAATCTAGGAATCAGAAAAATCTTAAGAAAATCTAGGAATCAGAAAAATCTTAAGAAAATCTAGGAATCCGAAAAACCATACGAAACTTCATATCAAAAATCATAAATCTGGAATTCCATATCAAAAATCATAAGAAGGGGGCGGCGACAAACTGGTTGACGGCACCGAAGCAATCGGTTAGCTTTGGTGCTACACACTGAAGAGGAAACAGAGATGGGTATTCCAGATTATGAAGAAGCGAAAAGGGCCGCTGAAAGGTTTGCAACGGGTATTGACCCGTACGACGCACCCCACAATGGTCAGAACGCCAACCGAGCGCAACTCCCGCTGGTTCGCCTGCACGAGAGGCTGCTCCTGGCGATCAACCGGAACCGGGAGGTGGTCTATGCCCTCGACGACTTGCTGGGTAAGGTGCACGACCCGGGATGGGCCCCGCCACCGCGGGCGACGGAGGCGATAGACCTCTCCTTGGTTGAAGTGTTGAACAAAGGTCCCGGTCTTATAAACGAAAACACGGAGGCCGCTTTGTTTACGATCAACGCCATCGAGAAGGCGCTGTTCGAGCCGAGAGAGCCGAGCGAAAGCTAGCTTCTTGCTTGGGAATCCGGGATACTGACGTCGTGTTTTACGTGAGCCTGACGGAGCCGCACCAGGTCAAGACGAGGAAGCTTCACTGGTGCGCTTGGTGCAACGAGCTGATACCCGTTGGCACCGCGGGGATCTGGGCCAGGTCTTATATCTTCGAGGATGGGCCACAGAGCGATTGGATGCACCCGGAATGCTACGAGGCGATGGTGGGGTTGGACCCGGGGGAGCTTAGTGAGGGGTGGATGGCCGGGGATTTTCAAAGAGGTCGGACGGAGTAACTTGTAGATGAGTCAGAACCCTCTGGTGTCGCTGTCCACGGCTGGTTTTGACGGGCTACAGGTAACCCTTGTTGAGCCGGGGGATGAGAACGCCCCAGAGCCAGGGCATGTGAGCGTAAAAAGGGGCCGGGCTTACGTGCTGAGCCAAGACTGGGATGCGATGAAGAAGTACTTCCGGAGGCAGGTCTGGGACCAGACATCTTGGGACAATTCAAAATGAGTCAGAACGCCCTGAAGCGTAACGAGGTCGCGGGAAGGGAGATCATGCGCAACGTCGGCGATCTCCTGGAGCATCTGCGGATCAACGCATGCCCGGAGTACGCGCTTCCGATTGACGGAACCGAGGCGAGAATCCTTCCGGGAGACCGCAAGAAGATCACCCCTACGGTCTGGCGCCCGTTCGAGAAAGAGGACATCTCGCGATACGGGCTCCTGATCAACACCTACATGGGCCTGCTCAAGAAGGTGCTGCCCGATCTCAAGGCCGTGGACCACGCCATGGTCGAGGACGTGCGGGACCGGCTCTCGGACCAGGAGCTGGCGCAAAGGTTGACCTCCCTCGGGGCGAACGTGATCAAGCTCCCGGGGCTCACTGACCAAGGTCAGAGGAAGTTGGCATCGGTCACTCGGTTGCCGCAACGCGGGCAGCCCACCACTACCACGCTGATGGAATGGGAGAAAGAGAATGGCCAATAACAGAATGTATCTGGTATACCGCCCGACTGGGGACGCTGTATTCCTCGGAAAGCGCATGGGTTGGGGGTGGTACGGAACGCCGGAGAATCTGGTGGAGCATATCGCGGCCCTGTTCGATAAAGCGGAAGAGGCTTGTATCCGAGGGAGGTCTCAGGATGACTTCGCGATCGCGATGGAGTCTGGAGAGGGTCAGCCCTACGTAATTGACGATTGGAAGAGCACCAAGCCGTCGGGCGATACTTGGCCATCTCTTGTTCTCGATATCGGGGAAGATGTTCCGCGAGGAACTATGCAGAGCATTTAGCTAGCACCGCTGACGGAAGCAACGATTCTGAGTGAGTAACCAGACACCGCCGACAGAACCAACTCCTCGGAATGAGCCATCCAAAGAGACAGAACCACGAACTTGGAGAGAGCGCAATTCGACCGTCTGAAACAAGGTAATGAAGCGAGTTATCGGTTAAGACAGAATCACATGAGATGATCGAGGCATTATCCAGAAGAGAGTCGCACAAGGGGATCGAGACACTGAATCCGGACAGAATCAATTAACACGAGCGAATTACCGACTCGGATAGAACCAAGAATAGTAAATGAGTCAGACGGACCGAAAGACCAGTAAGACTCGAACGAACCCACGATGTGAGAAAACATGATTCTAAAGATTGCGAACAAACGTGAGTTGGACGCTTGGATTAACGAGCGAATCCAACTCGGGCATGACATGGTGTCGGTGAGGGGATGCCCTCCGGACGGTGCGGAGTATGAGGATGGGGGAATAATCACGAAACCGGTTAATGTTACGTGGAAGGATTGCGAAACCGGGGAAACGTTCGGGATAGTGTTCGAATGAGTAAGAGTCATTGACAGACTCCCGTAGCGCGAACGAGACAACCGAGATTGTCAGAAACAAGCACGAGGATCGAGACAACCGGCATGAAAGAATAATTCAAGCGCGAGCGAGTGAAACTGTGCGAGAGAACCGAGAAAGCTAAACGAGTCATCTAAATCGAACACCCAGAGGCCGTGAACGAATTATGAGTGTGGATAAAGAGATGCCGAGATACCAGTGCCATAAGCAAGTATGGGCGCTGAAGATACAGAGTATCGAGAGCAGGGGGAACGGCGCGACGATCACGCCGGAGGATCCTGGTTATGGTCCGTTCGAGGTTTCCGAGGAGTACGTGACCAAGCATGATCCGAAAGCAGGCGGCTACTTCGTTGTCTACGCCGATGGATACCAGTCGTTTTCGCCGGCTGAGGCGTTAGAGGGCGGCTACACCCGAGTATGACTCAGCTCGCGGTACAGGAAATCAAGAATCTCTCGGACGAGGAGAGGGGCCAGCTTGAGGACCTGATCGCAAGCTCAGGGTACGCGCTATGGGCGCCGAACCCCGGGCCCCAGTCTCTGGCGTATTACTCGGAGGCTGACGAGCTGTTTTACGGTGGCGCGGCCGGGGGCGGGAAGTCCGGGCTTATCATTGGTTTGGCGCTCACGAGGCATCAGCGCACCCTGGTCATCCGTAAGGAGTCCACGCAGCTGCGTGGGTTCATCGACGACGTTGCGCGGGTCATCGGCTCCCGGGATGGGCTCAACAGACAAGACGGCCAGTGGCGGATACCTCCGAAGCTCACTGGAGTCGAGGACCATCTGCTTGAATTCGGCGGGGTACCCAACCCTGGGGACGAGGAACGTCACCAGGGAATCCCGCACGATCTCCTGGCGTTCGACGAAGTCACCCAGATCGCCGAATACATACTCGACTATCTATCCACATGGAATCGTTCCATCAACCCCAAGCAGCGGTGTCGGATCATCCTTGCGGCTAACCCCCCAACACCCTCTACCATGCGCGGTGGGGCGTCCAACGGGATTTGGATCATCCGCCGATACGCCCCTTGGCTGGACCCACTCTACCGGGATCCTCTTGGCAAAGGTCGGGCCGAGCCGGGGGAGCTTCGTTGGTTCGTGACCATCGACGGGAACGAGGAGGAATGGCCGAACGGAATCCCATTCGCTCATTACCCGAGAGGGCATCCGGACCCGGAGTACTTCGAGATCATCAAGCCGCGCTCCAGGACCTTCGTGCCGGCTATGGTGACGGACAACCCGTACCTCGCTGGCACCGACTACGTGGCCACGCTACAGAAGCTTCCAGAGCCTCTCAGGTCGGCCCTGCTCTACGGCGATTTCTCCGTTTCCCTCTCCGATAAGCCGACGCAGCTCTTCCCGACCGAGTGGGTCCGGGAAGCGATGATCTACTGGGAGAGCTTGAACAAAACGTTTCCTCATCCGACTGCAGCCCCGAACGAGATGACGGCGATTGGGGTGGACGTGTCGCGAGGCGGTGGGGACGCCACGATCATGGCCCCCAGGCATCACTTCTTCTACGACACCTTGAAGGAGATACCGAGCGTACAGACGCTTAACGGGGCCTCTGTGGCGGCGCGGGTGATCGAGGCGCACCGGGGTCAGGCGGTCGCCGTTATCGACGCCAACGGCGTGGGGGCTTCCGCCTACGATCACCTCCGCAACACGACGGCCCTGCATAGCCAGGGTCTCCTCAAGGGATATGTCGGCTCGGAGAAAGCCTGGCTTCGGGACAGGTCCGGCCGGTACGAGTTTCTCAACCTGCGTTCACAGAGCTATTGGAAGCTCCGTGAGCAGCTCGACCCGACATCTCCTGAACGGATAGCCCTTCCCCCGGATGACAAGCTCCTTGAGGAGCTGACGGTTCACACATGGGTTGAGCAGGGGGGTAAGATCCACGTCCTTCGGAAAGAAGACGTGACGAAGCTTCTGGGGCGAAGCCCCGACCGAGCGGACTCCGTGGTCATGGCCTCGACGGTGCGTGATGACAGAGCGCCAACGGTCAGAGACAACATCGCGGCGCGGGCGGCACGGGTGGCCGATGCCGATATCAACCAACAGGGAAGGCGGCGGGGGCCGTCTCGGGAGGCCATAGAGGCTTCCTGGTCTGACAATGTGTTACCTTACCCGAGACGACGGTAGCTGGAAATAAGATGAGCAAAATCGAGTTTGCGGATAAGAAGCCTTTGACTCGGGATGAGGTCCACCAGGCGGCGGTGGCCGAGCTGCGTACCAACCTCTTCATGCAGGAGGATGATCTGCAGGAGAATTGGGAAGGCGCTTACGCCTATTACAAGGTGGAAGCCCCCGGGCCGGATGGGGTGAATACCTCGGACGCAAAGTCTTCTGACGTATCCGATACCATCGAATGGATTCTTCCTGCCGTTCTCAAGCCGCTGGTCGAGTCTCCCGATGTCGTGCGATTCGATCCGGTGCATCCGGAAGACGAGGACCAGGCCGCACTCGAATCGGATTACGTGCATCATACGTTCATGAAGAAGTGCAAGGGTTTCTTGAAGCTCTACGTCCACATCAAGGACGCGCTGCTTCTGAAGAACTCGATTTTTTGCACCTACTGGGACGAAGGGATAACGAATCAGCTTGAGGAATATGAGAACGTCACGGAGGTCGGACTCGCGAACCTGATGGTCCCGGATGACGGGTCTGAAGTCCGGCTTATCTCATCCGAGGAACGCACTGAGCCGGTATCCGATCCGATCACCGGGTCCATTCTGATGCAACCGGACCCCGTAAATCCCGAGACCCTTGTCCCGGTTACCCAGACGCTTTACGACGTGAAGATACGCCGGTTCACCCCCAACGGGGCGCCGGTTGTCGAGAACTGCGTTCCGGAGATGTTCAAGGTTCGGTTCAACCACGACAGCCTGGACCTCGACGACTGCCGCTGGTGCTGTTACACCATGAACAAGACCAGGTCTGAGCTGTACGCCTACGGTTACGACGAGGACTTGATTGACGAGATTCCAGTTTCCGAGTCGAGTTATTCACAGATCAATAATTCAGTCCGATACGCCAGGGAGGACATAGAACGTACAGCGAACTCCCTCGGGGGAGAGCGTAACGAGACGGGGGACCCGTCGCAGGACATGCTGGAGGTCAGCCGGGTTTACATGACCTTGGACACGGACGGCGACGGCTACGAGGAGAAGCTTCTGGTTATCCTCGGGGGCGAGGAAGGCGACGTTCTTCTCGACTATTACGAGGTCCCAGAGAACCCGTTCAGCGCAAGCTCCCCATTCATAGCCGGTCACAAGTTCTACGGCTACTCCTTGTACGACAAGCTCAAGGAGTTGACCGATCAGAAGACTGATGTCCTCCGCAAGCTTACGGACAACCTCGACCTCCAGAACAACCCCCGCAAGAAGGTCTTGATTGGGCAAGCCAATCTGACCGATCTACTGACGATACAGCCGGGGGGACTTTACCGGATGGAGCAGATCGGCGCGGTGGAGGAGATGCCGTCCCCCGACATCTCCAGGACTTCCGACATGCTTCTTCGGTACTACGATAAGGTCCGAGCGGAAAGGACTGGGGCCGATCCGAACGCCCAAAGTATTGTGGACCTGATGCCAGAGGAGTCAATGAACTCCGCGGTGGAGCGGGTGATCTCGATGAAGGAGGAGCTGGTTGGGCTCATCATCAGGGTCTTCGCCGAGACTGGTGTCCGGAGCATGTTCCTGAAGCTTCGGAACCTGATGCTCAGGCACATGCCGCGAACGGAGCTGGTTCAGCTTAGGAACAAGTGGGCCCAGGTAAATCCGGGGAACTGGATTGAGCGCACCAACACGACGATCGTAGTCGGGCTTGGCACCGGGGACCGGATCAAGAAAACCCAAGGTCTGGGGATGATTCTCGGGATCCAGAAGGAGCTTGCGCAAGGTGGGTTCCTGGGGCCGCTGGTGAGCGCCGAGAGGATCAACCACACGCTCTCTGAGCTGATCCGGGTGCAGGGGCTCGGGGATCCGGACGACTTTATTCTGAGCCCGGCGCTCTTGGATCCGGAGAATGTCGCCAAGAACCCGAAGCGGGCGGAAGAAGCCATGCGGGCGCATCAGATGCGCCAGCATCAAGAGCAACAGCAGGCCCAGCAGGCCCAGGCGCAACAGCAGGCCCAGCAGGCCCAGCAGCAAGCCTTACTCCAGGCCCAACAGCAGATCGAACAGACACGAGCTGAGACGAAGCGTTACGAGACCGACAGCAAAGCCAAATCCCAGGTTCAGCAGGCGATACTCAAGCAGCAGGAGGCTTCGCAGAAGGCTCGGCAGGAAATGCAGAAGCTTCATCAGGATATGGCCAAGTTCATGGAGGAGATGCGGTTGAAGTGGGCCGAGCTGGCGTCGAAGGAGGGGATCGAGGACGCCAAGATGGCAGCCGGGATAAGCGGGACTCTGATCTCTGAAGGAATCAAGGCGAAAGCGGCCCAGCAGAAACAAGAAACTGGAGACGATGACTGATGGACATCAAAGACCCCTTGCGCCGGGCGCCGGCTTCGTTCTCCGAGTGGCTCGATACCTTCACGGTAGAGGACGAGGACGAACGGCTTCGGCTCGCGGTGGCGGCGGATGCACTCCGATCGAACCCCGTGTTCGTGCGGGTGGTGAATCATCTTGAGGCAATTTCGCTCAAGGCTATTCACGATTGCCCAGTAGGAAACCGGGATCTTTTGTTCGACGCGAAGGTTTTGCTTGACGCAGTACGGAACATCCGGGGCCGGATAGATGCGCTCGCCGAGGAAAAGAAGCTTGCGGAATTGCGAAGCAAGAAGGCGGATGGATTCGCAAGAATTCCAGACAAATAGTTGACGTTTTCATAACTTTATGTAAGGTGATGGTATGGCCGGGGAATCAGCACAAAAGACAGATAACGTGACCACAATGGAGGGCTTCATTGAGAAGCATGGAGTCGATGGCGCGTTAAACGACCTGAACTCTTCGGGTGTTCGCCAGGAGGATTCTTCTGGGCGGGCTCCGGATACTCGCCCCCGGGAAACTTCGGGGTCTCCTGGCAAGCTTTCCTCAGACGACCCCGGGGACGAGTATCCAGAGCTTGACGTGGCCACGCTCAGAGAGCTTGGTCTCGCGAGCGAAGAGGAGGGGGAGCCTGCCGATGCCCCTTCTTCAGACGACGTAGACGACACCGCGCAAGACGACCTGGACTTAGGCGCCTTTGCCAAGCATCTTGGTGTGGATCCCAAGGACCTTGTAAACGATCAAGGGACCTTGAAGGTTCGAACCAAGGTGGACGGGGAGGAGGGTCTGACACCCTTGGTAGACTTGCGGACGGGTTACCAACTGCGGCAGCACTTTACTCGGCAAAACGAAGCGTTTCTCCAACAGCGTCAAGCCTGGGAAGAGGCCCAGAAGCAACAGATCCAGGAACACCAGCAACACGTTGCCGTTGCAAACCAGATTCTGCTCTCCGATGAGCAGGCCATTGTCCAGAAGTATCAGGCGATGGACTGGAACGGGCTACGTGAAACGGACCCAGCGGAATTCGCTGCGAGACAACAGGACTTCCAGCGGGAGGTCCAGCAGGTCCGCGGTCGCCGGGCGCAGATCCTTCAAGGATTCTCGAATCGGGTGAATGAGTTCACCCGTGCCCAGGGGGAGCAACTTCGCCAACTGAGCGAGGTTGGTGCGAAAGAGCTGGCCCAGTTAGAAGGATGGAAGGACGAGGAATCCTTTTCGAAGGGGTCCGCGGAACTCCGTGATTACCTGGTGAACAAGGTCCGGATGCCTCCGCAAGTGGTGGGCAATCTGGTAGACCCGTATCTGTTGCATACGCTGAACAAGGCGGCGAAGTTCGACAAGCTGATGGCTCGTGTTTCGCAAGCGAAACGAGTGCAGCCTGTCGGGAAGATGCCCGCCGGAGGAACGCCGAAAACAAGCGGTGGTGGCCGGAAGCAGAAGATCCAGAAAAGCCTTGACCAAGTACGGGCAGACGGATCGGTGGAATCTGCGGCTATCGCCTTTCAGCAGTTGGGCGTTCTACGAGAGTAAAAGACAATGGCAGCTCCACAAGACTATTTCCAGAGAATCGATCTGGCCGGTGCCGGTGACACGATGCTTGATCGATCCGGTGACAATGTCCGTGAAGACTTCATGGATGTTATCTATAACATCGCCCCGACCCAGACGCCGTTTATGTCCGGTATCGGTAAGGGCAAAAGCAAGGACGTGTACACTTCCTGGCAACAGGATGCCCTGGCCGCGCCGAATCCCAGTAACGCGGCAAAGGACGGGGCCGACATCGGTGCCGACGAATCCGCGGCCGCCCGCCGGGTTGGAAACATCAACCAGATCTCCCGCAAGCAGATCATCAGCACCGGGCGCAACGAGGCCGTAACCAAGGCCGGGCGCTCTTCCGAGTTGGCCTACCAGCTCGCAAAAGTCTCCAAGGCGCTGAAGCGCGACATGGAGGCCATTCTCACCGGTAACCAGGGGGCCTTGGCCGACTCAGATGGCGATACCGCCTCGTTGCTCGGTGGCCTGCGTGCCTGTTTCCGTGGGGACAACACCCAGCTCGCGGCAGCGGATAACCTGCTCGGGGCCGAGGTCCAGACGGCCCTGGTGGCGGCTGACGGGACCAATGGTGGCGTTTTGCACGAGCCCTCGGGCTCCGAGACCTACATCCCGACTGTGGCTACTGACGGCACCGTGCGGGCGCTCACGGAGACGCTTCTGCGTTCCTGCATCGAGAACTGCTACACCAACGGCGGCGAGCCGAGCATGATCATGGTCTCGCCGGCTATGAAGACCGTGATCTCGACCTACCTCTACACGTCGAGTGCGCGGGTTGCCGCTCTGTTCGCCGATGTCGGCCAGAAGAAGGGCGACGGCGGTGCCGTGGCCCAGGGCTCCATCGATGTCTACATCAGTGACTTCGGCGCCCTGAAGATCGTCCCCAACCGGTTCCAGGGGCACACGGGATCGGCTCCGCGTCATCGCGACGTGTTTGTGCTCGACATGAGCCTGTGGTCTGTCCTCTACCTGCGGTCTTTCCGTACGATCGACGTAGCGAAGACTGGCGATGCCAGCAAGAAGCTGCTTCTGGTTGACTACAGCCTGTGCTTCAAGGAGGAGATGGGGTCGGGCGGTATCTTCGATATCGATCACACGGCCGCGATGACGGCGTAAGGCCGTGTCTGAGCGCCTCTTTGATGAGGACGACGTGATGACCCAGTGGATCCGCCCGGATCCACAGGGCTTCACGTTGCGTACCCGGTACAAGGGTACGCAGGAGATCCTGGCTCGCAACCATCTCGCCCGATCAGAAGCCCCAAGACGGTTTTCCCAAGATGGCGTAGAGTTCCACCATGTCTGCTCGGTTCCGATCGAGGTGTACGACATGCTGCATCGGAAGCTCGGACGGCCGCCGGAAGCGAGCGAGCTTGTCAAGCTTTCCCAGGATCGTGATTTTTGCAAGCTTAAGACCCGCGAGGTGAAGCTGTGAGTGGAAAAATCTGCAACGGGGCTCCGACGACTTCTCAGTCCTTGGTCAATGAGACCAGAGCTTACTGCGAGGGTCGGAAGTGGGCGGCGGACGGCGGGTTGAGTACCGGCAATCCACACGAGTCTGGAAATGAGGATGCCCTGGCTTGGGCGCGAGGGTATGCTTCGTGGAAGGCCAGCCCGGTAGGGGCGGGGCAGGACTGTTGCGCGGACGCCTATGGTGGGGCAGGGATGCAACTCCAAATCGAGACCACCGGGGAAGACGAGGATTTCACTATTCTCGCCGCCGATGTGGGGACCTATAACGCGACGATAGACTGGGGGGACGGAAGTGCTCTTTCGGTGATATCCGCGTACAACGACGCGGATCTCGCACACACCTACGCCGCGGCCGGTGTCTATGAAATAGTTATCAACGGATCGTTCCCCAGAATCAATTTCAATAACGGGGGAGACGTAGCCAAGATACAAGGGATTGTGCTGAGAGATATAGGGACTCTCAGTTTCCAGAATTCGTTTTATGGGGCGGCCAACAATGTATCGGTATCCGGCGGACCGATAACCTCTGGTGTAGAGAATTTCACCAGTGCGTGGCGGGATAATGGTCTAACCTCTTTCCCCGGTACCATAGATATCAGCTCAGGAACAAATTTCACCCAAACGTGGCGGGGGAATGGTCTAACCTCTTTCCCCAGCACTTTGGATTTCAGTTCCGCTGTTATCGTGTACGCCGCGTGGTACGACAACGCTTTGACCAGTTTCCCGGCCATAGATTTCCCGTTAGCTACGGATTTCGGTTTCGCGTGGCGGGCAAACGCTTTGACCAGTTTCCCGGACATAGATCTTAGCTCAGGGGAGAGTTTCACCTATGCGTGGTATGGGAATCAGTTAACCGCTTTCCCGGCGATAGATCTAAGCTCAGGTACTGACTTTTCCTACGCATGGTATGGGAACCCCTTGACGACGTTTCCCGCCGGGATGTTCGACTCCTGTGTTGCTACCGATTACACGAATGCGTTTTTCGGGTGTGCATTGGACGAAACTGGGGTTGACAACATCCTGGTGTCGGTTGACACGTCGGGGGCGGAGAACGGCACCCTGGACTTGGACGGGGGGACGAACGCGGCGCCGGGAGTCGCGGGAGCCGCGGCTAAACTCAGCTTGGAAGGCAAGGGCTGGACGGTCACAACGAACTAAGGTCGCTTGATCATGAAGCGTTGTAAGCGGTTCTTCTCCCCGCTGGTTCACTTACGGACAAGGGCCTTTTCAGGCCCTTTTTTCCAGCGTTCAGGATCCTTTTGCGTCAAGGGTCCGGGCAATGCCTATGCCTTTGGCGGGCAGTTGGCCCCGGCTATGGCAGCGTTCGGTCAGGCTACCGCCGTAGACGCAGTTCAGATCACGTTCACCAAGTGCGTTGATATCCCTGGCCCGGGTCTGACCGGGATCGAGATCCAAGTGAACGGAGGGGCCTGGACTGAGGTAACCGCGGCTGCTGAGGACGATCCCCCAGGCGACGGCACCGTGTGGACAGTAACTCCTGACCAGACGCTTCAAGCAGGAGACGAGGTTCGTTGGCGCTACGACAGCGATGGCGGCGCCAATGGGTCGATTCTCGATTGCTCGGAGTCTGCAGACATCGGGGACCAGGACATCCCGGTAACAAATGCTCTGTAGATTACAACTAATGGAATCCACCAGTCGAATAACTAAAACGAGAATTCAAACAATGGCATGCCTGAGAAATCAAATCACGGTTGGATACTGAATGCGCTGGTTATCCTTTTTACCGCTGCGGGTGTTGTCATTGCAGTTATCAACGCTGTTTCTGCTAGTGAGCGCAGGATTGAGCGGGTATACGCTATGGCAGAGGACAACATGGATCGATTGGCCAGACTCAGGGACCTCGTTGACAGTCTCTCAGCGAAAGTTGACGAAGGATGCCGGAACCTGTCCGCGCTTTCAGTGGAATTGCACGAAAAGAGCCGGCGATGCGATATCCTTGAGCGAAAGGTGGAGCGGATCGAAGACCGAATTTTCGGAGAACAGAAATGAGCTACCTGGTATCTCAGCCTACGCAGGCTCCTTCCCGAAAGATGGCTGGAGCGGGCCTCGGTGGCGTGTTGACTACGTTGATTATCGCGGTTCTCTCCCAGATTGGGGTAGACATTAGCCCGGACGTGGCGGCGGCGATCGCCACTCTGCTCTCGTTCCTGGTCGGGTACTTCGTCAAGGAGAAGGCGATTTCTTGAAACAACATGAGGCAAATACGATGAAAGACCGTATCGAGTGGGACTTTGGGTATCATGCCCCGACAGCTCCTGGTAGGAAAGAAGAGCACGAACAGATGAGAGCCGCTTGCAAGGCTCTGGCTCTTTACATCGCCGAGGCCCTTCCGCCAGGAAGAGAACAGAGCACCGCGATAACGAAGGTAGAGGAAGCGATGTTCTGGGCAAACGCCGGGTTGGCCAGGAAGAAGTGATCACGCAGAGGCAGCTCGACTCTACGCCCCGCCTAGAGTTGCCTCATCTCGAACCGCCCGAAAGGGCTGGTGGGGCTCCAACGCAATGAGGCTGTGAAGCTGATGAAGAAACTGATGTTGTCGCTAGTTCTGGTGCTGTGTGCGCCGGTTGTGCTCGCCCAGGTCATCGGTCTGGATGGTGACGTGGACTCGAACTTTCCTGGTAGGATCCGCGTTCCGTACGCCGTGGGCCAGGACTTCGGCACCTACGATGCCGCGGTGAACCTTTCCGTGACGCCAACCGGGGTCACCGCTCGCGCCAAGAAGCGTTTCTGGGGGACCGAGGAGCTGGACTTCTCGATGACTCCTGGTCAGGTGACCACGATCACCGACGCCGATCTCGCCGTGGACTGCACGGTCCTTGATGGCGGGGTTGTCTATACCGGGCAAACCTGGTCCGTAGAGTACAAGGGCCTGAGTGACGGCGGGATCGCCGTCAAGTTCCTGTGCGAGGACGCCGTAGCGCCGTAAGGCAACAGGCCGGTGCCCTGGAACCCTGGGGCGCCGGCACGGAGAAGCTGATGCCGCTCAAGAAAGGGTCTAGCAAGAAGGTGATCTCGGAGAACATCCGCCAGGAGATGCACGCCGGGAAACCGCAGAAGCAGGCAATCGCGATCGCTATGCGGAAGGCCGGGAAGGCTCGGAAGAGGAAGAAATGATCACCGACTACGCCTCCCTGAAACAGGCGATTCTGGACTGGCCGGATCTCTCGACGGAGACCAATCTCGTCGGGGTTATTGACACGATAGTCGGGCTCGCCGAAGCCAGGATCAACGGGGAGGTCCGGCTGCGGGAAGGGATAACCACCCGAGTGGAACCGGACACGGGAACGCCGTTCTCCGACTACACGCTCCCGGATGACTATCTGGAGATGGATCGGCTGATGGGGCCAAGCGGGGAAACCCTCTTCATGCGGCCTGCGGAAGAGCTGCTGATGTGGGGAAGCGAGCCGGACGACCCGGTCTTTTACGCGATAGACGGGCGGCAGCTCCTCTTCGCCCCCTCGGTGACGAACTTCTCGTATCGGTACTATCAGCGCATCCCGTCCTTGTCCGATACGTCAAGCAACTGGCTTTTGACCAGGGCGCCGGACCTCTACCTTTATGCCTCGCTGATTCACGTATCGATCTTCTCGAAGGAAGATGACCGTGAACAACAGCGGTACGAGAAAATGTATGGTTTGACGTTCTCCCGCCTGGTCCGGGAGGACGCGATGTCGATTCAACCGCGGTCACAGTCGCTCTATGCCTCTGTGCCACAGGGCAAGAAGCGGAGAACATAACGATGGCCGTTGACAGCGCAACCTATATCGCCGATCTGAACGTATCCCTGCCGGTGGAGTCGGACCCGGTTGCCGAGGGGAACGAAAATTTTCAAAATCTAAAGGCGATGCTCAAGAACCAGTTCTCGGGGCTGGAGACTGGGGTTCCTGTGACTGCCACGGCGGCGCAGATCAATAGCTGGGAGGCGAGGATAGCCGCCTTAGAAGAAAAGGATGCGATCGACCAGCTCCCGGTTGCCGCGTACGACTTCAACAACGCCTGGTGGACTCAGAATGGCTCGGCCCTCCTGGGGCGCTACTGGGGGGTTCAGATCCCGGCTTCCTCGTTGTCGAACTGCCCGTTCCCGTGGGGGGCTTCCGGTGGCGGGGCGACCTACAACCTAACGGTTATCAGGTTGATCAACGATGGGGTTGGGGTGGCGCTGAACATCGTGTTTCGGCACAACACGGCGGATAGTTCCTCGGCCATGTATTACCGGCAAGCCCAGTCCGCGGCGGGTCTTACCTCTTCGCAGTGGCAGCGGGCGACGTGGGCAGAGATCGATACCGCACCGGCGGCGAATGCAGGAGACATTCTCTACACGACGGTTTGCAACGAGTACAACAACAACCTCAACAACCCTGGATGCTGATAATCGATGGATCCGATCCGGATTCGTGACTTCGGGAAGCTCGCTCTAAATACGGATATTGAGGACACCCTGCTTCAGCCGGGGGAGTGGTCTGTTCTTGACAATATCGACATCGAGAGCGGGGATATCCGTTCTGCGTGGGGAGATACCCAGGTAACCGATGTCCCCCCGGTAACCCCGACGTACATGTACGTTTTCGAGGGAGTCACGGACACGTGGTTAGTGATCTCCGACGGGGAAAGCGTCTACGCTTACAACGGGGTCTCCTGGCGGGACATAACGCCTAGCTCGACTGCGGTGACGGACACCCTTTGGTCTACAGCTACCGCGGACATCGGAAACTGGGAGGACGCGACGATCTCCTGGGGCGAGGCACAAACAGGTGGAACGGACGTAACCGTAGATGGGGATGTCTTTTTCACGAACTTTCAGGGGATCTTGATCGTAAGCAGTACCCTCGGAGAGCCGACCTATTGGCCCTCTGAGGGAAGCAGCCGGCTAGAGCCTCTTCCCGGCTGGGGGACCGGTTGGGTCGGTGCTCCTGTCGTTGCCTACGGCAGCCACTTGTTTTGTATCGGGCTAAACGACGGCTCGACCGCGGGGAGCAAGTACCGGGTGGTCTGGTCCGACGCCGCGGTAGAGGGGGAGGTTCCCCAGGAGTGGGAGACGGCGGCGGACAACCTGGCTGGATCGGTGCAGTTGCGGGACACGGACGGATACCTGGTCAACGCCAAGATCCTCAGGAACGACCTCTTGATCTTCAAGAACGACTCAATCTACCGGTGCATCGCCACCGCGGCGACGGTTGGCGGGGTCCCTCTTGTGTTCCAGTTCGAACGGGTGATCTCCGACCATGGGTGTGATTCCCCGTGGGGCATGGATACCATAGGCAACGGGTGCTACTTCGTCGATCGCGGGGACCTGAGAATCTTCGACGGACAGGTGACCCAGTCCCTCACGGTCCTTCGTGTCAAGGAGAACCTTGCTCTTACCGTCAGTAACGAGTACCGGGACCGGACTTACGTGGTCGCCTTCCCAGAGCGTGAGCAGCTCTGGATCGGGATCGTGAAGGCCGGGGAGACCCAGATCAGCTCGGTCCTGCTCTACGACCTGGTCCACAACGGTTGGACCACGAAGCGGTATAGCGCTTTGGCGATGACCCGGGGGCCATTCTCAGCGACCTCTGAGACTCCTTCTGGGGGAGACACGTGGGCCACCGTGACGGGCACGTGGGCGACGATCGAGGAGGTCTGGGGGGAGGGGGCTATCGAGCCCTCCGAGGATACGATTGTCTTCGGAAACGCTACCCTGATTTGCAGGGCGGACAAGACGAACACGGACCATCTAGGGCAGCCGAAGCCGTGTGTCGCCGAGCGCACCGGGTTCTTGATCGCGGGTCTCAACCAGCGTGTCACCATGAAAGCGGTCTATCCCGAGATGGAGGGCGGGCCGGTTCAGGTCCAGATTGGCTACCAGTGGGTCCCGGGGGGCGCGGTGGCGTATGCACCAGCTAAGACCTTTACCCCGGGGGTTGACCGCAAGCTTGTTTGTCGCGTCACCGGGATACCCTGCGCAATCAGGATTACGTCCCAGCAGTCCAAGGGCTGGAGACTTGGGGGGATGTCCTTCGAGGCGGTCTTGGCCGGGAGACGGTAACCGATGACCGATCGCTACCACTCGGCGATCACGGAGTATAAGGTCCGCGATTTGCCGGCGCTCGGTTCGAGCAGCTCGGACGACGCCAGGCGCCAGGTAGTTGACGAGTTTCGCCGGATCCAGGATTGGGGAGCCTTGGTGAACTCTCTCCTCAATCAGCTCGGGGACGCAGTAGACCTGCTTGACAGCGAACTCGATCCGCACGCCTTCTGGGGGGCGAAGCACTCGGATGTGGATTCCGGAACCACGCCCGAGTATCCGAATGTCGTTGAATACAGCGGGTCCCAGTTTGTTCTAAACCCCCGCATGCGATGGCGTGGGGACTCCTGGGATGGAACCACGCATTACCCCATGGACGTTGTGCGGGTGGGGGACGTTGCCTATGTCGCGGTAGCCGAGACAACCGACGCTCCAGGGGCCTCTTCCGATTGGGAGACTCTCGCGGACACAACGGATCCCGCAACTCCGGCTCATAATGACTTGTCTGGGCGTACCGCTACCGGGTGCCACCCTGGCACCGCGATTAGCTACGATTACACCGGCACCCCGACTTACGTCTACGCCACGGTGCAGGCGGCCCTGGCGTATCTTCTCCCGCGGCATACGATCGAGGCCTTTGGGGGGATCCAGTACATAGGGGCGGCTCTGTCTAAGTCTTTACCTGCTTCGACGGTAACGTACCTCCCCCCGGGTGCTGGGAATTTCAGTGTAACGCCCGGCGGGTTTAACGTAACCGTAAGCAGTTCTGGGAACCTCAAGCCGACAGTGGCCGGGCACATCACCGTTGTAGAACTTTACGTTTGTATCACGGCATACGTTAGTTCAACGACGCATGCAGGGGACATCCTGCGCCTTGGTTTCGTGAATAGCACCTCCTTGACTACGTTTGTGGGGGCGATAACGAACTGGGTATTCCCCGCATCTGGCCAGGACAATACGGTTACCTTGCAGTTACACACGTACGTCCCGATGGTGTCCGGGGCGGTGTGGTATCCTGCTATTAACAACATAACCATTTACGGTCGGTCTATTGAGATAACGGCGTACCATTTTTGGATAAAAGGCTTTTGAGGAAAAAGAGATGAATCAAGGTCAGAATATGTTTGGCGGTTTCAACCCATTCCAGAATCAGGCGATGGGCGCTCGCCCGATGGGCCAAATGGGGATGCCCCAGCAGATGCCGCAGGGGATGCCTCAGCAGATGCCGCAGGGGATGCCTCAGCAGATGCCGCAGGGGATGCCTCAGCAGATGCCGCAGGGGATGCCGCAGGGGATGCCGCAGGGGCAGCCTAAGGTGCCTGGAGGTCAACCGAATCCGATGGCTATGGCCCAGCTTCAAGCGCTTCTTTATTCGAATATGAGACCCGGTTACGGCGCGACCCGTTAAGAGGAAAGCACGATGGTTCCCCTGAAGAAGAAACGTGAGACCCGGTGTGAACGATACGAAGCCGGAGAGGGGAATCTCTGCGGCTGGATTCAGTTCGTAGCGCCCCTGATTGGCGCGGCCGCGAGCTACCTGTTGAACGACAGTGAGGATAACTCCCAGGCCACGACAACCCAGACTTCCAACAGCCAGGGGAGCAGCACCCCCACCTGGTCTAGCGAGCAGAAACCTTACCTGTGGTCTGGCCAGACGTGGAACCCGGATCAGTACCTCCCCCAGTACACCGCGGACGCGCTCAACTGGGGCCAAGCGCTGGCCGCCGGGGTGAACCCGGTCAGTGGCCAGACCCAGTTTCTTCAGGGCCAGGACCTGGTGAACAACATCCTTGGTCAGGGGAACAACGGGGTCCTCGGAAACCTGTTCCGAACCAATGTGGGGTTCTCGCCATCCTTGTTGACCAACAACCCGTTTTATTCTGGGCAGAACGTGGTGGACCCGCAGAACCTATGGCGCGGGGAAGGAATCACCAGCGCGGAGCCGGGGGCTTCTACGACCCGGGAGCAGGCTCCGTCTGGTCAGGACAGCCAGGGGGCGGACGCTGATCTCGCGGCCTATCTGGACTGGGCCAACAAACTTCAGGGGTCCTACAACCAGGTGCAAAGCATCCCCGCGGTCGCCAATGGCACCTTCGGGACGGTCCCGGGGTGGGGGAACGGGGCGCCTCCGGATACGTCCTTGGCGGCGTACCTCAACCAGAGCCCTGGTCTCGGTATCCTAGCCGACTTAGCCGCACAGCACGGAGCCTGATATGGCTGATTATTACGATCCTTACGCCATCGCCAGCTCGGCGAGCAGTTTGCTGAATAGGCCTTACGAGTCGAGCAGCATTTTCGCGCCAGCCGGGATCAACGACACCACGAAGCAGGGGTGGCAAACCGCGCTCGAAGGTTTGTCGGCCCAGTACGACCCGTCGCTCGCCTATGCCCAAAACATGGGCGGGACAGCCAATAACCTCAACAATCAGTACAACTGGCTCATGTCCGGGCAGGGGTACTGGAATGCTCCGATGCAGGGGGCCTATGACACCGCGGTAGGTGCGCCGAACCAACCCGGGTTCAACCAAGCGTACGGTCTGGGGGGTTTGAACTACTCCCAGTTCGGCAGTGGGTGGAATCCGCAACTCGCGAACCAGATCAACCAGGTCGGCGCGTCATTTGACCCCTACAACAACCCAGCGCTCTTGGACTCAGTCCAGAGCGGGGTTGACATGCTCCAGCGGCAGTTCAACCAGGAGACCATGCCGAATATTAACGCTCAGCTCGGCTCCGCGGGGCCTGGAGCCTACGGCGGGACCAGGGCGGGGGTAGCTGAAGGGATCGCGGCCCAGGGCCTCACAGACGCCCAGGGCCAGCTTATCAACGACATGCTGTCCCAAGGGTATGCTCAAGGTTTGGCCAACTACGTGGGAGACCGCGGGAACACGTTGAGCACGGCCCTGGGTGCCGGGCAGATCGGAGGAGAGCTTGGTCTCGGCACAGCCCAGCTCTACGGGGACCTGGCGAATCAGCAGGGAAACCTCGGGCTAGGGTCCGCCCAGATTCAAGGCGAGCTTGGAGCCAACCAGCTTAATGCCCAGAACAATCTTTACGGTATGGGGCTTCAGTACCTCCCGGGGTTGCAGACGCAAGCGTACAACGCAAACCTGACCCCCGGGCAGTCGCTCACCGGCCTCGGTCAGGAGATGGCCGGATACGGTTTCGCGCAACAGCAGGCGGACCAGAACCAGCTCGACTACTACAACCAGCAGAATGCCGAGATGGTCAACTGGCCGTGGCAACAGCTCATGAACTACAACAGCGTCATGAACCCATACTTGGCGCCGGGGAACGTGACGAGCAACTCCGGAACTCAGAGCGCCCAGGCCCCGGGGATGTCGAACACGCAGGCGGCGATTGGCGGGGCCGCCCTCGGGTATGGTCTCTACGATCAGTTCGGGAATCAGGGAAACAATTACAACGCCTACAACCCAACGGAGGGGTATTCCTATAACGGGTGGTACTACTAATGGCCGGAAGAGAAGACGCTTGGCAGCTCTTCTACGAGCTTGAAAAGAAGTACGGTCTTCCGCTCGGGACCCTAGATGCCCTGTGGGCGCAGGAATCTGGGCGCGGGAAGAATCTTCTGAACGAGAGCAGCCAAGCTGCCGGGCACTTCCAGATCATCCCGAGCAACTACGAGGCGGCGGGGATCAACCCGAACGACTTGGCGCAGAGTGCCGAGTGGACGGCGATGAACGCCCGGAAGGCGATCGACTCGTTTCCGAACCTCAATCCGGTCGAAGCGATCGCGAAGTACCACTACGCCGGCCCTGACGTGAAGCAGTGGGGGCCGAAGACCGAAAAATATGCCAAGGACATCGGGTCCCGGCTGGCCGGGGCGCGGGCGTCCTTATCTCTGCAACAGCCCCCTGCAGCCACGGCCGCCCCCGTGCGGCAGCCTATGGCCCCGGAGCTGGCCAACCTGATGCAGGCGTCCCTGGCGCCGGTGGACATGACCCTGGACCCATCCCAGAGGTCTGTCTCGCAGTCTATGTCCTCGAACCCCTGGCTGCAGATGGGGCTCGGGGTCCTGTCGCAAGGGGGAACCGGGAAGCCGGCGCTCTCGAATATTGCCGCGGGGGCCCAGCAGGGGATCCTGGCCGCAGACAAGTCGCAGTCCGATTGGGAGGCCAAGCAGCGTCAGGCGATGCACGATCAGCTTTGGCAGCGTCAGATCAACAACTCGATCCTCAACACTCTCGGCGCACAGCAACCGAATCCGTATGAGCTGATGACGGCTCAGAACACTCAGAACGCGAACCAGATAAACGCCTATCGGGCAAAGACCGAGAGGATGAAGCTGGATCAACCGGGGGCCGGGGGAAGAGGCGGTGCCAGTTCCGCTACGTCTGACCCCAGCTCCGTGTTGGCAGGAATCGACGAAACGATTCGACTCGTGAAAGACAATCCGGAAGCGGTTGGGTTTACCGCCCCGGTTATCAGAACCGTAGGCGCCTTCGGCAATTCTGTGCTGGACGCTTTCGGCATCCCGACCGACGACCCGACTCGGAAAGCCTGGAACGAAAAGACGGCGTATGGGACCCAGGCCAAGGTTGATTTCCGGCTCCAGGTTTCTGTCATGGAGACGGCGAACTGGATCGTGAACCAGAAGGGAAGCGCCCAGGGGGCGAGAATCACAGACAACGATGTGAAGAACGCCCGAAGAATCCTGGAAGGTGGGAGCTGGATAAACAACAGCACGGCGGCGATCGAGGCGCTCAACGGTTTACGCGATGTCGTAGCTCGGGTTACCGGGTCTTCGGGGACGCCCAGCCAGTCGGCTCCCGGAGCCTCTCAAAGCTACCAGGCCCCCAGTTACTCTGGTACCCCGGGGGTAGGGTTCATGTCTGGGGGGATGCCTCAGCCCGGGACTAATGGGGTCGTTTCTTTCTCTGATCTCCCGGATTAAGCGCCATGCAAGTTCAGATGCCAGACGGAACCATCCTTTCGGGTGTCCCTGAAGGAACCACAAAGTCGGAGCTTCTTCGGAGATATGAGTTATACCGGAAACAGAACCCGATCGAATCAGTTCCGGTAGACGAAAACCTAACGGAGCGGGACCGTTGGCGGCAACAGATAGGCCAGCAGTTCGGGCTGGATCCGTCTCAAGTTGACCTGTCTCAGGGGTTGCCCTTTTTGCAACGCACCGAGTTAGGGCTTCTCGCCGATCCGAATGCGGGGGAAGTACCGAACCTCCTCGGTGAAATGTACCCAGGTCAGAAGATCGCCAACCTTGGAGGGGGCCAGTATGCGATAGGCCAAGGCCAAGGTCAGAGCCCGTTGCTGCTTAACCCCCCAGGTTTTGATCGGGGCGATGTGGGGCAGTTCCTCGGCGAGGTCGGTCCGGCGACCGTAGGAGCCTTGGTCGGAGCCCCGCTTGCCGCGGCCACGACGCCTTTCACCGGCCCCGGTGGGCCCATCGTCGGGGCTACGGTTGGGGCGACTGTCGGGGAGGGGGCGCGGGAAGGACTTCAGAAGCTGCTCGGGACCTCCCGGGAAACGCCGGCACAGTACTTGCAACGCGCACTCATTTCCGGGGGAATCGAGGCGGCTACCGGTGGTCTCGGTCTTGGCGTGGCCAAGGGGCTCAAGGCTCTATTTCGCCGGGGGGCCAAGGCTGGGACGGACAAATTCGGTTCGGTGATGGCCACCAAGGACGCCAACGAGCTTCAGGAGATCATGAAGTGGCTCAAGGAGAACGAGGGTATCGCTCTCCCGGACCTGATGAACTACCAGAAGACCGATAACAAGATCGTCGATAAGTTCACCAGGCAGGTGATGCAGTTCGACGACGAAGCCCAGCAACGCGCTTTTCAGCAGCTTGAGCAGCTTCGCTCGGTCATGAAGGGCACGATCCCAGAGACCGGACCTTCTTCGGCCGATGAAATCCTCCGGAACAAGCTCTCAGCTCTGTATTCTCAGAAGAAACCTGCGAAAGCGAGTCCTACGGTTACCGGGGCCAAATTTCAAGAGTCCGTTGATCAAGGGTTGGCGGAAGCGAAAGGACTGATGCAGGATTCCTACAACAGGGATCTGTACCCGCTCCTCGACAAGTATCAGCCGAAGTACGACATAGGCCCGGCGCAGAAAATCGCCGTCCCAAGAGAGGTTGCGGGGGAAGGGGCGGAAGGAGCGATAAACGTCGCTGCAAATGAACAAGGTCTGGCTCCGATCTATCAGAAGATTCAAGCACTAGACCCGCTCCAAGGGCAACCGGTGGAAGTCGTCCGGGAACTTCGTAGCCAGGTAGGCCAGTTGCGGGATCTCCCCTTGGCGAAGAAGCTGGAGAGTGGGGTAGACCCGGCGAAAGCTTCGGAGTTGTACGACACCCTTAGCAGGATTCTGGAGAACCCGCAGGGGGTAACCCCGGATCAGGCCGCGGAGATCGTCTCGGCGGCTCGTAAGAGCAACCGGTTAGCTAAGAGCTATTACGACAACTACGACAAGACCGACATCTTGCGGGTGATCAACTCGACGCAGGGGGGCACGCCTACCCAGCTCGGGAACTATTTCACGGAGCACCCGGCGGCTATCGAGAAATCTCTTCGGGACATCGTGGAAAAGGTCCCATCCAAGAACAAAACGGAGACCGTGGGGGTCCTTCGAAAGAATCTCGACGCCTCGATAATGGCCTCGGATGACCCGTACAAGGTCCTCAATACCTGGGAAGAGAAGGCCCCGGATGCGCTCAAGTGGCTCTACCCCACGGACCAAAAGCTCTCGCTGGCCAGGCAAACTGCAAAAGAATTCCGGGATCTGAACTCTGGGCCAATGCGGGAAGCCTTTGACATGGGGCTCACTCGGGTAGGCTTCGCGGAAGACGTTCTCAAGCAAGCTTCCGCGGCAGAGCCTTCACGAGGAGGAGGGAGGACTGCGGCGTTCGGGAAGCGATCTGGGGAGCCGTTGCGAAACCTGCGAGCTGAAGACCGCGTAGTCCAGCTCATGAAACAGGTCGGAGGGGTGGAGTCGGATTCGGAAGCCCGGCTTGCCCTTCGGGAAGGGCTGATCTCCGACGTTATCCAGAATAGCATGAAGGAGCACCCGAAAGGTGGGCTGCTTCCGGAATCCTCAAGAGCGAACCGAGCGATCTCGAAGCTCGAAGAGTCTCCCTACTGGAATACGATTCTGACCCCGAGGGACCGTAAGGCTTTGCAAGCGTTCAAGTCCTACGCCCGGAGAGCATGGAATAGTGGAGACGCCGGGACCGGGCTCGCGGTGGCTTCCCAGATCGGTCAGCTTCGCAAGGGGGATCTCGGGGCTTTGGCGTCAACGGTCCAAGCGAGAACTTTCGCTAGGATGTTGACGAGCACCGATGTCCCGTTCTCTACCTGGTTTAACCGGTCCACCCGGAGTGGGAGGGAAACTACGGCTTTCGGGTATGCACGCAAAGCGTTCTTCACGTCCTTGAGACAAGATCTCGGGCGCGTCCTCCCTGAGCAGGAAGACGAATACAAGGCTACCCGGTAAAGAGTTTCCAGACTCCGAAAGCAGCGACGGCTACGACCAGGTACAGGAGCGCAGTAATCGCCGTTCCGATGAGCCCGGTAAGCAGGCTGGCAAGGAGAATGAGAGACTCAAAAGGGTTGCGATCGTTCATTACTTCGACTCCCGGTAAGCCTTGATCCGGTCTTTGAGATCCTGCTGGGTCTTCTGTTTCGGGTGGAGCTTTTCCCATAGCAAGACCTCGTCGATCGTGTTGCGTGCGAGGATGTGGTGAACAACCGAGGCGCCTTTCCGGCGGTGGCCACCGAACAGCCTGGCGTTCATCTGGTTGTAGAGCTGTAGGTCGTAGGGCAAGGAGAACCACACGACAGCCCGGGCGCTTGACCCCTGCAGGTTGAGCCCGTGGCCCATGCTCTTCGGATGCCCGCATAGGAGCGGGATCTCATCGGCGTCCCAGCGGCGGATCACGTCGTCAAGAGCCCGCTCCCCGAGCTTGCTCGACAAGAAGGTCGCGCCGGAGTGCTCTTGTGGCTTCTCAGGGAACGCTGCGGCGATCCGCTGGGCTTCGTGGCGGTAAGTATACCCGCAGAGCACCGGGCGCCCTCCTGACTCCTCTAGGAGGTCCTGGAGGGCCTCAAGCTTCTCTCGATGGATCTCTTCCCAGGGTCCGCCCGTGGTCAAGTACACGGCGCCCGAGGCAATCTGGATCAGCTTGTTGAATTTTGCTGCCGCGAAATCGACTTCGAGTGTAGACCCGGAATCCAGCTCGGCGAAGAACAGCTCTTCGACCTGGTCATAGATCTTCCTGGCGGATGGTGGCAGGTCAACCCAGATTACGTTGTCCACGACCGGTGGGAGGTCGAGGTAGTCTTTGGCGGACAGGGACAAGGTGATGTCCGCAATACGGTCCTGGATCTGTTGTCGCCCTGTCCGCGTAGCGATCCAGCTCCGGCCTTGATACCCGCTCGGCGCGAGGAACCGTTCGCGGTACTGGGTCACGGCGGTGCCCAGGCGCTGGCCACCATCTACCACAAGGTATTGACCGAACAGATCCGCGTAGCCGTTGGTTGCCGGCTCGCCGGTGAGTCCTGCCCGGCGGCTGAAATACTTGGCAACGGACACCCACGCCTTCGCATTGACGCTACCCCCGGCGACGTTCGGCATGCGGGCATTCTTCAACCTGGTAATCTCGTCGTAGGCCACCATGGAGAACGGGGGGTAGAGCTTCCGTCGTAGCCAACGGTGGTTGATCTCCGTGACCAGCCACTGGAGATTCTCGGGGTTCACCAGGTAGATGTCGGCGCGGCGCCGAAGGGCCGCGACCCTGGAGACTCGATTCCCGTGGATCAGGGAGAACCGGAGGTGCTTGGTGTGCTCCCACTTCTTGGCCTCCTGTCTCCAGACTGATTGGATGATGCGCTTAGGCGCAATGATCAGTAGCGCGGAGACGGCCCAGGCGGCCCGAAGCCGAAGGAACGCGGTCAACAGCATGATCGTCTTACCGAGCCCCATGTCAGCCCAGACCATGCAGTTAGGGTGACCTATTATGTGGTCAACCCCCCGGTGCTGATAGGAATAAAAATCAGCCTCCGAGAGCATGGCTCAGCCCCGCAGGAACTCCCATTCCTTTCCCCCGAATAACCGTAACATCTCCTCCATAAGAGCCATCTCACTGTGGTGTTTCCCTATGTTAATATTTTCGTCGCTCGGGGCGCATTCGTCGCGTTCAAAGCAAACCCTTTTTCTGGAGAATACTTCAAGAGACGTTTGTACTACGGAGTATCGAAGGTCACTCTCGCGGGCTATTTTGAAGGTTCTATGCAAAAAAACCTCTTCCCCGAAGGTCTCCTTGAGTTTATCACGAAGGCGCTGGCATTCCTCTTTTAGTCGTTTAGCTTGTTCTTTAGTCATCGTTGTTTCCTCTATGGTTAGAGAGCATGTCTCAGGCCCGAAGGAACTCCCACTCCTTACCCCCGAATAACCGTAACATCTCGGCTATAAGATCCATCTCGTTGCGGTATTCATTTGAACCTACGTCCTCCTCGTACAGGCTATGGTCGTTGTCTTTGTGACGTATGTTTCTCCGTATATCTAGGTCCAGCTTCGTTCTCAATAAAGAAAACCGAGAATTCCCTACTCTCGGGGCTGGTTTAAGCTCGTGGTAAAACACACTTTCGCCGTATCCATCCATGAGTTCATCGCGAAGACGTTGGCATTCTTTTTTAAGCCGCTCGGTTTGTTCATCGGTCATCGTTGTTTCCTCTACGATTGGAGTACCCGGATCGCGTCCTCAAGGTTGTCTACCCAAGTTGCCTCCACTCCAGCATCATTCAACTTTTTAAGTTCTCGGTACTGCCCAGACGTTGGTCGTTTCCCCGGTTGCTTTATTTCGAGGAACACGACTCGCCCGTTGCGAATGAACTCCCGGTCAGGCACATCGCGTTTATTTTCGCTCTTGAACTTGTAGACGAGCCACCCGGCATTTCGAGCATAAGCGCAGATCTTCGCCTCGATGGTCGCCTCCCGGGGCTTCCGCTCCCGTTCTTTCCGGGTAGCGGGGGGCGGAAGCCCCGTGCTGTCCCCCCAGAAATCAGCCATCGAGTTTCACGGTAGGGCTGGGTGCGTCACAGACCGCGTTTCGCAGAGAAGCCATGCGCTTTTCACGTTCGTCATCGACCATCTTCAAGGTGGCGTCTTCCGACACCCCCATCTCGTCGGCGAGTAGCTCAAGTGCCTTGGTAAAAACTAGGGCGCTATGGCTGACAGCCCCGCCAAGCAGCTTGAGTGTCTGGTCTCCGGTGCCGAGTTGTAGGGCCAGCACCTGGAGGCTGACCAACTCGGACACCATGGAGCGTAAGAGTTTTTCGTCTCTCTCCATCGCTCAGCCCTCCCCGTCGAGCTGGTCCGCCAAAAAACGTAGGGCTTGTGCCACGTCCGCTTTCAATTGTTCAGAGATGTTTTCTCGCTCGTCGCCCCATAAATTGAGATCGACCGTAATGACTGGGGCACTCTCTATGCACGTTACGCCTGCCACTTTGTACACGCGGAACTCGTCTCCATCACGAGAATAGATAAAATCGGGGTTGCCCATTTCAGACTTCCTCAGTAAATGAAGTGGCTCTTGGTTACGTCCTGCAGCTCGGTCTCCATCGCGTACCGGGCACAGGTCCAGAACTTCTCGTCCTCCGTCATCTCAGTGCCCGCGGCCACGGCTACGGCCCCCGCGGCGAGGACCCCGAGGACCGCCTTCGAGACCGGCTCAGGGTCTACTAGGGCGAACCCCACGAGTCCCCCGTTCCAGGTGGCCGCGCCATACCCGAGCTGCTTGTACCAGCTCGCGTTGGCCATGCAGTGCTTGAGGGACCCTGACCGAAGGTCTGAGATCCCTATGATCTTCGCCGCGCCGGCACCGCCGGCCCCGAGGGGGTTGGCTTCAACGAACCCAAGCAGCCCGACACTGACCGCGGTTGTCGCGCTATCCGCCAGTTGCCCGGCTTCCGGCCCCCAGGAGAACGTCGGGGTCCCGTGATTGTCGAGCATGGTCACCAGGCGCCCGTCCCGTTCCTCGGAGAGCAGCCAACCCTCGTCCCTGACCTTGCCTCGGTCGGTGAGCACGTAACCAGATAGGCACTTGTTCAGGTTGCACTTGGTGTCGAACAGGCGCAGCTTCCCGCGCCGGCCGGACGCCTCCCAGTAGTCGCGCACCGGCTTGAAATAGACCGAGGTCGGGTCGCCGTTGTTGTAGCCCTTGGTGTACTGGTGCAGAAAGGACGAGGCCCCGGAGAGTCCGGGGAACAGCGCAAAAAGCAGGACTAGATATCTCATTTCATGTTTCCTCATGTAGCATCGTGATATCAGAGTTGGTATACTAACGCTTAAGGTAGGCTAACATCAAGACTGTCTGGAGAGAAGAAATGAAAAAGCTGCGTAAATTTTGGCTTGTTTACTGGAGCGAAGGCCCTTCGACGGATGACTGGTTGTTTACGCGAAAAGGCAACGCGGAGGAGAAAGCCGCTGAAATAGTTTCAGAGCATGGGGGACGCGCGTTTGTGATGGAAACGGTAATCATGTTCACCGCCTCCAAGCCGAAAGTAAAACGCTACGAACTGTAGGGGAGCAACCATGGCAACTGAATACAAGCAACTCTTCCTCCGGGTCTCCCCCAGGGCGAAGGAACTTCTGGACCGATTCGCGAAGGAAGACAAACGGGCTCTCTCGCGGGAGTTCGAGGTGCTGGTAGAGGAGGAGCTTACCCGGAGGTCCGGGATCAGACCGGAGGGGTCCTAGCCCTTCTTGTACCCCGGGCTGATGTACCCCTCGGCTTCGAGGGGAACGCTGCAGCCCCACGGAGGGGGTTGCGTGAGGCACCAGTTGAGAAGCTCAAGGGCCTGCTCCGCGTTGGCCTCATCTTCTTCGGCGATAGCCTCGTCGTGGATATGGCCGACGATGGTCCCACCGTGCTCGGTGTAGAGTCGCATCCCATAGGCGAGATCATCGCATGCCAGAGCCTGGTCCTCGTTCTCCAGCAACTTCCCACCCCAGGTGTAAAGATGCGCCCAGTTGGTGGTGTCCTGGTACCTGCCCCAATACCGGATCTCCCCGTCCTCAACCGACGGGTTGAAGTAGTAGAGTTTCCGGCCACTGTCCAGCCGCAGGGTTACGAACTCCCCCTCTCGCTCCCATTTGCCATGTCGGCCCCCGGTCAGGATCGCCATCTTGCAGTCGGCTTCCGTACGCTTCCAATACCGCTTCACGCCGGAATAAGTTCTGCGGAAGGCCGATACGGCGGATGAACAAGCATCCGCATCGAGATCGATTCCCATGCTATAGGCATAACTTTCGAGGCCGACCTCCCCGAGACCATAACCACACCCAAGAAACGGGGGCTTGCAGTCGTTCCGCGTCTGCTTATCAACATCGTTGTAGGGGATCCCAAGCCAAGGTCCGGCGAACGCTTTGTAGCAGTCCATCCCTTGACGGAATATCCGTAGCAGGGCCGGATCCTGCGTGATGTGGGCCAGTCGGCGGGGCTCTATGTTCGACAGATCCGATACCACGAGGAGCTTTCCCGGGGACGCATGCACGGCGCCACGGATGGCCCCTCCGAGGGTCTCCAGGGCATGGTCCCCACCATAGAGGAGGTTATACAGGTAGGGGCTCTTGGCGGCCTCAGCGACGACCCAGGGGAGCGTGCCGGGGGCAGGACGCTTCAGGTTCTGGAGTTGGAACCCGCGACCGGACCAGCGGCCGGTGCGCTGGGCCCCGCGGTACTGCACATTGTCGTAGATCCGCCCGTCTACCTGGCGCTCGATCAGGGCCGCGTACTTTTTCGTCGCGGCTTGGGAGACGGCCCTCCGGAGCCGGAGGGCGCGGATAAGGTCATCGGTCACTTGCTACCCCAGTACGAGGTTCCCTACCAGGACGTAAACGAGGATCCAGAATCCTACGCTAAGGACGCCGATGAAGCCCCAAACCGCTAGGCGGGCGAGACCTTCCCGGAGACGGCGCAACCGTGACTCTTTGGAGTAAGATCGAAAGGTGAAATGGTCGTTCATAAAGGCTTTCCTCGGTAACGGGACGATGGTTGGGAAACGTTTGATGGTCATGGTTCTATCTCATCTGGCGGCTCGCTTTCCAACTAGGGGTCTGTCTTGTGTTGTGACTCACTCATTTCTAATGGATATATCGGAGTACATGGTTCGCTAAGCTGTCGTCGTTCTATCGGCCGTCAATCGCTCGTTTGCGAGTCAGGGTTCTCTCGTATACGGTTGCTCATTCATGAATGATGGAGTATCCGACAGCTAGGTTCGCTTTACCTCGATAGGTCTTTCAAGTGTCGTGACTCGTTCATTTGCCATGGTTCTGTCAGTCGAGAGGGCTCGTTCATCGGCCATGGTTCTTTCAAAGCGGGTAACTCGTTCGCCGATATTAGTTCTGTCAATCATCGAGGCTAGACGGTCTTGCCAACCGGTGTATTACTCAGGCTTCTGGGGAGGCGGGATGTAATGCGCGTGGGCCTCACCCGCATGCGCAAAGACATACGGAGCCGGGGGCTCTGATTTCATCTCCTGGCGCCACCAGCATTCCTGAAGGTGGGAGATGAACATCTTCACCGCGTACCGCTTCGCCCGTGAGTGGATGTGCGCCGGCGGAAGCATGGGAACCCCGAAGGCGCTGACGATATCGCTCAAGACCATCGGCTCCCCGAGCTTATACTTAGCCCTAGCGGCAGCCGGGTCAACCTGTCCCGAATACCAAGCGTAGGCGTCGGTATCCTTCCCGATCTTCACGGTCGCCAGCTTCTCCTTGGCGATCTCCGCATACGCCCCGGAGAAATTCCGATTCCACTCTTCGACCTTACGCTTCGCATACAGGTGGCCGTAGAATCCATTCTCCTTGTTGGCCACCTTGACGAAGCTTTCCCCGATCTTCCAGAACAGGGTTTTCAACGCCCCATTGAAGGGCTTCTTCGCAAGGGCGGCGATGCAACCGGTGTCGGTGAAGTCCTTTTCTTCCCCGTCCTTGCCGGTAGAAGCCGATCGGATGAGGTTCGTAGGGTTTACGCCGATCTCTTGCGCGGCAAGCGAGAGGGCCTCCACGTACCCACGGCTTGGAGTCTTGACCTCAGCCCACAGCTTCTTTGCACCTTCCTTCCCGACCCATCGCTGCTTTGGGTTCAGACCAGCGAAATTTATGATATGGCCTGCGGTCGGGGCCTTGCGAATATCGATGTGTGCCAGCAGCCCGGCTGCGAGGATCGGGCCAATCCCCATGGTCTGGTCGAAGAACCATGCCATGGGATGAACCATGGTGTATGCCGCGAGGGTCTTCGCTACCTCGCTTTCAAGGGCCTTGGCCTGCTCCAGGATCCACTTGATCGCCTCGTGAGGCTCTGCGTCGACCCCGGTCTTCTTCTCGTCTCGCTGCAAGGCCGAGACCTGGTTGCTGACGTGGATCCGCTGCTTCTGCATGCTGTAGTACAGATCCACGAGGAACCTCGCTTCGTTGTCGGTTACCCCGCCACCCTTCTGCCTGAGACCTTTTAGAAGATCTTTCGACAGTTTCTTGACGGGGATGTCGAGGGCTTCGAAGCCGTCGAGTTCGGTGTTTTCGTTCATCGCTGTTTCCTCAGTTATCGCTCGGTCTATGTTGTTGGCTCTGTCTTCATCTGCTTACTCGGTTCTTCGGAGTAGTTCGATCGGGGGATGTGAACTCATTCTCTTTAGGTGGCTCTTTCCGGTCTGTTGGTTTATGGGGCACACGTCTTGATCAATTCTCGCATTTCACGTATGTGTTTTGTGTCTTTACTCCCTCGTTCTATTGCGCCTTCTAATCCGCCCTCTGTAACCCCCGTGTGACTGTCTGCTATCCGCCAATCTCTCTCCGCGAGTTGCAGCCATTGCTTCAGCGTCTCTTCAGATACGTGGATGACTTTCATGGTTTCTCTCAACAATTTCTGGTTGGTGGGTCATCTATCCCGGTAGTAGGTCACATCCGATACCCTGTCTGGCTCGGTAAATCGGTACGTGATCTCGTCCGGATATGCCGAGCTCGGAGAGCGGTAAATCTTTTCCACGATCTTTGTTGGCTCCCTATGGCCTTGCTCACATTCTTCCGCTGACACTTCGTTCGTGTAGATTGCCATGCATTTCGAGCACTTAAACCCGTCTATTCGTATTGGCATGTCGGTCTCGTTGTCGTCACACTTTTGAATATCCGTGAAATACATAGTAACTTGTTAGCAGGAAACAAGCAACTAGTTTTCAGCAAGAAAGGAGTCGATCGATCCCGCGGTGAGATCACTGTGTGGATACCCTCGCTCCTGAGCCCAGGCCAGAAGCTGGTCTCGGCTGTTCGGGTTCTCCAGCCCGGTGATCTGTTTCATTTCGTCCAGGTACTGAGCCCGGTAGTACTTATCCAGCTCGGCGGCCGACCGCACGAACTCCACATCCAGTGGGAGCCCGTTGGCGTTGATGCGTTGGTCCCAGTACCAGAGGTCAAGCTCCCCCTCGGTCAGGGGGTGTGCTGAAAGCCGGCGGGCGATCTCCCGTTCGGCAACAACATCCTGGCGGTTGTACTCGCGGAATTCTTCCCAGTCGTCCGGTGCCGTCTCCATGGTCCAGAACCGATCGGGGTTGTCCTTGCTCGGGCGCCGGGGCTTGCAGAACTTTGCGATCAGCCGAGACCCTCGGGCCAGCTTCTGCTTGTCTTGTGGGAGCCCGATCTGCTTGCCAACGTTAGCCAGGCCCCCGGAGAACCCGCGTGAGTAGGCGTGAACCATGGTGCATCTCCACCGTTCGACCGGGATATCGATCCCGCAACGGGACAGGCAAGCCCGTTCGAATGGGGCGTTGAAGGCGTGGTATTCGTCGGCCAGTCTTCTCCAAGGGAGACCGGGGAGACCTACGTACCACCGTACGGGGTCCTCATCTAAGGCCAAGGCCGTCATCAGGATCGCAAACGAGGGGTGAGAGACGTAGCGACGGAGCCCGACCTCCTTGAGGTCAAGCTCGCATCGCGTCTCAAAGTCCAGGTGGACTCTCACTCTCACTCCCACGGCATCTTACCGGCGGGAGCTGGGTCCGCCGGAGGCCCGGACACCGTCATTCCCCCCTGGGAAGGAGGAGCCCCAGGAACCCACGGAGCCCAGCTCTTCCCGGAGTCCGCCGGAGGCCCGGCCACCGGCAACGCTCCGGGGAACGCCGCGCCGGGGTTGGGTGCGTTCTCGATCGGCGCGGGGGCCGGCCCCTCGTCGTCGAACATCGTTTCGAGGGCCAGCTTTCCGCCTCCGATAGGCTCACGGTTGTTGTCCATGAGCTGGATTCCCTTGAGCCCGCAGAATACGCCGGGGTTGCTGGCGTTGCCGGACCAATAAAGATCGATGTAGGCGGTTACCAGGCACCCGCCGAAAAGCTCCGAGGACTGGGTCTCGAAGATCGGGGTCCGGCCGTCACGCTTACACACCCCCGGGGCGTTGTTCGGGTCGGATGCACGGATCACGTACTTCCCGGCAAGCTCGGGCCGCGGGGTCTGGCCTTTCGCTGCCCGCTCCTCGTTGAGCTTGCTGCCGTTCTTCAGTGGGCTTTTCAGGTACTGGAGCATGGCGCCCTTGCCGGCTTCCATGGCGGTCTTCTGGAACGCGGCCTGGATTTCCGCCACGGCGTCCGCATTGGCCACAGGATCCAGGAGCAATTCCGCGCTGTAGGTGTGGCGGTCTGTCCCAGGAGGCGCATGCTTCTGGAACAAGTGGGGATAGCAGATAATCGCGTTTCGTACTTTGACAGGGTTTCCCATCTTCACATCTCCCAAGGCATCAGGATGACGCCTTCGTTTGGCGCGAGGGTCGGTCCCTCAGGCTCGGTTTCATCTTCGAACATCTGGGTGACATCCCGGATTTCAGGCCGCGGGTCCTCCTCTGGAACAAGCGTCGGTTTCCCTTCCTTCTTCCTGACCATCTCAGCCAAGCGCTTGCTGTACGTCTTGGAGTTGACGATTTTCGGCAGCTTCTCGGCCTGCGCCGGGCTGATCAAGATATCCGGGTAATACTCGGCCTTTTTTAGCTGCCACTTCTTGAACTCGGTAACAATTTCCTTCTCGTCGGGGATCCACTCCCGGGAGCCTTTGCCGTGGACCAGCTTCCAGCCAGGGATGCGCTGGCCGCCCTCTCGCAACTTCTGTGCATGCTGGCGCAGATTCTTGAAGAATCCGACCACGAGGCCCTCTTGGTCGAGTAGCCGGCCGATCTCATCGAGGCTCAGGTCCTCGGGGTTGCGGGTGAGCTTGGTGTTGACCACATCGTCGATGAGATCGACGTGCGAGATTTCTCTCACGTCAGGTTTTGCCATAATCACAGGTTGTCCTCCAGAGGTGACCGGGACCGACGTGTTAGAGCCCTGGAGCCCATCTCCGATCGATCTTAGGTAGGTATCGCAGCGGAAGGTCTCCGCGGCTGCACAGAACTTGCAGTGGCTTCCGGCGTGCCGCGGCGCCCCCGGCTGGAGTGCGCGCTTGACGCCGTCCTTGATCGCCTGCATCCATTCCTTAGACGCGCGGAAGATGTCGAACTCGACCGTCTTCACCTTGACGGAGTCCGTGGGCTGCAGGATTGTGAGCTTAAGGTTTCTGACCTGAGCGTACTCCGGAAGGAATAACCCGGTGCTTTCGTCAACCAAGGACCGCATGAACCCGAGAGCGTATGCCTTGAGTTGCCATGAATCGGGGTCCACGGGAAAGTAACCGAACTTCCAATCAGCCACCTCGACGACACCCGGGGAAACAAACCCAAGGTCAATTGTTCCGGTGATGATCCCTGGATCGAGCCCGATACACTTGCCGATCTCCAGCTTTTTTTCAGAGACGGCGAGGAAGCCAGGCTTGCCTGCCCGGTGCCCGACATAAGCCGGATGGTCGCGGACGTAGGGCCAGACCTCGTTGAGGGCGAACACGTCCTCTCCAGTGATCTGATGGCCGTCTACCTCGGTCGGGTTCGGCTTGTCCGGATTGTCAAACCGGTACGCCGCGAGCGTATGGCGCCGGGTGCCTTGGGTAGATTGAGGAGAATCCCCTGGTCTCTCTTCTGGGGGCACGGCGGCTTGCGCCGCCACGCTCCCGGCGCAGGCCAGGACCCGAGAGAGCCCCGAAGGGCTGATTTCGGTATGATCTGGCATCAGGTCACCCCAGGTACTGTTGCAGTCTCGCGTAGAAGGTTGCCTTCTGCTCGGGGCTCATCTCGTGGAAGAACTTCACCCCGGTTGACTGCGTGACTTCCACCATGATCCGCTGTGCCTCGGGCTGCCCGTACTTCTGGCTCAAGCCGGCGAACGCCTGCTGCACCATCTCATCGGTGACGGTCACAGGAGCGAACTGCGGAGCGGGCTGCGGCTGGGGCTGGGGCTGGGGCTGCGGCTGCGGCTGCGGCTGCGGCTGCGGCTGCGGCTGCGGCTGCGGCTGCGGCTGCGGCTGCGGCTGCGGCTGCGGCTGCGGCTGCGGCTGCGGCTGCGGCTGCGGCTGCGGCTGCGGCTGCG
>Ga0210097_1000123_pt1 | contig 34454 bp, 33 predicted proteins | sample Joice_CattailNLA_2_FD_185521 | JGI IMG/M metagenome (GOLD analysis project Ga0210097, IMG submission 185521) | Wetland microbial communities from San Francisco Bay, California, USA, that impact long-term carbon sequestration - Joice_CattailNLA_D2... | ecosystem: Environmental > Aquatic > Marine...
CGTTCGTGTACGCAGTTCCGGCTGTTCCGGCAATCCCGGCAATCCCGGCAATCCCGGCAGTTCCGGCAGTTCCGGCAATCCCGGCAATCCCGGCAATCCCGGCAGTTCCGGCAGTTCCGGACGTGAGTGCGGCGACAGAAGTACCGGAAGTCCCAGATGTGGCCAAGTCTTCCGAAACTCCGGAAGTATCGGAAGCCACGGAGGGTCCAGAAATGCATTGACCGAAAACCAAGTTAACCGGGATCGTATTTGAAATTCGCCATACTTGCCGCCTGCCTCCTGACCTTATTCGAAACTGTTGCTATTCATGCTGCGTATGCGGAAGAGAATGGGAAAGTCAGCCTGGAAACAGGCGTGAACTACTACACCGGCAAGTATGGCGGCACCCAATCGACCGATATTCTGTATATTCCCATCACCTGGAAGTACACAGGCAAAACTTGGACGCTGAAATTGACCGTCCCGTATCTGCGAATCTCCGGGCCGGTCAATGTGATAAACGGTGTCGGCCCAACGGGAACTCCCACGAACACTGCTACCACCCGTTCTGGTTTGGGTGACGTGATTGCCGCAGCGACATATAACACCTACAGCGACGATTCCAGGGAATTATTTGTCAACCTGACCGGCAAAATAAAATTCAGTACGGCAAGCAGTTCTCAAGGAATAGGAACGGGAAAAAACGATTACTCGTTCCAGACCGAGATTTTCCGGCTGGCAGGCAGACTTACCCCATTCGGCATCATGGGATACACTGTGTATGGCAAGCCGACGGGATATACGCTCAACAATGTTTTTTATGGTTCGATTGGGGGGAGTTACAGGTTTGATCTAGAAACAAGCGGAGGAGCTATGCTCAGCGCAAGTGAGAAGAACTCGCCCTCAGGGACATCGCAATTATCGGTAATCTTCTTTGCAAGCCACAAACTTGAAAATAACTGGAAAGCACAGGCTTATTTTCTCAAGGGCTTTACTGATTCCGTTCCAAGTTGGGGAGTCGGCGCCACAATCGCTTTGCCTCTTTAAGTCATTCCTGCGCTATTGGATTATCCCGTACTGAGTCGCATCAAAAGGAACATCACGCTTCTTTGCCAAGCTGGATAACATCGAGCGTCATTCGCTGTAAAAAATCGCCAAGATCGAGATAGTCACTTTCATGCAGGACAGGCTGGCCTCGCACATACTTGTCAATGACAGAGGGTATGCAAAACACACTGCTTATTTGTAAAGGCTATTCCTGTGTTATTTTTTCCCTGCCATTTGCTCCATTACTTACAGCAGCAAGTTTTTTCGTGTCAGACCCGGCTTCACGCCACCATTTCATTTCCGGCAATTCACTGCTTTGACAGCAGCAGATGCAATTCCTTTTCCAGCGCCAGCAACACCCGCGGTGATTGCAGCCATGAATGGTGGTGATACAGGTGCATGATGCATGCGACGGGCGCATCCAGCGCGGTGCGACCGGTTTCGAATCCATCCCATGCGATCAGAGGCAGCGATGTCTGGTGGCTGTGGTAGCCGACCCAGCAGGTGTTCTCCAGCACGATGTCGATCGCCAGACCTTCCAGCTCAAGTTCCAACGGGTTGCCGATGCGCAGCAACGCAAGCCTGGCGTGATTAAAGAGCGCAGCATCCAGTGTATGGGGAATACTGCGGAGAGGGGGTATATCGCGCACAAGATTCATGGCCGCTCACAGGATGTTGTCGAACGTTGCATGATTCCTTCCATGCAACGCTATTTTTTTCCTGCCTCACCGAATACCCTGCTGAGCACGATATCTTCGGTCTCTATCGTGATCAGATCGGTCTTGTTCAGTTTCTTGCCGCTGGAGGCGAACAGCCGGTTGGCCTGGCGCAAGCGGGCTCGATCGAGCGCGTTGCGTATCGAGCGGGCATTAGCGAAATGTTCCAGTTTCATGCGTAGCGGGATGTATTCCGCAAAAGCTTTCTCGCCTGACGCGCTGAAGCGGTAGTTCTGCTGCGCGAGCATCAGCTTGGCGATCGCGAGCAATTCGTCCGCGCTGTAGTCGGGGAAATCGACGTGGTGGGCGATGCGCGAGCGCATGCCGGGATTGCTGTGAAAAAATTTGTCCATACGGTCCTTGTATCCCGCCAGAATGACGACCAGATCGTCGCGGTTGTTTTCCATCACCTGCAGCAATATCTCGATCGATTCCGCGCCGTAGTCGCGTTCGTTTTCCGGTTTGTACAGATAGTAGGCCTCGTCGATGAACAGCACACCGCCCATCGCCTTCTTGATGACTTCCCTGGTCTTGGGCGCGGTGTGGCCGATGTATTGCCCGACCAGATCATCGCGCGTAACCGCGACCAGATGGCCTTCGCGTGCGTAACCCAGGCGATGCAGTATCTCCGCCATGCGCAAAGCGACGGTGGTTTTTCCGGTACCGGGATTGCCGGTGAAATTCATATGCAGGGTGGGCGTTTCCGAACTCAGTTCGAATTTCTTGCGCAACCGGTCCACCAGCAGCAGCGCGGCGATCTCGCGGATGCGCGTCTTGACCGGTTTGAGACCGATCAGCTCGCGGTCGAGCTTGTCCAGCACTTCCTGTACGTTCGAGGCCTCCAGTTCGGCCTTCAGATCCACCGGCGTGTCGTCCGGCAGTGTCGTGGTTTGCGTTGTTTCACTCATCTAAAACTCCGAATACCTTGTTGAAAATGGCAGGCCGCTGCGCGGCCCGCCATCGTTGCTACACTATCAAGTCAATACCGCTCGCCTTCCGGTTTGTCGGTGGCATAGGAATGAACGGTGTAACGGATGTGCCGTCCCTCCCCTTCTTGCCGCGACAGGCCGAATCCCGGTTCCTTCTTGGGTCGGTTCACGAGGTAAGACATGGTCGGACTTTCCACGCCGCGGATGGAATTGAATGCCGTCACGCGGATGTAGTGATTGGGGAAAGTCTTGCGGCAGTTGTTGATCTCCAGCATGATCCCGGCGGGGTCCTTGAGTTCGAACATCGGCATGCCGAACATTTCCCAATAGGTGTTGCGTGGGTGCGGATCGTCGGTGTATTCGACGCTGACCGCCCAGCCGTTCTTCAGCGCGTATTTGATCTGCGCGGAGATCTGTTCGTCGGTCAAGTCGGGCAGAAACGAGAATTGCCCCTGTGTGAGACGATTGCCCGGATTGGTCATCATGATTATTTCTCCTTGATAGTGATTAGACGTTGGCGGTGACGGATGGCACGAAGTCAGCCGTGTCGGTGGAATCGTAGTTGAAGGTGATGTCCTTCCAGGTATCCAGCGCGGCCTTGAGCGGCGAGCACCATTTGGCAGCGTCGTCCAGGATCTGCGGACCTTCGTTCCAGATATCGCGTCCTTCATTGCGCGCCATGACCATGGCTTCCAGCGCGACACGGTTGGCGGTCGCGCCTGCCTGTATGCCCATCGGGTGGCCAATCGTGCCGCCTCCGAATTGCAACACCACGTCTTCGCCCAGATAGGTGAGCAACTGGTGCATCTGGCCGGCATGGATGCCGCCCGAGGCCACCGGCATCACCTTGTTCAGCGAAGCCCAATCCTGATCGAAGAACAGGCCGTTTTCCAGGCTCTGCGTCGTGTGTGTTTCGCGCAGCGTGTCGTAAAAACCCTTGATCATCAACGGATCACCTTCCAGCTTGCCGACCACAGTACCGGCATGGATGTGGTCCACGCCCGCCATGCGCATCCACTTGCAGATCACGCGGAAGTTCATGCCGTGATTCTTCTGGCGCGAATAGGTGGAATTGCCGGCGCGGTGCAGGTGCAGGATCATGTCGTTCTTGCGCGCCCACTTGGCCATCGACTGGATCGCGGTGTAGCCGATTACCAGGTCGATCATGATGATCACCGAACCCAGGCTCTTCGCGAATTCGGCACGCTCGTACATCTCTTCCATCGTGCCGGCAGTGACGTTGAGGTAGTGTCCCTTCACTTCGCCTGTTGCAGCCGATGCCTTGTTCACCGCTTCCATGCAGTACAGGAAACGATCGCGCCAATGCATGAAGGGTTGCGAGTTGATGTTCTCGTCGTCCTTCACGAAATCGAGCCCGCCTTTCAATGCCTCATACACGACGCGACCGTAGTTTCTGCCGGACAGGCCAAGCTTGGGCTTGGTAGTAGCGCCAAGCAGCGGACGGCCGAACTTGTCGAGACGCTCGCGCTCCACCACGATCCCGGTTGCGGGACCCTGGAAGGTCTTGAGATAGGCGACCGGTATGCGCATGTCTTCCAGACGCAGTGCTTTCACCGCCTTGAACCCGAACACGTTGCCGATGATGGACGCGGTGAGGTTGGCGATGGAACCGGGCTCGAACAGGTCGAGATCGTAGGCGATATAGGCGAAATATTGCGCTTCGTTCTTGGTGCCCGGTCCGGTGTTCGGTACCAGCTCGCTCTTGAAAGCCTTGGCGCGATAGAGCTCGCAGGCGGTCAGCCTGTCGGTCCACACCACGGTCCAGGTGGCGGTGGACGATTCGCCCGCAACAGCAGCGGCGGCTTCTTCATGATCGACGCCGGGTTGCGGCGTGATTCGGAACAACGCGATCACGTCGGTGTCCTTGGGCTTGTAGTCGGGTTCCCAATAGCCCATTTTCTTGTAAGGTATAACACCAGACTTGTAGCGTTCCTTTCCTTCCTTCAATGTTTCAGTTGCCATAGTTATCTCCAGATATTGAAAACCCGCGCTGGGCCAAACCGCATTCGATTGCTGCACATTTCGAATGTGCGGATTGGAATTCGTGTCAGCGCGTTGGTCGTTATCATGCAAAGAAGTAACCATAAATAACAGTCAATTATTTCTATATTCATGATAGATTATCATCTATATGAAAGAGAGGACTTCCATGCGCCACAGCACATTGCGCCAGCTTGAATTGTTCGAGGCCATTGCCCGCCTCGGCAGTTTTACGCGCGCCGCCGAAGAGTTGTTCCTTACCCAGCCCACGGTGTCGATGCAGATCAAGAAACTGTCCGACACGGTCGGGATGCCGCTGTTCGAGCAGGTGGGCAAGAAGATCTATCTGACCGACATCGGGCACGAATTGCACCGGACCTGCCGCGGAATATCCGAACACCTGTCTAATTTTGAAATGATCGCTGCGGACATGAGAGGACTCAAAACTGGAAAGCTCAGGCTTGCCGTCGTGACCACGGCCAAATATTTTGCGCCGCGCCTGCTCGGCACGTTCTGTCAGAAATATCCCGGTGTGGACGTATCGCTGATCGTGACGAACCGCGAGCGCGTACTGGACCGGCTGGCGAACAATCTGGACGATCTGTACATCCTGGGCCTTCCTCCGGCGGATGCGGACGTCGTCGAGGAAGCCTTTCTGGAAAATTTTCTGGTGGTGGTCGCGCCAGCGAACCATCCCCTCGCAAAAAAGAAAAAGATCCCGATCGAACTGCTATGCAGGGAGCCGTTCCTGCTGAGGGAAAAAGGATCTGGGACGCGCATCGCGACAGAGCGGCTGTTCGAAGAGGCTGGATACAAGATCAATGTGCGCATGGAACTGGGCAGCAACGAAGCGATCAAGCAGGCCGTGATCGGCGGCCTGGGTATCTCGGTGCTGTCCCGGCACACCCTGGAGCTGGATACGCCGAGCAATCAATTCGTGATTCTGGACGTGCGTGGTTTCCCGATCAAACGTCACTGGTATTTCGCTTATCCCGCCGGCAAACAATTGTCCATCATTGCCAGAACCTTTATCGATCACCTGAGGCAAGCCAGCAATGCCAAGCTTGATGTAGCACAAGCACCAAAAGCCGAGGCAAAGAAAAATGGAAAGAAAGCGGGCCCGGCAAAAAGGAAATAAGGACGGCTAAAGCCGTGGCAACTCGACTGCAATCCTTGTCCGTGTCACTTTCGTTCCGCCATCTGCTCCAGTACCAACAGCAGCGAACTCGTGTCCTGTTCGCCGAGGCCGCTGTCCATCAGCGCGTCCAGTTGCCGCATCACCTGCTCAGTGACCGGCAACGGCAGACCGGAATCGTGTGCGATGTCCACAACTACATTGATATCCTTGTGGTGCAAGGCTGCAACGATACCGGCGGCGAAATCGCGGTCCACCATTTTCTTGCCAAGCACGTCGAGCATGCGGCTGGCACCGTAACCGGCCATCACCGCTTCGCGCACCTTGCCCACGTCCGCACCTTGCGCGCGCGCGAACAGCAATGCCTCGGCAGTACCCTGCAGGTTGGCAAGCTGGCAAATCTGGTTGGCAAGCTTGGTCACCTGCCCCGTGCCCGACGGCCCCATGTGGAAAATCGCCTTGCCCATCCTTTCTAGCAGCGGACGCACACGCTCGAATATTGCCATTTCACCGCCCACGAAGAAAGTCAGCGCTGCGATCTTCGCCGCTGCCACGCCTCCCGAGACCGGCGCATCGAGCATCCCGATGTCGCGTGCGCGTAATTGTTCCGCAACCTTGCGCGTGATGGCGGGAGAGATCGTACTCATGTCCACATGGATCAAACCGGACTTGGCGCCATGCACAAGACCTTCCGGCCCGAGTGCGACGGATTCGACATCGCTGCCGGCGGTGACGATGGTGAACACTACCTCGCTGGCCGACGCCACCTCGGCCGGTGTGCCTACAATGCTCAGGCCAAGATTTTTCGCTCGCTCGCGCGAGTGTTTTCCGCGCGTATAAGTGGTGATCGTGTGGCCTGCGGCGAGCAGATGGCGTGCCATCTCGCTGCCCATGTTTCCGATGCCGATGAAGCCTAAGTGCATGGGTGATTTCCTTTCTGCTTGACCCGCAGCGATTCGTAGATGCAGGAATAGAACCTCCTGAACAACGGCATGCATGACGTTGCCCCGATATTATCTACCCCTTTGCGATGAACTGTTCAAGGTGCGCAAGGAAGGCACGCGTCTTGGCGGGCAAGTAGCGGCGCATTGGCGTGACCGCCCAGGCGGGAACGGGAGGCAGGCACCATTCCGGCAATACGCGCACCAAACGCTTGAGACGCACATCTTCCGCCGCAAAGCGATCCGGCAGTGCGCCGATCCCCGCGCCATCCAGCAACAGCTGCTGGATCACGTCCATGGAATTCAGCGTGAGCCGCCCGGGCGGTGTGCCCTCCCACACGCTCTTGCCGCGCAGCAGTTTCCACACGATGGGTGTTCCCCGCGCGGACATCAAGCGTACCGCCGCATGACGCTCAAGGTCATCCGGATGCTTGGGCGCAGGATGCAAGGCGAGGTAGATGGGGCTGGCATACAGGCCGATGCTTTGTTCATCTATCTTGCGCGCCGCCAAAGACGAATCGTTATCCAGCGTACCCATGCGTATCGCCAGATCGAAACGCTCACCGATCAGATCAACGCGCCGTGAAGTCAAGTCGAGATCGAGTTGTATCTCGGGGTAGGTCTCGATGAACGTGGCGAAGGCATGCGAAAAATGCTGCCTCGCATATTCTCCCGGCATTGATACGCGCAGACGTCCGCGCGGCCGCTCCTCCTGACTGTTCACGAAATCGCGCGTCGCGGCAACCTCTTCCGCCACGCGCCGGCAATGCTCGAGAAATTCCATCCCGAAATCGGTGAGCGTCTGGCGGCGTGTGCTGCGCAACAACAGCCGCTGACCCAGCGCCGCTTCCAGATTGGTGAGGCGCCGCGAGACGGTGGCCTTGGGCATGCCAAGACGCTCGGCGGCGCGCACCAGACTCTCCTGTTCGACGATGGCAACGAACAGGATGTAATCATCTGCGGAGATATTCACTTGTTCCATTTTCGGAACAGTCTATCCCAGCTTCCCGGCTTTATCTATCTTTTTGAGCCGCCTATGATGCACTCACTTTCTTAACAACTGACTATCTAGGCAGGAGGAATCAATCATGAAATTGTTAGCGCTCGCAGCGAGCAACAGCAGCAAGTCGATCAACAAACAGCTGGTAACGTATGCCGCCAGTCTGGTGGAGCGTGTCGAGGTTGAAGTGCTGGACCTCAACGATTATGAACTGCCGTTGTTCAGCGAGGACCGGGAAAAGATATTGGGCCATCCCGAATTGGCCAAGGCCTTCTTGTCCAGGATAACCGCCAGCGATGCACTGTTGATCTCCTTTGCCGAGCACAACGGTTCCTACAGTGCGGCCTGGAAGAACTTGTTCGACTGGGTTTCGCGCATCAATCCCAAGGTGTTTCAGGACAAGCCCATGGTCCTGCTTTCCACTTCGCCGGGTGCGCGCGGCGGCGCCAGCGTATTGGCCGCGGCGACCGATTCGGCGCCGCGTTTTGGAGGCCATGTGAAAGCCAGCCTTGCAATACCGAGCTTTTACGAGAATTTTGATGTCGAGCGCGGCACGCTCAGGAACGAGGAACTGAATGCCAAATTAATCGAGGCGGTAGGCCAGTTGCGGGAGTTGGTACCCGCCTGACACGTCGTTCACTTTCAGAAACCGGAGGAATAATCATGAATATCGATACAGTCATGCAACATCATACGCGCGGCATCGAACGCATCGTCGAGGGCGTCGCCACTTCGGACGGCGCGGGCGTGAAGCTGACCCGCGTGCTTTCCGGCAGGCTGCAACAGCGTCTCGACCCGTTCCTGATGCTGGATGCGTTCAGCAGCGACGATCCCGATGATTACATCGGCGGCTTCCCGGATCATCCGCATCGCGGCTTCGAGACCGTGACCTATATGCTGGCCGGCCGCATGCGGCATCGCGACAGCGCGGGACACGAGGGTCTGCTGGAAAACGGCGGCGTGCAATGGATGACCGCGGGTCGCGGCGTGATCCACTCCGAGATCCCCGAACAGGAAGATGGCGCGATGGAAGGCTTCCAGCTGTGGCTCAACCTTCCAGCGCAGAACAAGATGAGGGATCCGTGGTATCGCGATTTTCCCAGCGAGGCCATCCCTGAATATGTCACGCCGCAGGGTGTGAAAGTGCGGGTGATCGCCGGCAGCAGCAACGGTGTCGAAGGCGCGGTGACGCGTGTGGTCACCGATCCGCTTTATCTCGACATCCATCTGCCCGCGGGCGCCGAATTTTCCACCGCGCTGCCGGCCACGCATAACGCATTTATCTATGTGTATCGCGGCACAGCGATGATCGACGGTGTACAGGTGGCATCGCGCCGCATGGGTATCTTGAACAATATGCCTGAAGCCGATGGCGTGACACTTTCTGCCACCGGAGACACGCGCCTAATCCTGATCGCGGGCAAGCCGCTCAACGAGCCCATCGTGCAGTACGGGCCTTTCGTGATGAACACGCAGCACGAGATCCATCAGGCGTTGAGTGATTACAACAACGGGCATTTTGCCTGAGCCATTTTTCCAGACCAAGATTTTTAACCACAAAGGAGAGCAAAATGAGCAACACATACATTTTCAAAAGCATCAACGGCAGCATCGCTGATTTCGTCAATAAACCGTTCGTCGGTGCATCGTTGATTGTCGTCGCCCGTATCATGGCGGCAGCGATCTTCATCATCGCCGGGTACGGCAAGCTGGGCGCAGGCTACGCGGCGACACAAGGTTATATGTCCGCGATGGGCGTGCCTGCCGCGATGCTTCCGCTGGTGATCGCGCTGGAACTGGGCGGCGGGATCGCGTTGCTGCTCGGCTTCCAGACCCGGTTGGTGGCTTTTCTGCTGGCCGGATTCAGCATCATCGCCGCGCTGATCTTCCACACCGGCGCCGACCAGATGCAGCAGATCATGTTGATGAAGAATTTTGCGATGGCAGGCGGCCTGTTGGCATTCACAGTGTTCGGTGCCGGCCGCCTGAGCCTGGATGGAGAATCGAAGGATTTGCCTTAAGGTTAGGGTGCAAGGGATGGAAATTGACTGTTTCAACAGGCGGGCACTGCGCAGACATTTGCTTTATTATTGATGCAATGGCCGCGATTGCAAGACTCAACATTCAAGTAGAGGAGTAACAAGCATGATCGATGCACGCATAATCGACCAGCAACATCAAGACCTGATAAATAAACTTAACAGACTGAACGATGCCGTGAAGAATAATGAGTCGCGGGATGATATTTACCGGCTTATTGATGACGCGATTTCATTTACCCGTTTGCATTTTGCGACGGAAGAGCAGATCATGGTCGAGTGTGGATACCCGCTGACTGATGAGCATAAGGAAAAACACAAACAGTTGGTGCAGGACGCGATCCACCTGAAAGATCATTTGGAAACTGTCGGAACTAACATGTTCTCAGATTGGTTTAATCATTGGCCGTTCTCCAGAGTTCTAGCCCATATTCAATATGCAGACCGCCAATTCGAAGACTATATCGACACCGGCAACGCTAAGGCCACATCAACAATGCCCTAGCAGGTATATTTGTTAGCGAACGCTGTTCAGCGCAAGGGGCCAGTCAGAATCTTTGAGCCTCCCAAAAAAGGATCTGCAATTCCGGGTCATTCCATTTCCAGATCGTCCCGTACCGCTGCAAGTCCGGCCTTCGCACACGCTTCATCGGTCATACCTGAAGGCGCGCCACTGACGCCGATACCCCCCATGATATTGCCGGCGATGTTGATCGGAATGCCGCCTGCAGATACGAGCAATTGATCAATCTTCGGCACACCGTAAGAACCCTTGAATCGTTCCTCCATTTCCGAAGTGGGCGAATTGAATTCCATCGCGGTATAGGCCTTTTTCAGGCTGATGGGAATCGAAACGTCCATCGCCAGCGTATCGCGCAACACGACTTGAGGATGCCCGCCGCGGTCTACGACGGTCACAGTGATCGAGATGCCTTCCTTGCGGCATTTGTCGATCGCCGCCTTGCCGATACGCAACGCAGTATCCAGTGACAGGCGCTTGATGTTCACCGTCAGCGGCTGTCCTGCACCGCTTACCGCGAATGATGGTTCGACAACGGCAACTGAAAGCACGCTCACTGCAGCTATTGCAAAAGTTCTGGTTTTCATTTGTAAGCCTCCTTATAAAATCCGGTCAACAAAGTATTAACCGGCCACTCGAAGAATTTGGCAACTATACTAGCCAGCACACGGGGAAATCACAACCTACTTTTTCAATTTTGGACTTCTCGCGGGATAAGTGACGACCACATGTCCAAGACAATTGCTTCTGCCCGTACTATTATCCATATGCTTGCTGGCGGGCCTGTCTAATATCTGCCTGGGGTAACCGGTACGCTGGAGCCGCAACCAAAGGAGAGGGATATGCCCAAGGGCTACTGGATCGTTCGGGTCGATGTCGCAGACCAGGAGAAATACAAAGACTATGTTGCCGCCAACGCGGAGCCGTTCAAAAAATATGGGGCGCGATTCCTCGTGCGGTCCGGCCGGTTCGAAAATGTGGAAGGCACGAGCCGGGCCCGCAACGTCGTGATCGAGTTCCCTACCTTTCAGGCTGCCCTCGAATGCTGGAATTCGCCCGGCTATCAGGCTGCAATCAAGCTCAGGCAACCCGTATCAACGATGGATCTTATCGTCATCGAAGGCTACGACGGTCCGCAACCGTCCTGATCGGTTGAAGCATGTATCTTCTAATCCCGCAATTGTATTTCCCTGATCACTATCGTTAGAAAGTAAACATGGAATTCCTTGCCACAACCACCATTCAAGCCTCGGCTGAAGATCTGCATCACCGTTTGACGATAGCCGAACTTCCGCGCTGGTGCGCTTCGATCGAAAAAGTGCTGAGCGACGCAAATGCCAGCGGGGAAATCTTCTGCGTGTGGGGGACGTTCCATGCGAACCGCGAGTTGATGCGCAATGGCGTGCGCTTTTCATTGCCCGATTGTCCCAATGCCTTCCAGTGGACCGTGACTACCGGTCATCAACCAAACCCGTTGTATACCTATATACATGCCACGATCAATCGTGCCGAACAGGATCAGGACTTCGTCGACTCACTCCAGAAGTTCGTGGATGACTGGAAGGCCGGACTGGAAGCGCACTGGTGATCGGGTTTCGGGAGAATAGTTGGAAGCAGCACGAGCTACCTGGCCACCACATTCACTCCCTGCCGCACCCGGTCATCCGGATGCACGATCACCTGCTCACCCTCATTGATGCCCGAAACCACCTGCGCGTTGAGGCCGTTGCGTTGTCCGATTTCCACACTGCGCTTGACCGCCTTGCCTTGTTGGACCGCAAATGCGGCCCACCCGCTGCCATCGCGGAACAAAGCGCTGGCGGGTATTTGCAGCACGTCGTTGGCTTCCCATAGGATGAAGCTGGCTTCGACACGGTAGCCGTCGCCTAGGCGTTGCCATCGCTCGCGGGGAGAGGTGAAGGCTATGATGATCCATACGCGTTGTTCTTCCACGCCGAGCGCGGAAAATTTTGTGAAACCGCCGGGTTCCACCTTGCGTACCGCACCTTCGAGCGTTCCCTCGCCGCCCCAGCGTTCGAATATGACACGGGTACCGGGGTGGATACGCACCGCATCGGCTGAAAGCACATCCACCTCGACTTCCAGCTCACTGGGATCGCCGATCTCGATCAACGGCTGACCGGCCGTGACCGCGCCTTCGCTCTTGTGCAGGATCTTCAGCACCCGCCCTGCAACTGGGGCGCGCACGGGCACCAGATTTTCAGTATTGCCGCTGGCGCCGTATTTCAGATAGGTGCGTGCGGCTTCAAGTTCGTGGCGCGCCGTGGCAACGGCGAACTGTGCAGAGCGCAGTTCGGCTGCACTGCGCTCCTCCTCGCTGGCCGCCCGGTCTTCGACCGCTTCGGAAACATGTCCTGCCTTGCGCAATGTTTGCACGCGCTGGAGTTCTATTCGCGCCAGATTGGCTTTGCTCACGGCTGCGTCGACACGCTGCTCGGCGGAACTGACGCTATCCTCGGCAGCTGCGACGCGGGCCCTGGCTTCGGCACGACTGCGTACATCAAGCACCTGGGCGCGCGACGGCTCAAGCTGGACCAGCGTCGCGCCGCCCGCAACTGCGTCACCCACCTCGAGTTTGATGCGCTGTGCGTAGCCATTCACCGGAGCGTTGATCACATACCGGTCAACCACCCGCGTACGGCCTTCCTGTTCGACGGTGACCCGCAGCGGAGCGCGGATTGCCTTGCCCAGATCAACCTCGACGGGTTGCGGGCGAAAACCTTGATACAGCCCCCACGCGACAAGAACGCCGATCAGGGCCAGTACGATGCGGCGACGCCATTGCACATTGTTTTTCATGATCCCACCTCGTTTATTTACTCAGCAGTCTTCAGTACCGCGATCAGGTCAAGTTGATCCAGCCTGCGTCGCACCGCCAGTCCAGACAATATCGCGGATACCAGCACCACCGCGGCTGCAAAAGCATAGGTTTGCGGCACCAGAACCACCGGAACGCGAAACAAATCATTCTGCATGGTATGCGCAATGTAGTAACACATCCACTCACCCAGCCACAGTCCCAGCGGGATAGCGAACAGGGTCAGGATCCCCAGTTCCCCAAGCAGGATGTAGGCGATCTCGCCGCGGGTGAAACCCAGCACCCGCAGGCTGGCGAGTTCACGGCCGCGCTCGGTGAGCGCGATGCGGGCGCTGTTGTAGATCACGCCAAAGGCGATGATCACGGCGAACACGGTAGCGACATAGGTGAAGAACAGCATGGTCTCCTGCATCACACGATTGAAGTTGCGTATCTCCTGGATGCGCTCGGCGACCCCTGCAACGCGCGGCATACCCTTGAGCCGGGAATAGATCGTATCCAGCTGAGCGCTGTCGACGCTGAGGTAGGCGCCGGAGAGGGTCGGGCCTTCGCGCATGAAATGATTCAACGCGGAGAGGTCCATATAGGCCGACACCCCCAGATATTCCCGCACCAACCCGGACACGATGGTCTCGCGCACCGGCCGGCTGCCTTCCAGTACCTCGACCACCACTCGGTCGCCGACGCGCACGTCAAGCAGCGTGGCGAGATAGTCAGTCAGCAGAATGCCGTCGGACGGCAAGGCCACCGGCCGCAGATCGGTGTCGAGTAGGCGCTGGATATCGCCGCCCGGCTCGACTCCGCGAATACCGGTGCGATAGCTGCGATGACCATGGCGCAACCGTACCGGTACCGCACGAAACACCTCGACATGCTGCACCCCCGGAATGCCGAGCAGATCGAAACGCACACGATAAGCGGTGGGATCGGTGAACATCACCGAGATATCTTCGCGCTGAGCCATTCCGAACTGAACGTTCAGCATGTAACCCACTGTGTCGCGCTGAAACAGACCGGTCAGGATGATGCCGCATGCCAATGCAATACCCAGCAGGGTAAGAAAGGATTTCAACGCCCGACGCTGGATGTGGCGGATGATCATGCGAGTGGGTTGCGAGAGCCAGCGCTTGAGGCCCAGCTTCTCCACCCATGTCTCGTGATAGCGTGCGGGCGGCTCAGGGCGCATCGCCTGCGCGGGGCGCAAGGTGGCAGCACGCCATACCGCAAACACGGCCCCCGCACCGGCCGCCAACAGGCTGGCTGCCCCAGCCACCACCATCGTGCCGGGCTGCAGGCTGAACATCAGGTACGGGAAATGATAAAACTCCATGTAGATGCCGGAAAGCAACTTTCCCAGCCAAACGCCCAAAGCGGTGCCACTGACGATTCCCAGCAGCACGATCACGGAGACCAGCTTGAGGTAATGCCACAGTACCGCAAGATTGTTGTAGCCAAATGCCTTGAGCGTGGCGATTTGCTCGCGCTGCATCGCCACCATCCGCCCGATCACCACGTTGAGCAGGAAGACGGCGATGCCCATGAACATAACGGGGAACAGGCTCGCCAGCGTGCTGAGTTGCTCCAGTTCCTCGCTCAAGAAGCGGTGCGAACGCTGGTCCTCGCGCTCGTAAGCGCCCAAGCCGCCATACGGCTTGAGCAGCTCGTCGACTCGGTCGATGACATACTTGCTGTCGGCACCCTGGCGCAGTCTTAGCGCCAGATCGTTGAACGCGCCTTGCAGGTCGTACGCTTGGCCGAGTGCTCGGCGCCCCATCCACATCACACCGAAACGCTTGTAATCCGGAAATGCCGAACCGGGACGCAACTGCTGGATGAACTCCGGCGAAAGTGCAGTGCCCACCAGGGTCAATGCCTGACGGCGACCATTGAGGATGGCATAGAAGCGATCACCCAGTTGGAGCGCATGCGCCTGGGCAAACGGTGTGCTCACCACCACTTCGTCCGGCCGCTCCGGCGCCGGTAGGCGACCCTCGCGCAGGTGCAAGGCATTCAGGCCATGAAGTCCACTATCGGAAACAGATACCATCAAAGCGGTTACCGGCTCGGCAAACGCCGGCATGTCGAGGCGCACTTGCACCACCACCCGCGTCTCCACCTGGTCCACGCCGGCGATGTCCTGCACGCGCTGGCGCAGCGACTCCGGCGCCCGCTTCAGGGTGACGAACACATCGGCGAAACGGTAGTCGCGGTAATACTTGTCCTGTGTCGCGCGCAGCGCGTCCAGCGTGGTGAGGAACATGATATAGGTGCCGACACCGCACATCACCACCAGGGCGATGGCCAGCGCCTGGCTCTTCATCTGCCACAGGTCCCGCCAGAGTTTGCGGTCAAGTGCTTTTACCACTGCAGCTCCGAGGCTGATTTCTTGGAGTCATTGTGCTCGACACGCACGACCAGGCCATCGCCCAGATAAACCACGCGATCGGCCATCGCCGCGATGACCGCATTGTGGGTGATTATCACGGTAGTGGTCCCCAGTTCACGATTCACCCTGGCGATCACATCCAGCACCATCACGCCAGTCTGTGCGTCGAGTGCACCGGTCGGTTCGTCGCACAACAGTACTTGCGGGCGCTTCGCCACCGCCCGCGCGATCGCCACGCGCTGCTGTTCGCCACCCGACATCTGGGTCGGGAAATGATCCATGCGCTGATCCAGCCCCACCAGCGCCAGCGCTTCTTCCGGTGTCATCGGGTTCTCGGCGATCTCGGTGACCAGGGCAACATTTTCACGCGCGGTAAGGCTGGGGATGAGGTTGTAGAACTGGAACACGAAGCCGACATGCGTGCGGCGATAATGTGTCATCAAGGTGTCGTCATCCAGACTCAGGTCGTGATCTGCATAGCGCACCGCTCCGCTACTCGGTGTGTCCAGCCCGCCCAGTATATTCAGCAGCGTTGACTTGCCGCTTCCCGACGGCCCCAACAACACTACGAACTCACCGCCGTACAGATCCAGATCAACCCCGCGCAAGGCCTGCACCTGCACCTCGCCCATTTCGTAGACCTTGGTGAGGCCGCGCGCCTCGAAGATCGGGCGCGATGTCGCTGCAGCAGGTTGTTCCGTATGAGTCATGTGCAATTTGACGTGGTAAGGATCAATTCAACTTCTTAGCGTCCACGTTTCCTATTGTTTAATATTATTCACAAGTACAATTCTCGCACCTATACACAAGCAGGCCCCCGGTTTTCGTCGCACACGGGACAGAACAAAGGAAGTGCCGCGGCTGAGTCGCCGGCAAGGTGTTTGTTATAAGTTCGTGCAGCTCGATTTGGTATGTGATTTTCATATGCCGCGAGAATTTCTCTTTTTAGCGAACGCCGATGTAGAAACAATAATGATGTGTCCCGATATCGACGCAGGTTCAGCGTTTGTGCAGCCACTTGGGCAGGTGTTCATAGGGATCGGTAATGATTGACGGGTCGATTGTGATACCGTGTTTATGCAAACGGGCGTGCAATTGCCCTGACTTCAAGCTGTTAAACACATCGATGCAGCCCCCTTCATACTCTCCGCCGATGAAGATCAGCGGCAAACTGATCGATCCGGTACGGCGCTTGAGCACCTCATGCATCTTGATGCCGCGATCGCCTTTCTGGTAGGCAACCGAATCGAGATCGATAGCGGTGTAGGCGATGTCGTACTGTGCGAACATCTTTCGGACAGAGTCGCAGAATTCGCACCATTCGTAGGCAAACATCACGACCGGCTGATCAGTATTGCGCAGGATCGCATCGACCTCGCCGGCAGCTTCTGCATCCAGCGCTGCTTGAGCTGATTCCGCTGCCGAAGTTGGCGCAGACGTGACATCGAAGCGGCAGCATGGTGTCGACTTCGATATTTCAATTTCCTCCCCTGTCATCTCGACTTCGACATCATCGAACAACGGTGTGGAAAGGTAGCGTTCGCCGGTATCGGGCAGCATGCACAGGATATTGGCACCCTGCGGCGCGGTTTGTGCGATCCTCAGTGCGCCGGAAAATGTTGCGCCCGCCGAGATGCCGACAAATATGCCTTCCTTGCGCGCCAGCTCTCTCGAGCAACGCAGCGCATCATTTCCATCGATCAGCAACAAGCTGTCGATGCGGCAGTCCGCAGTGACCTGCTCCACAAGTTTGGGGATGAAATCTGGGGTCCAGCCCTGCATCAGGTGCGGACGCGAGCGGGGATGGCTCGCGCTGTGCGAGCCGTCGGCGTACCTCGCCTGCGCGATACCGCTGGCCAGCAAAGGCGAGTTGTCGGGCTCGCAAACAACGATCTTTGTGTCTGGACTTTTCTTCTTCAGCACACGCGATACTCCGTTCAATGTGCCGCCTGTTCCGAATCCGGTGACCCAGTAATGGAGCGTAACATCGGCGAAGTCTTCGAGGATCTCCACCGCGGTGGTACGGGCATGGACTTCCGCGTTGGCAGGGTTTTCGAACTGGCGCGGCTGCCACCAGCCATGTGCCTTGGCCAGTTCCTCTGCCTTGGCCACCATCCCCGAGGCCTTCAGGGTTGCCGGCGTCAAAACGACTTTGGCACCGAGAAAGCGCATCAGCTTGCGCCGCTCAATACTGAAGCTCTCGGACATCGTAATAACCAGCGGATAACCTTTCTGCGCGCAGACCATGGCCAGCCCGATGCCGGTGTTGCCGCTCGTGGCTTCGACGATGGTCTGGCCGGGCTTGAGTTCGCCGCGTCGTTCGGCGTCCTCGATCACCCCCAAGGCCAGACGGTCCTTTACCGACCCCATCGGATTGAAGGATTCCACTTTGACGTAGAGGTTGACGCCCTTGGGGCCGAGCTTGTTGATGCGGATCACCGGCGTGTTGCCGACGGTGTCGAGTATGCTGTCGTATCGCTTGCCCATAGACGTCCCCCGTTCCGTTTGCCCGGCCTTTTTACCAGCGACGGCTTCCACGATATGCGGCCGGCATCCCGAAGGATGCCTTGCACTTGGCCGCTCACTTCCATACGTATCTTGCTTCTACATACTTACCAGCTGGGCGGTATAGCCTGCCGCGCGGGTCTTTTCCAGCAAGGCCACTGCTTTAATTTTATCAGGATCAAAGGCGACCATAAGCAGGTGCTCCTTGCCTGCATTGAACCTTGGCGAAACGACTCCTTCGACCTTGCGCATCGTATCTTCGAGTGAGGTGCGCGCCTCTTCATTCAGGGTTTCATTGATGTGGATCATGATATCGGTAATGTTCATTTTTTGCTCCTTTAAAATGTTTATGGTGGTGTGTGGTTGCGCAGTTGCGTGCCGGCTATACGCGTATGATGTTGCCCTTGAGCGAATAGAGAATCGCGATCACGTCAATCTTCACGTTGTCGCCCAGCCCATTCTTCCCCATCGCGCCGACAATATCGTCCATTACTGACAGGTATTCCTGTTCGCTGATGTTCATGCCCTTGTGTGCGGCGAGCATGTCTTTTCCCGTGTAGGCTTCCGGGCCGCCGGAACCAGCACAGAAAAACTCCCTTGCCATCTTCTTGGCGCGATCCAGATCCTGGATCTTCTCGAATCTGCTTTTCACCAGGGGATTGGCAAGATGAGCGGCCATCACGTCATCGACGAGTTTGGCAATACCGGCAGCACCGCCGAGGCGTTGATACAGCGTAGTGTTCATGTTGTTGCACTCCTTAAGTGGTTTTTAAAAATTGCCGCTTACTTCTGCCTGATGACGACTTCGATATACTCGCTCGGTGCGACCAGCGTGCCGTCGGTCGCGCGATTGAATTTCTCGGCCAGCTCGATCACATCGGCGGCAAGCGCAGCCTGCTTGTCGGCGTCCAGTGCCGCGAACGCCTTGTGCAACGGGCCGTAAAACGTACGAAAGACCTCCAGAAAATGGGCCGCGCTGTGGTAACGGAACACGAAATCTCTGCGCTCGATCGCGATCGATTCGATCCGCTCGCCGAACAGCTCACGCAGCCGTGCTTCGGTCCCCCAGAGCGCGGGTGACTTAACGCCGGCAGCCGGAGTGATGTACTTTGGAATCGTCTTGAAGAGTTCACCGACAAAGCTGGTCGGGGTCCAATTGGCAAGACCAATCCGGCCGCCGGACTTGCAAACGCGCGCCATTTCCGCGGCGGACTTGTCCTGATCTGGGGTGAACATCACTCCGAAAGTGGACATCACCACGTCGAAACTGCGATCGGCATACGGCAAATTCTCCGCGTCCGCCTGCTCGAATTTCACCGGCAGGCCATCGGCGCTCGCCCTGGTCCTGCCGCGCTCGAGCAGCGCCGGGACGTAATCGGTCGAGACGACGTCGCACCAGCGCCGTGCGGCGGCGAGCGTCGCATTGCCGTTGCCGGCCGCGACGTCGAGCACGCGCTCGCCGGCATGCAGGTCGAGTGCTTCGCAAAGCGACTCGCCGACGATCTGCAGCGTGGTGCCGACGACAGCGTAGTCGCCGGACGACCAGGCAAGGTGCTGCTTGTTCTTTACGGCCGCAAGGTCAACGGCTGGTTCGGTAACTGCAATAACTGCTGACATGGTTTTCTCCTTCATAGTTATGTGTTGCAATTTCTGTGTAGCAACGAGGTCCTGTTGCGCGTCGTCTGACCCGGTTCTGCTGTTGTGGATCGACGTGCCTATTTCACCCCGGCGGAAAGGTCGCCGGGTCACGCAAAGCGGGACAAAAAGCGGGACAAAGCATGCCAAGCTGCTAGAATCGACCGCCTTGGCAGCGATTGAGGGTCGGAACACGTGGGGGAACACACACATTCGTTTGGCTACTGGTTGCGGCGGCGGCGCAAGGCACTGGACCTCACCCAGGAGGCGCTCGCCCAGCGCGTTTACTGCTCGGGTTTCACCATCAGGAAGATCGAGGCCGACGAGCGCCGCCCATCGCGACACCTCGCTGAACGACTCGCCGTTTCGCTCGCGGTTCCCGAGGATGAGCGGCGCGATTTCCTCGATGCGGCACGCGCGTTGCACGACACTAACCGCTTGCGGCTGGATGACGCGCCTGCCGGCAACAACACGCACATTCCCGGATCCGCCGCATCTATCGATTCCGCGCCCATGATTGCCGCGGGCGATGCCACACCCTTTGTCGGACGCAATAACGAGTACGGCCTGCTGATCGGACTCATCGCGCGGCTCACCTCCGGCTCCGGATACAACGTACTGATCGAAGGCGAACCGGGGATCGGCAAGAGCCGTTTGCTGCGCGAGGTCGCCCACTACGCTCATGTCAATGATTTGCCTACGCTTGCCACAAACTGCTACGAGATCGAACGCGCTATGCCGTACCAGCCCGTGATCGACCTAGTCACGCGCGCACTCGACCGCATATCGGACGCTGCTCTGCGCTCCCTGGCACCCGTATCGCTCGCAGAACTTGCAGCCCTGGTTCCCGAGGTCGGCGAGCGTTTTCCGGACTTGCCGCAATTGTCGAACGATTTTCCCGAGGCCCGACTGGCGCGCCTGTCACGCGCCGTGGACCAGCTCATCGAGGCATCGCGGGGCGGAAGGCCGGCTATCCTGATGGTGGACGATATCCAGTGGGCCGATGGCGCCAGCGCACAAGTGCTGCATTACCTTTCGCGCCATGCCGCCCGGCGCGCGGTGCTAGTGATCTACGCTTACCGCGACGAGGAAGTCGACAGCGACGAGCGCTTCGCTCAACTGATCGAGAGCTTGCGCCGCGACGCCGGTGCACACCGCATGCCTCTCGCCCGATTGGGCTACGCCGATACCGAAAGCATCATTTCGGCGCTAGCCGACGCGAATATCGGTACACCCGGCCTCGCCGAGCGCCTGCACCGCGAAACCGAAGGCAATCCGTTCTTCCTGATGTCGATACTGCAATCCTTAAGCGAGGGCGAGACACAACTGGAAGCGCGCGCGAGCGCTGCACCGGGATTGCTCCCGGACGCGCTACGCGCCGCCGTGCGTGCACGGCTGACACACGTTCCAAAGGAAATCCGGCCGGTACTCGAAACCGCCGCTGTCCTTGGACGCCGCTTCGACTTCGACACACTTTTCGATGTGACACGTGAACCTGAGGCGCAGTTGTTCGATTCGGTGGAAGCACTCGTCAAGCGGCGCCTGTTGCGCGAGGAACCCGAGGGCGGCGTATACGACTTCTGTCATGACAAGCTGCGCGAGGTCGTCTATCGCGACATCGGCGGTGCGCGGCGCAAACTGTTGCACAAGTCGGTCGCCGAATCATTGGAACGCCTCGGCGAAGAAGCAAGGCACGAACGGGTTGGCGAACTTGCGGAGCACTACGAGCGGGCGCACATTTGGGCAAAGGCGCTTCATTTCCTCGTCCTGGCCGGAGAACATTCGCAGGCTTTGTTCGCGATGCGCGATGCGTTGCACTGGCTGGATCGCGCAGTCGCGCTGGCCGAGGCGCACCCCGAATCGCTGGACACGCGGAAATGTCTCGCGATCTACGGGCAGCGCGGCGCGGCGCGCGCGCAAGCCGGACAGACACAAGGCGCCGTCGATGATATGCGCCGCGTCATCGAGGCATTGCGTGCCGGCGGCGAACGCGAAAAAACACGCGACGCATTGATCCAGCTGGGCATGGCTTACCGACGTGCAGACCAATATGACGACGCGACGGCGTGCCTCACCGAAGCACTGGCGGAATCCCGCGCGATGAACGACGAGCGACATGCGGCTGATACGCTCTACCATCTGGGCACGGTCGCGTGGAGCACCGGACAGAACGACAGGGCGATCGATTTCCACCAGCAAGCGGTCGAGATCTGCAAGCACACCGGTTTTACCGACCTGGTCGCGGTTCAGGCTTGGCATGGCCGTGGAGAAGCGCACTTTGCAAACGCCGAACCCTCGGAAGCGATCAAGTGTTACACCCGCTCGCTCGAACTTGCCCGCAACATCGGCGACAAAAGTTACGAATCGGAGAACCTGATGATGATCGGGCACGCCTGTCTCGGGACCAGGGGTCTCGGCGACTACTTGCGCGCCATGATCAGCTTCGAGGCTGCGCTCGATATCGCGCGCACCGCCGATCTGCAGTGGCACCTTGGGCCAACGCTGCTCGGGCTTGACCATGTCCGTGCATGCATGGGCCGCTACGGCGAGGCGTGGCTCGCAATGCAAAAGACGCTGCACTGGCTGGAAGGCCTCAGTCAGACACGCTACCAGTTCATCGCCTACGATTTCATCGGACATCTGCTGCTCGATCTCGACCTGAATGAATTGGCGGCTGAACACATGGAGCGCGGAATCACACTGGGCAACGACACGGGCATCCTGTTCTGGCGTACCGCTATCGAAACCCACCTCGCCGTCGCCCGGTCACGGCTCGGGCAAAAAGATGTCATGCCGCCACTGCAGGCCGCGCTCGAACAAACTCGCCGCACTTCCGAGCGCTACATGATGATCCGCTGCCTTGGCGGGCTGGCAGAGATAGCACTCGCGGATGGCGATGTCGGACGCTGCCGCGCCTATGGAGACGAACTGCTCGCGATCGCAGAGCCAAACGGCTTGCGCGAACTCGAGGCGGTCGCGCATCGCTGGCGAGGCGAGGCTATGTTGGCCGATAAAAATTATGCGCAGGCACAGGCGGAGTTGACCCGCTCTGCAGCGCTGGCGGAAGAAACCGGCCGAGTACGATTGCAAATGGATACGCAGGATGCACTGTCGCGCCTGTTCGCCGCCCTGGGTCAGCGCGAAACTGTGCAACGCCACAGCACAAATGCTCGCACGATCGCAGATGTAATTGGAAAGAGCCTAGATGCCTCGGGTCTGACAGCCCGGTTCGATACAAGCTGAAAGCCAGAATAATCATTCAATTTCACAAACGCAAGGTTCATAAATTTCAGCATGGCACGAAATAACTGTTCATTACTGCCCGGCTTTAAGAGTGGCGATCACTCGCACGGAAGTGGTAAAGTATTCCGAAGCAAATTTCTGCCCACCTTTCAGCCAATTTATTCCGAATTCGCATGCAAAAAAATCGTCTGAAGGATTTTTTCAGCTCCCCGCGGGGCAAGATGGTCTTGATCGCCCTGTTGATATTGGCGGCAGAGTTCCTGATCATGGTGCTGATCGAGGTTGTTCTGAAGCCAATCTATGGCCAGAATCTTCCGGAGGTGTTCTGGGAATTTCTGGATCCATTGCTACTGCTCGTCATCGTTACACCCAGCATTTATATTCTTGCCGTGAGGCCGATGGAAAGGCAACAGGCATTACTCAATAAACAATTCAACGAATTGAATATCACCGCAGTGACATTCGAATCAAGGGAAGGGGTCGTCGTTACCGATGCGAACAACAACATTCTCAGGGTCAACAGCTCATTCACCGACATCACCGGTTACAGCAATGAAGAAGTGATCGGAAAAAAACCCAGCATGCTGCAATCGGGACGACATGACAAGGAGTTCTATCGCAACATGTGGAATATTCTGGATCGTGACCGATTCTGGAGCGGGGAAGTATGGAACCGCAACAAGAAGGGTGACATCTATCCCGAGTGGCTGACTATCTCAGCTGTTGTGGATGCCGAAGGCAAGGTAACCAACTACGTCGGCATCTTTTCCGACATCTCCGAACGCAAGGCCGGCGAGGAACAGCTGCGCAAGCTGACGGCCCACATCCAGTCAGCGCGCGAGGAGGAAAAGACCCGGATTGCGCGCGAGATCCACGACGACCTCGGCGGTACATTGACCGCACTCAAGATGGTGGCTTACCGGCTGACAGGAAAGCTGTCTGCAAATGAACAGACCGCGCTGCTGCTGGAACAGGTCGATTCGATGACACAACTGATCGACCATGCGGTCGGTGTCACGCGCAGGGTCATCAGCGACCTGCACCCGGCCATCCTCGACGATCTCGGACTAGTGGCTGCACTCGAATGGCAGTGTGCGCAGTTTCAAAAACGCGCCGGCATCTCCTGCGAGGTCAGCAAGTTAGAGACACAGGAGGAAGGCAGAAAACTGGACAAGGCGATCGCGATCAACCTGTTCCGCGTCTTCCAGGAGGCGTTGAACAACGTGGCGCGGCATTCCGGTGCGAGCAGGGTCGGTGTGGAATACCACCAGGATGACGATGAGATCATCCTGACGATCAGCGACAACGGCCGCGGGCTGCCGGAAAAACATGTCGTCGCCCAGACCTCCTACGGTATGCGCGTGATGCGCGAGCGCGTCGCCCAACTTAATGGCCAAATCCTGTTCGACGTTCCGCCCGGAGGGGGGCTGCGCCTGACGGTAATTTTGCCGCTGGCTGCCGATAACAGTAAGGAAAAAAAATGATACGCATCCTGATCGCAGACGATCATGCCATCGTCCGTCACGGGCTGAAGCAGATCATCGAGGAAAGTGGCGAGATGCACGTCGTGGCGGAAGCAGCCAGCGGTATCGAGGCGTTGCGCAAGATACGCGAGCACGAATGCGACGTGGTGCTGCTCGACATTTCGCTGCCTGACATGAGCGGCGTCGACGTGCTCAAGCAGATCCATGTAGAAAAACCACATCTGCCCATCCTGATCCTCAGCATTTATCCGGAGGACCAGTATGCTTCGCGCCTGATCAAGGCCGGCGCCGCCGGTTACCTGACCAAGGAAAGCGCACCGCCGGAAGTGATCGGCGCGTTGCAGCGTGTCGCAGGTGGCAAGAAATACATAAACCCGGCGGTTGCCGAGATACTCGCCAACGAGATCAGCGATGCGGACGAGAAGCTCCCGCACCAGACTCTGTCCGATCGCGAATACCAGATCTTCCTGTTGCTTGCTTCGGCGAAGACCGTCACCGAGATCGCCGATGCGCTGGCCTTGAGCGTCAAGACAGTCAGCACCTATCGCACCCGCATCCTCGACAAGATGCACCTCGGCAACAACGCAGAACTGATGCGTTACGCTGTCGATCACCACCTCGTGTAGTAATCCCCCCGCTTTTGCCAGTAGTTCATCTTTGAATTGTGTGAACGTTTATGTGTAGCGAGATGGCGGCTTATCGGCCAATAACAGACATTAGAATGGCATCAGCATTATGACTGCTGTGTGCCATTTGCAGTCGTTCAAGGGGTGTGCAAGTATGTGGGCGATAAGGTCGGTAACCGGCCAATAACAGCCGTTCGCGACTGGCAGCTTTCCTGCATCAATATTGCGACATGAAGTTCCGCAACGCGCCCAGGAGCAGAATGAGGTGTACTGCAACCGTCTGGTTTTAAACTCAAGCGGATAGTTACAAGATAAATTCCACCAGCGTCTGGTTGTCCACTATGTGATGCCTTCGCTAGTTGTTCAATTTGCGCCAACAGTAGACGGTTGATCTTGCCATTCCAATAAAGCCAACTTTTGTGGTCTACAGTTAAGTCTTTTCCATGCTTAAGCACGTACCAATTCCTTTGATCCATTGCGCACACACCCTTTTAAGCAGCTTCGGTACGAGACATCTGATCGGCCGCCGAGGTATTGCTGGAATGATTAAGCACTGCGACACACACAGGCACTGAAACTTTGCCTAAGCCAGTCGCGCACCGCACTTGTGCCACTACCGCAGTGAGCCTCCGCTGGATCCTTCCTAATAAGCTCTTGGGCAAACTGCGATGATGATCATGGAATGCTGAATGGTTGCGTATCCATTGCAATTGGTAATTTAACCAAATTGTTGGTATAGTTACCAATATTATTACATTTGCCATGCACAAACACACGAGATCGATGGTTATGACTAACCCAACAAGCAAGCAACCCAAGACTGTGGGCGGTGACGTACGACAACGATTAATGGCCGCCGCCTTGGAACTCCTGCAGTCGGAAGGTTTTCAGGCGCTGACACAAGCCAGGGTGGCAGAGGTTGCCGGTGTGCGCCAGAGTCACCTGACCTACTATTTCCGTACCCGCAACGACCTTCTCAAAGCCGTCGTCGAAGAAGGATGTTCTGCCTTGCTCGGCATGATGGAAATGAACGCCAGCCCCGGGAAAGTCACGTTGGCAAAGTTTCGTGATGCGTTGCTCTCGGCAACGCAAGACCAGAACATGCCACGCTTGTTGATTGCCTTGTCGGTTGCCTCAGATGAAGAGCCCGCATTGAAAGGCTGGCTGGTGGAATTTAATCGCGGCTTGCTGGCCCATCTTGACACGTCATTCAGGCAATTTGGATTGAAACCTTCCAGCGAGGACTTGATGCTGTTTCACGCGACCATGGTCGGCACCACCGTTCTGAGTCTCCAGCACACTGAAATGAAATGGACGCACACAAAAAACAAAATCATGCGCTTGGCATTTGACCGCCTGGTTGCCAGCAGTCGTGTTTTGCTTGCTTCAACCCGAAAGGCTGGCCGCACATGAAGACATTACTCGAAAGTTTTACAACGCAGGATAAGCCGAGCGCAACTCGCTGATCATTGCACAGTCGCTTGCACGCATTGGAGTGGACGGAGGTAAATAAGTATGAATGTAACAGCCAAGCTGGCCTGCATGGCACTGACATTGCAGCTCGCCGGCTGCGCGGTCGGGCCCGATTACCGGAAGCCGGAAGTTTCCGCGCCGGCTGATTGGCACAGCACCATGAAAGGTGGATTGAAGTCCGTCGCACCAGAAGCCGCGCAGCTAGCCCAATGGTGGAACGGTCTCGGCGATCCGCAGCTGACCCGGTTGATCGAGGAAGCGGTGTCCAACAACCTGGACTTGAAATTGGCGCAGGCACGATTGCACGAAGCACGCGCCCGTCGCGGAGTTTCCGCAGCCGACCGATTTCCAACCTTGAATGTGGGTACCGGTGTCAATCGCAACCGATCCAGCGAGGAAATTGGCTTGGGCGGCGGCAACGTCAGTGAGACTTGGGCCGCGCAGTTCGATGCTAGTTGGGAGCTTGATATCTTTGGCGGCAAGCGCCGCGCCCTGGAAGCGGCAGAGGCCAGCCTCGATGCATCGCGGGAAGACCTGCATGATACGCAGGTGAGCCTGTTGGCCGAAGTGGTGCTGAATTATGTCGAGGTGCGTACCTATCAGGCGAGACTGAACATTGCTCAATCTAACCTCTCCACTCAGGATGAAACTTGGCAAATCGCACGCTGGCGCCATGAGGCGGGTCTCACCACGCAACTGGACGAGGATCAGGCACGGTCCAATCTGGAACAGACCCGCGCCCAGCTTCCTGCTTTGCAAACGGGGCTGGCACAGTCCAAAAACCGGCTTGCCGTATTGTTGGGACGCAAGCCCGGCGAACTCACGGAACTGGGAACTCCGGCGGCGATTCCGCAAACTCCCGCAGAAGTAGCCGTGGGGATTCCCGCTGAGACCCTGCGTCAGCGCCCTGATGTGCGCCGCGCCGAGCGCCAGTTGGCGGCAGCGACAGCACAGGTGGGCGTAGCGACAGCCGCCCTGTATCCCAATTTTTCGCTTTCCGGCACTCTCGGCCTGCAAGCGCTTTCCAGCGCAAACTTGTTGCAGGCCAGCGCCCGCATGTTCTCCGTTGCAGCCAACGCCGGTTTGGTTGTGTTCGATGCCGGACGCATCCGGCAAAACATCGAAGTGCAGAACACATTGCAGGAGCAAGCGCTGATTGGTTACGAGTCAGCCGTGCTCGGGGCATTGCGTGATGTGGAAAACGCGCTGGTAGCCTATGCCGAGGAGCAGAACCGGCGCGTGGCGCTCGCCGATGCCGTTCAGGCCGCACAAAGCGCAGCGGAACTTGCCGCCAGCCAGTATGCCGCCGGCCTGATCGACTTTCAGGTGGTGCTGGATACCCAGCGCTCCCTATTATCCTTGCAAGACCAGTTGATCCAGAGCGAGGCCGCAGTCACCTCCAATCTGGCACGCCTGTATAAAGCCATGGGCGGCGGCTGGAGTATCGAATCCTCAGGAGAAAAATCATGAGCAACCCCGTCAATGATGTTGCCAAAACACTAAATCTCGACCTGCAGTCCAAAGCGGCATCGCGTTTCAAACCCTGGCTGCTGTGGAGCGGCATTGCACTGGTCGCTGTGCTTTTGGCATGGTTCTGGATAAACCGGAATTCCACCAGTCAGGTGCAGTACCAGACGCAGGCAGTCAATCGCGGCAACCTCACAGTGATGGTTTCCGCCACCGGCACGCTCCAACCCACCAACCAGGTGGATGTGGGCAGCGAGATTTCCGGCACTATCAAGTCGGTTGAAGCCGATTACAACGACCAGGTCACGCGCGGCCAGGTGTTGGCAATAATCGATACCTCCAAGCTCGATGCACAGTTGAAGCAAACGGCTGCGTCAACAGATGCCGCCCGTGCCCATGTGCAGCAAATCCAGGCGACTGTCGCCGAAGCAAAGGCGAAACTGGCACGCCTGGTTCAGGTTCATGAAGCCAGTGGTGGCAAGGTACCGTCGAAAGCCGAGATGGATACAGCACAGGCAAATTTAGATCGTGCCATCGCCGATGAAGCCAATGCCCGCGCCGCTGTGGCGCAGGCGGAAGCCACCCTGGAAGCGCAGCGCACCGATCTGTCCAAGGCCGTGATTCGTTCGCCGATCAAGGGCGTGGTGCTCAAACGTGCAGCCGAACCCGGCCAAACCGTCGCCGCCGCCTTCCAGACCCCGGTGTTGTTCACCCTGGCCGAGGATCTGACGAAGATGGATTTGCATGTAGACGTGGACGAAGCCGACGTCGGCAAGGTGGCGAAAGGTCAGTCAGCAACATTCACAGTTGATGCCTATCCCGACCGCACTTTCCCGGCTCGCATCACCCAGGTGCGCTTTGGTTCCAAAACCGTCGCCGGTGTCGTCACTTATGAAACCGTACTCAAGGTGGACAACACCAGCCTGCTGCTGCGGCCCGGGATGACTGGCACAGCCAACATCACTGTGCAGAAGGCCGAAGACGCGCTGCTGGTATCCAATTCCGCCTTGCGCTTCACTCCCCCGCAGACTGAACAGGAAGACAAACCGTCGGGCGGTGGCGGGCTGGTAAGCAATCTTTTGCCGCATCCGCCCAGTCAAGCACCCAAACCAGCCGATACTGCGGATAACAAGCAACCTCATGTGTGGGTTTTGCGCGAGGGAAAACTGGAAAAGGTAATACTGAAAACCGGCATGACAGACGGTGTCTTGACCGAAGTAACAGAAGGCAAGCTTGAAGCAGGGATGGCGGTAGTCATGGATGTGATCGAGGCGAAACAATAAACGTGAACAATGCCATCATCCCTGTCACCGAATTGCGCCAAGTCACCAAGACCTACGGTCGCGGCACGGCAGCCATGCAGGCGCTACGCGGCGTGGATATCGTCATCCAGCCCGGAGAGTTTGTTGCGGTGATGGGACCATCCGGCTCGGGGAAGAGCACCTGCATGAACATTCTCGGCTGCCTCGACACACCCACCACCGGCAACTACCTGTTCCAAGGCGTGGAAGTGGGTAACCTTACCCGCGACCAGCGTGCGATATTGCGGCGCCAATATCTCGGCTTCGTATTTCAGGGCTACAACCTGCTCAACCGCACCACGGCACTGGAAAACGTGGAACTGCCACTGATCTATCGCGGTGACACGATTGAGGTGCGTCACCAGCTCGCTCGCGAGGCGTTGGCGGCGGTGGGTCTTGCCGGCTGGGAGGATCACACACCGGGTGAATTATCCGGCGGCCAACAGCAACGTGTTGCCATCGCCCGCGCCATCGTTACCAAGCCTGCCGTACTGCTTGCTGACGAACCGACTGGCAATCTGGATACATCGCGCAGCCAGGAGATCATGGCCATCCTGACGCAGCTCAATAAGGAACAGGGCATCACTATTATCATGGTTACCCACGAACCTGATATGGCATCCTATGCTCGGCGCACCATCCATTTCCGCGACGGACTGGTCGTACCCGAACACGAGATCAAACACGAAGGGGGTGCGTGATGTTCTGGAATGCCTTGTTGCTGGCCATGCGCGAAATTCGGCGCAATGTATTGCGCTCCGCTCTCACCATCCTCGGCATCGTCATCGGGGTGGCCGCCGTCATCGTCATGGTGACCTTGGGCGGGGGTGTGACGCTACAGGTAACACAACAGATCGCTTCTCTGGGCAGTAATTTGCTGATGATCACTCCAGGTAAGCGCATGGGACCTGGGCAGAACGTGGGCGCCGCGCCATTCAGCGTGGATGATGCAATAGCGCTGGCGCGTGACATACCGCAACTGGTAGCGGTGGCGCCGATGGCCTCGCGTTCCATGACTGTGGTGTATGGCAATGCCAATTGGTCAACGCAAATCACCGGTTCCACCAACGACTTCTTCAAGGCACGCAACTGGACGGCAAAATCCGGACGACTGTTCTCGAATAGTGAACTACGCGCTGGAGCGGCAGAGTGCGTGATCGGCCAGACTGTACGGCAGAAATTGTTCGGTAACCAGGATCCGATCGGCACGCACATACGTATGCAGCAGATCGACTGCGAAGTGATCGGCCTGCTGGAATCCAAGGGGCAATCCACCATGGGCACCGACCAGGATGATCTGGTCGTCATCCCGCTACGCGCCCTGCAGCGGCGCATTGCCGGCAACCAGGATGTAAACATCATTCAGGTCTCAGTGCGAGATGGCGTGTCCACCAGCCGCGTGCAACAGGAGATCGAGCGCCTGATGCGCGAACGGCGCCATCTGTCCGGCAACGAGGAGAACGACTTCAGTGTCATGGACATGAAGGAAATCACCAAGATGCTCACCGGCACCACTCAGGTGCTCACCGCTCTACTTGGAGCGGTGGCGGCGGTAAGCCTGTTGGTGGGCGGCATCGGCATTATGAACATCATGCTGGTGTCGGTCACCGAACGCACTCGCGAGATCGGCATCCGGCTCGCGATTGGAGCGCTGGAGCGTGAAGTGCTGCTGCAGTTCCTGGTCGAGGCAGCAGTGCTGTCATCCTTCGGGGGACTTGTCGGCATCGTACTGGCACTGGCCGCCTCGGTGGGGCTAGCCTCAGTGTTGAATGTGCCGTTTGTCTTCAATGCTTCTATCGTTGCAATTGCGTTTGTTTTCTCAGCAGCGGTCGGGCTGGTGTTTGGCTATTTCCCGGCGAAGAAAGCAGCACGACTCGATCCGATCGAAGCACTGCGTCATGAATGATGGCGGGTTACCTAGACTGTGCTTATTTGGTTAGTCGCACTGCTCGCAATAGCGGCCACCGTGCTGGTTGATCGCGATCCCCGGCGAGATGTAGCGGACAGGTCGCCCAACATCCGGTTGCAGCGGACGGTGCTTCGCTCCGCCGCTGATTCAGAGCGTTGACTGACCGTTATCCGGAAGTCTGAGTGTCTCTTATGGGTCGATAAGCGACATCTTCGCTAACAAGTTTATACTCAACACTATGTCTGCTGTGTGTCGTAAGCGGACATAACACCACATGGCTCTTAATGACCGCTTTGGCCGATTAGCCGACACAACTTACACTTGGCCTGCTTACATCTTAAAAATTAAATGCGCCCAGATTAGCCCTTTAAGTCACGACGCGTTCACGCCAAATCTCCCACCACAACAAGCAACCAGTTCTTACCTTGTCAGACAGACACTGACAGCAGGATGCTACTGCCACCTACAAAACTTTAGGACAAACCGCGCTACCGCCTGTCGCGCCGCTTCCACATAATGCGTCCATGATCTTGCGAACCAAAAAGCGTAACGAGGCGCAAACATGAATGTGTTCATTGTGGAGGATTCGGCGGTTATGCGCGAAAACCTGCAAGCCATGTTGTCCGATTTCAGCGACGTGAAAATCGTCGGTCACGCAGCGGACGAATCGGGCGCGATAACACAGATCGACGCGACCCTGCCCGATGTGGTGATCCTCGATCTCAACCTAGAGTCAGGCTCGGGGATCAACGTGCTCAGGGACGTCAAAAAGCGCCATCCGGAGATCAAGGTTATCGTACTGACCAACTACACCGATGACCACTATGCAGAGGCCTGCAAGCGCGCGAATGCGGATTATTTCTTCGACAAGTCGTTCCAGTTCATGAAAGTGCACGATGTCCTGGCCGAATGGAGTCATGCAAGTCCCGCCAATAACAAGATTGACTAAAGAGGTAGACGAGATGAAAGAAGAGAATTCAAGACGGTCATTTTTCAAGAGGGTGGCAGCAGCCGTGGGTATGGTCGCGGCGGCAGCTGGCACGAAGACCCTTATCTCCAGGTCCATCGACTCGAATGACGGCGCAAGTGAAAAATATGCGGCGGATGTGGCTGCGCAGGAAAAGGCCGTGAAGGCAAACCAGCTGGTCGTGATGACCGACGAGGAGAAGCAGCAGCGGATCGATGACCTGCTTAATTTCCATCGCCAGGAAATTGCATAAGATTTTGTTACTAACCATCTGCGGTTGGAGGCAGTGATGTTAAAAGAAAAAAATAATGCGTTGAAAGAATCGGATGAGCCGGACGGTCTGGAACAAGGACGCCGGGATTTCCTGAAGCATGCGTTAACTTCGAGTGCGGCAGCACTTGTGGCGGCGCCCGCTGTAGTTGGGGCGTCTGCCGAAGCCGACAATCCGGATGCCGATATCACCGTTGCAGAATATTTCCAGGGTCATTTCCTGCTGATGTCGGACGAGGAAAAAAAGAAGTCCATCGCGCGGCTGGAGAAGCGTTATTCAGCTCAATACAAGAAAAAAACAACCGTGTCCGATGTGGAGGCGCCCGACGGCGTCCTGTTCGGTTATGCCCTCGACATCTCGAAATGTATAGGCTGCAGGCGGTGCGTTTATGCCTGCGTGAAGGAGAACAACCAGTCTCGCCATGATCCGACAGTCCAGTGGATACAGGTGATGAAGATGCCGAAAGGCAACATCGCCTTTTCCGCAGAAAACCTGGACAAGGGCTATCCCAGAAAGAGCGAGTTCGGCGATTACGGAGTTCAGGTTGGCGGGAATGCCTACAAGACGGCCGGCCTGTCCACCGAGGATGCACAGAATTACTACAATGATGACGCCGTGCCGGACAAGGATTTCTTCTATATGCCGGTGCAGTGCCAGCAGTGTGAAAAGCCGCCCTGCGTCAAGGCCTGCCCAGTGCGTGCAACCTTTCGGGACCATGCGGGTGTGGTACTGATCGATTACAACTGGTGCATCGGCTGCCGCATGTGCCAGCTTGCCTGTCCTTACCATGCGCGGCGTTTTAACTGGGGCGAGCCTAACCTTCCTGCCGAAGAGATGAATCCGAAGACCCACTACTTCGGCAACCGGCCGCGCATGCGGGGCGTGATGGAAAAATGCACGTTCTGCGTGCAGCGGACGAGGGAAGGCAGGGACCCGGCCTGCATGGAAGCCTGCCCGGTGGGTGCGAGGAAATTCGGTAACCTGCTCGATCCGGAGAGCGATGTCAGAAAAGTCCTGGCTACCAAACGGGTGTTCCGGTTCAAGGAAGAGTACGGCACCTATCCCAAGTTTTTCTATTACATAGGCTGAGGTCACGAAATGAAAACAGCGTTATCTTTTGCATGGGACTTTGGTTCGTACGCGATAAAAGGCGGACGCATGTACTACGCATGGCTCCTGTTCCTGGCGTTCTTCATTCTGGTTGGTTCCTATACGGCATACATACAATTGACCCAGGGTCTGATCGTGACCGGCGCGACCGACCAGGTCACGCTTGAATCGTTCTTTGCCAACTTCGTATTCACTGCGCACGTCGCTGCAGCGGCCGTGTTGGTCGTCGCGCCCGGATATTTCTATCATCGCAAGGACCTGAAGGAACTCGCCGTGATGGGCGAGATCATCGCGATGGTCTTTGTGGCGACAGGCATTACCTTCATCATTTTTCACATGGGCAGGCCGGACCGGACCTGGCACATCATTCCCGGACTGGGCCACATGAACTTTCCCAACTCTATGCTCTCGTTCGACACGATCGTGCTGAATGTCTATCTGGTGCTCAACATGATCGGCGTGAGCTACATCCTATTCAAGAAATATGTCGGCACGTTTCATGAAAAGCAACTGGCGATCTGGTTCAAGCCGATTGTCTTCCTGGCCATCGCCTGGGGACCGCTGATCCACATCGTTACAGCTTTCGTGCTCGCCAGCAATGCCAGGGTTGGTATGTGGTCTACTGCTGTCCTGCCGTTTGCTTTCCTGAGCATGGCGGGGGCTTCTGGCCCTGCACTGGTCGTCGTGATCTTCCTGCTTGCCCGGAAATTTACCGATCTCGAGATCGGCAATCCCGCGATCGACCTGATGACCGACATCATTGCGTGGAGCCTCGGTATCCTGATGCTGGTGTTGGCCGCCGAGACCTTTACCTTGCTTTATCCGAGCACTGAACATGCCGACTCGCTGGTATTCAACATGTTCGGCCACAACGGACTCAATCATTACGTGCCCTGGTTCTGGGGGGTGATCATTGAGTCCGTTGTGGCCG
>Ga0210097_1000124_pt1 | contig 34073 bp, 43 predicted proteins | sample Joice_CattailNLA_2_FD_185521 | JGI IMG/M metagenome (GOLD analysis project Ga0210097, IMG submission 185521) | Wetland microbial communities from San Francisco Bay, California, USA, that impact long-term carbon sequestration - Joice_CattailNLA_D2... | ecosystem: Environmental > Aquatic > Marine...
CCTCCCCTATTTTTGACCCCCACGCTGAGTCATGTTGATCGTGGCGACGTCACGGAGAGGGTTGCCGAGCGTCACGACGAGATGGTTACGCTCCGCGTGCGGCATACCTCAGAGATCCTTGTCACGGAAAGTAACATATGGGTTGAGCCGGTCGGGTTGGACATGCTGCCGATCGCGATCGTCGGAGGAGCACTGGTAGCGGCCTCGGGTCTGTACGCGATCGTCGCTTCTGGGATATGGCTGTGAGTACAGGGACGCAGGAAACCAAGCACCAGGGAAAGGAGAGTGACCAGTCGTGGCCACGAGGCGAGCATCGTTGCTGACTGTCGCTCGGCGTGGCGATTCGACAGCTACCCTTAAGCGGCTACGTGACCAGCTGGCCGAGCAGCTAGACGCGCAGTACGTCTCCCACGCGGAAGGTTGCCCGTGTAAGTGCGGCCGGCCAGCTGGTGATCCGCGACAGATCGCGACCCTGGTCAAGGCGCTGTCGGGCATCCTTGGGCTGATCGACAAGAGGATGCCGGTGTCCCGGCCAGCTGTTGACGCGCCGATCGCTCCGGACCCGGTTGCGGTCGATGATGAGCTCAGGAGGCGACGGGATGCCCGGCGGTCGGGATGAGCCCAGGGTCCGGATCGTTCCGGCGGCGGTTGGCTCATCGGGGACGGAGGCGATCGAGCTTGCGGAGTCGACTGGGGTATTGGTCTTGCAGCCGTATCAGCGTGCCCACCTGGTCGATGCCCTCGGTGAGCAGGTGTCGGCTGATGGGCAGCGTCGGTGGGCCGCTTTCGAAGTCGCGTTGTGGGCTGTCCGACAGATGGGTAAGGGTGGTGTTCTTGAGGCCCGTGCGCTTGCGGGTGTGCACTTGTTCGGGGAGAAACGGATCGTCTGGACTGCGACCAGGTTAAAGACCGTGACTGATGCCCAGGAACGGATGATGTTGTATTACGACTCGTCTGATGACCTTCGTAGGCAGGTCAAGAGGGTGTTGACCAGCCACGTCAACATGGCGATCGAGTTGTACGGCGAGAGCCGAGAGAAGCTGACGGGTCTTAGGAGAATCGAGTTCCACACGAGGACCAAGCATGCGGCTCGTGGTCTTGCTGGTGACTGCGTGTTTCTGGATGAGGCGTATGGGTTGACCCGTACGTTCTGTGGGGCACTCGTTCCGATCATGGGAACACGTAATGATCCACAGCTGTGGTACACGTCGTCGCCGCCTCTACCGGACTCGATAGATGAGATGCGGGTGGATCCGGAGACAGCCACCGGCCAGGTGATGTACGACCTACGGGCACGCGCCGAGGACCCTGATGTGCTGACCGATGATGAGCTCTGCTACCTGGATTGGGGTCCCGAGTGGTGGGTTGACGACGCCGAGCGGGTAGACGCAGACCGTAAGCGCGACGGGTTGCTACCGATCCGGAAGGACCCGGAACTGTGGCAGAGGCACAATCCGGCGATCGGCCGGCTCCAACGGATTGAGCAGGTAGCGAGGGAAGCTCGGGCGATGTCGCTACGCACGTTCACTTTAGAAAAGCTCGGCGCATGGCCCAAACCGCCGTACCGGACCAGGAAGTCAAAACCGATCCCGGACGCTGCGTGGGAGGCCTGTGCGGCGCCGGAAGCGCGTGGTAACGAGTCGCTGGCGCCGGTCGATGTCGCGATCGGGGCCGATGCTGCGCCGGGCCGGGCATGGGCCTCGATCACTGTCTACGGGGTTAGGTCGGACGGAGTCGGCCAGGCCGAAGTCGTTGACCGGCGCGCCGGAGTGACATGGGTGCCTGAGCGGCTCGCGGAACTCCGCAAGTCACACAATCCGCTGGTCATCGTCGTTTCGTCACGTGGTCCTCTGGCATCCACGATCGACGCGATCAAGCAGGCCGGGATCCCGGACCCGGGCGATCGGCCGGCAGGGGAACAGCAGCCACGCCGTGGTGACCTGCTCGTCACGGGGTTACCGCAGGATGCTTCGGCAACTGCTCAGCTGATTGATGCCGTCAAGGTGACCGCGTCCCGGAGAGGAGTGGCGGTAGACGGGGTTGACGACGATTCCGAGGTCGAGGAGTTCGCGCATCTCGATGACCCCCGCTTGAACGCGGCGGTAGGCATCGCGGTCCTCCGGGACGTTGGAGACGGAGCTCAGTCCTGGGGACGGCGGTCCTCACCTGATGACATCAGTTCGTTGTTCGGCGCGAGTCTGGCCCGGTGGGGATGGCATCAGCGCCGGGCGCTGCTTGACGAGCATCCGCTGACAGCTGAGCAGATCGTTGGGTCGATCCGGTAGAGGTGGGCAGGGTACACGTCCTCGACCCAGCGTAGAAGACCGCCGTACGCTGTCGTCATGGATCCAAAGCGATTGGCTGGTAGCGGGGCGTATGTTGCTGGGCGGGTGGTTGCCGTGGTCCGGCAGTACGGTCCCGGAGTCTCCGGGCCGGTCGTGGTCGTGGCCGGCGTTGCCCAGTGGTCTAGGCCCGCAGCAACGATAGTTGCCGGGGTCGCGCTGTTGGCATACGACATCGCCCGGGGCATGCAGGAACGTGCAGCATCCCGGCCGGCCAGGGACGAAACGATGGTTGAGGGTGGTCCGCGGTGAGTTTCTGGGTCCGCAGTGCATCCCCTGGTGGTGAGCGGCGCCAGACAATCGCCGGACAGCTGTCGTTGTCTGAGTACCTGTCTGGTGGCAGCACGTATGACACGATTAGCGTTTCGACGATCGGCGATGCGCTTCGGTCAATCGCTGTCGGGTCTGCCTCCGATCTATTCGCTTCGCTGTCCTCCGAGCTTCCGCTTGGTGTGTTCAGCGGTGTTGGAGCAGATCGGCGTCAACGGCAGGCCCCGGGATACCTTGATGACCCTGGTGGTGACCAGGTAGGTAGGGAGGACTGGGCTTATCGGATCATGATGTCGTGGCTGATGCGCGGCAACATGATGGGTGACGTTCTTGATCGGCGTGGTGGTGTCCCGGTTCAGGTTGATGTCTGGCACCCGGACTCGTGCATGCCGATGATTGACTACTCCAATGGTGGGGTTGTCTGGACCCACAACGGCCGGCCGGTGGACATGGAGACCTTCGTTCACCGGAGAGTCAACCCGCTACCAGAGACGGTCCTCGGGCAATCTGTGATCTCCCGGCACGCATCACAGATTGCCTTGCCGCTGATGGCACAGAGGTACGGGGTCCAGTGGTTCACGGAAGGAGCGCACCCGTCAGGGATCCTGAGCTCTGACGCGGTGGACGTATGGGCACTGACGGACGACCAGGTCAAGCAGATCAAGAACCGGTTCATGGCCGGGTTGCGGGGAAGCCGCGAACCGGCGCTGGTAGGTAAGCAGTGGTCTTTCAAGGCGCTGCAGGTTGTGCCGGAGGAGAGTCAGTTCTTGGAAACTCTCGGCGCGAGCGAGGCCCAGTGCTGCCGGATGTTCGGCCCTGGCGTGGCCGAGGTCCTTGGGTATCAATCAGGTGGCTCGCTGACCTACGCGAACGTTGAGTCTCGGATGACACATCTGCTTGTCTTGTCGCTGGGTAAGTGGATCCGCCGGTTGGAGCGCATGTTCTCATGGATGCTGCCGGTCGGTCAGTACGTGATCCTTGACCGGGATGCGTTGCTTGAGTCGACGACGCTTGCCAGGTTCCAAGCGCATGCGTCGGCGCTGCAGAACAGGTGGAAGGTTGTCAATGAGGTCCGTGCGATCGAGGGGCTTCCACCGGTGACGTGGGGAGACGAGCCGAACAGCGGCGGAGTACAGAGCGACCCGACGACGAACCCAGCCGGAAACGAAGCACCCGGAGGTACGAAGTGAATACAGACAGTGCTGTTGTCCCGGCTGTGGAGATGCCGGAGCTTGTCGTGGTCCGGTCGCTACCGACCCGAGCAGGAACCGATGGTGAGACGGCAGACGGAACGCTCGGCCGGATGGTGGTGAGATTCTCACGGTTCGACAACTGGTATGAGATCAATTCCTGGTGGGAGGGAAGGTTCCTGGAACGGACCTCTAGGGGTGCGTTCCGCAAGACCATGAAGGAGCGGGGACCGAAGGGAACCGGGCAGATCGTCTCACTGTTCGACCACGGATACGACTTCTATGTCGGAGACAAGCCGCTCGGTCGGGTTGACGTGCTCCGCGAAGACAGCGACTATGCGGTGCTCGAAGCGGACCTGTTTGACACGACCTACAACCGGGACTTGGCACCGGGCCTCCGCGAGGGTGTATATGGATCATCATTCATGTTCAACGTAGTAAAGGACGAATGGAACCACGACCCGGGCGCATCCGACAGCAACCCGGATGGGTTGCCCGAGCGGACGATCCGGGAGGTCCGGTTGTTCGAGGCGGGTCCGGTGACGTGGCCGGCCAACCCGGAGGCCACGAGTGAGCTCAACAGTTGCCGGTCGGACACTGATCGGTTGTATGAGCGGATGGCGCACCGGGATCCGGCTTCCATTGACGCGCTCCGGAAGCGCATTATGGATCTACGCACCAGCACTGCGGGGCCGGCCGGCAAGGCCACCGGCGAGCAGGAGCGGGCCGCGTCGGGCAAGCCGAACGAGCCGGCCGGAGGCCGCTCGGAGGTAGCGGGACGCGCGGCGCGTGCCCGCAGGATCCGAGAGGCAAGCCTTGCATCTCGGTAGGCCAGGGAGTGACCAGTGACGATCGCCGAACTACGGGCCGCGCTCCGGGATGCGCGGGACCGGGCCGAAGCGGCCAGGGCCAGGAACGAAGAGATCGTTGCCAGCCTCCGCAATCTTGATGCGGAAGCCGGGGATGAACTCACTGAAGAGCAGCGAAACCAATGGGACAAACTAGACGCAGACCAGCGTAGTGCGCAGACCGAACGCGACGAGGCAGACAAGGCCGAGGCCGAAGCGCGAAGCGCACTGGAGACCGCGGAGGTCGAGCAGGACTCGGCCGAGCGATCCCAACGAGTGAAGGACTCCCGTAAGAAGTGGCGATCGCTGCATCTCGGGAATCCGTCTGGGTCGGATCGTTTCACGCGGGCTCGTGAGCTTGTTCAGCGCGGAGTGCATCAGGGCTGGGACGGCCGTAACGTCGTCGGCGAATTGCTGCGCATGAACGATGGCCGGGTCGATCTGCTCCGGAGCGAAGACGAGAAGCACATCGAGAGGGTGCTTAGGCGACACCTGACCAGGCAGAGCGACTCTCCGGAATGGAACCAGGCAGCTACCCGCGCATGGGGGCATCAGCTTCTGATGCGGAGCCTGCCCGAGTACACGTCTGCCTTCAACAAGATCGTCAGGTCTGGTCCGATGGCCGCAGTGACGCTCAACGCTGAAGAGCGTGCGGCAATCGCGGTCGGTACCTCTACCTCTGGTGGGTTCCTGGTCCCTCTGTACCTGGACCCGACGATCATGCTGTCGAGCGATGGATCGGCGAACGTGGTCCGCCAGATCGCTCGGGTAGTGACGCTGGACCCGGGGCAGGGCAACACTTGGAAGGGCATCGTCTCCGCTGGCATGACGGCATCGACGGATGCCGAGTACGCGGAAATCTCCGATGACAGCCCGTCATTCTCGGAGCCGGAGGTTCCGCTCTTCACGAACCGAACATTCGCGAAGGCCACCTACCAGGCGGTAGAGGACATCCCGGATCTTGCCGGTGAGCTCTTGATGCTGTTCGCGGACTCGCGGGACGTCCTCGAGGGCGACAAGCATTGCAACGGCGCCGGAACAACCGAGGCAACCGGGATCGTGACCGCGCTTGATGCGAACACGAACGTCGAGGTTACGTCGACCACCGCGGCAACGATCGGTGTCGTCGACATCAACGGCCTGCTCAGGGCGGTCCCTCAACGCTTCCGACGTAACGCGCAATGGCTGATGAACGACGTATGGGCTGACGGAATTCAGCAGCTTGGGACGGCGGTTGGCTCGTCGTACACCGGGACCCTGGCCGAGGCCTTGGCCCCGACGCTCAAGGGCAAGCCATGGCACACCAGCGACGACATGCCTGCGGACGTGACGACCACGGTCCGGGACAATGAGGTCGTTGTCGGCGACTGGTCGAAGTTCGTGATCGTCGACCGGCCGGCCGGTATGGCGGTTGAGTTCATTCAGAACTTGACCTCGCAGACCACCGGCGGGATGCCGACCGGTGAACGGGGTTGGGTGTGCTGGTGGCGTAACGGCTCGGATTCGGTGCTTGACGTGGCGTTCCGGATGCTGCAGGACAAGACCTCTGCGTAAGGATCAAGGCGTACGCTGGCAATCGGGCCGGTCGGGTTCCCACGGGGCCGACCGGCCCATCTCGTTTCATGGGGTTAGGGAGAGGTCATGAGCGACAAGAAGTACTACCGGGTCTCCTATCCGGGACAGCACGCTGTGTACTTCAAGGCAACTGGACAGATGGAAGTACCGAACCCGGTGGTCTCGTACCCGGAGGATCACTACATGGTGCAAGAAGCGGCGTGGCTGTTCGATCAGATCGGTCTTGCCGTTGACTCACCTAAGATCGATTCGGTCCAGATCGAGGACGCATCGGCCCGTCCGGGAACCCGGCGTGGTGGGAGGACCAAGTGAACGATCAGACCAGCGGGGGAGTCGCGCTCGCCATAATCGACGGCGGCACCTGGTCATCGGTGTTCGGCCGATCTCTAACCAATCTGCAGCTTTGGGATATTGGGCACGAGGCCAGGATGATCCGCGAGGGTTGCGGGTATCTGCATGTTGAGGCCGGGGTCGGTGAGGTCGCGCACGGACGCAACAAGCTGATCGAACGGTTCCTGGCTGACACGAAAGCCGACTGGATGCTGACGATCGATACCGATATGGGGTTCGCTCCGGATCTCCTCGACAATCTCCTGCTTGTTGCCGACGAGGAGCAACGGCCGATGGTCGGCGCGTTGTGCTTCCGCCAGAAGTGGGACCCGAGCGTCCCTGCTGATCTAGGGGCGAGGCGTTGGCGCATCGAACCGACACTCTTCAAGTACGGGAGGGTTGACTCGACCCAGGAGGAAGGCTTCGCGCCGATCCTGGACTACCCCCGGAACGAGCTTATCCAGGTGGACGCCACCGGGGCCGCGTGCCTACTCATCCACCGGGGGCTGCTTGAGCGAATCAAGAAAGAGATCGGACCGGTCTGGTTCGAGCCGTTGAAGCACCCGTCGGCCGCGCCGGAAGGCAAACCACGCTGGTTCAGCGAGGACCTCTCGTTCTGCGCCAGGGTTGCGGCGGTCGGTGATCAGATCCACGTAGACACCGGTGTGCAGACCACCCATCACCGCGATGGGTTGTTTCTGGACGAGGTGACCTATGACCAGGAACGGAACGCCCGGGAATCCAGAAGCCCCCGGCCGATGTCGGAGCAACCGAGCGAGGACGTCTTCCCTTTGCATCCCGAATCGCGCTGGACCGCCCGCAGACCAGAATGCCCGCACCCTGAGCTGTGGCACTCTCCCGATGCCCAGTCGACCGAGATTGAGGTCACGGAGCTTGTCGCGAGATTCGTCCGGGCACTTCAGCCAAGTCTCGTCGTCGAGACGGGTGCGTGCATCGGGCAGACATCAAACGCGATCGGCCGGGCGTTGGTCGCCAACGGGCATGGTCGGTTGCTGTCGCTGGAACCGGTTAGTCAGCTATGGCAGATCGCGTCAGGTCGATGCTCCGGTCTCCCTGTTGACATCGTGCAGTCTGAGAGCCTGCCGTATCTGACGGTCCCGGTAGAGCGTAGGGGAGAGATGTCCATCGGGACTGTGGGGTTCGCGTGGCTGGACTCCTTGACTGAGCTTCGGATCCCGGAGTTGGTCGCGTTGCGTGACTTCGGGTGGTTGGCTCCGGGCGCGATCATCGGCGTCCATGACACTGGGCCGCAACACAACCCGCTCGGAGATCAGCTTCGGGCGTTGCCGTGGATCCGGTACCTGGATCTCCTCACCCCGCGGGGAGTCGTCTTCCTGCAAGTAGAAGATGACGATGAGTAGCGTCACTGTTCAGGCTGGCACTGATGCCGCGCTGATATGGGCTATGGATGCCGATCTGGATGCCGGCACCGCGAGCCTGACCATCACGGACTCAGACAGTGCCGTGGTCGTCGGGCCGACCGCGGTCGGGATAGGTGCCGGAGGATCCGGCCGGTACACCTACGTGTGGTCAACCAGCACGTCTCTCGCGGACGGGATATACACAGCGACCCTGTCCGGGGAGATCGCTGCCGAGGCTGTGACCGAGGCAGTCACGGTATACGTGACCTCGACCCTGGTCTACGAGACCTTGGCCAATGTCAAAGATGAGCTTGACCTGACCGGCACCGAGCATGATCGTAAGCTGCTACGGGCATTGGTCGGTGCGTCCCGTGCCGTCGAGACAGCGTGCGGTGGACGTGTGTTCAGCCGCGACCTGGTAGCGACAGAGCGAATGTACGAGACGTCTCAGCGGGTGTACCGGCGTAGGGCTGGTGGGACTGTCCGGTCGTGGCTGCTTGTCGACGACATCTCAACGAGCGAAGCTCTGACCATCACGGTCGATGGTGTTGAGTTGACGGGCACCGTGTTGACGGCCCCGGACAACGCGATTGCGCGGGGCCACGCGATCGAGGCGATAGCGATCGATGGTGGGTCTTGGGATGCCTACCGGCGGGTCGGCGTGACCACACAGTGGGGATGGCCGGTCAGGTACCCGGATGGTGTCGTGACCGCTACCAGGCTGCAGTCGTTGCGGCTGTTCGATCGGCGGTTGTCGCCGTCCGGGGTCAAGGGTTCCGCGGATTGGGGTATCGCGCAGATCCCTCGCCTTGATCCGGATCTTGTTCCGCTGGTCGCTAACTTCGTCAAGTACTCGGGGGGATGACACGTGCAGATCAGCGACGTGAAGACGGCGATCGCGGTAGGGGTTGCCTCCCGAGTCACGGGGTTGGAGTGCCGGAGTTACCTCCCTGACCTGGTAGTTCCCCCGTGCTTCTGTGTTGCTGGGGTTGTGATCCAGCCGAGGATCACCTTCCGTGGTCGGCAAAAGGCAGTGATCGAGACCTACGTGTTCGTGTCGGATAGCGACCCGATGGCCGGACAGCAGGCTCTCGACGCGTACCTTGCTGAGTCCGGATCCGGGTCCGTGCTGGCCGCGCTGTACGACATGCGGGCGGTGCCGGGCACGTTGCCGCTTGATGGAGCCGCGAACACCCTCGTTGTGTCAGCAATCAACGGATACCGTAAGTACCCGTTCGGTAGCTCTGACCCTTACGGTGCAATGATCGAGATCGAGGTGACGGGATGAGCACAGGCAACACCGAGACGCTGATTGACACGAGGCTATTCGTCCTTGGGTGTGATCTGTCGGGGCAGTCCAACGAGGTCTCCATGGCAGCTGACCGGGAGGTGCTCGACAAGACCTCGTTCCGAAGCGCCGGGTGGAAGGAGGTCCGCGGTGGCCTCCCGAAGGCTGCGATCACCGCATCTGGGCTGGTCGAGATGGGAAGCTCCGGGACCGTCGAGTACGACGCATGGGCGAGGCTCGGCGAGGTAGATCCCTGGACCATCGGCCCGGACGAGGCGACAGAGGGCAACCTGGCGTACCTAACGAAGGTCTTCCGCGGAAGCTACAAGACCCTGGGTAAGGTCGGTGCGCTGGACCCCTGGGAGATCGAGTGCATGTCGTCATGGCCGGTGGCACGCGGCATGTTCCTGGTTGGCTCTGGGGCGGCCCTGGCTTCCGATGGTGTCGGGTCGGCGTTTGAGCTCGGCGCACTCGCGGCCGGCCAGCGGCTGTACGCGACCCTTCACGTCCTCAGCGTTGCTGGGGCTGCCCCGACGCTTGACGTCACGATCACTTCAGATTCGGTTGAGGACTTCACCGGATCACCGGAGACTCGGATCACGTTCGCTCAAGAGTCCGTGGTGGGCGGCGAGGCCCTTCGGTCCGCTGCCGGCGTCCACGCTGACACCTGGTATCGAGCAGAGTGGGATCTGTCGGCCGTTGGTGATGAGAGCTTCCTGGCTGTAGTCGCAGCTGGGATCTACTAACAGGAGGACCGCGCGATGGCTACCGGGACAACGATGGTGCTTGAGGCTGCGACCTTGAGTATCGACAGCAACGATCTCACCTCGTGGACTACGGAATGCGAGGTCAGCGTCAAGGTCGACGAGAAGGACAAGACAACCTTCGCTTCTGGTGGTTGGAAGGAGGTCCGTGGTGGTCGCAAGGAAGGTGGCGTGAAGGTCAAGTTCCTCAATGACTTCACGGACAACAGTCTCGATGAGATCATGTGGGATCTGTTCGTGGCTGGCGCCGCTGTCGCCTTTGTCGTCAAGGCTGACGATGCGGCGGTCAGCGCATCCAACCCGTCATGGACGGGCAGCCTGCTCGTCAACGCGTGGACTCCGATCAAGGGCAAGCCCGGGGACCTGGTCGAGGTCGACTGCGACTTCCCGTCAAGTGGCGCGATCGCCCGGAACGTTGCCTGACAGCCGGCCTGTCCGGTAGCTCATCCACGGGCCACGTCCTACCTGTAGGGCGTGGCCTCTTGCTGGGCCTACGATGAGGGACATGATCGTTACCTATCGGAAGGCCGGGGCCGACGAGCCCCAAACGTGGGAGTTCGATCCCAAGGATGTCTCGCTGTCTGCCGCGGACGTGATCGAGCGCCGGTACGACGTAGACAAGCCAAGCTATTCCCGGTTCCTGGCGGCTGTTCAGGCTGGGTCGGCACGAGCACGCAGGGTGCTGCTGTGGTACCTGCTGTGGCGTGACCACCCGATGATCAGGTTTGAGGACGTTGACCCGCGGCTTGATGAGATCGAAGTCGAATACACCAAAGCTGAAGTCTCCGCGATTATCGACGAGGTCAACGCACGTAGACGGCAGGACCCAGCCGAGAAGGCAGAGATCATCGAAGCGTTGCACGAGCAGCTTGATTCGGCTCCGGAAGGTCAGGGAAAAGCCGAGTAGACGACGAGGTGGACGAGTACTGGATTGACGTCGCGTCGTTGCTGCACATCGCTCCGTGGGACGTGCGCCGGCTGACGGTAAGCCAGTGGGAGGACGCCAAGAGCGTTGTCGACAATGCCCGGAAGGATGCGAAGAAAAGGTAGCCATGGCTGGGCAGTTGATAGAGGCAGACGTGAAGGACCTCCGCGAGGTAGCGAAACGGCTCCGGAAGATCTCCGATGGGAAGACGCTCCGCAAGGAGCTTGTCGCCGCGCTGAAGTCAGCTGCCGAGCCCGCTGCCGCTCGGGCCAGGGGCCGAGTCCGGGCGATCCCGCACCGGTCTGCGCAGCGGTCGGTTGGCGGCTCGCTCGGCGCTAAGGTAGCCAGCCAAGTCCGGGTCAAGGCCGCGACCGGCGGGAAGAGTGCTGGCGTGCGGGTGAGCGTCAGGAAGCGGTCTGGGCTGCCGCGTGGGTTCGTCAACGCCCCGAATCGGCTTAACCGCCCGGCCGGCTGGCGGCACCCGGTGTATGGCGGTAACGCCTGGGTCTCTCAGATCGGGGAGCCTGGCTGGTTCGATGAGCCGATGCGAGAGGCCCAACCGCAGGCACGTCGTGAGGCTGCCGAGGTCCTGGCAGAGACCATACGGAAGGCAGCGAGAGGATAGCCATGTCCGATACGAGCCTGCTCTTCAACCTGCTGGGTAACCCGGCTGGTGCCCTTGCTGCAACACGCGCGGTCGGCACCGGGATGTCGGCTGTCGGAGATGCGACCGAGGAAGCGATGAGCCGAGCGTCCGGGACGATGGACCGGGCAACGGGCAAGTGGAAGGGCAAACTCCAGACTGCGGGTTTGGCTGTCGGTGCTGCCGCTGGTGCGGCCATCATGACGAGCCTCGCGGGTGCCATCGAGAAGGGCAACGCACAGCTGAAGGTGCAAGCCCAACTCGGCGTCGACAAGGCGACAGCGGCCGGGATCGGGGCAGCCGCGGGGAAGGCCTACGCGTCGGGGTTCGGCACATCGGTGTCGGAGAACATGAACACCGCGCGGGTGGCCATTCAGGCGGGGCTTGCGGAGGCAACGGATACCGCTGGGGTCCAGCGAGCGGTTCAGTCCGCCGAAACCCTGGCGACTGCATATGAGGTGGATGTGACGCGTGGCGCCCGAGCCGCTGGACAGATGCTCAAGACGGGGATGGCTGCTTCAGCGGAGGAAGCCTACGACATCATCTACGCCGGCTTGCGGGGGACCGGTGATCTCGCTGACGATCTGCTCGATACATGGAGTGAGTACTCGACCAAGTTCCGCGACCTTGGTCTTGATGGGGCCACGTCGATGGGGATGCTCCAGCAAGGCGCTAAGGCTGGCGCGCGGGATCTTGATGTTGTCGCTGATGCCATGAAGGAATTCTCGATTAGATCGATCGATGGGTCGAAGGCTACAGCGACGGGCTTCGAGTTGATCGGGTTGTCGTCTACGACGATGGCGGCCGAGGTCGGCAAGGGAGGATCAAGCGCGTCAGCTGCGCTGGACCTGACGTTGGACAGGCTCCGGTCGATGACCGACCCGGTTGCTCGGGCATCGGCTGCTGTGGCGTTGTTCGGCCCGAAGGCTGAGGACCTCGGGCAGGCCTTGTACGCGATCGATCCATCCACCGCGGTTGCTGCGATGGGACAGATCTCCGGATCGGTCAAGGCCGCGGGAGACACCCTGCAGGAGTCCGGGACGGCCCGTGCTCAGAAGTTCAAGGCCGCTCTGCAGACCGGACTGACGAACGCGATGTCAGCAGCACTGCCGTACGCGAACAGTCTCTCTGATGCGATCACGAAGCATGGTGATGCTCTGCAGAAGGCGATGCCGTGGATCGTCGGGGTAGGTGCTGCTATCGGTGTCGTGTCTGCAGCGACGAAGGCATGGGCTGCTGTGCAGGGTGTCATGGCTGCAGCGGAGGCTGTCGGGACGGCGGCTACTTGGGCTTTCGGCTTGTCGCTCTGGGCTCTCCCGATTACGTGGATTGTGGCCGGCGTCCTGCTGTTGATCGGCGTGATCGTGTTGATCGCGACGAAGACGACGTGGTTTCAGACAGCTTGGAAGGCTTCGTGGGGTGCGATCAAGGGTGCTGCTTCAGCGGTGGGGAGTTGGTTCTCTGGTCCGTTCGTGGGGTTCTTCGTCGGGGTCTGGGACAAGATCAAGTCAGCGTGGAATGCTGCGGTCGGATGGGTGACCGGGCTGCCGGCCCGGATCGGTGCCGCGCTTCAGGCGTTGCCGACGATGCTATGGAACCTGATCACCTCGGCATTCACGCAAGCTGCGTTCGCTGCTGGCTACGTCCTTGGACAGATCGTTCAAGCCGTGATGCGGTTCCCCGCACAGGCTGTCGCCGCACTTCAGGCGTTGCCTGGTTTGGTCTCCGGGGTCTTCACCTGGGCATGGAACACGGCGATGAGCGTCACGTCCTCGGTCGCTACGTGGATCGTCGGGTTCGTCTTCGGGTTGCCCGGGAGGATCATCGGCGCGTTGCTGTCCCTGCGGGGGTCGCTGATGGGTGTGATGAGCTCGGCCTGGTCGTCGGCCGCATCGGCTGTTTCCACCGGAGTCGGGTGGGCAATGAGTCACGTCGCAGCTCTTCCCGGAAGGGTGTGGAGTGCCCTGTCTGGCTTGCCCGGGAGGCTGCTTGGGTTAGGAGGCGACATCATAGGGGGGCTGGTCAACGGCATCCAGCGTGCGGCCGGCCGACTGGAATCCCTGGCAAGAAGCATGGCGAGCAACTTCCTGGCCGGGTTCAAGCGATCGATGGGCATCGCATCTCGATCTAAGGTGATGTATCACCTCGCGACGACCGGGATCGTTGCAGGGCTAGTCGGCGGGATGAGTGCCGGAAGCCGCCAGGTCGAGGCGGCCGGAAAGGGCCTGTACGGACCGTTGACGTCCGGTGCTGGTGGTCGGTCTGCCAGCCGGTCGCTAGTCGGCAGCGGGTCAAGCCAGAAGATCGTCCTTGAGATCCGGTCGGTTGGTAACCGAATGTCAGACATGATCGTTGAGGTGATCCGGGATGCCGTGAGCGTGGTCGGTGGCAACGGCAACAGCATCGTCTCCGTAGCGAAAAGGTAGATAGACATGGGCTTCCCTGCCGATCCGGTACTTGTCGAGATGGTGATCGTTTTCGATGGGACGCATCTCACGGACGTGAGTGCCTACGTCCGGGCTGAGGATGGGATCAACCGGACCTTCGCCAGGTCGGGTCCGTCCGCTACCAGTTCCGATCCGGGGCGGGTTACGTTCACACTGCAGACCGTGGGTGCTGGTGGTGAGCCGGACCTCCCCGCTGGGGTCTGGAACCCATGGGATCCGTCCGGCGAGTACTGGGAACGCGATGGGTGGTTGGGCTCGATCGTCGCAATCAACGTCGAGGACGAGCCCTGGTTCTATGGTCGGTTGTCTCGGATCGAAGCTAGGTGGGATACGGACGGAACAGGGTATGCCGACTTGGAAGCGTCATCGGCTCTCCGGTGGATGGAATGGAAAGACAAGATCAGATCCCCGTTGGAGCGCATCATCACCGCGGAAGCACCGGTGCTGTACCTTCCGCTGACAGACGGCGCGATAGCCTCTCGGGCTGCCACGCCGATAGCTGGTCTTACCCCGCTGGATGTTGCTGGTATCAAGTTCGCGCAGATCACCGGGCCGATCGGGGATCCGCGGAGCCTCCCGGAGTTCGTGCGGGACGGTGTCGGCGGAACCACCGCGTGGGAGATTCCGCTCGACACCGCGACGGGTACCGGCTGGACCGTTGAGTTCATGGTTCGGGCCGAGCGGCTGACGGACACATACACCGACTACGTTCCGATCACGTGGTACACCGGGGCAGACTCGACCGCTGCCACCTGGACCATTGACCTCGGGTGGGATGGTGGGAGCGCAGACCCTGATGTGCTTCGGCTTGTCGGTGTGGAGGTCGTTGGTGGTGGGTTTGTTGTCTTGGACATGGATACCAAGCTGGTGTTGGACGGAGAGTGGCATCACGTCCAGGTGAGGGTTCAGCCGTCTGGTGGGTCTACCCGGGTCGACATGACCTTAGATGGGGGCAATACCGTAAACGACACAGACACAACCATCTCCGCTGGCGGAATAACCAAGCTTGAGCTCATGTCCGTGTCGACGACGACTCTGAAGTCCGGGTCTGTTGGGCATGTGGTTGTTCACAACACCTACACGCCGGGAGAGACCTACCTCGGGTCGCAGGGATTCGCCGAGGACAACGCGTACACCCGCCTGTACCGGGCGATCACTCAGGATGAGACGACGATCGACATCGTCACCGGGTATGCAGAGACAACGCTGCTCGGGCCTCAGCCAACGGTACGTCTGATCGACGTCCTCCGGGACGTCGAAGACGCCGACTTCGGGCGGCTCGTCGAACGCGTCGACGCGCATACGTTGAGGTATGCCACGAGGGCATCTCGGTACGGGGCAGCCCCGATCCTGACGATCAAACCTGAGCATCAGACCAGCAGCCCGGTTCCGGCACAGAAGGTCGGCGAGACCATCGGCGGAATCCAGGTCAGCCGAACTAACGGCAGTAGCGTCACTGTCACCTATGACGAGGTGTTGGCCAAGGGGGGTGTCGAGTCAACCGCCGATGTCAACGTGTTCAGCGACGACACGCTTACCAGCATCGCGCAGTGGATTGCGGCCCAGTTGCCTCCCGATGTCCCTGGGGTAAGCAAGGTAGACCTTGATCTGTCCACGGACGGCGGATCTCTCGTGGCTCCCTGGTTGGCTGCAATCGCGACCCAACCCATCCGGGCGGCTGTGGAGGGTGTTGCCGGGATGCCGGAAGGTCTGGACGTCTTCGTCGAGGGGTGGACAGAGACCTTGACAGACGTCGACTGGACTGCGTCCCTGGTGGTTTCCTCCGCGCGGCCGTACGACGCGTTCACCCGGGGCAGCAACACTCTCGGCCGGTCGGAGGCCGAGTACTCGACTGTCGTCGGAGCGTCGACGTCGACCAGCACGGCGCTGTCGGTGGCGACAAGTAGCGGCCCGTTGTGGACCACGGAGACGACGCACTTGCCGGTTGACCTGGACATCGACGGTGAGCGGGTTACCGCTACCAGCATCCTGGACCGGTTCCATGACCGGTTCGACCGGGTCGAGACGGGCGGTTGGGGGACGGCGAGTACCGGCGAGACCTGGACCTGTACGGGTGGTTCGGCCAGCGACTTCTATACGATCACCACGTAGGGGGATAGATCATGGCTGACACGTATGCCGACTACGCGGCGCTTGCAGCGGCGGAGACTGAAGGGGTCGACTACCAGATCTTGTCTGGTACTCCGGCTGGTGCAACGTGGGCTTCTATCGCGATCCACGCTGGGGGGATCGAGCCCGGCTCCGGGGAGATGGCTCGGGAAGTCGCCGGAGAGAGCATGGATTGGTACAAGTTCGAGGGCATCAAGGCAACCGGGAATTCGGTTCTGCACATCACGGCGACTAACTTCGACGAACCGACCGCCGTTGCCCTGGTCGCCGCGTCATCTCGGACAGTGTCCTTTCACGGGTACGTCGGGACGGCCGGCCTCCCGGAGACCGCGGTCGGTGGTCTCGATCCACTGCTGACCGGTGCGGTGATAGCGGCTCTTGGCCGGGCTGGTTACGCGGCCGGGGCAGCACCCTACGAGATCGCGGGGACTGATGCTGGGAACATCTGCAACGCCAACCTGATCTCTGGTGGGGTCCAGTTGGAGATGTCTCAGGCGCTCAGGGAGTCGTTCTTCCCGGGCGGAGACTACGGGTCGGCGGCTCGGGCGGCTGGAATCTTCACCGATGACTTCTACCGGTATGCCTCCGTGGTCCAGGGTGCCCTCTCGGGGTTCGGTGCGATCTCTTCCGGTTCGGCGAACGTCTCAAGATACTGTCTGGCTCCGGCCCCGGGGGCTGACGTTGACCTGGTGGTGTCGGTCGCTACCGATCATCTTGCCGTGGGTGGCAGCGAGTACATGCACCTGCTTGCCAGGGTGGCTGACACGAGCAACTGGTACTCGGCGCGGTTGGCTTTCACGACAGCACAAGCTGTTGAGCTCACGGTTCGGAAGCGGGTAGCTGGCACGGAATCTGCGATCTCCTCGACCGTGACCACGGATCTCGTTCATGCAGCCGGAAGTCGAGTAGCGCTCCGGTTCCAGGTGGCTGGTACGACGCTCCGGGCGAAGGCTTGGGCGGATGGGTTCAGCGAACCCCAATGGATGGCGGAGGTGACGGATGCTTCGCTGGCTGCAGCTGGGTCGGTAGGTGTACGAGCGATCTTGTCGAGTGGCTACTCTGGCAGCCTGCCGGTGGAGTGCACATTCGGGGAGTTCCGGGATGCGACGAGCCCACAGGCCTTCGTCGTCACTCGGAGCGTTAACGGTGTCGTCAAGACGCATGCTGACGGGGCTGATGTGCGGTTGTGGCGCCCGGGTCTCCGGGTCTTGTAAGAGGAGAGGATCAACATGGTGACATCGCCTCCGGTCGGCTCGCCCGTCGGATCATGGTTCGATGAGGTGAGTAAGGCTCTCGAATACGATTCGTTCCATAACTTCGCGATCGAGAGTCCATTTGCTAACCGGGCTTCTGGTTGGTTGCCAAGTCAGTACACGATGTACCTGCTCAACGGGACCGAGTTCATTCGGTTCTATCTGGTGTTCACGGGGACGCCGGCCGGTAATGGTCAGTTGATCGCTACGTTTCCGGATGGGTACAAGCCGACGTACAAGCAGGACTTCAACTGCTCGGGCCTCGGGAGTACCACGACGATCACTCCTGTGGTCGAGGCGAGTACGGATGGGACCTTGAAGCTCTACGATTGCGCCACGTCTGACAGCAATTGGCATGTCGGGTGGCAAGATCTCAAGGGGCCGTTCGCGTGACCGAGGAGATCGGGCCGGTCGTGATCGGCCTCCGCGAAGTGTATGACCAGGTGGTCTCGTTGAGGGTGGCGGTTGATCGGATGGCGGTCGCGACGGAGGAAACGACCCGGTCACGGACTGATCACGAGACCAGGATCCGGGTGCTTGAGCGTGCTCGGTGGCCACTTCCCGCGATCGCGGTCTTGATTGCTCTCGCTGCTCTGATTGTGCCTATCGTTGAGGCGGTCAAGTAGCGATGATGGTGGGATTGGATGGTGGTCCAGGATGACATGGCGAGTGTCCTATGGGCTCGACAAGCTACTTCAGCAGATCAATGCGGTCGCGCCATGGCGCGACAAGGCCTCGGACGGGAGCATCGGGGATGCTTCCCACCAGGGCACGGTGAGTGACCACAACCCGGATGCTCAGGGGATCGTCCGGGCGAGGGACTACACACAGGATCCCGGTCATGGCGCAGACATGGCGATCATCAGCGAGGCGATTCGGAGGTCACGTGACCCGAGGGTCGCCTACGTGATCTTTAACCGGCGGATCTTCAGCGCCACGAATGCCCCCTGGACATGGCGCTCATACTCTGGGTCCGATCCGCACACGGGCCACATGCACGTGTCGACCGTCAAGGACAACCGGGTCGCGGACGGAACCCAGCCATGGGCGATCGCGCTTCCCAGCGACACGCCAACCGAGCCAGCACACGAGATGGGAGACACCATGCAGAGCTTCATTCGATGGACCGGGTCGAACGCTGTGATCTTCACCGACGGAGTTCAGGGACGATGGGTCAAGAGCGAGGCCGAGATGGCAGACATCAAAACCCTCGCGGCCGAGGGCACCCTGAGCCTCGGATACGGCGGGTCGGTTCGGGTGGTCGGCAACCGTGATCTCGTTGGTCAGATCATCGGGGATCGGCCGGCCGAGTGGGCTAACGTCGCTCCGGCCGGGATCGTCTCCGTCGAGCTTGACGACGCTGCGGTGACCAGGATCGCGGAGGCCTTAGTTGCCTGTCCGGATACCCCGCTCGGTGATGCCGACAAGCCAGTGATCATTGCCGCTGTGCAGGATGCAATCCGCGGCATGATCTCTAGCTGACCTGGAACAAGGGGAGGCCCGGTAGCGCTCATGGCGCTACCGGGCCTCCTTGCTCGGGTGGTCACGGGGGATGAGGGACCAGCCGAGCAGCACTTGCTCTGCTGATGCTACGGCCTTCCGGCCAGATCAGCCTCCCATCAGCGCGATCTTGTACTTTCGGGCTTCGTCTCCGATGACCTTCGCCGACTCAAAGTGCCGGGAAAGTACCGGGAGTGCCTGCGAAACGGTCGTGGTGACAGACCCTGCCCGCTGGTTGATCGCGAGCAATGCTTTCGGCTTTACCCCGGTACCGTCTGTGATCTGTCGCGTCATCCCCTCGATCTGTCGGGATGTTTCGCTGACGCTCCGAAGGGCCTCTCTGGCCATTTGGAGTTGTCGTGTCAGTAGATCAGATTGCCGCTCGATGGCATTGAGCTGCCCAACGATTTGCGCGAGCGTTGCCATTTCTGTCCTCCTAGGTGTGCATGCTATGTCCGTGAAATCGCGGAGTGCTGGACTAGCACTCTGTCCCATTCGCTCGCTTAGCGGACGGGTATCGATTAAAGTATCGAATTCGTTTCTCAGGCCATCTATCGCGTTCGCGAAAGCGGCGAATGCCTGATCTGGGTCATGCACTGGATGCCCTTCTTGGAGCCCGGCTCGGGCTATCCACCGCTGGCCAGGCAGCCGATCCTAGGGTCGGCTGCCTGCCGGCCAGATAGTTGTGTCGTCCCACCTGGCCAAGGTCAGGTCTGCCCGGGTCAGGTCCGCCCGGGTCAGGTCTGCCCCGGTCAGGTCTGCCCCGGTCAGGTCTGCCCGGGTCAGGTTCGCCCCGGTCAGGTCTGCCTCGGTCAGGTCCGCCCAGGTCAGGTCAGCTCCGGTCATGGTCGCCCGGGCCAGGTCTGCCCGGGTCAGGTTCGCCCAGGTCAGGTCTGCCCGGGTCAGGTTCGCCTCGGCCATGGTCGCCTCGGTCAGGTTCGCCCGGGCCAGGTCTGCCCGGGTCAGGGTCGCCTCGGTCAGGTTCGCCTCGGCCAGGTTCGCCCGGGCCAGGTTCGCCCCGGCCATGGTCGCCTCGGTCAGGGTCGCCTCGGTCATGGTCGCCCGGGCCAGGTTCGCCCCGGCCAGGTTCGCCTCGGTCATGGTTGCCTCGGCCAGGTCCGCCCCGGCCAGGTCCGCCCCGGCCAGGTTCGCCTCGGTCATGGTTGCCTCGGCCAGGTCCGCCCCGGCCAGGTCCGCCCCGGCCAGGTTCGCCCCGGCCAGGTCCGCCCGGGTCAGGTCCGCCCCGGCCAGGTCAGCGCCTGGTTTGATGATGTAGCTCATGGTTTGCCTTTCTTCTCTCCTGCACGTTGTTACGGTGCCCGCCCGCCCGGTGCCCGCCCGGTGCCCGCCCGGTGCCCGCCCGCCCGGTGCCCGCCCGGTGCCCGCCCGGTGCCCGCCCGCCCGGTGCCCGCCCGGTGCCCGCCCGCCCGGTGCCCGCCCGCCCGGTGCCCGCCCGGTGCCCGCCCGGTGAGCGGGCACCCGGGCACGGAGCTACCCGCGGTGGTACTCGGCGTGCACGGTAGGCACCTGGACCTGAGACCGCAGAATCTCAACCTGGCTACTGGTCAACGTCTCCAGATCAGGACCCAGCATCTCGGCGTGCTCTACGAGGACCAGGACCAGACGACCAGTGCTGACCAGCCGTCCGATGGCATCCGCGTACGGCAACGAAGCGGACAACCCTTCCTCGTCGTCGTCATCCTCGGGCGTGAAACCCGGACGTGCCGAGGTGGCAGGCACCGTGATGAAGTGGACTTGCTCCCACGCACAGCTGAACCGGAGATCTGAGTATCCGGTGTGCCGCTGGACGACGTACCGGGTCTCTCCGTCCGACATCACGATCTTCGTGAAGTCGTACAGGCGTCCGTTGATTACCCTTCGCCACCAGGTCATCTGAGCACCGCTCGGAAGCTCAGCCGGGTAGGCCACGAACCCGCGATCGTGGGTCCCGGGGAGCGAACGGCACGTTTCGATCCCGGTGTCGAGGCATGTCTCAAACACGGCACCGGGCGTTGAAGTCTCCTTGATAAGCCTCTGGACGGGCTGCCCGTACCGCCCAACGCCGGAGGTCTTCAGGGTGGTGTACCGGTCAATGTCTTGCCCGGTCGCCTTGCGCTCTACGGCATCCGCGTAGCTGTCGTTGCATCCGGAGTCCTGTGCGTCCAGATGCCTGCGGTGGTTGCCTTCGCAGGAGAGGCAGGGGATGTTTACCCTGGTGCCGGGGCGGTGGTGGAGCCTGATGCCGTGGGGATCGAGGACTACGTTCACGTATCCGCTGGATACGTTCGTTCCGTCCGTCTTGTCGATCACGGTCCCTTCGATCATCACTCTTCCGTTGCTGGCCGGGTTGGTCCAGCGGACGTTCATCCGGTAGGGAGCGTGCCGGTAGTGGTCGCTTCCGGCCGGGATGTCGATGATGTCGCCGGTCTTGATCTCCATTTCAGTGCCTCTCTGCTCGGGTTGCGAGCACCCAACGTATCACTTCGCAAGTCATGTAACACTCGACTGTGTATCGGACTAATTAGCCCAACTGGTCTCCATAGGTAGTACGTTCGGTGGATGCCAAAGTGACCACAAGAGTGAGACGTTATTAGCTCAAGCCGGACAACCGGTAACACGCGTAACAGGGAGACAACATGCCAACCGATCAACTACGCAGGGTAGATCTTGAGAACATCGCGGAAGCGCTGAGGTCACAACGGACCCGGGCAACGGACGTCGTTGTCAGCGGGACTCAGGTACGAGCAAGCGGCGGGATCCTGACCGTTGCCGGGAGCAGCTACCGGCCGAACAGCATCGCCGACGAGGGGATCTCAACCAAGCTCGACATCCCCCGCGCCTATCTCCGGCGCATGCACGACAGTCACCTGGACCTGTACGACGCCAACATCAATGGATGGCTTGACCGGTACCCCGGCAAGCTACTCCTACGGCTGCTCGGAGAAGGCCCCTGCAGCGTCTGCCTCGGGTCCGGCGAGATCTGCAAAGACGGCAACTGGAGTTCCTGCCCCGGATGCGATGGACCGGGCACGGTCGGGATCGTCCGGGCGGTCCTATCAGACCGCTACCGGGCAATTGACAACTTGGACGTGCTGCTCGCTGCCCTCAGCGGGATCCGCCGGGCAGGGGTCACCGGGATCGAAGTCGACGCCGACCTGACCGAGCGGCGTATGTACGTCCGGGTCACCGCACCGAGCATCGCGGCGAACGCCAGCGGGTTGGTCGCGGAATACAGGGACCCGTACACCGGGCGTCGTGGCTCCCAGCTTCCCCACATGTGGGCCGGCCTGGTCATCACCAACTCGGAGACCGGAAACGGATCATTTGCGATCACCCCGCGGGTCGTGCTGCAGGTCTGCCGCAACGGGCAGACCATCACCGCGGACGCCATGAGGTCAGTTCACCTCGGCGGAAGGCTGGACGAGGGGGAAGTGCAGTGGAGCAATGAGACTCTCCAGCGGAATCTTGCGCTGATCACCTCGCAGACCAGCGATGCGGTGGCGAAGTTCCTGAGTGTCGGATACGTCGAGAAGCAGGTCAAGAAGATCGCTGAGCTTTCCGGCGTTGACCTTCCCGAGCCGGCACCGGTGGTAGAGATGGTCTCGAAGCGGCTCGGGTTCAACGAGGTTCAGGCAAGCGAGATCCTCAGCGCGTTCGTGCGGGGCGGATCCCCGACCGCTGGCGGAGTGATGCACGCGGTTACCGCGGTGGCCCAGCGGCAGGACAGCGGGGATACCGCCAGCGAGATGGAGGACAAGGCGCTCAACGCGTTGATGCTTGCGGCCGCGGGGTCCCGTCACCAGCAGATCCGAGGCTGATCGGACAAGGCCTCAACGCGTTGATGCTTGCGGCCGGCAAGAAGTAACAGGACTGGACCCCGGGTGCCCGTCGCAGCCTCAGGCGCGGCGGGCACCCGGCCGGGTAAGAGAGGGTTGTCTCATGGACAAGGTCTACACGGTGCGTGAAGTCGCCGATCTGATACGGGTAGATCACAGGACGGTGTCCCGATGGTGCCGCCTTGGGTTGCTGAAGTCGTACCGAACCCCAGGAGGCCACTACCGGATCCGAGACGAAGACGTCATCGGATCCTTCCGAGAGGACAACTCGAAGACCGGCGCGCAGACGCGCGCCGTAACAGAGAGGTCATGAGATGAGTAGTTTCCTCGCGCCGATCCGGCGGTACGAGACCGCCAAGGGTCACTACTACAAGGACGCGGCCGGGCAGAGGGTGCCTGGCGTAACCACGATCATCGGAGACGGATTGCCGAAACCCGCCCTGATCAACTGGGCCGCTAACGCTACCGCTGAACATGCGGTGGATCAGTGGGATGCGCTGTCAGACCTTCCGCCAGCGAAGCGGCTAAAGCGCTTGCAGGGTGCCCGGTACGAGGAGCGGGATGCGGCCGGTCGGCGGGGCACCGAGGTGCACCAGGCGGCCGAGAAGCTATCTGCCGGCGAGACGGTCCAGGTCCCGGACGTGATCGCCGGGCACGTCGAGTCGTACGCGCGGTTCATGGATGAATTCATGATCGAACCCGTGCATGTTGAGTTCGGGTGCGTGTCCTACCGATGGGGGTACGCCGGGACCGCGGACCTCTGCGCGTGGATGAATATCCCGGGCAAGGGCCGCAAGCTTGTCCTCGTTGACCTGAAGACGACGCGGTCAGGGATCTTCGAGGACATCGTATTGCAGCTTGCCGCTTACCGGCTCGCGGACAAGTGGCTCGTCGAGGGGGAAGAGATCAAACCGGTCAAGGTCGACTACTGTGCTGGTCTGCATATCCGGGCCGATGGCTACGACCTGATCCCGGTGGAAGCCGGTGAACAGCAGCACAAGCAGTTCCTGTACGTCAAGCAGGTAGGTCGGTTCGTGGCCGGGTTCCGGGATTTGGTTGGCGCTCCGATCGTGCCACCGACCACCAGCACCTTCCGGCTGGTCAGAGAGGATCAGAATCGATGAGCATGGACATCGTCCCGACCGATCCGGTCGGACAACTCACACAGCAGCCAGCACCCGCGTACTTCCCGGCCGACGCGACAACGGAAGCTCTGGGCCGGCTCAAGGACTGGGTTGTTGCTGCAAGCTCGGCAAGCGCGCTCGTTGCCCCACTGATCGATACGCCGTTCATTCCGGCGACGTTCAAGCCGAAGCTCGACCCGCGGGCAACCCCGGAGGATGTCGAACGGGCTCGGAGAGTAGCGATCGCTAACGCCACCGGCGCCGTGCTTCAGGGCATCACGCTCGGGTTGGATCCGTTGACCAGCTTGCAACAGATCTACGTCGTGCACGGTCGTCCCGGGATGTACGCCAAGATGATGGTGGCTCTTGTGCAATCCAAGGGGCATGAGGTATGGACCGAGGACCTCACAGACACCCGGGCCGTTGTCTGCGGCCGGAGGAAGGGCACACAGCATCCCGAACGTGTCACTGTGACGATGGATCAGGCACGCCGGGCAGGCTGGGTATCAGCCAACAAGTCGTATGGGACCGTGCCACAGGACATGTTGTGGGCTCGTGCGGCCGGCCGGGTGTGTGACCGCATCGCGTCGGACGTCATCAAGGGGATAGCAACGGTCGAGCAGCTCAGCGATACGTCCGGCCAGCGGTCGGCAACCAGGACGGTGCGTTCACCGAAACAGAAGCCGATCATGGTTGACGCGGAGGAGCCGGACCTTGAATTCGACCAGGACCATCCCGCTGTCTCCGCCAGCAACCAGGAAGACAACCCAGCACCGGTGGTCCAGACGCCGGACATCAGCCAGAAACAACGAACCAAAATCATCGCGATGCTGAGGGATCTCAGCATCGGCAAACGCAAGGAATGCTTGACTGAGATCAGTTTGATCATCGGCCGTGACATCGCCAGCACGACTGAGCTGTCCGCGAGCGAGGGCATCCGGATCATCGACGAGCTTGATCGGAGGCTGGCGAAGCTGCAGGAACCGGAGGCTGCGCCAGAACCGGTGCTTACCGAGGAACCGGCCGGAGACCAGCCATACGAGGTAGGCCCGGAGGAGTGGCCCGTCGTGGCCGAAGTCCCTACCGAGGACAGCTGATGGGCACGAAAGGGAGAGCCTGCGACGGGAAGACCAAGTACACAACCCATGAGGCAGCCATCGCGGCGATCGACCGGATGGTCACGCAAGGGGCAGCCGAGGCCGCACAGCAGGCCTACCGGTGCAAGCACTGCGGGTCTTGGCACACCGGCCACATCAGCCCGAGGAGAAGGAAGACCCGATGACTACCTTCATCGCGATCGACCACTCGTTGACCGCTACCGGCCTCGCCGTGTGGCGCAACCGCCGCATCTGGGTAACAACCATCAAGACAACCAAACCGAGGGAAGACGCGCACGGTTGGGGCAACGCACCCCGGCACCAGAAGATCGCGGCTGAGGTCCTCTCGTATGTCGAGCCAGGGGATACCTGCTCGGCGATCGAAGGCCAGATCAAGTATCAGGGGCACGGGACCGCTGACCTGGACCTCGCGGCCCTACGGGCAGTGCTGGTCTACCGGCTCGCGGCCCGTCGGGTACCCGTCGCCTCGCCGCACCTTACCCATGTCAAGGTGTACGCCACCGGAAAAGGCAACGCCAGCAAGGACGACGTCGTCAGCGCAGCGCGCACGCATGGTTTCGCGCCTAAGAACGACAACGAGGCTGACGCAGTGTGGATCCTGACGATGATGCTCGACGCCTACCGGAAGCCCATAGTCAGGATGCCAGACCGCAACCGGGCCGCTATCGCCAAGACAACATGGCCCGTGTTCATCCCGGAGCCGAGCGGCGCCGGGACCGAAGAGAAGGGTGATCACTGATGGTTGTCAACATCTCAGGAACGTTCCGGAAGGACGAGAGGGAGTCCAACGGCCTTGAGGCCATCCGTCTTGACCTGGTGGAGCACGGCCTAGCCCGGAGAGTCGTGGTGGGCCTGGTCGAGACCAAGTTCGTGAAGACGGATGTCCAGGACGGCGGCACCAGGGTGCCAACGGTCAAGTTCGTGGCCATCGAACCACTCACCGGGGCATCCGCAGACAAGGCCCGGGAGATGCTTGACGAGGCACGCCGGGAACGCACCGGACAGATGACCCAACCATCGCTGATGGATGAGGTCTACGAAGACGACCAGGACGAAATGGACCTCGACGAGGAAAGCCGGATCGGAAGCCCAGACTTCAGCGAACCGGAACTGTAGATCACCTCGGGTGCCGCCCCGCAGTGGACGGGGCGGCACCCGGCCCGGGAAAGGGAGCCACCATGGAAGCCCCTCAACCAACCGCACTTATCAAAAGCGCAAGGCACGAAGGATTATACAAGACGATTATCGACCGGTCTGGATACTGGGTCAACGATGCCGCTTGGCTACGCGCCAGGGCCGCTGATGAGGTGATCGGAACCTGCCGACAGTGCGGAGAGGGGTACCTGACCCCAGACCCTACCCCGCCGGTTAACCACGAAACCGGCGAAGAATTGAAACTCTCGTGGTATTCGGCGACGTGCCAGACGTGCGGGCATGAGGTCGCGCTACCGAACGGGAAGGTCCTCCGGGAATCCAGCCGTAATCGCGAGATACCTGGCGGATGGTGGAAAGCCCGCAATACCACGCTCAAGGGCCGTGATAGTTGATGACCTGGTTCCGTATCGATGATGACTTTTACGATCATCCCAAGGTCAAGAGGATTCCGAAAAGGTATCGGCTGGCTGCCGTAGGCCTCTGGGCAGCGGTCGGGATGTATTGCACGAGGCACCTTACGGACGGGCGTTTCACCGAGCAGGACGCCCTAGATCAACTGGGCACGCCGACGCTCGTCCGGTGGCTCGTGGACGTCGGGCTCTGGTCGCGCGAGGCGGATGGAAGCCTCGCGTACCACGATTGGACCCACTATCAGGAGTCACGCGCGAAGGTCCTGGGGCGACGCCAAGGCAACCGCGAACGCGTCGCGAAGTGGAGAGAGAAACGCTCTGACCAGGACAAAGACGATCCTGTAACGCCGTTACAAAATAGTACTCGCGTACGTGCCCGCGCGCCGGCTGGCACGCGGGCACACTCCCGACCCGACCCAATAAGTACTAGTGGTACCTCTAGTAGGTCTCCTCAAGGTCAAGAGCGCGCGGGCGAACCGAGCGAGCCAACCAGGGTCGAATCTCTCCTCGCCGAATACCGAAACAACTCACCGAGAGGCATACCCACGAAGCAAGCCGAAAGGCTCGCAGCCGAAATACATCAGCTCACCAAGGACGGATACACCGACGATGAGATCAGGGCCGGAATGTCGCAACTAAGGACCCGGGGAGTCGGACCATCGGTACTCCCCTCGCTCGTCGACGAATACGCCAACAAGACGCCAAACCAAAACAAACAAACAAACGGAAAGCCACTCAATGGTCAGTCAACGACCGACCTACGAATAGCACAGGCCCTGGCGGCCGGAGAGAAAGTAAGCCGAGAAGAACGAATGAAACAACTAAACGATAGTGCCCGCCCAGCAATAGAAGATGGAATGTCAGCGTGATTACATTTGATGAGGTAGCACGGATCCTGGCGAAGTGCGCCGCGTACGACCAACGGACCGTCGGCGAGGGAGACATCCGGGCCTGGCACGAAGCGCTCAATGTCGCAGAGCCTCCAATCGAAATCGAAGATGCACTCATTTCGGTAGCACGCTTTTACGCAGAACGCACCGAGGGGAGGATCCGTCCGGCCCACGTCATCGAGGCGTCCCATGCGATGGACCTCGATCGTCGGCAAAGGGCGCGGGACGAGATCCGTGATCGGGCATTGGAGCGGGCGACCGAGGCTCGGGCTGTGGAGGTCGTCGGGACCCGGGACCGCGCGGACGAGGTGAACCAGCTCCTCGACGATCTCCGTCGCCGAATCGGTCCGCGAGCGAGGCCGGAAGTGTTCCGTCGGCCGGAGTGGTTGCGCTCCGACCGGGCCAGGGATGCAGCTTCGGTGCGTCGTCGCGTGGATCCGTCGGGGCTGGGCTGGTGCGTGGAGTGCCATCGGGCCGGGCGGATGGTGCTTGCCGTTGACCCCGATGCCGGATCGGAATGCCGTGAGCATTCCACGGATGCCCCGCCCGGACCGCGAGAGCAACGCTGAGGGCCTAACGGGCGCCGTTGGTACCCTCGTCTAGGGTACGAGATTCCATCGCCTTAGAGGGGATCTCAGCGGGTTTCCGGGTGGTCGGCCACGAAGCGACCACCCGGACACCGGACACGCCACCCGCACAGATCGATGTAGATCACCGCAACGGCCGATGCCGAATAGCTAGACATCTAGTCATCCGACGAGATAGAGTCAGCCGCCGTGAGCGACCTACGGATGACACCACAAGTAGTGGTGATCCTGACCACACTCCTCCGGGCGACCACCGGAGAGCTGGGCGACGAGCCCATGAAGCACGGGATGTACGCCTACGAACTAAGCAACGCCACCGGAATACCGACCGGCACCATCCACCCGATCTTGAAGCGGCTCGTTAAGAGAGGGTACGCACATGACACATGGAGGGAGATCCAGTCCAGGAGGAGAAGGTACTACCGCCTGAGCAACCAAGGACGAATGCAAGCAACCGCAGCGAAGCAGATCTACCGATACGTAGTGCCCTCCAAGACACGCTCCGTGCCAGCCGAGGTGACCCAACTCATCATCGACGCCTAATCACGCACCGTGACCAAAGGGACAGACCGTTGACCAACTGGAAAGCCATAGCCAAAGCAATATCGATCCTGGCCTCAGACCACCGAATCGCGGCCATGAACGCATTCGCCACCGGATCAGACGACGAATGGAACCACGAATCAGACACAGCTGAAAGATGGTCGACCGCAGCAAGGCAGGCGAGGACCGCCGAAGCACGGGCAGGCAGGAAGAGCAACCTCACGGACGGCGAGGCCCTGGCCGAGGACCGGGTCGACCTGGTCCTAAGGCTCCTCGCCGACCCGGGCAAACGGAGCGCATCCGAGATTACCGAAATCACCGAAGTCCTCATCGACGAGCTGTCACGGGCAACCCGGATAGACGAGAAGCAGAGAGCGGATTGCATCAAGAATCTCAAGGCAACCCAACAGGAAAAGTCACAATGACCACCGAAGACGACCCAGTGACCGCAGCATGGAACGCATACGTCGAGGCCGTTATCAACGCAGAAAACGCCCAACGCGTTTCCATCGCAGCCGCACAAGCGGCAGTCAAGGCATCAATCGCCTACTCCGAAGCTATCAACGCCGACGAAGATGCCAAGCACCACACCGTCTACGCGTGGTCTGGACCTCCCACCATGTGTCGTGTCCTCAACGCCGACGAAGATGCCAAGCACCACACCGACCCATCAACACCCCAGGAAGACAACCCATCATGACCACCTACCAGAGCCAACACCTAACAACCGAAGACAAGAAGCAAACAGCCATCGACACAGCCAACACAGCCCACGACGCGGCCATCGAGGCCGAAGCAGCTGCACGCGAGGCCGTCACGGCGGATGACATCGCCAGAGAAGCCGAAGCCCGAGCCTTCATCCTGCGAGCCAGGGCAAAGTCAGCCGCAACCCGAGCAGCCGAGTACCACCAGGCCGCAGACACCGCAGCTGACATCGCTGCGAAAGCCGCTGAAGTCGCCGATCTCGCCTACTACCAGGACTTCAAGGAACTCCGGGTGAGGGGCGGACAGTGACCCACTACGATGCGGCGGTCGAAGCCCAAGACGACCCAGTCATCGCTGCAGTCAACCTAATCGGGAGGACCGGAGCAACCAATCTCGAGATCGGATACCTACACGACAACGTCCCACCAGAGGAAGCCGGCTGGTATGCCTACGCGCAGTACCAAGGGGCAAGGGTCACCATCAGCGACCAGCGAAGCCCCGACGATGCCGTGCAAGGACTTGCCATCGAGCTACTCACCGGAGCCAAATGCATGCTATGTGGGCGACTGGTCTCCCTCAACCCAGAAGGCACCTACGCGAAAGACACCATCCTGATGGACGGCACACCATGGCTCGCGGAACAACAAGCAGCCGCAGGCATATGCGTGTGGCGTCGAGACGGACCCGAATGGAAGGCGGGATGCAAGGACGACAAGAAACAACGACGGGGGCGCCACAAGCGACGCCGGTAACCACAACCCGACACCATCACAACCAGGGAGCAACCATGAAGAAGATCACCGCAGTACTCGCAGGGATCACCGCTGCCGGAACCCTCGCGATCGCCACACCCGCAGTCGCGGAAACCAGCACCTACCGGCCATCGCCGACCGCAACCCCGGACCACGCGGCAACGCACTACACCTGCTACGCGCAAGACCCGCGAGACTCCGACAAGACGGTGCACTGGACCGCCATCCAGCCCTGCCCGACCCGCTTCACCTCACCTCCCCCGCAGACCAGCACCGAACCGGCCGGCGAGACCACGACCACGACCACTGCCATGGTCGACGAGACCAGCACCCCGGCAGGCGTCACGACAGCGCCATCGGCCACAAACAGCACCACGGCTGCTGAAGACCAGCTCCCGGTGACCGGCAACAACATGGTGGTGCTGCTGATGGTCGGGGCCGCACTGATGATCGCCGGACTTGTCGCGATCGCCATCAGCCGCAAACGGGGAAACACCAGGTTCGAAGCCTGACCATCTAGTGACCGTGCCCGCCCGGCTCCGGCCGGGCGAGTGCGGCCACTAGATGACCAGGATGAGGACTGGTCAGCGAATTAAAATCGATCAACGAGAAGGGAAGGTGACCCATGAACATCAAGAACCTGGACCGCTGGCGCAACGCAGCATTCCTCACCGGAACCGGCCTCGTCGTCGCAGCAGAGATCGTGCATGCCTTCGACGACGACCCAGGAACCCGACCCTGGACTGACTACCTCTCCCGCCTGCCCATGCCACTACTAGCACCTGCAGCCGCATCGTTTTCGACCTGGCTAGTGCTCCACCTGATCTCAGCCAGACGGAAACGAGAAGCTGCAGCCGGCAAGTGATCGCCCGGTGGTGGCGTGCGCTGACCACGGCCCACGCCAGGCGACCACGCCACGACGGCACCCAACCACGGGTCCCCGCAACCTGGTCTCCCCTCTACCCGCTCGACGTGTTCGGAGCCGCCGCATGAACGCTCCGTACTACGCCGACGACACGGTGACCCTCTACTGCGGCGACTGCCGGGAGATCCTGCCGGCCCTCGACGCCCACCCGGACTGCGTGATCGCAGATCCTCCCTACCAGGAGACCTCGCTGGCCTGGGACCGGTGGCCAGACGGGTGGCCGGCCGTCGTCGCGGGGATCGCGTCGTCGCTGTGGTGTTTCGGCACCCTTCGGATGTTCATGGGCCGCGCCGCCGAGTTCGCCCCGTGGAAGCTGAGCCACGACACGATCTGGCGCAAGCACAACGCGTCCGGGCCGAACGCCGACCGCTTTCGGCGCATCCACGAGCAGGTCGGCCACTTCTACCGTGGCCGCTGGTCGGACCTCTACCGCTGCCCGCAGCGAGTCACCACGGGAGTGGTGGAGCGGGGCCGGATCGTCAAGCAGGGGCCCAAGGAAATCTCCCAGCGCGGCGTGTACCGCACCGGTGCCTGGACCGATGACGGCACGCGCCTGATGACCTCGGTGATCGACGCACCGTCGATGCACCGACGCGGGGCGGTCCACCCATGCGAGAAGCCGGTCAGCCTGCTCGCGGTTCTGATCGGGTACGCCTGCCCACCCGGCGGGTTGGTTCTCGATCCGTTCGCGGGTTCCGGTGCGACTGCAGTCGCCGCTGGCCTGTCCGGACGCCGAGCGGTCCTGATCGAGGCCGACGAACGCTACTGCGAGGCCATCGCCCATCGCCTGCAGGACGCCCTTCCGATCGGAGCGGCATCATGACGCTCACCGACGCTGGGGCCGTCCCCACGATCCGCCTGCTGTCGCTCGGCGCCGGGGTGCAGTCCACCATCCTCGCCCTGATGGCCGCCAGCGGCGAGCTTCCCCGTCTCGACGGGGCCGTGTTCGCCGACACCGGCTGGGAACCCCAGCGGGTCTACGCCCACTTGCTGCGCCTGCGCGACGTCCTCACCGACGCGGGGATCCCGCTGTACATCGTCTCCAGCGGCAACCTCCGCGCCGACTCCCTCAACCCCGCCCACCGGTACGCCTCGGTGCCCTACTTCGTCCAGAACCCGCCGGGACCGTGTGATCCGTGCGGAGCCACCGGACGAGTCGACGACCCCGAAGGCCCCGGCCAGGTCGCATGCCGGCGCTGCCGGGGCACCGGTTGGGACGACGGCAAGGGCATGGGCCGCCGGCAGTGCACCTCGGAGTACAAGCTGGCGCCGATCGGTCGGAAGGTCCGCGAACTCCTCGGCGCCACGCCCCCCGACTTCAAACGGGTCCCCAAGGGCCGGATCTGCGAGCAGTGGATCGGGTTCTCCACCGATGAGATCACCCGGGTCTCCGACAAGGACACCGTCTCCTACATCACCAAGCGGTACCCGCTGCTCGACCTGGGCATGAGCCGCGCCGACTGCCAGCGGTGGCTACGCCGGGCAGGCTGGGACACGGTCGCGAAAAGCGCCTGTGTCGGCTGCCCCTACCACGGCAACCGGCAGTGGCGAGATATTCGCGACAACGACCCCGACGAGTGGGCCGACGCTGTGGCCTTCGACGAGGCCATCCGCAAAGGCGGCGCCCGGGAGATCCCGCTCGGCGGCCAGGCGTTCCTGCACTCATCCCGCGTGCCGCTGGCGATCGCCCCCATCGACCGGGTGACCTCCCGCGAGTGGGCCGAGCGGCAGGGCGACATCTTCGACGCGATCGCCGACCAGGACCTCGAAGACGGCGACCCGGACGGGTGCTCGCCCTACGGATGCCGATCCGGTGCAGTCGTCGCAGGCGGTGACGCATGACCGCGTATCCCGGGCACGGCCACGATGAGTAAGCCCGGAGACCCCCGCAAAGGCCGCGCCTACCGAGAAGCCGTGCAGCTCATGTGGATCCGCTGGCAAGAAGCCGGCAACGGCACCATGTGCCACATCTGCGGACACCAGGGAGCCACCGAAGCAGACCACATAGTCACGATCGCGGATGACCCAGACCAGGTCCCGCACTGGAGTCGATTCAGACCATCCCACGGCGTCAACCCCCGTGGAGGACACCCGGGACCATGCCGGCATCCAGACTGCATCGCGATCAACAACGGCGCACCCCGACCCTGCAACCAACAACGAGGCAAGAGCAGCCTCGCCGAACAACCAACACCCACCATGTACACCACCAAACGGTGGTAGAGAACCACAGCAACGCAAGGGGGAAAGCACCATGGACTCGATCACCATCCAAAACGTGATCATCGAGATCGGCGACGTCGGATTCACCGGGAACCTCACCATCACGAAAGGCACACTCGGTCTTCTCTCCTGGACCGTCAAGACATCCATCCACATCGGCCAAGGACCTATCGCGCTCCTGCCCCACCTATCCGGTGGACATGTCATCGAGATCTTCCAAGAGATGAAAGACCAAAGAATCGTCGAGGACATCCGGATCACAGACGGTGATGTCGTCTGCGACGGTCTCTTCCGGGTATCGAAGATCAACCAGAACGTAGACACGCTAGACACCACCCTCCTCGGCGAAGGCACCCTGATCTTCACCCGAGACAAGAACACACCACCCGACGTCCACACCCTCAACGGGCCAACCATCCGAACCGCCTGCCAGCACTACGGCATCGAGATCATGGAGGAGTCATGACCGAGAAAGAACAACCCGCCAACCCCACTGAACTCACCCTCGCCCTGACCTACAGCGACGGGACCACCCGAAGAGTCACCATCTACCAGCCATCACTCTCCCTAACCCTCGACCAACCCCCAGTCAGGGACGAGGACGAGACGCAGAGGCAGGGATGGATGGTCTACCGGGCGGGACCCGAGATGCACATCAAGCTGACCGCACACGGACTCGTGAAGGATCCGAACGGCTAGATGACGGACATGGGTCGGCCTGGCATTCAAGGTAGCAATAAGTAACCATGGAGGGGGGGTGCGGGTATACCACCCCCCCCTTATGGTGACAGAGAGCTACACGTATTGAGTCACTCATTGTGATGATGAATAGGATCATGTCATGAATACAGCGAAAAGCCACCGCAAACATGCAGGTCAGGTCCATGATCTTTTTTTGAAAAGCGACGGCCTGGCGTC
>Ga0210097_1000127_pt1 | contig 33269 bp, 30 predicted proteins | sample Joice_CattailNLA_2_FD_185521 | JGI IMG/M metagenome (GOLD analysis project Ga0210097, IMG submission 185521) | Wetland microbial communities from San Francisco Bay, California, USA, that impact long-term carbon sequestration - Joice_CattailNLA_D2... | ecosystem: Environmental > Aquatic > Marine...
CGTGTTCGCGGATGTGCTCCTGCAATTCTGAACGATACGGCGCAAGATAACGCAGGCTGAAATCGTGCAAGTTGACGGTCAAGTCCGCCGCGCCGATGGCGCGGTCGTACATTTCATTGCGTCTTGCGATTTCCGCCGCAGTAAGCAATTCGCGATCGTTAAAGTTACGCAATACCCAACGCCATTCTTCCAGCGCATCGCTGCGCAAACCCATGCGATACAGCGCCAGCGTGCGTTGCACGCCCGGTACTGCGGACATTTTCGCAATGGCTTGCTGGTCGGGTTTGTATGCCGGTGTGGTCTCGCTCAAAACCGGGGAGTCAGCCAGTTCAGAGCTGGCCAGTTGGCCATAGAAGTTGATATTGTTGCTTAACCGGGCATAGATCTCCCTTGCTTCAACGGTTTTGCCCAGGGTCTGCAATGCACGCGCTTTCCAGTATTGCCATGCGTCTTCATGTTGCTGTGGTTCATCCATCGCATTGACGCTAGCAAGCACTTCGGGCCAATCCTGTTCACGTAATGCGGCCCGCACCCGCCACGCTGACTGGCGGTCGTCAAATGGTGTGCCGGCGGCTGCTTTGTACCATCGCAACGCGCGCGGATCCAGATTGCGCGCGGCCTGATAGCCCAGCCGCCCGTAAAAATAACGCTGTTCGTTCATTGGAAAATAACCGGCGAGATTCGTCCAGCGGGCAGCAGCCAGGTCGGTCGATTGTTTCGCCAAGCGCTCCAGCGCATAGAGCGCCACCATGCGCTGGCCCTTGCTGGTCAGTTTCGAATACCATCCCATCGGCGGATCCGCGTAGTCATCATTCATATCCACGCAAGCACCCTCGCAATCGGCTTCTAGTCGCTTTGACGGTTCCATCAGCTCATCTGCTGCCGGCAATGTCAGGTCGATCTTCATGCCCAAGCCTATCCGCGACAAGATCTTTTCCCATCCGAACGCTTGCGTGGGAGAGGAGGGTTTGGCCGCGATCGGAGAGGATATGGGGTTTTCAAAATTGAACGGCTGCTCGGTGCTGGAAGCCTGCGCTTCGACAGCTGCATCGATGCGTGCTTTTGAAGCCTTCGTAACCAATTTTTTTGTAGGATTGGAGATGTCGGCGATCAGCCTTTTCAGGTAACGATCCGGATCAGCGGTGGCGCTTTTGATCATTACCGAGAAACCGGCATATTTGTCATCCAGTTGTTCGGATAGTTTGGCGGCAAGCGACGCGTTGTTCGTTTCCAAAGCCAGACGCAGCCGGTGTCTGATATCCCTTTCGCTGATGATGCCTGCAGACAGTGCCGCTTCGAACAGTTTGTTGCAATTGTCCGGCAGTCTTCTGCCAGTGAACCACAATTTACGTGCCTCGCTCAGCGCGATTGCCCCTTTGTTTCGGTATTGTGACTGCAGCGCATAACAGGTCAGCTCGGTATCTTCGTCCAGCAGACGCGGATACTCGGCGTCGAATTGATCCCATAGTTGTTTTTCGCCGAGAAGTTTGAGCCAATCCCCGCGCAGCTGGTCGATCACCGGCGTGTCTTCCGGGCGGGAGAGAAAGGTCTTTACCGCTTTTTCGACCGAATCGGGAACAGGCCTGTTGCGGGCTTTTTCCAAATCCAGTTCCAACTGGTAATAACTGACATACACCTCCAGTGGCGTTGTTTTCAATCGTTGGGCATAGCGTCCCAGCTTGACTGAATCGCCGGCCAAAAAGGCATCGTGTGCAGCAAGAAAATCCGCATCCTGGTCCGCATATACTGGAGGAACTGCCAACAACAAAAAGAAAAGTATGAATCTCATTGCAAACTGTCGATAATCCATGCTCGCTGAGCATAACACATCACACAGGCGGCGCTTGCGAGGCAAATCAAGTGATTCAGCCAAAACTTGGCCAGGATCATGTTCCCGGTTTGGTCTTTTCAACCTCCAGATCCTGATCCAGCAGGCTGACGGTGTCCGCTTCGAACAGCGATCTCAACTGCTCGGTGGCAAGTTGCGAATTCTGGATAAGCTGCGCCTCGTCATGATGCACCGCGTGTTGGATCTCTATCAGTTCCTCGTCATGCTGCCTGAACAGGGTAACGGCGCGCTCGGCAGCGATAGTGGTGAATCCGAGGTTGATCAGTGCCTGCCGCGCAACTGCAATGCTGGACAGGAAGGTTTCGCGGTAAATCATTTTGACGCCCAGGTCGCGCAATTGAAAATGATGTGATCTGTTGCGAGCACGCGCCAATATGGGCAGATTGGGGAAATGCTGACGGACCAGCGCGGCGGCTTTCAACGAGGCATCAACGTCATCGATGGCAAGCACGAAAAGTTTCGCCTCGCCGATCTTGGCCGACAGCAGCAGATCGAGGCGGGTGGCATCCCCGAAATAGATCTTGCTGCCGAAGCGGCGCACAAAATCCACTTGCTGGTAATTCACCTCGATCGCGGTGAATGCTATCCCGCACATCCTCAGTACCCGTGAAACGATCTGCCCGACGCGTCCAAAGCCGGCGATGATTACCGGGTTGCCCGGGCCGTCGATCACGTCGTACTCGGGAGTGACGGTGCGTTCCAGCCAGCGTGCCATCAGGCTTCCGTGCGCTGACATGAGCAGCGGAGCGAGCAGCAGCGAGACGGTCACCGCCATGATCAACATCTGCGATGTTTCAAGACCGAACACACCCAACCCGGTTGCGGCGGCGAACAGCACAAACGCAAACTCGCCGCCCTGTGCCAGTGCCACGGCGAGCCGCTGGGCGGTGTTGTTGTCGGATCCGGTGGCGCGCGAAATAAGATACATCGCCGTGAATTTGATCAGCATCATCGCCAGCGCCAAACCGAACAAGGTTAGCGGCGCTGTCCACATCAGGGTCAGGTTGGCGCTCATACCGACCGCCATGAAAAACAAACCCAGCAGCAAGCCCTTGAACGGCTCGATGTCCGCTTCCAGTTCGTGCCGGAATTCAGAGTCGGCCAGCAACACGCCGGCCAGAAAGGCGCCCAGCGACATCGACAACCCGATCTGCTGCATGATCAATGCTGTGCCTATCACCAGCAGCAGCGCAGCGGCGGTAAACACCTCCCGGCTGCGATTGAGGGCGATGAATTTGAGCGCGGGACGGATCACCAGTCTGCTGCCGGTAATGAATATGATGATAATGGCTATGCCCTTGGCAGCTCCCATCCAGTGGCTCCCGCCCGGACCGGCACTGTCGGACAGCAACGGCAACAACGCCAGCATCGGGATTACCGCGAGATCCTGAAACAATAAAATCGCGAACGACTCGCGTCCGTAACGGGTAAGCAGTTGCCCTCGCTCCGCCAGAGAGGACATGACCAAGGCGGTGGATGACATCGCGCAACCGAAACCGATGATCAAAGATGCCTGCCAGGAAAATCCTGACGCCAGCGCAACTGACCCTATCGCCAGTCCCGTTGCAGCCACCTGTGCGCCGCCCAGGCCGAACACTGAATTGCGCAGCGTCCATAACCTGCGCGGTTCCAGTTCCAGTCCGATCAGGAATAGCAGCAGTACGACGCCGAATTCGGAAAAGCTCAGCGTGGACTCGACGTCACCGATAAGTCCCAGGCCCCACGGACCGATGATCATGCCGGACGCCAGATAGCCCAGCACAGCGCCGAGTTTCGCGCGCTGGAAGAGCGGCACGATGAGCACGGCGGCGAGCAGGAATATCGCGACTTGTTCGAGTAGCTGCATGTCGTTCACCCATAGTCGGGGATGTCTGGCACAAGGGATATTGTGCTTGCGTTTATCCTCCGCAGATTTGCCCCGGGGGTTTTGCCGGATTTATATTATCGCGTATAGATTTCCTGATGGGCGGACTTGCGGAAATGCCGACCCTGCAATTACACCCAATCCTTGGGTATCAGAAACTCGTCATACAGTTTCGCTTCAGGCGAACCTTTTTCAGGATGCCAGTCATAGCGCCATTTCACCAGCGGCGGCATCGACAGCAAGATCGACTCAGTGCGTCCGCCGGTTTGCAGGCCGAAGATGGTGCCGCGGTCGATCACCAGATTGAACTCGACATAGCGGCCGCGCCGGTAAAGCTGGAAGTCGCGCTCGCGCTCGCCGTAGGGCATGTCCTTGCGGCGTTCCAGGATAGGCACATATGCCGACAGGAAGTGGTCGCCGACGCTCTGCTGGATGCCGAACGCGGTATCGAAATCCGGTGCGCTCAGGTCGTCGAAGAAGATGCCGCCGATGCCGCGCGGCTCATTGCGGTGCGGGAGAAAGAAATACTCGTCGCACCATTTCTTGTACCGGTGATGCAGATCGGCGCCGAACGGCACCAGCGAATTCTTGCACATCTGGTGGAAGTGCATCGCATCTTCTCTGAATCCGTAATAGGGCGTCAGGTCCATGCCGCCGCCGAACCAGAACACCGGCGCCTCACCGTCCTGCGCCGCGACGAACATGCGCACGTTCATGTGCGTTGTGGGCGCATATGGGTTGCGCGGATGCATCACCAGCGACACGCCCATCGCTTCCCAGCGGCGGCCCGCCAGCTCGGGGCGGTGCGCGGTCGCGGCAACGGGCATCCTGTCACCCTTCATGTGCGAGAAAGCGATACCGCCGCGTTCCAGCACGTTGCCTTCCTCGAGGATGCAACTGATACCGCCGCCTTCCGGCCGGCTCCAGTCGTCGCGCAGGAATTTTTTACCGTCCACCTGCTCCAGCCGTTCGACGATGAGTTCCTGCAGTTCGAGCAGGTATTCCCTGACCGCCGCGGAATCGAAACTGCTCATAATTTATCCACTGGTTGATTAGCTGCGGACGATTTTACCATCAGCCCACATGCGAATAGTTGAAGGTTTCTTCCGGTTGCCAATGCGCCCCGGCAATACCCACACTTTGTTGCCGAACAAACGCTGGCATTCAGCATAGTTTCTGGCGGGCCGACGCCCGCTGCGGTTCGCGCTGGTGGAGACCAATGCACTGTTGACACTGCGGCACAGTTGCCTGGCCACGGGATGCGCGGTGAAGCGCACCGCCAGCGTATCGTGCGCGCCGCGCAGCCAGCGCGGGCAGAAATTTTTTGCCGGCATCAAATACGTGATTGCCTGCGCGCCTGCATCTTTTAAGCGTTGCTGTTGTTCCGGCGTGAGCGACTGCAGATAGCGCACCACTTGCTGGTAGCTTGATGCAATCAGGATCAGTCCCTTGCGTTGCGGGCGTTGCTTGAGCTTGAGGATGCGCAACACCGCGCGGCGATTTTCCGGATCGCAACCCAGGCCGTAGCAGGATTCGGTGGGGTAGGCGATCAGACCGCCGTGTTTGAGGTGTGCGGCGATGCGACGACACGATGTGCTTTGCCTGATCAATTACTTCCTGTTGGCGGAAATTGCGCGATAGCCGATGTCGCGGCGCATCTGGCAACCGTCAAAATGGATCTGGTCGGCGATCTCGTAGGCGCGCTGCTGCGCCCGCCTGACCATCGTGCCCAGTGCGGTGACACACAGCACACGCCCGCCGCTTGTGACCACCTTGCCGTCCTGCAATGCTGTGCCGGCATGGAATACGTGTGCGTCTTCCAGCCCCTTCGGCAAACCGGTGATGACGTCCCCCTTGCGCGGCGTATCGGGATAATTGGCAGCGGCCATCACCACACCCAATGCGGTGCGGTTGTCCCATTCCACGTTCACCTGGTTCAGCGTGCCGTTGATCGCGTGTTCGACGATCACGGATAAGTTGCTCTTCAGACGCAGCATGATGGGCTGGGTCTCGGGATCGCCCATGCGGCAGTTGAACTCCAGCACCTTGATGCCGCCGTCCGGGGAGATCATCAATCCGGCATACAGGAACCCGGTGTAGGTGATGCCTTCTGCCGCCATGCCGCGCACCGCCGGCTGGATCACTTCGCGCAGCACGCGCGCATGGAGCTGGGGGGTGATTACCGGCGCGGGGGAATACGCGCCCATGCCGCCGGTGTTGGGGCCCTTGTCGTCGTCCAATAATCGTTTGTGATCCTGGCTGGTGGCCATAGCCATCACATTCTTGCCATCGACCATGACGATGAAGCTGGCTTCCTCGCCGGTGAGAAATTCCTCGACCACCACACGGGCGCCGGCGTCGCCGAATTTGTTGTCAGTCAGCATCAAGTCGATCGCGGTGTATGCCTCGTCCTTGGTCATCGCAACGACCACGCCCTTGCCGGCTGCGAGTCCGTCGGCCTTGACCACGATAGGCGCGCCATGCTTTTCGACATAGGCCTTCGCCGCCTTGATGTCGCTGAAGCTCTCGAAGAATGCGGTGGGGATGTTGTGACGAATCATGAAACGCTTGGCGAAGTCCTTGGAGGATTCGAGTTGCGCGGCGGCCTTGGTCGGGCCGAAGATCTTCAGCCCGGCGGCGCGGAATTCGTTGACAATGCCCGCCGCCAGCGGTGCTTCCGGACCGACCACGGTCATGTGGATGTCTTCGCGTTGCGCGAACGCAATCAGTTCGGGAATCGTGGTGATCGCGACATTCTCCACGCCTTCTTCCAGTTCTGTGCCCGCGTTGCCCGGCGCGACATAGACTTTCTGCACCTTGGGTCCCTGCGCCAAACGCCATGCCAGCGCATGCTCGCGACCGCCGGAACCAACAACCAGAATTTTCATAAACCTACATACCTTTCTAATGGAGCGCGATTAAGCCGTCGCGAGCGCAGGCAGAATAAGGCGCGAAAGGGCGAGGAAGCGGAGTTTACAAAATGGTAAATGAGCATTTCGAGTCCTTGAGCAACACCATCATGCCAAGCGCAGCAGGCTTAGTGCCTAAAATGCCGGAAACCCGTAAATACCATCGCGATGCCATGTTCATTCGCCGCCGCGATCACTTCCTCGTCGCGCATCGAGCCTCCGGGCTGGATCACCGCTTTCGCGCCCGCCTCCGCCAGCACATCGATGCCGTCGCGGAACGGGAAGAACGCGTCGGATGAAACGACCGACCCTGCCAGACTCAAGCCCGCGTTCTGTGCCTTGATGCTGGCGATGCGCGTGCTGTCGACGCGGCTCATCTGTCCGGCGCCGACGCCCAGCGTCCGGCCGTCCTTGCAGAACACGATAGCGTTGGACTTGACGTATTTCGCAACACGCCAGGCGAACAGCAGGTCCTGCAGTTGCTCGCCACTCGGCTTCACTTTGCTAACTGCCTTGAGTTGAGATTCCTGTACATTGAGCGTATCGGGTGATTGCACCAGCAGGCCGCCGCTGACGCGCTTGAAATCGTACTGGTTGTGAGCATTCGACAGTGGTACTGTTAGCACGCGCACATTCTGTTTCGCTGCGGTGACCTTCAGCGCGGCTTCGGAGGCGGAAGGCGCGATGATCAGTTCGACGAACTGGTTGGCGGTGATCTGCGCGGCGCTGTCGGCATCCAGTTCGCGGTTGAACGCGATGATGCCGCCGAATGCGGAGGTGGTGTCGGTAGCATAGGCCAGCTTGTAGGCATTCAATGGCGTGTCGGCGATCGCCACGCCGCACGGGTTGGCGTGTTTGACGATCACGCAGGCCGGCTGGTCGAAAGTCTTGACCAGTTCCCACGCGGCATCGGCATCGCCGATATTGTTGTACGACAGCTCCTTGCCCTGCAACTGGGTATAGTCTGCGATACCGCCAGGCACCGAAACGAGATCATGATAGAACGCGGCGCTCTGGTGAGGGTTCTCGCCGTAGCGCATCTCCTGCACCTTGGCGAAATTGAAATTGATCTGCGCCGGGAATGCGCTCTTCGTGCCATCCGCATTGATCGCGGTGAGGTAGTTGCTGATCGCGGCATCGTAGGCGGCGGTGTGCGAGAACGCTTTCTTGGCCAGGTCGAAACGGGTCGCGTCGCTAACGGAACATTTGTTGGTCTGCATTTCGGCCAGCACATCCGCGTAATCCACCGGGTCGGTGACGATGGCGACATGGCCGTGGTTCTTGGCCGCCGCGCGCACCATCGTCGGCCCGCCGATGTCGATGTTCTCGATGGCGTCTTCCAGCGTGCAGCCGGGTTTGGCAACGGTTGCCGCGAACGGATACAGGTTCACCACCACCAGATCGATGGTCGGGATGTCATGTTTCTTCAGCGTGGCGACATGTTCGGGCAGATCTCGCCTTGCCAGAATTCCGGCATGCACTTTCGGTTGCAGCGTCTTGACGCGCCCGTCGAGCATTTCCGGGAAGCCGGTGTAATCGGCCACTTCGGTGACCGGGACGCCGTTGTCGGCGAGCAGTTTTGCAGTGCCGCCGGTGGAGAGGATCTTTACGCCGAGCCGGTCCAGCCCCTGCGCGAATTCGAGTACGCCGGATTTGTCCGACACGCTGATGAGAGCCTGCTTGATCGCTGCCATGATGTTTCCACTGAATAATAAATCGGGAGTATGAACACGTGAAACTCTAGTTACGGCACCGGTACGGCGCGAAGTCTCTAATCAATGCCGTGCTGCTGCATCTTCTTGCGCAAAGTGTTGCGGTTGATGCCGAGCATTTCCGCCGCGCGTGTCTGGTTGCCGCCGGCATGTTCAAGCACCATCTCGAGCAGCGGTTTTTCGACGCAGCAGATCACCATGTCGTACATGCCGCAGCAGGGGTCTTCGCCGTCAAGGTCCTTGAAATATTCCCTGAGTGACTTGCGCACATAGCGCGCCATGTCATTTTCGCTGATCACGCCATTGCTCATGCTGCCAGTTCCTCGGTGTAATGGAGTTGCGTACCGCAGCGCGCCTGTTCGGAGAAAAATTCATCCACCGCCGCCAATTGCGCTGCAGTGCTTTCCAATTGATTCATCCGGTGCCGGAAGTTTGCCGAGCCCGCCAGTCCCTTGGTATACCAGGAGATATGCTTGCGCGCCACGCGCAAGCCGGTATGTTCTCCGTAGAAGCCATACAACTCGTGCACGTGATCGCGCAGCACGCGATGGATCTCGCCGACCTGCGGTGCGGGCATATGCTCGCCGGTGGCGAGAAAGTGGCTGATCTCGCGGAACAGCCACGGGCGGCCCTGCGCGGCACGGCCTATCATCACCGCATCAGCGCCGGTCTGATCGAGTACATATTTGACTTTTTCCGGGGTGGTGATGTCGCCGTTGGCGATGATGGGGATTTTCACGCTTGTTTTGACAGCGGCAATGGTGTCGTATTCTGCTTCACCGGTATAGGCGCAGGCGCGGGTGCGTCCGTGTATCGCCAGGGCCTGGATGCCGGATGCTTCCGCGATCTTGGCTATGCGGATCGCATTGCGGTTGTGCTTGTCCCAGCCGGTGCGTATCTTGAGTGTGACGGGCACGTTCACCGCGCCGACCACCGCTTCGAGCAATTGTGCCACCAGCGGTTCATTCTGCAGCAGTGCGGAGCCCGCCATCACGTTGCAGATTTTTTTCGCCGGGCAACCCATGTTGATATCGATGATCTGCGCGCCGTTGTCCACGTTGTATTGTGCGGCTTGAGCGAGCATTTTGGGGTCTGCGCCGACGATCTGCACCGAGATCGGGTCGACCTCTCCTTCGTGGTTTGCACGACGTTTGGTCTTTTCCGAGCCGTACAGCAGCGAATTGGACGACACCATTTCGCTCACCGCCATGCCGGCACCCATGCGTTTGCAAAGCATGCGGAAAGGACGATCGGTTACTCCCGCCATGGGAGCAACGATGAGGTTGTTCTTGAGTTGATAGGGGCCGATGCGCAACTTGTATTTCCACCAGAAGGATTTTTCGCGAGGGGGTGGAATTATAAATGAAACTCGGCGACATGCTATGATTCTTTCATGGAATTCGATATCGTGATCATAGGCGGCGGACTGGTCGGAGCCGGTCTTGCCGCATCCCTGAAGCAAAGCGGACTTTCGCTGGCTTTGGTGGAAAGTCAGTCCTCGCCAATGCGGGCAAAGGTGCCGGCCAGCGTCGAGGATTGGGATAGCCGCATTTACGCGATCAGTCCGGGCAGCCGCAGTTTCCTGGAGCATTCCGGCGCCTGGGCGCTGTTGGATGCCGGCCGCATTGCGCCCGTCGAGGCGATGCGGGTGTTCGGCGATACCGGAGAGGAGCTCGAATTCAGCGCCTATCAGATGGGCGTTGCCGAGTTGGCCTGCATAGTGGAAAACCGTGAATTACAGCAAGCGCTGTGGCAAGTGCTGCAACACCAGGAAAATCTGACCCTGATTCATCCGGCTCACTGCGCATCACTGCAGTTCGCCGCCGACAAGGCCACGCTTGCTCTGGAAGACGGCCGCACCGTGAATGCCAAGCTCGTCGTCGGCGCGGACGGGCGCGACTCATGGGTGCGCAACCAGGCCGGCATCAGCGCTGCGCCGGTGGATTACCGGCAACACGGTGTGGTGGCAAACTTTGCATGTGAGTTGCCCCATCGCGGCATAGCACATCAATGGTTCCAGACTGACGGCATACTCGCGCTGCTGCCGCTGCCTGGAAACAGAGTCTCGATGGTATGGTCAGTCGGCACGGAGCAGTCGGCGCTGCTGCTGACGATGCCGCATGATGAGCTGTGCTCGCAGGTTGCCGCTGCATCGTTTCACACACTCGGCAATCTGCAACTCATTACCCCGCCCGCCGCTTTCCCGCTGCGCCTGCTGGTATTGCCGCAGATCAGCGCGCCGCGCGTTGCGCTGATCGGTGATGCCGCGCACAATATGCATCCGCTGGCGGGTCAGGGCGTGAATACCGGCTTTCGCGATGCGCGCCAGCTTGCACAGATACTGATCGGGCGCGGAGCTCAAAGCGATTGCGGCGATGCACAATTGCTGCGCCGTTATGAACGAAAACGCAAAGAAGACATCTATACCATGCAGGCGACGACTTACAGCCTGAAACATTTGTTCAACAATGATGCCCCGCCATTGCGTGTCGCGCGCAATCTGGGGTTAAAAGCCACCAACCACATCTTGCCGCTGAAAAAATTACTGATGCAGCACGCCCTTAATTAACCCAAGAGAATTACCATGAAAATATTCATAACTCTGATTTTGTTCATCCTGTGGTCATCCGCGCACGCGGGAGAGAACGAGATTCGCAAGTCGTTGCAAAGCAAGTTTCCAGGCATAGGCAAGATTGAGCATATCGTCAAAACACCTTATTCCGGCTTGTATGAAGTCGTCATCGATGATCAGCTAGTGTATACCGATGCCAACGGTGATTATATTTTCCAAGGCAACATTATCGACACAAAGAGCCGCAGCAATCTGAGCGATGAACGCCGCAAAGTGCTATTTGCTGTCGACTTCGACAAGCTGCCGCTCGAACTTGCGGTGAAAAAAGTGAAGGGAAACGGCAAACGCAAGCTGGCCGTCTTTACCGACCCGAACTGCTCCTTCTGCCGGCGGCTTGAAAAGGAGCTGAGCGGAATCAGCGATGTCACGCTGTATTTCTTCATGTACCCGATATTTCCGGGTTCGGATGAGATCGTGCGCAATGTGCTTTGTTCCAAAAATCCGATCAAGGCATGGGACGATTGGATGTTGAGCAATATCACGCCCGCGAAAGCAGTTTGCGAAACGCAAACCGACAAAGTCATGGCTTTGGGCAAGAAACTCCACGTAAACGGAACGCCGAATCTGATATTTGGCAGCGGCATACAGGCCCCGGGATTTTTGCCGACGGAAGAATTGGAAAAGAATCTGAATGCTCCCAAGGTAAAACAAAGCGCGTCATGATTTCCGGCGCTGCCGCTTATCAAGACTTGCTGGTCAAAGTTCTGGGCGAGGCGCGCGAGGGAATCAGCATCGCCGATGCCAGGCAAGCGGATTTTCCGCTGATCTATGTCAATGGGGGTTTCGAAAGACTGACCGGTTACAGCGCTGAAGAAGCCAGGGCCGGGAATTACCGCATCCTGCAGGGCACCGACACAGACCAGCCTGAAATAGCCGTCATGCTCGCCGCCATGGCAAATGGCGAGGGTTGCAGCGTCACTTTGCGCAATTACCGCAAGGATGGCTCGATGTTCTGGAACCAACTGAACGTTTCACCGATGCATAACGCGCAAGGCGAACTTACCTATTTCATCGGCATAATGAAGGATATCTCGGACAGCGGCGGGTCAGTAATACAGCCTGGGGCCACAAGTCATATCGATCCATTGATAGGCATCAGCAACCGCCGCCACTTCGATGAACGATTCGTTGATTTGCTGCATATCGCACGACGCGTACACTGCGGCATTTCGGTGCTGATCATCGATCTGGACAACTTCAGGCTGTTCAATGAACGTTACGGCCATGCGGCCGGAGACGAATGCTTGCGCATGGTGGGTGATTGCATCGCAAAATCATTCATACGCACGACTGATTGCGTGGCGCGCTATGGCGGCGAAGAATTTGCCGCCGTGTCATTTTTCAGCGATATCGATGCTTTGCGCAAGCATGCGCAGAGACTTTGCGAGCGAGTGCGCGCACTCAATATCCCGCACGGCGATTCCCCACACGGCGTGGTCACCATCAGTATCGGCGGAATTCATCGTCTGCCGAATCGGGATGCCACGGAAGAGTTGCTTGTCGATCTGGCAAATCAGGAATTGCTAGCCGCCAAGCAAAGCGGCCGTGATCGTGTGCACATCATCGGCTAGTTCATTGATTTCTGGATTGAATGCCAATCAAGCGGCTTGTTTCAGGTTGATAATTTCCGCAATGATTCCTTGCAACGAAGTCACCTTGTCCACTCCGCCCAGTTTGATGGCTTCTTTCGGCATGCCGAATACAACGCAGGTTTCCTCATCTTGCGCGATAGTGTAAGAGCCCACTTGATGCATCTCATGCAAACCTGCAGCTCCGTCGTCGCCCATTCCGGTCATGATGATCCCGATTGCATTTTTCCCTGCGGATTTTGCGACGGAGCGGAATAAAACGTCGACCGATGGACGATGGCGGTTTACCAAAGGGCCATCGCGTAACTCAACTTGATATTGCGCTCCATTACTTTGTAGCAGCATATGTTGCCCTCCGGGTGCGATCAGCGCGCGTCCGGGCAAGATACGGTCGCCATTCCTCGCTTCCCTGACTTCAATCTGGCTGATATTGTTAAGCCGCTCGGCGAAAGCCGCTGTAAATTTTTCAGGCATGTGTTGAACCACGACGATACCGGGGCATGCACGCGGCAATGTAGAAAAAATAAACTCAAGTGCCTGGGTGCCCCCGCATGAAGTTCCTATGGCCACCACAGTATCGGTAGTCTTGCTTAGCGGGCCCCTTGCTGGCGGAAGTATTGCATCTGCATTTCGCTTGGGTGAAATGTGAACAGATGCTCGGGCGGTGCGAAGCAGATTCTTCAAATTGGCAGCGGCGGCTTCCTTGACTGCAAGAACAATGTCTGCAGACAAGTCGGGCAGAAACTCCTTGATATCGGTCCTAGGTTTGGCGATGATGGAAACAGCACCCGCCTCCAGTGATTGCAACGTGGTTTCGGCGCCTTTGGTAGTAAGCGTCGAGCAGATCACCACGGGCGTGGGCCGCTCCGCCATGATTTTTTTCAGGAAAGTTATACCGTCCATGCGCGGCATTTCTAAATCCAGAACAATTACATCTGGCCACTGTATGCGCATCCGTTGCATGGCGAAAATCGGATCAGCAACGGCAGCAAGCACATTGATAGACCGATCTCCGGACAGCGCCGCGGAAATCGCCTTGCGCATCACAGCAGAATTGTCTACCAACAGTACATTTATTATCGCCATCTCGCGGCACCCCCATCCCTTTCTACACGAGCTCAACTGTTCCAAATGTCGAACATTGCGTTTCGATAGCTGTCGCGCGTTCCATGCAACCTACACTGTAGGCTGCTGCATCAACAAGGCTCGATGGAAAACATGGCAAATGGTAACAATGTGTGCGGAATTTGATACTGGCGGCTTCGTGGGATCTTGGGCTGCCCGATCACCACTGAATCCTGTTCGGTTTGATCCGCCCGGTTTTCCTTTCGATGCGGCGGGGTAGCTATGTTTAAATTCAAGCCTGATGATCCGCCATGTTTAGTGCGGGACTATACCATCCTCATTTGTGGGTGGCGCAACGTGCACATCCAATGAGGAAAGCTCCTCCACCGACAGTACATGATTGATGTCCAGGATGATGACGAACTGTTCGTCTATCTTGCCCATTCCGCTGATGAAATCGCTACGCAATCCGGCCCCGAACGATGGCGGAGGTTCAATGTCGGTATCGGCAATATCCAGAACAGCAGAGACCGCATCCACCATGATGCCAAGATATTGCAGTTCATCGTTATATTCCACTTCCAGGATCACGATGCAAGTACGCCGCGAAACTTCAGTCCCGGCACGCCCGAATCGTACCGCCAAGTCGATCACCGGTACCACGCGACCTCGCAGATTGATAACGCCACGCAAATATGCCGGCATCATCGGTACCGAAGTCGCATCACGATATTCTATGATTTCCTTGATGGAGACGATTCCAACTGCGAATTGTTCACCGACCGATTTGAAGATCAGATACTGCCTGCTTTGGGGTGCAGTTAAATCGGTCTTGCCTGCATCATGCCGTTCTGTTCGTGTCAGTGCGCCCATGGTGGACTCCCGGATATTGGCGAAATCGCGGTTATCTGGAAAATTTGCGTACTATTAAAACTCTTTCCAGTCATCTTCAGTCCTCTTGCCCCTGATTTTAGCCGCCTGGGCGGGAAGTTGCGCAGTGGGAGGTGGCGACGCGATCCTTTCCACTGTTCTGCTTGGCTGCGAACTCATAACGTTGCCTTCGAACTTGAAGAACCCCATCAACTGTTGCAATTGTTCGGCCTGGCCGCTCATTTCCTCGGCCGTCGCCGCCAGTTCTTCAGAGGCAGCAGCGCTTTGCTGGGTGATCTGGTTGAGTTGCATCATGGCATTGTTGATCTGTCCCACATTGGATGATTGTTCCTCTGATGCTGCGGCGATTTCCTGGACCAGGTCGGAAGTTTGCTTGATCGACGGTACCATCTCGGTCAGCAGCTTGCCCGCATTCTCTGCGATCCCGACCGAGTCGGCCGCCATTTCGATGATTTCCTGCGCCGCTACCTGGCTGCGCTCTGCCAGTTTTCTGACTTCGCTGGCCACCACGGCAAAGCCCTTGCCATACTCGCCGGCACGGGCTGCTTCGATGGCGGCGTTTAATGCCAGCAGATTGGTCTGGTAGGCGATATCGTCAATGACCGCGATCTTCTTGGCAATGTGTCTCATCGCATTCACGGTCTGGGTAACCGCCTCGCCGCTTTCGGCGGCTTGTTTGGCAGCCTGAATGGCCATGCCGTCGGTGATTCTGGCGTTCTCGGAGTTCTGCATGATCGAGGCGGTCATTTGCTCCACTGAGGCGCTGGTTTCTTCCACACTGGCCGCCTGTTCGTTGGAACTCTGGCTCATGGATTCCGCGGTGGAGCTTACTTGATGTGAGGCAGTGCTTAGTGCTCCGGCACTGGCACGAACTTCTCCCACAATCTCCAACAAACTGTCATTCATGTTGTTGAGCGCGACGAGCAACTCACCGGCCTCATCGCTTCCCACAACTTTGATTTCAGATACCAGTTCGCCTCCTGCGATGCCCTTGGCCGCAGCGATAGCGATTCTGAGCGGACGTACTATCATTTTGCTCATGATCCACGCCACGATCAGCGCCACCACCAGTGTGGCCGCCAAGATCACTTTTAGCCGCATCACGACGTTTTGATAATCTTCGCCGGCACTTTTTTGGCTTTCCTGTGCGAGACGATTCTCAATTTGCTTGAGTTGATCGAAATCCTTGAGTATTTCCCGGTATTCGTTGTCAGCCGCCACCATGCCGCGCAAACCGGAGTTGAAGTCGTTCATGCTCTGGCCGATCGCAGTGCCGGCATCTTCTTTGTAATTGGCGAACTTTTTGATCAGCGTATCGGTGATCGTGCGTTCGCTTTCATTGGCATTTGCACGCATTTTGAACTGGGCCAATGTTTGCAGTGCCTCATCGATCTTCGCATTTTGCTCGTTGGCGGCCTGCTTGAACTTCCCATTCTTGCGGTTGCCGACCGTGGTCAATAAACGGTACACGCCGGAATTCGCCTCGCTGAGTTGCTGGGAGGCATTGTCAATCAGCTGCAAGTTGGCTAGGCGGCTGTCGTACAGCTCATTCAGCGCCGTGTTTTGACGGGTAAGCATGGTGTAAGCGACCGCTCCCATCACGATCAGAAAAACTATCATCACAACAGGCGATAGCAGAATCTTGTGTAATATTTTCATATTTCTTCCCCAGTCGGTAAGGTTTGCAATAGTCCATTCATATCCCGGGACGTTACCGGTTCCATTTGTATTGCCATCGACGACTGTGTCGTCGCGGCGCTCGAAGTACATCGACTTGTGCCCACCTTGATATATTCACAACATCTATCCTAAAAAATTTAAGGTTATTGTTTCAGCATTCAAGATGCACGTTCCCGGAATGCAGTCAACCATCCTTGCGGATCGCCTGTCCATATTGCGTGTCGTTGGCCGATATTCAAATGCAATGGTACATCGGTGGAATACATTAAAGTTGAACGGTGAAAACCTTTGATTTGCTGCATGATTTTGCAGCATTATGCATGCCTCCAGAATGACGTCATAGGGTCTGCTTGGGTAGAAATTGCCGTTTTGTCGGGGGATGAAGAGTGTTTGACCCATCCTGATCTTTTGCCTTTTGCAGCAACGTCGGGACATCGATAATCAGTGCTACATCTCCATTTCCCAGTATCGTGGAACCGCTGATGCCGCTCAGATGCTCGAACAGCGTGCCAAGCGGTTTGATCACCGCCTTGAATTCTCCAAGCAGCTCGTCGACCACCAGCCCCGCCTGTTGCCCGGCATATTTCACCACCACGATGTTCTCGCGGCGGCATTTCGGCGCGGTTACCTCGAAGGTATCACGCAGACGTAACAGCGGCAGCACCGCTTCGCGCAGATTGACATAGCTCCGGGTATCCAGCGCCGCACGGTCGGCTTCGGACAGTTCCAAACATTCGACCACAGTGTCAAGCGGCACCACGTAGGAAGATGCGCCAACGCCGACCAGAAAGCCGTCAATGATCGCCAGTGTGAGCGGCAGGCGGATGGAGATGGTTGTGCCGACACCGGAGATGCTGTCAATGGCGATGTTGCCGCGCAATGATTCGATGTTGCGCTTTACCACATCCATGCCCATGCCGCGACCGGACACATTGGTCACCTCTGTTGCGGTGGAGAAACCCGCCTCCATGATGAGGGCGTATATTTCATTATCGCTGATTCGCTGATCGGGAGTGATCAATCCGCGTTCCTGTGCTTTGGCGAGAATTTTGTCAGTATCCAGCCCGCCGCCGTCGTCGGAAACTTCGATTACGATGCTGCCTGAGTCGTGATAGGAATTCAGATATATATGCCCCACTTCGGGTTTGCCGCGCGCCGACCTTGTTTCGGCGGACTCGATACCGTGATCCATGGAATTTCGTACCAGATGCATCAACGGGTCGCCGATCTTGTCCACCATCGACTTGTCGAGTTCGGTGCCGGCGCCGGTGATGACCAGTTCGACCCGTTTGTTGAGTTCCTTGCCCAGATCGCGTACCACGCGGTTAAAACGATTGAACGTGTCGTCGATAGGGACCATGCGCAAGCGCATCACGCTGTCGCGAATCTGTTCCACCAGTCCAAACAGCGTGGAGGCGGATTCGATCAGCTCGTTGTTGTGGGTGAGCTGCGCCTGCAATCGGCTGCCCGCACCCGCGATTACAAATTCGCCGACCAGCGCGATGAGTTCATCCAGCTTGTCGGCGCGCACGCGCATAAAGCTGGATTCGATGGCGCGATTTTCCTTGATGATGTCCTGTTTTTTCAGTGCGGCGTCGACCAACTCGTTTTGTACTACACCTTGGCCCACCAGGATTTCCCCCAGTTTTGTCTTGCTGCCTTGGCCGGGTTTTTCGTTATCGACTTCATTGAGTTGCTGCTGCATCAGCAAACCTTCTTCCAGTTCGTTCTCGGTGAGCGCACCGCTGCTGACAAGCAGTTCGCCGAGCTTTTCCTTGTTCTCCGGCAGTTCGTTGATAAGTTCGATGTAATCCAGGATCTTGCTATTGGGCGGCAGGATTCGTATGAGGCAATCGTCGCGCACGAAATCGAAAGCGCCCTCCAGGGAATGTTTGTCCACCGCGCCGCGGATGTCGATCTCCAACCCTATGTAGCAGGATTCCGGATCCATCGCTTCGGCGTCGGGCATCGCATCGAAAATCGTCGCAATGTGAGTGATTTCTCCCAATGTTTCAAGATAACGAACAAATGACAGCGGATCCATGCCATGGCGCAAGACGTCTTTCCCGAAGCGCAGTGAGATGTGCCACGCATCGTTGGAAACATTGCCAACAGGTTTTGCCGGTTCGTCGAAAAAGCCGTAACCGGCATCGGAAGCAGAAGGTATTGGCAACGTATTGTCTTCATTGAGATAACCCTTCAGGCGGGTGATCAGGGCAGAGTCTTCGGTGCGCGTTTCTGCATCCATGGACCGGTTTTCTCCCATGGTTTGCAGTAATAGCTTGGATACGTGATCGCCGCATAGCAAAAGCAGGGCGACCATGTCGGCGTCGATTGTGACGCGACCTGCACGGATTTCTTCAAGCAGGTTTTCCATGACATGAGTGAATGAAACAATGTCGTCGAATCCGAATATGCCTGCCGACCCTTTGATGGTGTGGGCGGCGCGGAACACCGGGTTGATGGCTTCGGCATCGTCCGGTGTCTGTTCCAGTTTCAGCAGGGCGTTTTCCATGTCGGCCAGCAACTCGCGGCTTTCAACGAGGAAAGTTTGCTGAGGGGGTTGCAGTACCATGTTTGCTCCCTTCTGGCAGTGAGTGTGGCTTAGCGACCGGCTGGAGCCATAATCACGGAGTCGCCGAAATAGCCGGTAAGTTTATAGCGGTTTATCACTTCGAGCGACGCTGGGCTGTGGGCGACCAGCGAGACGTCTTTGCCGGTTTGTGATGCCGTGTGTTTGAGCAGCAACAGCAGCTGCAATCCGGCAGTATCCATCTCTTCCACTTTGGAAAGGTCGACCCTTATATGCTGGTGTCTTTGCAAGGCTTCGAGCAATATGGATTTCTGCCGGGCAGCAAAATATATGTTCATGCTGCCATCAGCCAGAATGGTGCAATAGCCGTTGTTTGATTCTTTGATTTTGAAGCCTGGGGCGGCACTTCCGTCTTGCCCGGGTTTGTGCGGGCGGGATGGTTCCTTGCGGGCAGTGTGTTTTTTGGAGACCGGTATTTTCTTTTGTGCTCCAACGGAGGCATGTTTCTTGGCTTTTGCACCCGGATCCGGTTGCGGTTTTTTCACGGCAGGTTTTGTCTTCTTGGGCGGATTTGTCTTCATGGCTGTTATGTTGGAAATCTGGATTCAGGAATTGTTCAAATTCGGTATCCGGCAAGCGCATTTCGTTTCGTCTGACCATTCGAGCGACTTCATCCCGGCCTACAAGCACCGCTGTATACAACGGTTGAATGAATAAGCGGCCATCTTACGTAGTTTTGGTTCAATTGATGCCCTTCAGAATGGTTTTTATACAGGACTGGAATACGTCTTGATTCTGTTCCGCAAGGTACGCACTTGTAGATGGGATTTTTGCGATATGGCTAGTGCTGTGGCGTATATCAAGTCCGATGATCGATTAACCAATTTTAAGGCAAAATAAGTTTCGAAACTGCATTCAGTATTTGATCGGGGCGGAACGGTTTGACGACCCATGCTTTTACGCCGGCATCACGACCTTCCTGCTTGCGGTTTTCTCCAGATTCGGTAGTCAGCATGATGATGGGCAGGAAGCGGTAGTTAGGCATGGACTTCACATTTTTGACGAATTCGATGCCGTCCATGACTGGCATGTTCACATCGCATATAGCCAAATGAATCTTTGAGCCATCCAGTTTCTCCAGGGCCTGCTGGCCATTTTCAGCCTCAATCACATCGTATCCGGCAGTGGTGAGAACGATGCTGATTATTTGCCGCAATGAAGGGGAATCATCAACAACCAATATTTTCTTACGCATGCTAATCCTTGATTAAGGAATGCTATTGTCTGGAAGGACACGCTAACATGGGCAAAGTGGTAGCCCTGTGCCGGAACAGAATCGTATTAGGGTTTTGACCCTGGTACCGTGCCCTTGGGAAACAGCACCCACATTTGACCAGTTTGCTTCATGCGTCCCGCCTGATTGCCGGCCTGCTCGCCAAATCCCCAAAAGAAATCGCCGCGCACTGCACCCTTGATCGCACCCCCGGTATCCTGCGCCAGCATCAGGCGATTTAAGGGCTCGGTTGTGTTCGGATAAGTGGTGGCTAGAAACACCGGTGCACCGAGCGGAATGGTACGGGTATCCACAGCCAGGCTGTATTCATTGGTCAACGGCACACCCAATGCGCCGATCGGAGCGGGCAGATCATTGGGCAATTCACGGAAGAACACGTAGCTGGGATTCTGTTCCATCAGGCCGGCAAGTTTATCCGGGTGTTGTTCCGCCCACAGCTTGATGTTCTGCATTGAAGCGTCCTCAAGCTTAAGCGCACCCATATCGACCAGTTTTTTGCCTATAGAATTGTATGGCTGTCCGTTTTGATCGGCATATCCGACTTTCACCATGCTTCCATCCGGCAACTCGATCCGCCCCGAACCTTGGATTTGCAGAAAGAACAGGTCTATCGCGTTGTCCACCCAGAATAATTCGCGTCCTTGCAGCGGCGCCTTCCCGTTATCGATCTCGCTGCGATTGTAATAGGGTACGACGCGATTGCCCTGCAATCGGCCGCGCAGGCGCAAGTCCTTCAATTGCGGATATGCATCACCCAAATCTATGGTCAGCAAATCATCGGGCGGGGCATATATCGGGTAACGAAAGCGTGCAGTTTTAACGCGGCTGCCATAAAGTTTCGGTTCGTAATAGCCGGTGATCAAACCCTGAGACGAACCATCCGGGTTGTAAACCTGATAGGGGATAAAACCCTGTTCAAAAAAAGCGTGCAGGGAATTGTTGTCGGGTTGGGTGATTTGATCGGCACGCGCACATACCGTTTGCCAGGCAGGTTTGTTCTTGAGCGCATTACAGCTTTGCCAAAAGGCAGCCCAGGCAGGTTGCAAATCTGTCGAATGCCAATCCGGCAACATCTCCCACTTGCTTTCCGCAAATGGTTCGTAAGGTTGGGGCGCGATGGACGATTTGGGCGTAGTGGCGCAGGCAGCAAGAAGTAACAGCATCGGGGGGGCGCAACGCAGCGCCCTTGCTTTTAGTTTCATAACGGAAAAGTGGTTAATGTAGAACACGCGGTACACTCAATACGAATTGCGGGATCTCGACCTCGAACTGTGAGCCATCATCAGTCTGCATCTGGTAGCTGCCTCGCATCGTTCCCACCTGTGTGGTCAGCACCGTGCCACTGGTATATTCGAAGCTCTGGCTGGGTTTCAGCACCGGTTGCTCGCCAACCACGCCCTGTCCGCGCACTTCCTGCACATGGTTATTGGCATCGGTAATGATCCAGTGCCGGCTGATGAGCTTGGCTGTGATCGTGCCGAGATTTGTGATGGTGATGGTGTAGGAAAATACGAAACGGTTGCCGGACTCATCGGATTGTTCCGGCAGATAATTCACCTGCGTCTGTATCACAACACCATGCTGATTGATTTCTTCCATACACAGCATTTGAACCGATTTTTCCTTGTATCGCAAGGGGTTCGCAGTGATTTTATGATAATCTTCGAGCGTGTTTTTCAGTCGGGTTGAATCATGAATGGTTATTTGAAACGCATTCTCAATGCAAAGGTGTATGACGTGGCGGTCGAGACACCGCTTGAAATGGCGCCGAATCTGTCGGCACGCATCGGCAATACCGTGTTGTTGAAACGCGAGGATATGCAGGAAGTATTTTCCTTCAAGTTGCGCGGTGCGTACAACAAGATGGCGCAGCTCACGCCGGCGCAACTCAAACGCGGTGTGATCACCGCCTCGGCGGGTAACCATGCCCAGGGGGTGGCGCTCAGCGCGCAAAAGCTCGGTTGCAAAGCGGTCATCGTGGTGCCCACAACCACGCCGCAAATCAAGGTGCAGGCCATTGCCGGCCGCGGTGCGAAAGTGGTACTGCACGGCGACACATACTCGGATGCGTATCAGCATGCACTGGAACTCGAAAAGAAAAACGGGATGACGTTCGTGCATCCCTATGACGATCCGGACGTGATCGCAGGGCAGGGTACCATCGCGATGGAGATCCTGCGCCAGCATACCCGTGCTATCCATGCGATCTTCGTTCCGATCGGCGGCGGCGGCCTGATCGCGGGTGTGGCCGCCTACGTCAAGCAATTGCGCCCCGAGATCAGGGTCATCGGCGTGCAGCCGGTGGATTCAGACGCAATGTACCGCTCGGTCAAAGCCAATCGGCGTGTCACGCTCGACCATGTCGGATTGTTCGCCGACGGCGTTGCGGTCAAGCAGGTCGGCACGGAAACGTTCCGGTTGTGCCGCAAGCTGGTCGACGAGATCATCCTGGTGGACACCGACACGGCCTGTGCCGCACTCAAGGATGTGTTCGAAGACACCCGCTCCGTACTCGAACCGGCGGGCGCACTGTCCGTCGCCGGTGCCAAGTTGTATGCCGCGCGCGAAAAGCTCAAGGGCGAAACACTGGTCGCGATTGCCTCCGGTGCGAACATGAATTTCGACCGCCTGCGCTTCGTCGCGGAACGCGCCGAGATCGGCGAACGGCGCGAGGCGATATTGGCGGTCACGATCCCCGAAACACCAGGCAGTTTCCGAAAATTCTGCTCACTGCTCGGCAAGCGCAACATCACCGAATTCAACTACCGCTATGCCGACCCGAAAGCGGCGCATGTGTTCGTCGGCATCCAGGTTCGTGATCAACTGGAAACTCGCGAGCTGGTAGGCAAGCTGCAGGACAACAAATTGGCCACCCTTGATCTCAGCGACAATGAAATGGCCAAGTTGCACCTGCGTCATCTGGTCGGCGGCCATGCGCCGGAGGCAAAGGACGAGATACTGTTCCGCTTCGAGTTCCCCGAACGTCCCGGCGCGCTGATGTTGTTTCTGAACAGCATGAACCATAGCTGGAACATCAGCCTGTTCCACTACCGCAACCACGGTGCGGATTACGGCCGGGTGCTGGTCGGCATGCAGGTGCCGCATCACGACAAAAAAGCGCTCAAGATTTTCCTCGACACACTCGGCTATCGTTACTGGGACGAGAGCGGCAATCCGGCGTACCGATTGTTTCTGGGTTAGTTGCCATGCCGGCTTCGCAACATTTGACCAAGTCCGGAATACGCAAACAGGTTCTGGCCCTTCGCGAACAGCTTGCACCTGACACGCGTGCCGCCTACAGCGCAGCGATCAGCGCGCGCATCGGCGATCTGGAAATTTACCAGCGGGCCGGCACGATACTGGGATACATGAATTTCGGAGCCGAATTCGCCAGTGAGCTCTGGATACAACAGGTGTTCGAGGACCGGAAAAGATTGGCGCTTCCCCGGGTGAACCACCACACTAACCAGCTCGATCTGTATTGGGTGGAAGACCTGGAAAGCCAATTGGAAGTTGGTTTGTGGCGGATACGCGAGCCTATCGTTGAACGCTGTAAACGGCTGGAGACATTAAATGAGGTAGAATTCGCCCTGCTGCCGGGGGTGGCATTTACCCGCGATGGGGCTCGGCTCGGCTATGGTGGCGGATATTACGACAGGCTGCTGGGGCGCATGACGCTTCGACCCGCGCTGGCCGCTGCTGCTTTTGCGCAGCAAATCGTGGAACAAATCCCGCAGGAAAAGACAGATATGAAAGTCGGATGGATAATCACCGAACAAGAGACAATCGTATGTTCAGCACAGAAATAATGCTGCGATAATTTGAGAGAACGAAGATGGCTTCAATACCTGATTACGATCCGCAAGAAACCCAGGAGTGGCTGGATGCCCTCGAGTCTGTTCTGGAAAACGAAGGCGCGGAACGCGTTCGTTTTCTGCTCGGGCAATTGCTCGACAGAGCGCGCCATTCAGGCGCCGGCATGCCGTTCAGCGCAACCACGCCGTATTGCAACACGATACCGGTCGGCGAGGAAATACGCTCCACCGGCAACCAGGATCTGGAACACCGTATCCGCGGCTTGATGCGCTGGAATGCGATGGCGCTGGTGTTGAATGCCAATCGCGATTCGTCCGAACTGGGCGGACATATCGCCAGCTTTGCTTCCGCCGCTACTTTATACGATGTTGGTTTCAACCATTTCTTTCACGGCAAAACCGATACTCACGGCGGCGATCTGGTGTATTTCCAGGGACACTCGTCGCCTGGCATGTATGCGCGCGCCTTCCTCGAGGGACGTATCAGCGAAGAGCAGATGTACAAATTCCGCCAGGAAGCCGAGGGTGGCGGCCTGTCGTCATACCCGCATCCGTGGCTGATGCCGGACTTCTGGCAATTCCCTACCGTGTCGATGGGTCTCGGTCCGCTGATGGCGATCTACCAGGCGCGCTTCATGCGTTACCTGGAACATCGCGGCATGGCGCAAACCGCCGGACGGAAAGTTTGGGCATTCCTGGGTGACGGCGAGACCGACGAGCCCGAATCGCTGGGCGCAGTATCGATGGCCGGGCGCGAGAAACTCGATAATCTGATCTTCGTCATCAACTGCAACCTGCAGCGTCTCGACGGGCCGGTGCGCGGCAACGGCAAGATCATCCAGGAACTGGAAGGCGTTTTCCGTGGCGCCGGCTGGAACGTCATCAAGGTGGTATGGGGTACCCAATGGGATCGTTTGTTGGCCAAAGACAAAAACGGCCTTTTGCAAAAGCGCATGCAGGAAGCGGTGGACGGCGATTATCAGACGTATAAATCAAAGGATGGCGCGTATGTGCGCGAGCACTTCTTCGGCAAATATCCTGAATTGCTGGAAATGGTCTCCGATATGTCCGATACGGAAGTATGGCGTTTGAACCGCGGCGGTCATGATACACACAAGGTGTTTGCAGCTTATGCCGCGGCAAGCAGGCACACCGGCCAGCCGACCGTGATACTCGCCAAGACAGTAAAGGGTTATGGCATGGGCGAGGCGGGCGAAGGACAGAACATTACCCACCAGCAGAAGAAAATGGCCAGCGAGGTGTTGCTGCAATTCCGCGACCGTTTCAACATTCCTCTGAACGACGAACAGGTTGCCAGCCTGCATTTCTACCGCCCGCCCGAGGACAGCCTGGAGATGAAATATCTCAAGGAACGGAGTAAGGCCATGGGCGTGGTTCCGCAGCGCAAACCGGTCAGCGAGCCGTTGCAGATACCCGGTCTGGAGGCTTTTGATGCTTTGCTGAAAGGCACCGAGGAACGCGAAATTTCCACCACGATGGCATTTGTGCGCATGCTCGGCATCCTGGTCAAGGACAAGAATATCGGCAAGCAGGTGGTGCCCATCGTGCCGGATGAATCGCGTACTTTCGGCATGGAAGGCATGTTCCGACAGCTTGGCATCTTCTCGCAAGTGGGGCAGCTCTATACCCCACAAGATGCCGAGCAGCTGATGTTCTACAAAGAAGACCAAAGCGGGCAGATACTGCAAGAGGGCATCAACGAGGCTGGTGCGATGTCGTCGTGGATCGCCGCCGCAACCTCGTATGCGAATCACGGCAAGGCGATGCTGCCGTTCTATATCTACTATTCGATGTTCGGATTCCAGCGTGTCGGCGATCTGGCCTGGGCGTCCGGTGATATGCGAGCGCGCGGTTTTTTACTTGGCGGCACGGCAGGCCGTACCACTTTGAATGGTGAAGGCCTGCAGCATGAAGACGGCCACAGCCATTTGATTTCGTCCACCATCCCGAATTGCGTGTCCTACGACCCGACTTTCTCGTATGAACTTGCCGTGATCATTCACGATGGCATGCGCCGCATGTATGTCGATCACCAGGATGTGTTCTATTACATCACCCTGATGAACGAAAACTACGCCCACCCGGCTATGCCCAAGGGTGCGGAAGCAGGCATCATCAAAGGCATGTATCTGTTCAGCGAAAGCAACGCGGCAGCCAAGTCTCCGAAGGTGCAACTGCTCGGCAGCGGCACGATACTGCGCGAGGCGATCGCCGCCGCAGAATTGCTGGAAAAGGATTTTGGCGTAGCTGCGGATATCTGGAGCGTGACCAGCTTCACCGAATTGCGTCGCGAGGGAATCGATTGCGAGCGCTGGAACATGTTGCATCCGGAAGCCAAGCCCCGCATCAACTATGTGGAGCAATGTCTGTCCGGGCGCGACGGGCCGGTGATCGCCGCAACCGATTACATGCGCACGTTCGCCGACCAGATACGCGGATTCCTGCCCAAGCACTACAAAGTGCTTGGCACCGATGGCTTCGGCCGTTCCGACACGCGCAAAAAATTGCGCCGTTTCTTCGAAGTGGACCGCTACTACATAACGGTCGCTGCTTTGAAGTCGTTGGCCGACGAGGGCACGATCAAAACCGGCGAAGTCAGCAAGGCAATCAAGCTTTACAACATTAACCCCGACAAACCCAATCCAGCAACAGTTTAAGGTTGGGAGGAGATACACGTGGCGGAAATCAAGCAAGTATTGGTGCCGGACATTGGCGACTACAAAGATGTGGACATCATCGAAGTGATGGTGAAAACCGGCGACACGATCAAGGCCGAGGACAATTTGGTGACGCTGGAAACCGACAAGGCGGCGATGGATGTCCCGTCGCCCTACTCAGGCGTGGTCAAGGAAGTGAAGGTCAAAGTCGGCGACAAAGTATCGGAAGGTTCGCTCATCCTGTTGTTGGAAAGCGGCGATACAGCCAGCGCACCACAGACCGCCAATGCGGCTTCAGCATCTGCTCCCGCCGCGGTTGCTCCAGCTGTGGTTGCTCCTGAGGCACCGGCTGTCTCTTCCCAGCCTGCCGAGAAACCGGCTTCTGTCCAGCGGATTGATACATCACAACCCGTGGCTTCTGGAGGAAAAGCGCATGCCAGTCCCGCAATACGCCGTTTCGCGCGCGAACTCGGTGTGCAAATCGGCCAGGTCAAAGGCAGCGGTGAGAAAGGCCGTGTCACCAAGGACGACGTGCAACAGTTCGTCAAGAACGCTCTTGCGCAACCGCGCGGTGCGGCCGGCGGGAACGGCTTGCAGGTGCTGCCGTTGCCGGTGGTGGATTTCGCCAAGTTCGGTGCGATCGAGACCAAACCGTTGTCACGCATCAAGAAAATCTCCGGCGCGAATCTGCATCGCAACTGGGTGACTATCCCGCATATCACGCAATTCGACGAGGCGGATATCACCGAAATGGAAGTGTTCCGCAAGGAACTGAATACGGAATACGCCAAACAGAAAATCAAGATCACGCCGCTGGCGTTCATGCTCAAGGCGGTCGTGGTGGCGTTGCAACAGTTCCCTGAATTCAACGCATCGCTGGATGCCGGCGGCGAGAATCTGGTTCTCAAACGATACTTCCACATCGGCGTGGCGGTCGATACACCCAATGGGCTGATGGTGCCGGTGTTGCGCGATGTCGACAAGAAGGGCATCGTGCAACTGGCGAAAGAACTGGGCGAAATCAGCGCGAAAGCGCGTGATTTGAAAATCACCGCTGCCGAGATGCAGGGCGGCTGTTTTTCGATTTCCAGTCTGGGCGGGATCGGCGGAACGGCTTTCACGCCCATCATCAACGCTCCGGAGTTGGCGATCCTGGGCGTATCCAAGGCCATCATCAAACCCATGCATCAGGACGACACATTCGTCGCGCGGCTGATGTTGCCGTTGTCATTGTCCTATGATCATCGCGTGATCGACGGCGCGGCGGCGGCGCGCTTCATCGTTTTTCTCTCCCAAGTGCTGTCAGACACCCGCCGCCTGGCTTTGTAATCAGTGAGCAAAAAAGCAATCGGTAAACCTGTTGGCATTTTGGGCGGCACGTTCGACCCGATTCATTACGGGCATTTGCGGCTCGCCGAGGAGATGCTGGAACTGGCAAATCTGAGCCAAATCCGTTTCATTCCCGCCGGCACGCCGCCGCATCGCGAAACGCCACAAGCATCCGCGCAGCATCGCAGCGCGATGGTGCATTTGGCTATCGCCGATCAGCCCGCTTTCGTGCTGGACTCCCGCGAAGTCGGTCTCACCACGCCGTGCTATACAGTAGACACTCTGGGCGAACTTCGTGCCGAATTGGGCGCGGCACAACCGCTGTGCCTGCTGATGGGCGGCGACGCTTTTTTGCAGTTGCACTCCTGGCACGAGTGGGAGCGTTTATTCGAACTGGCGCACATCGTGGTCGGGTACCGCCCCGGATTTGCCATTGAGAATCGTATCCACACTGCCACGGCGGCATTGCGCCGACACTACCAGCAGCGGCTGTGCACGGCGGATAAATTATCCCAACACCCTGCAGGCGGGATTGCCGTACTGGCCATTCCGGAATTGGAGATCTCGTCCACGCTGATCCGCAGCCGCGTGGCGGAAAATCGCAGCTTACGTTATCTGCTGCCCAGCGCAGTGGCCGATTACATCCATCAACATCACTTATATATCCATGCTAACCACTGAAGAAAAAACCCAAACTGTTGTCGCCGCCCTGGAAGACGTCAAAGCCAGCAATATCAACGTGATCGATACCAGCAAGCTCAGCACGATGTTCGAGCGCATGGTCATCGCAAGCGCGCAATCAACTCGCCAGACCAAGGCGCTTGCCGACAACGTGGTGGTCAAACTGAAGGAGCGCGGCGAAAAAATATATGGCCGCGAAGGTGAAGAAAGCGGCGAGTGGATTTTGGTGGATCTGGGCGAGGTACTGGTGCACATCATGCAGCCGGCCGTCCGCGATTATTACAACCTCGAGGAATTGTGGAGCAAGGCGCAGGCGGCGCGTCCAAAACTCGCTAAAGCGCCAAAATAGAACACAGGCTCAGCGCGTCATCCCAATCATTCCATGAAGCTGATCATCGCCTCGGTCGGACACAAGATGCCGGATTGGATCACGGCTGGATTCAACGAATATGCCAAGCGCATGCCGCGCGAAGCGCAAATATCCCTGTTGGAGATCAAACCCGAACCTCGCACCACCGGCAAGACCACAGAGCAGATCATGGAGGCCGAAGCACAACGCATTCTTGCCGCCCTTCCAAAAAACTGTTTGCGCATCGCACTGGATGAGCGCGGCTTGCAGACAACCACCAGACAGCTTGCCGCCCGGATGCAGGAATGGATGCGCGAGGGGCGCGATGTTGCGTTCATCGTAGGAGGCGCGGATGGCTTGCATGAATCACTCAAGCATGACGCACATCAGCAGTTGGCCTTGTCCGCACTTACCCTGCCGCACGCATTTGTGCGGGTGCTGCTTGCCGAACAGCTGTATCGGGCATACAGCTTGATGCACAATTACCCTTATCACCGTGAATAACAACCGGTCCGCATCCCGACAGCTGTGTTGTCCAATAACATTCCATACTTCTAAATCGATATTTTTTGCGTATCGCGCGAGATCTTGAGTCACATGAACTTGGACTAATTCCGAGCTTGGGTTATCCTTGCTGCCATGATTCCCCAACCACGCATCTATCTGGCTTCCCAAAGCCCGCGCCGCCGCGAATTGCTCAAACAGATCGGTGTCAATTTTGAGATGCTGTTGATGCGCGCCGACCCGCGCCGCAACATAGCCGTGGACGAAACGGCTCATGCCGATGAACAGCCGGATAACTATGTTCGACGCGTCTCGCAAGCCAAAGCAGAAGCGGGTTATGCCGCGCTCAGGTTTCGCAATCTTCCCCCGGCACCGGTGCTTGCGGCCGATACCGTTGTCGCTCTGGAAAGCAAGATTTTCGGCAAGCCGCGCAGTGCGGAACAGGCAGTCGATATGTTGCGCCAACTTTCCGGGAGGGAACATCAAGTGCTAAGCGCGGTAGCCATCGCACTTGAAGAACATGTCGAGGTTGCGCTTTCCGTTTCCACGGTACGTATCGTTACGCTCAGCGATGAGCGTATCCGCCGCTACCTGCATACCCGCGAGTACACGGACAAGGCGGGCGGGTATGCCATCCAGGGGCAGGCCGGGGCATTCGTGGAACATCTGTCCGGCAGCTATTCCGGAGTGATGGGCTTGCCGCTGTTTGAAACGGTTCAATTGTTGCAACGCTTCGGCTACCCTACACCATAAAGTATTTCTCTAGAAATTCGTTTTGCGGGAGGAAGCGCAAGGAGCCGCACAGCGAGCGACGAGACATATCAAAACAGATAGGCGAGAAGAGAGCGAGCACGCAACGCCGCGATTTGCCCGCAAAACGGATTTATAGAGATATACATGAGTGAAGAGATACTGATCAATGTAACTCCGCAGGAAACCCGTGTGGCAGTGATGCAACTCGGTGTGGTACAGGATCTGTACATTGAACGCGGCAGCAGCCGCGGCATAGTCAACAATGTGTATCTCGGCAAGGTCAAACGCGTGCTTCCGGGAATGCAATCCGCCTTCATAGACATCGGCTTGGAACGCTCGGCGTTCCTGCACGTGGCAGATATCTGGGAAAACAGCCACAACATTGAGACGGCAAAACCGATCGAAAAAGTATTGTCGGAAGGACAGACCCTGCTGGTGCAAGTCATCAAGGAACCGATCGGCAGCAAGGGAGCGCGGCTATCCACGCAACTCAGTATTGCCGGACGTTTGCTGGTGTATCTGCCGCAGGAGACTCACATCGGCGTATCGCAACGCATCGAGAGCGTGGAGCAGCGCGATGCATTGCGTGCCAATCTGCAAACCATACTGCCGCCGGAGCATCAGGGCGGCTATATCATCCGCACCGTGGCGGAAGCCACGGTGGAACCGGATTTTGAAGCCGATATTGCGTATCTGGACAAGTTGTGGGGCAATTTGCAGGTTGCGGCGAAGTCCGCCAGCGCGCCGCAGCTGCTGTATCAGGAACTCGACATCAGTCTGCGCGTGTTGCGTGATTTTGTCAGCCGGGAAACCACGCGCATCCTGGTCGATTCACGCAGCACTTTTCAAAGAATGCTCGAATTCGCTCGAGCCTATAATCCGATCGCGAGCGACAAGCTCGAGCACTATCCCGGCTCGCGTCCGCTGTTCGATCTGCATGGCGTGGAAGAAGAGATCGAGCGTGCATTGTCAAAGCGTGTCGATCTGAAATCCGGCGGCTATCTCATCATCGACCAGACCGAGGCGCTGACCACCATAGATGTGAATACCGGCGGTTTTGTCGGGCTGCGCAGCTTTGACGACACCATCTTCAAGACCAATCTCGAAGCCACGCAGGTCATCGCGCGGCAACTGCGCCTGCGCAACCTGGGCGGCATCATCATCTGCGATTTCATCGACATGGATACGCAGGAACACCGCGATGCCGTACTGGAAGAACTCAATAAATCACTTGCTCTCGACCATACCCGCATCACCGTGAACGGCTTCTCCACGCTGGGGCTGGTGGAAATGACCCGCAAGCGAACCCGGGAAAGCCTGGCGCATGTGATGTGCGAGCCGTGTCCCACCTGCCAGGGGCGAGGGGAAGTAAAAACCGCCCAGACGGTGTGCTACGAGATACTGCGCGAGATCCTCCGCGAAGCGCGCCAGTTCAACGCGCGCGAATACCGCATCATCGGCTCGCAGCAGGTGATAGATATGTTCCTGGATGAGGAATCCCAGGCCCTCGCGATGCTTTCCGACTTCATCGCCAAACCGATCTCGATGCAGGTCGAAACGATGTACAGTCAGGAGCAGTACGATGTCATTTTGATGTAGCTGCCATTCAAAGCGGGCGAATCTCAAGGGTGGGATAGTGACGAAGAAAGTATTAATGCTTGCAATTCTTGCTTCTCACGTTGCGCTCGCCGGATGCGGCGATTCCGATAAGCAACAGGCGGCAACCTCTGGAAAATCCGGTACGGCGAACGATTTGTCCGGTTTATGCCCGGCGATAACGGGTGCCGGCCTGGTCAAACAATGTACTGTCAACAGCCGCGACGGTGCGGTTGAAGTCGTGATCGACAGCTTTGACGACGAGGTGGCAAGAAATGTTTGTGCCAATATCGCAAACAAGATGACTCAACTGAACTTCCATTTGTCCGGAGAGTGGAAACTGCGGGTATTTTCTCCCTACCGCAGCGACAAACCGATGGCGGCCTGTTTTATTGAGTAGGGAATTAGGTTTGAGGTGCAGCGCAACTGCAAGCCGCGTTGAAAATGCTTTACCGGAAACGGAGCATGTCGGAACTGTTTCAACCCGCCCAAATATCCGAGTCGGCACCGGTCCACTTCGTGCTGAGGAAAGTGGCGATATCATAGGTTGGCGCATAAACCGTCTTGATGTTCAATTTGGACAGGAACGCGAAATGCTGTTGATCCGAAAATTTGTCCGGTTCAGCTACGGCCAAATATAACGTTTTGTTGTACACGCCTACTGGTACCACCTTTTTTTCGACTGCTTTGTCTTTCGGGATGCGGTTCAGTATGTCACTGGAGATGTTGATGGCGGGCAAGTCCACCATTGGTGTGCCGGACTGGATGTATAGTGACCTTGTAAGGACTTCCGGATCGATAATACCCATTTGGACCAGCAACTGACCAATCGGCTTGCCGCTTGGTTTCTTGTTGCTGTGATGCTGCTCTATGGCAAGAAGTGTCCTGTCGTCGATCACCTTCAGGGCATTCAGTATCTCCCCGATCTTTTTGCCCTGCAATTCGTTGATGCGACCGCCGCCGCGCTGTTTTTCGGAAGCTTCAGATAATTCTTTCTGGGTTCGAATCATCGGCCAGGCAACCTGCTTTACGCCGACTGGCACGGCAGCCCTTTCCGGCGGGGCGGCAGTTTGCGCTGGCTGTTTAACCTCGTCGGCTGGCAGGGTCGCCAGCGCCAGTTCGAGGTTACCGGCAAGGTTGCCGGCATATTTTGCCGCTTCGAACAAATGGAGCGATTCGTAGAATTTGGCCTTTGCCCGAAAATGAATAATGTCATCCGACAGTACCATTCTTGTCGAGTCATTTGTCATCTCGCCTTCCCCTGAGCCTGATTGATAACACACGGAGGAATCCCAGTCGATTTCCGCAAACCGCCTAACCAATTGCTCATATCATTTCCCCAACAACATCGCCTCCCGCCATTTCGGCTATACAATGAACTTTCCCGATATCGCTCGTATAGCATAAATAGAAACATTGGCTTACACCAAGCCTAATAAATTAAAGATCTACCATTCGCAAGATACTGACGCGTGCGCACGACAGAGGTGCTCTCAAGGCTGATGATCCTTTGGATAGAACGGCCGTCATGAACCGGCTAATTTTT
>Ga0210097_1000129_pt1 | contig 32864 bp, 36 predicted proteins | sample Joice_CattailNLA_2_FD_185521 | JGI IMG/M metagenome (GOLD analysis project Ga0210097, IMG submission 185521) | Wetland microbial communities from San Francisco Bay, California, USA, that impact long-term carbon sequestration - Joice_CattailNLA_D2... | ecosystem: Environmental > Aquatic > Marine...
ACGCTCCCCTTGCGGCAGCAACCGCTTTTTCAGCCGCATCCGCCATATCGTTGCCGGAAATGATAGGTAAACCCGATTCCGCCAGTATCCGTTTTCCCAAATCAACGTTGGTGCCTTCCAGCCTTACCACCAGCGGCACACTCAGATTCACTTCGCGCGCTGCCGCAACCACGCCTTCGGCGATTACATCGCACCTCATGATTCCACCGAAAATATTGACCAGGATCGCTCTCAGTTTCGGATTCTTGAGCATCAGTTTGAATGCTTCGGTGACTTTCTCTTTGCTCGCTCCCCCACCCACATCGAGGAAGTTTGCCGGATTGCCACCAAACAGCTTGATGATGTCCATGGTTGCCATCGCCAACCCTGCGCCATTAACCAGACAGCCGATGTCGCCGTCCAGCGAGATATAGCTGAGATCGAATTTCGACGCCTCGACCTCCGACGGGTCTTCTTCATCCAGATCGCGATAAGCCACGATTTCCGGATGGCGGTACAACGCATTGCTATCAAAATTGAACTTAGCATCCAGGGCCAGCAGCCGCCCGTCATCGGTCAGCGCCAACGGATTGATTTCGGCGAGCATCGCGTCCTTTTCTACAAACGCGCGGTACAATCCCTGCAGCATCGTAATCGCGTCGGATATCGCCGCATCGGGTATGCCGATTTTATGCGCGACCCGAGTCCCGTCCTCTGCAGTCAATCCTTTGACTGGATCAATACGCACGGTCTGTATCTTCTCCGGATTACGTGCGGCGACTTGTTCTATCTCCATGCCGCCCTCACTGCTTGCCAGCAACGCGACACGCTGCGAACTGCGATCGATCACCATGCCGAGATAAAATTCCTTGGCGATCTGCGCACCTTCTTCGATCAGCAACCGGCGCACCGCCTGTCCTTCCTTGCCGGTTTGATGCGTGACCAGGTTCATGCCGAGAATTTGTTGTGCCGCACGACGCACCTCATCCGGAGACTTGGCCACCTTGACCCCGCCCCCCTTACCGCGTCCGCCGGCGTGTATTTGTGCCTTGACCACCCAAACTCTTCCGCCCAGCTGCTGAGTAGCGGCCTCTGCTTCGGCCACACTGAAGCATGCCATCCCGCGAGGTGTAGGAACACCAAATTGCCGCAGGATTTCTTTAGCCTGGTATTCGTGAATTTTCATAATGAACGACCCTTTGAACGGGATACACAATATGATGGACGCATGCACACCAGCACATGCCTGCACCCAAAATTGCTTTATTCCTGGTATACAGCCAAGATACTGGCCCGTGCATATCAAATCAGGGGCTGCTTGTCATGCATGTTGCGGTATTTACAAAACCAACTGAACCATTTGAAGTAAAGCCATGGCTCACATAGTGTCGACATATAGTCGGACACTGTTTATTACGGGGTTACCAGAGATTGGAATTCCGGAGCATCGATCAGTTTTCCCAGTGTTTTCTGGACTGCATACATGTAATGATCTGCAATTTGCTGGCAGTCAGGCAAGTAATTATCACCGGCATTAAAATCATAATGCTGGAAGATCGTGACAGACTGCCCATTCGATGAATTGAGGCGCACCGTGATGTCCCAGCTACTTAGCTGGATATTGCGCCAACTAGACAATGACATTTTCTCAATATCCCCGGTGAGCGTGATTTTTGGCGTCTTATCATCGAACATATCTGCCTGTTTGAGTTCCTCGATGAGCGCATTCCTAATGTAACCTTCAAAACTGGTGCTGTCTGGCATATCGACTACTCCGGCAACAACACGGCAACTATTGTCAAATTTTGCGGTTTTCGTAAACGAACCGACATTGATATTCCCAACGCCGAATTTTTTTAACAACCGTGTGTTATCCCAAGATACGCTGTATTGCTGCGGAAAATAGTGCGGTTGCATGTGTGAACATGCACTTAGGACGACCAAAGATAACGCGATAAAAACTCTCTTCATCATTCCCCCGAAATTTAACAGCCGACAACCACCCCAACCTCTGTGCAGGTTGATTAACCGGTGTCTTCATCTTAGGTCTAGTGCCTGCCAATATCGCATTGTCGCAAGCTTTTCCGTTACAGTCCAACGTTCAACAGGCAAGAACAGCAGAGTAATCTGATATTGAACTTAACCCCGAAAGCTTCCCCATCTGTGTCAGGCCGGATGACCGGAGTAATTCATGCACCAGGCGAAAATTTACAAACCGTTCCGGCAAGAATCGTCGTAAATGGTAACCCGCTTGATTCAGTTCGTTGGCAGAATGGCTTATTCTATACAGTCAAACACATACTTGACGGCTGACACCTTGATGGACAGCCGCGCGTGGAGACCGTGTTTGCTGCACACGGAATCTGCAAGAGCTTGAGCACTGGCGATATCATCGCTGCGCGTTTCGATCACAACAGTCCTCTCTCCCTCGCTCAATACACGGGCAGCACAGCCCGGCAACAATAGAGCAAATACAAGGAATCCAAACCTGATCATATATTCTTTAACTTCGAGCATATTCGAATAAACGCACAATAGATCACCGCATCAAGTCGCGCATGTGCCGCAATGATATACGAGATGCTTGTAGTTGGGTTCGTCCCGCCACACATATATAACAATTTGCTGCGCTATTCTGATTTGGAGGAAAACCCAACAGTAAACACATCGTTTGTTAAGTGCGACTTTGAATTGGTTGGGTGGAGAAAACCGGGTATTGGTGCCGCTTGTCGGATTCGAACTGACGACCTACCGCTTACAAGGCGGTTGCTCTACCAACTGAGCTAAAGCGGCAATAAAAGAAAAAACATGATCTCGATTGCAAACTGGTGGGTCGTGCGTGATTCGAACACGCGACCAACGGATTAAAAGTCCGCTGCTCTACCGGCTGAGCTAACGACCCTGCGCAAAAGAGCGCGAATTATACGGATATAGCCTACCCTGTCAACGCAAAATACCTTGCATCGAGATTGCGCGACTATGTAACTCGATAGATTGTTGGGTCATTTGCACCTGCGGCGAAAAAACCGGCACGGCGCAAACGGCAAGCATCACATACACCGCATGCATGTCCAGACTCGTCAGCTTGATAACATGAAACTGTTTGTGAAAAATCCACCCCCAGCACCTGTCCGTGATGAACGATTTCTGCCTTGGACAAATGCAATAAGGGTGCATGTACTGCAAGTGGTTGCCCTTCCACTGCAGCCTTGGTGGCGAGATTGGCCATACGTTCGAAAGCTTCGATATATTCGGGACGGCAATCCGGATAGCCGGAATAATCGACCGCATTCACCCCGATGAATATATCCTGTGACTGCAACACCTCGGCCCAGGCCAGTGCCAGTGACAACATGATGGTGTTGCGGGCGGGAACATAGGTCAGCGGGATGCCGGCAGTAGGCTGTTGCGACACTGCAATATTTTCATCCGTCAGCGCGGAGCCACCAAAGCCGGTGAGATCGACCTTCACCACTCTGTGCTCATGCGCGCCCAGTGCTACGGCAACGCGGTGCGCGGCGGCAAGTTCGGCGTAATGCCGCTGTCCGTAATCCACACTCAACGCATAACAGACATAGCCCTTCTCGTGCGCCATCGCCAAAACGGTTGCGGAATCCATGCCGCCGGATAAAAGCACCACAGCCTTTTTCATTGTCAATGTCCGGGCTCGTTATTCCACAGGATCTTGTGCAACTGCACTTGCATCCTCACCGGCAGTCGATCGCGCAATATCCAATCAGCCAACTGGGTTGCATTCAGCGTGTTGTGCGACGGTGAAAATAACACTGGGCATTTCCCGGCAAGTTGATATTGCCGCATAATTTGCTTTGCCCATTGATAATCATTTTCATCGCACAGTACGAATTTTATTTCGTCATGCGGGGTCAACAGCGCCAGGTTTTCCCAGCGATTCTTTGCAGATTCTCCGGATGCCGGGGTTTTGATGTCCACCACGCGCATGACGCGCGGATCGACTTCCGCGATATCAAGCGCCCCCCCGGTTTCCAGGGACACTTGATAGCCGGCATCACACAAAGAACGCAATAAAACCAGGCAATTTTTTTGCGCCAGCGGTTCACCGCCGGTGACCGTCACATATTGCGGTGCAAACTCTGCAACACGGTTGAGTATGTCTGCCATATCCATGTTCTGCCCGCCCGTAAATGCGTACGCAGTGTCACAGTAAGCACACCGCAATGGACAACCGGTCAATCGAATGAATACCGTAGGATGACCCACCCGGCTGGATTCGCCTTGCAGGGAATGAAATATTTCCGTGATGCGCAGTTGCGACACGTTACTGGCGTAACCAGCCGTTTGCGGGAGCAACTTCGAGGCTGCCCCTCCTGCAGCGGAAGGGTCGTCGCGACGCGACGGGGCAACCACCTGCGTACTCCCTGCGGGTGCACCTGAGGGTTCCACCCCACCGTCTCGGGGCGGCAGTTGTGCAACTGTATAAACTTCGGACATAAAAACTACTTGGGGGCAGCGAGCAGCTTCTTGGCTTTGGCGGCGGCTTCGCTGGCGGGGTATTTTGCGACGAGTTTTTTGAGGGTTTTACGTGCGCTAACGGGTTTCTTCAATCCATATTGGCAGCGCGCGTACCCGTACATTACATCGGCTGACTTAGGCGCATCGGGAAAATCCTTGAGATATTTATTATATGTATTCAACGCGTTCTTGTAATCTTTCAGCGCGAGTTGTGCGCTGCCCATCCAGTAATTCGCATCGGGAATACGCACAGAATCAGGAAACCTCTTGTCGAATTCCTGGAATGCCTTGACTGCATCAGTATATTTGCCTTCTTTGAACAAGGCATAGCCAGCCTCAAACGACCGGTCCTCGGCGACCGGATCAAATGGATCCGTTGAAACAGGTGCTACCGGTGCAATGGCTGCGGCGGCCGCTTTTGCTGCAGCGGCTTCTTTGGCGGCTTCTTCAGCGGATTCGAAATGACGCAAGCGCGTATCCAGATCTACATAAAAATCCTTCTGGCGCTTTTCGGCATCCTGCAGACCGTGTGCTATCTCTTCGTTCTGTCCGCGCATTTTGCGGATCTCAGCATTCAATGAATCAATCTGGCTTTGCAGATCGAGCATGGACTTGGTGGTCTGCTGTTTGACGGCTTCTTCCAGCTTCAGCACACGCGCCTCCAGTTTCTGGATCTGTTGACGTGCTTCGTCGTCTTCCAACAATCCCGCTTGCGCGGAAAGGGCGAAACACAGAACCAGCAATAAGAGCGCGCGTTGCTTCAGCATGACAACTGCTTTACAGCATTATTGGTACTTGATATCGCTCCGGCGATTTTGCTTCCAGCACGCTTCATTGTGTTCCGTGCAACGCGGCTTTTCTTCGCCATAGCTGACGGTTTCGATCTGGCTGGCTTTCGCACCGCTCAGCATCAGCATCTTCTTCACGCTGTCTGCACGACGTTCGCCCAGACCAAGGTTGTACTCCTTGCTGCCGCGTTCATCGCAATTGCCTTCTACGCGAACCTTGCGGTCAGGGTGTTCGCTCAGGTATTGTCCATGCGCTTCCAGCATCGGCTTGTCGGCCTCCTGCACGGCGGAAACATCAAATGGGAAATAGGCACTTCTATTGGCCAAAATACTTGAGGGGTCGTTCAACGGATCGACCTCAACTACCGGCTCAGGCGCAGGCGCAGGTGCGGGCGCTTCGGCAACCGGAGCAGGAGCAGGAGCTTCCGGTTCCTTGGGTTTCTCGCTGGCACACGCTGCCAGCAGATTTACCAATACAATAGTGGCCAAGAGTTTTTTCATTTTGTTACTCCTTATGTTAAGTTGATCATTGATGTGGCCCCCACACCGGTTCACGGGCATCGCCGCTATCTGTGAACATATGTTGCTGCACACGACCATCGCTCGACACAGTTGCTAATATACCACGACCGCGCGCCTCGCTGGCAAACAGGATAAGTTTTCCGTTGGGCGCATAACTGGGTTTTTTCTCCCAGCCGCCAGTGGTAAGGATTTCCACCTGCCCGGTCTGAAAATCCTGAGTGGCGATATAAAACTTGCCGTTGACGAAATGCGTATAGACGAAGCTCTTGCCGTCGGGACTGAAACGAGGGGAAAAGTTGTTTCCTTCACCAAATGTCAAGCGCTGCTGGGATCCGCCAGTCACCGGCATGCTGTATATTTGCGGACTGCCGCCTTGGTCCGAGGTGAACAGCAGGGTTTGTCCGTCAGGCGAAAATATCGGCTCCGTGGAAATCGAACCGTTATAGGTGAGACGATGCAGTCCGCTTCCGTCTGGCCTTATCAAGTAGATTTCAGAGCTGCCGTCGCGCGTCAACACGACAGCCAGTTGCCTGCCGTCCGGCGACCACGCCGGCGCGCTATTGCTGCCACGAAAATTGGCCAGCACGATGCGCTGATTGGTGTACAGCGATTGCACGTAGATGGTCGCATGTCCGGTTTCAAAGCTCACATAGACCAGGTGGCTGCCGTCCGGCGACCACGCCGGCGACATGATAGGCTCATTCTGCGCAAGCACGACCTGTTCGTTGTAGCCGTCGCTATCCGCGACGATCAGGCTGAATTTCTTTCCCTGCTTGTTGACATATGCGATACGGGTGCTGAACACGCCCTTGTCACCGGTCAGTTTCTCGTAGATCAGATCCGAGATGCGATGCCCTACAGCGCGCACCTGATCGCTGTTCGCCGACACAGACTGGCCGATCATTTCAGCCTGCTTTACCACGTCCAAAAGGCGAAAACGCGCCTCGATGCGTTTGTCATGCATGACAACGCTGCCTATCACCAGTGCATCAGCACCGCGCGCCTGCCAATCCGGATACGCTACTTCGTCCAGTTCGTGAGGCGATTTTCCGGCCGGGTCTATCAGCCGGAACAGCCCGCTGCGAAGCAAATCGCCCGTCACCACCGAGTTGATGGTTTGCGCCAGTTTGACATCCCCGCCGAACGGCACGATAGCCACCGGGATCTGGTTTTCTCCCGCTCCGATGATCTCGATTTCCATTGCTGCGCTCGCCGCCGCAACATGTGCCAAAAACAGCAATCCAAATATGCTCCGCAATACGCGCAATAACATAAATTCCCTTCCTTACCCTTGCAATTCTGCGGGTTTATCTGGCTTGAATGTCAGATCCAGCTCGCGAAACCGATTGAATAACTGCACATCTGGCGGCAAAGGTAATGGAGAGGATTTCAGAATCGCACGCTCCACCGCATCGTTATAAGCCTTGTTTCCGCTGGATTTTTTCAACTCCGCCGTCAGCACTGTTCCGCCAGGCAGCAATGTCACATGATATATGGCCCACGTATCATCCTGCACATTTGGAGGCTGTACGACATTGCGGCGTATCTTGTTCTGGATTTTGGCCTTGTATTCATCGATCAGCTTGCCAAGTGCCGCGGCCTCCTCCTGTTGTTTGGCCAGTTCGGCCTTTTGCTGTGCGGCTTGTGCATCCGCAATGCGCTGTGCTTCTTGTTTCAGTTCGGCAGCTTTCTGTGCCTCGGCCTTTCTTCTGGCCGCTTCGGCAGCGCGCCGCAACGCTTCTTTTTTCTCAGACTTGTTCTCGACCGGTTTGGCTTGGACCTTCTTTTTCTCCGGAATAGCAATGTCGGGCTTGGCAATTTTTTCCGGCTGAGGCGGCGGAACGGCCTCCTCGACCTTGGCACTTGCCGGTGGCTTCGCGACCTCCTGGGACAGATTCGACCATAATGCCACCGTCATCGTCGCAGGAACATAGGCTTGCCTGTTCCAGTTAAAACCAAAATACAGCAGCGCAAAGAACAAAACGTGGACCAGCAAGGCCAGAATGCCTGCGGGAAGTTTACTGGGTTCGTAATAGACCGCTGCGCTCATTGCCTCGTCTGGGTCAACAACCCGACTTTCTGGATATGCTGTTGTTGAAGCAAATCCATCACTCTGATAACCTCTTCGTAGCGAACGTTCTTGTCTGCAGAAATCACTACCGCCTGTTCCGTCTGCTTACCCTGTCTGGCTGTCAATATCGCGATCAATTCATCGCGTGTCACCCTGCTTTCTATGCCGCCGCCCTTGGAATGATCGCGCATCGCCAGCGTGGCATCCTTTTTGATGATGACTTCCAACGGGGCGATCGGCGGCGCAAGGGACTTAGCGACGCTGGGCAAATCGATCAGTCCGGGATTCATCAGCGGTGCGGTCACCATGAAGATCACCAGCAACACCAGCATCACGTCGATATATGGCACGACGTTAATTTCGTTCATCAGGCGATTATTGTGTCGGCGGTTACTGCTCATGGCTGCCGTTGCAATACATTTGAAAATTCTTCGGTGAAACTTTCGAAACGTGTTGAAAGTCGGTTGATCGCATGCGCGTAGCGGTTGTATGCGACCACCGCCGGTATGGCCGCGAACAATCCCATCGCCGTCGCCACCAGTGCTTCAGCAATGCCGGGTGCAACATGTGCCAGGGTTGCCTGCCCCACGTTTGCCAGGCTGCGAAAAGCGTTCATGATGCCCCACACCGTACCGAACAATCCCACGTAGGGGCTGACCGAACCGACCGAGGCCAGAAACGCCAGATGTGATTCCAGCCTGTCCATCTCGCGTTGATAGGTTGCACGCATGGCGCGGCGTGTGCCTTCCATCACCGCACTGGCATCCACTCCATGCTGTTTTTTCAGTTTCACGAACTCGACAAACCCGGCTGCGAATATACGCTCGAGTGCGCCCTGATCACGCAATGAACTGCTGTTTGCATATCTGTAAAGTTCGTTCAGGTTCTGGTTATGCCAAAACGCGTCTTCAAATTCTTCGGTCAGCCTGATTTCACTGCGGATGGCAAACATCTTGAGAAAGATATACCACCACGACATCAGCGACACCACCAGCAACAAACCCATCACCAATTGCACCAGCACGCTGGCATGGCTGATGAGATGCACAAACGACAAATCCTGCGTCACTTCCATTGCGATCCTTTCATGTTCACTTCTCCAATTGCACGCGCAAAACTTCCGGGACGGATGCCGGCTTGAAATTTGCCAGCGAAACACATACTAGATGCACTTCAGCCTCAGTCAACATTTCGGCGCCGCGAAGTATGTTTTGCGCCAGAGTGATGCGGCTGCGGCCGATTTCCTTGATATCTGCCGTCACGTCAAGACAGTCATCCAGCAGCGCGGGCTTGAGATAATCCAGCCTGATCGAGCGCACCACAAATACCATGCCGAATTCCTTCATCAACCCTGCATTGCTGTATCCGTGGGTGCGCAGCCACTCAGTCCGCGCACGTTCCATAAAGTTCAAATAATTGGCGTGATAGACCACCCCGCCCGCATCGGTGTCCTGGAAATACACGCGTATCGGCAATGCAAATACTTTTTTCCTGCTCATATTACCGATTGTCGCCCAACGGCAGCACGCCGTTGAGCTGATTGGGGTTGACCGGATTATTCGCTACTGCCAAACCGAAATGCCGGTAGGCGATCGCCGTGGCCATTCGGCCGCGCGGCGTGCGCTGCAAATAACCCTGCTGGATAAGATATGGCTCCAGCACATCCTCGATGGTGTCGCTCTCCTCGCCGATTGCGGCGGCAAGGTTGTCCAATCCGACCGGTCCACCCAGGAATTTTTCAATAATCGCAAGCAATAATTTCCTGTCCATAACGTCTAGTCCGCGCGCATCCACATCCAGCATCGTCAACGCGGCATCCGCCACCTCGCGGGTCGCATCTCCGGCAGCTTTCACGTCCGCAAAATCACGCACACGCCTCAACAAACGGTTCGCAATGCGCGGCGTGCCGCGAGAACGTTTGGCTATCTCCAACGCGCCATCATGGGTCAGATTCATCTTCAGAAGGTCGGACGAGCGCATCACGATGCGCTGCAACTCTTCCGGCGTATAAAACTCAAGCCGAGCAACGATGCCGAAACGGTCGCGCAAAGGATTGGTCAGCATGCCGGCGCGAGTGGTCGCGCCGACCAACGTGAACGGCGGCAGATCCAACTTCACCGAACGCGCCGCGGGCCCTTCGCCAATCATGATATCGATCTGGTAGTCCTCCAGCGCGGGATAAAGTATTTCTTCCACGACCGGGGATAGGCGATGGATCTCGTCTATGAACAGCACATCATTGGGTTCGAGATTGGTCAACAACGCCGCGAGGTCGCCGGCGCGTTCCAGTACCGGGCCTGAAGTGTGGCGCAGATTCACGTGCATCTCGCGGGCGATGATCTGTGCCAAAGTGGTCTTGCCCAGACCGGGAGGGCCGAACAACAACACGTGATCGAGCGGCTCTTTGCGCCGCTTCGCCGCTTCAATGAATATCTCCAATTGCCCGCGTATCTTTTCCTGCCCCACATATTCGTCGAGCTGCCTGGGGCGCAGCGCGCGCTCCAGCGCTTCCTCATGAGCGGACGCGGGCGAGGCCGAAATTATCCGATTGGACTCGGGGCGCGGCTCGGCGGTAAGGTTATCGCTGTGGATCATGATCGTGGTTGTTCTTCATGGTCTGGCAGATTTCAATTCGGAAATATTTCATTCACATACCATCTGCTTAAGTTGCTGGATTCTAATCCCGAGTGCTTCAAGGTAACAACAATATCACATGTGTATAAAGCCAAGACTGCAACCTGGGTTTCGGTGTTTTACGCGCTGAAATCTCCTCCACTACGGACATGTCAGTGCGGTTCGATTTGGGACAAATGTCGCGCGACCGACAGCCATGCCCCCAGCCAGCCGAGATACATGGAGAACAGCAGCAACGTGAGACTGTCCCCCAATGACAGCGGATGCAGCGTGAACTGGCTGGCGTAGAGATGCGCCAGTGTGCCGAGTTGATAATTGAGCAACAACAAGCTGACGGTGATGATCAGCCAGGCTGTGATACCCCCAAGCAGACCCTGCATCGCGCCGAAATACAGAAACGGTCGGCGGATGAAGCCGTTGGTCGCACCGATCAGTTTGGATACTTCGATTTCTTCGCGCTGGGTGAGGATTTGCAGGCGAATCGTGTTGAAGGTGATGGCGACCAGCGCGAGGCTGAGCAGGCTGGCCAGTATCAACACGACCACCCGCCCGAATTTGAGCAGCGCTTCAAGCTTGTAAGCCCACTCGGAATCGAGTTGTGCCAGTTCGACTTTGGGCAGTTTTGCCAGTTCGGTGCGCAACTCATCCAGTGATTGTGCCGCGCTTCGCTTTGGGTAAACCGTGAAAGCATCCGGTAGCGGGTTCTGCTGCAATCCGCCGATCACATCGGCGAGCCCGGTGCTTTGTTTGAGTTGCTCCAGCGCTTGCGCACGCGGGACGAACTCGACGCGGGCGATGGCGGGGTGCTGTTCCAGTTGTTTGCGCAGCTTGTCTATATCATCCGGCTTGGATTCCGTGTTCATGAACAGGCTGATCTGCGGTGTGTCGGACAGTTTTTCAACCAGTCCCTGGGCGTTCTGCAGCAGCAAATACATGCCGGCTGGCAAACTGAGCGCGATGCCAATCACCAGTATGTTGAGGATGCCCGCTAGCGGAGAGGCAAACATACGCCTGAATATGCCGATGTTTTGATCGAGCGCGTGCCTCATGTTTGCAGTTCTCCGTGCTTGAGCGAAAGCACGCGCAAACCGGTATTTTGCAGCACGCTTTCATCGTGAGTGGAGATTACCAGGGTCGCGCCGACCTGATGGAAAGCATTGAATATCGCCATGATCTCCTGCGCGTATTCAGCATCCAGATTGCCTGTCGGCTCGTCGGCAAGCAGGATGGACGGACGGTTCACGATGGCGCGCGCAATGCACAGGCGCTGCTGCTCGCCTCCAGAGAGCGCGATCGGGTTGGATTTCTCGCGTTTGAGCAGGCCGACTTTGTCGAGCGCGGCGCGCACCCGCTTGTGACTTTCGCGGTAATCGAAGCCGCAGATCTGCAGCGGCAACAATACGTTGTCGAACACATTGCGGTCGAACAGCAGCTTGTGATCCTGAAAGATGATGCCCAGGTTGCGGCGCAGAAAAGGCAGCGCGCGGCTTTTGAGCACACCGACGTTCTGGTGGTTCACCAGCACACTCCCTAGATTGGGCCGTTCGATCGCGGCGATCAGTTTGAGCAAGGTGCTTTTGCCGGCGCCGGAGTGCCCTGTGAGAAATACCATCTCGCCCCCGGCGATCTCGAACGAGACGTTCTTCAGTGCCTGATAACCGCCCGGGTAACGTTTGTGGACTTGGTTGAATTTGATCATTTCAATTGCAGAACTGGATCCACGACGAACATGAAAAAAGGTAATGGTCTGTTCCGCGAATTTCGCGATTTCTGTGAATGAAGGCTATTTTCATTCGTCCAACCCCAGCAATGCCGCAACAAAATCTTCGGCCACGAAGGGACGCAAATCATCCAGGCCTTCGCCCACTCCGATGAATCGTACTGGTATCGGATGCGCCCGGCCATGACCAGTATGGGCAATCGCCGCGATCACCCCGCCCTTGGCTGTACCATCCAGCTTGGTGAGTATCAGTCCGGTCACGCCGAGCGCCTGATCGAAAGCTTTAACCTGGCTCAGCGCATTCTGTCCGGTATTGGCATCCAGCACCAACAAAACTTCATGCGGCGCATCGGGCAATACTTTGGCAATGACACGTTTCACCTTCTTGATCTCTTCCATCAGATTTGCCTGAGTGGTCAGGCGCCCGGCGGTATCGGCTAACACCACATCTATCTTGCGCGCCTGCGCGGCCTGCACCGCATCGTAGATCACCGCGGCGGCATCGCCGCTCTGCTGCGCGATGACCGTCACGTTGTTGCGTTCGCCCCAGGTCATCAGTTGTTCGCGGGCCGCCGCGCGAAACGTGTCGCCTGCCGCGAGCATCACCGACAATCCCTGACCTTGCAGGTATTTCGCCAGCTTCCCGATCGAGGTGGTCTTGCCCGCGCCATTCACCCCCACTATCATGATAATGAAAGGCTTGGGAGTTCCGGCTTGCAGCGGTTGCGCCAGCGGCTTGAGCAATTTGAGCAGACAATACGCGAGTGCTTCCTTGAGCTGAGACACATCGTTCAGACGATGTTCCCTGACGTGGTGACGCAAATCCGCCAGCAATGCCCGGGTCGCATCCATGCCGACATCTGCGGTGATCAAGATTGTTTCCAGTTCCTCGTAAATCTCGTCGTCTATCTTGCCGCCACTGCCGAACAACTCCGACAATTGACCTCCGGTGCGCGCCAGCCCGGATTTCAGTTGCGCGAACCAACTTGAACCAGATTTGTCTGTATCGGCCTGATCGTTTCCAGGCCCGGATGGTTTTTTTTTCAGGAAACCGAACATCATAGAATGATTGAATTATCGAAGGAAATACCGGGTTTGTATACTACGATTGATAACACGTTAATATGGTGCAGCTCTGACATGATGCCTGCGGTGTTCATGTGGTTATCGGCAAGTGTATATGGTCGGCAGGTTCTCAAGTGTCGCATAATGCGCACACATTTTATGCCGATTACACTTTGAAGGGTTCCGATTTATTCGTTTAGAAGGGTTTAAGAGAAATGAGATCTGTCCTGCTTTATATTTTATTGTTGTTGGGTTGGTCACACAATGCAGCTCAAGCGGAAACATTCGAGCGCACGCTGGCGAACGGACTGAAAGTCATCGTCAAGGAAGATCATCGCGCGCCCGTGGTGGTACAACAGGTCTGGTACAAGGCCGGCAGCATGGACGAGATCACCGGGAAAACCGGCATCGCGCACGCACTGGAACACATGATGTTCAAAGGCACCAAGACGGTCCCGGCGGGCGAGTTTTCAAAGCGCATCGCTGCGGCTGGCGGACGCGAGAACGCATTCACCAGCACCGACTACACCGCTTATTTCCAGCAGCTTGAAAAATCCAAATTGCCGTTGGCGATGAAGCTGGAGTCTGACAGAATGCAGAACCTCAATCTGACCGCAAAGGAATTCGGCAAGGAGATCAAGGTGGTCATGGAAGAGCGGCGCATGCGTACCGACGATCAGCCCGAGTCGCTGATGAACGAAATCATGATGGCGACGATCTATGAAGAGCATCCTTATCACAACCCCGTAATCGGCTGGATGAGCGACTTGCAGAAGCTCAACGTATACGATGCCAAGGTTTGGTACAACAGATGGTATGCGCCCAACAACGCCACACTGGTAATCGTTGGCGACGTCAAACCCGACAAGGTGTTCGCCCTGGCGCAGCGCTATTACGGTTCCATCCCGAAACACACCCTGCCGGTGAGGCGCATCTATTCCGAGCCGAAACAGATCGGCATCAAGCGCATTGTCGTGAAAGCACCCGCCGAATTGCCGCAACTGGTGATGGCATACCACACACCCGTGATCAGAGATCCCAAGCAGGATTGGAAACCGTACGCGCTGGATATGCTGGCAGGTGTGCTCGATGGCAACGGGTCTGCGCGTCTCAACCAGCATCTGGTGCGCGAGCAACAGGTCGCCAGTGCGGCGGGCGCGGGCTATGACGACGTGTCGCGCGGCCCCAGCCTGTTCACCCTGGATGCCACACCGAGCACCGGCAAGACCGTGCAGGATGTCGAGGCCGCCTTGCGCGAACAGATCGCGTTGCTGGTGAAAGACGGCGTGAACGATGACGAGTTGAAGCGTGTCAAGGCGCAGGTCATGGCGGGCGAGGTTTATAAACGCGACTCGGTGTTCTATCAGGCGATGCAGATCGGCCAACTGGAGAGTATCGGATTGGGATACCAGGCGATTCCTGTGATGCTCGAGAAGCTTCAGGCGGTGACAGCAGAGCAAGTACAGCAAGTTGCCAAGGAATTTTTGCAGGACGACAACCTGACGGTAGCGGTGCTTGATCCGCAACCGCTATCCGGCAAGCCTCACACGTCAGAAGGAGTATCTTCATATGTTCGCTGATTTAAAACTGGTCAAATATATCGGGTTCGCGGCTTTATGCTGCATCTCGACCGTTGTCACTGCCACCCCCAACATTCAGCATTGGCAAAGTGCCAGCGGCGCGAAGGTATTGTTCGTGGAAGACCATGATATCCCGATGCTGGATGTGGCGGTGACCTTGCAGGCCGGAAGCAGCTTTGATACTGCCGACAAATCCGGAGTGGCGGGGATGACCCATCAGCTGTTGGATGCCGGCGCTGAAGGTTTGAGCGAGGATGAAATATCGCGCGGGATGGCAGACGTGGGCGCGCAGTTCGGCGGCGGCTTCGACCAGGACAGTGCCAGCTTATCTTTGCGCACTTTGAGCAGCGCGGCGGAACGTGACAAAGCGTTGAGCATCATGGCATCCGTGTTGCAGCACCCGTTATTTCCGGAAGCGATCCTGGAACGAGAAAAAGTGCGTCTGATCGCAGATTTGAAAGAAGCGGATACCAAACCGGAACATATCGCCGAAAAAACCCTTCAGAAAGCGGTGTTTGGAACTCATCCTTACGCATTGCTTGGCTCGGGTGAAGTCGACAGCGTGGAAAAAATCTCCGTGCAGGATCTGCGTGAATTTTATCGAACGCATTACCAGGCAGCCTATGCCGTGGTCGCCATCATGGGTGATGCGACACGTTCCCAGGCTGAAGCGATCGCGCAGCAACTCACGGCACAACTGCCCAAATCCGCTGCGCCAGCCGCCCTGCCCAAAGTCGTGATGAAGATCGCCGCGAGCGAGCAGCGTATCCCCCATCCAGCAACACAAAGCCATATCCTGATCGGCGCGCCGGGCGTGGCACGCGGCGACCCGGATTATTTCCCGCTGTTTGTCGGCAATTACATTCTGGGTGGAGGCGGTTTTGCTTCGCGATTGATGAACGAAGTGCGCGAAAAGAAGGGGTTGGCCTACAGCGTCTACAGTTATTTCTTGCCGCTCAAGCAGCCGGGCGAGTTCCAGATCGGCCTGCAAACCAAGAAAGACCAGGCTGATGAAGCGCTGAAACTGGTACGTAAAACGCTTGACGACTTCATCGCCAAAGGCCCGACCGAGAAGGAATTGATTGCCGCCAAACAGAACATCATCGGCGGTTTTCCGTTGCGCATCGACAGCAACCGCAAGATACTCGGGTACCTGAGTGTCATCGGTTTCTATAACCTCCCGCTCACCTATCTGGACGATTTCACTCACAACATCGACAAGGTGACAATCGCTCAGGTCCGCGACGCTTTCAAGCGCCACATCGATCCACAGGCCATGGCGACCGTGATCGTGGGTGCTCCCGAAGCGGGGCCCATAAAATAGCAAGCCTAAGGATGAGCAAGGTCAGGATCATCGGCGGTGACCTGCGCAGCCGCATGATCAGCTTCCCGGCTGTATCAGGCCTGCGTCCCACACCGGACCGGGTGCGCGAAACACTGTTCAACTGGCTGGGACAGACAATGCACGGGCGCTGCTGCCTGGATCTGTTCGCCGGCAGCGGCGCACTAGGTTTCGAGGCCGCTTCGCGCGGAGCAGAGCGGGTTGTGATGGTGGAAAAGAACCGCACTGCCCTTCGCGCCTTGCAAGACAATGTCAAAACACTGGGCTGTACAAGTGTATTCGTTCGGGAGCAGGATGGGCTAGAATTCGCATCCTGTGATACGCACAAATATGACGTGATTTTCCTGGACCCGCCTTTTCAAAGCGATTATCTGTCAAAGTTGCTGGAAATCCTCCCGCAACGACTGAATGAAAATGGTGTTGTGTATGTCGAGTCGGGCAAGGCGATCAATGTTCAGCCGCCTTGGCATGCGATCAAATCCGGCAAGGCCGGGCAGGTGCGATATCAATTGCTGCAAATTAATTAAATTCAATTGGCGGGATGAAGCGCAAGGAGCCGCGCAGAGAATGACGAGGCATATCGAGATAGATAGACGAGGAATGAGCGAGCACGCGACACCGCGATTTGCCCGCCAATTGAATTTAATATGATTAAAGTTGTTTATCCGGGGACTTTCGACCCCATCACCCGCGGCCATGAAGATGTGGTGCGCCGCGCGGCAGGATTGTTCGGAGAGGTGATCGTGGCAGTGGCGGAAAGTCGCGTGCATACTTTGTTCACCCTGGATGAACGGGTCGAGATCGCGAGTGAAGTATTCTCGGGATTCCCCAATGTGCGCGTGGAAGGCTTCAACGGCCTGTTGATGAATTTCGTGCAGGCTCATGACGCACGCGTGGTGTTGCGCGGCCTGCGCGCGGTATCGGATTTCGAATATGAGTTCCAGCTGGCCGGCATGAACCGCAATCTGTATCCCGAAGTCGAAACGCTGTTCCTGACTCCGGCTGAACAGTACACCTTTATCTCGGCGACCATTGTACGAGAGGTCGCGCGCTTCGGTGGAGACGTCAGCAAATTCGTTTCACCCTATGTGATGGAAAAACTGCAGCAAAAAAACGAATCCAACCGGAATTGAATTTCCGAGGACCACTTCGATAGAGGAAGATTAAGCATGGCACTGATGATCACCGATGAATGTATCAACTGCGACGTATGCGAGCCGGAATGTCCGAACGACGCGATCTACCAGGGCGATACCATTTATGTCATCGATCCGAACAAATGCACCGAGTGTGTCGGACATTACGACACGCCGCAATGTGTCGAAGTGTGTCCGGTGGATTGCATACCGCTAAACCCCGATTACCAGGAAAGCAAAGAGCAGTTGCAAGCCAAATACGAAAAGCTGATGGCCGCCAAAGAATAGCTATCGGTTGGCTTAGTTATTGCAGGCCCAACCCTACGCTTGATTTCAGGGATTTTTCCAGACTCCGGAGATCGCTTTAACATCATGGCTGGCCCCGAGCGCGGGGAGGCTGTAAAAATCGAGCAGCGTGCGCAGCACGTTGTAATGGTTGATCCGCTGGACGCTCTTCTTACCCTTCTCCACCATCGGTCCCACCAGTATCGTCACGATGTGATTGTCCGCCTGATAATTGTCCTCGTCCCATGTGAGTATCAGCAAGCTGTTGTGTTCCATTGCCCAGTCAGCGTAAGGCGCAATGCGCGTTTTCAGCCAGACGTCAGCGGCTTCAAAACTGCCATCGTGCATGTCGTTATCCTGGTCCGGGATAACGAAGGATATGGTTGGAAGCAGGAAAAAGTCCTGAGGAAAATCGGCGAAACGTTTGTTCAATTCCGGGGCAACCCGTGTGCCTTGCCAGTTTGCCACGGGATTGTGCTTGCGCTGGTACGCACCTGATATGCAGCCTGCATAGCCCACGCCGGGCATCGACTCTGCATAACTGGCAAAGGTCAAACCTTTGTCAAGCAACCGCGTCGCAAGATTGTCAGAGTCGAAACTGTTTGGGCAGGCGTTGTTGGTGATACCGTGGGTACTGCCGTCAAATAGCGCCAGATAGTTGGGCTGGCTCGGATGTGCCACGCCGTAGGACTGTGTAAACAGCACACCACGCATTGCCAGCGCATGAATATAAGAATTGATATTTAGCTTGTCCATGACCTGTTCATAGCCGCGATTTTCCTCGATAACCACCACGACGTGATCGGGACGCGGCAACTGTTCAGCGCGAGCGACATGCGCGCTTATGACAGCGGTCATGACTATGGCGATCATATTGCGCGACATGATATTCATGGAATTTGTTATTTCAATCAGAGTTTCAACAATCCTGCAAACTGCTCGCCGCAAGACTTCGAACCGACTGTTCCTAAAGCATGCAGGAACATGAAATGGCTACTTTTCCGCGTCCTCGATCTTCTGTTTCGTCTCGTCATTCGCATTTTTCAAAATTTGATCGACCCCTTTGGCTTTTTCCAGCGCATCGCGTTGCGGCGCGGCTATTTTGGGCGCCGTGGATGAGTTGTCACACGCATTGAGCAACAGCACGACGACGAGCAAGAGATATTTCATGTTTCCTCCGATTAAGGATGCGATTGTAAGGTACTACACCGGATGGATAATTCAACATTCGGCGCAATGCGCTCCGGTCATCGGTTCCAAGCGGGCTGTATCATATAAAACTGCGTGCTACTTTAGCACAAGCACAATCACCTCTGGCAACTCCCGCAATAGAAACTTGAACGCTGGCCCTGCCTGATTTTCCTGATCGGCGAGCCGCAACGGCGGCACGGCTCCCCTGCTCTGCCGTACACCCAATACTGCTGCTGGAAGTAGCCTGGATTTCCCGATGTGTCCACAAAGTCACGCAGGCTGCTGCCGCCCTGCTTGATCGCTTCGCTTAGCGTCGCGCGGATCGCCCTTACAAGTCGTTCGCAACGCGCCAGGCTGAGCTTACCTGCCGCAAGTTGCGGCTTGATCCCGGCACGGAACAGCGCTTCGTTGGCATAGATGTTGCCCACCCCGACCACGATACGTCCGTCCATGATGCATTGCTTGATTTTGACGCTGCGACCGCGTGTGGCCCGGTAAAGATAGCGCGCATCGAATTCTGATTTCTTGGATGTATCTGGCAACGGTTCCGGCCCAAGTGCGGCGAGCAGCGGGTGGGCCGCCGGGTCGCCATCGTGCCACAGCACGGCGCCGAAGCGGCGCGGGTCGCGCAAGCGCATCAGCGTGCCGTTGCTTAATATCAGATCGAAGTGATCGTGTTTTTCGGCGCGAGCATTCGCAGGTAGGATGCGCAGGCTGCCAGACATGCCCAGATGCAGGATCAGCGTGCCGCTGCCACAATCCATCAGTAGGTATTTGGCGCGACGTTTTAGAGAACATATCTTTTGTCCGCGCAACAGCTTCGGCAGACTTTTCGAAATCGGCCAGCGCAGACTGCCGTTGCGAATAACGGCATTCTTGATCGTGAGCCCGGTTAGATGTGCGGCCAGACCGCGCCGAGTGATCTCTACTTCAGGAAGTTCAGGCACGCCGGCGCTTCCACCAGATATACCCCCCTGCTCCCGCCAGCAACAAAGGTAATCCAAGCAGAAATCCGATGCTGATAAACTTTAGCTGTAGTGCGCTCAACTCCAGCTTGCTATCCTTTGCAGGACGCAGGTGCTGGACAATAAGATGCTCCTCGCCTGCAAGCCAGTTCACCATGTTCACCCCCAAATCGACATTGCCGCCGTTGCCTGCGAAACTGTTGGACAAAAATGCCCCGTCACCAACGACCACGATGCGCTGTTCCCTGTTATTGATGTTGCGCTGCAATGCCATCGCAATCACAACCGGACCGGCGGTGTCGTTCAGTTTGTCGAAGCGCGGTTTTCCTTTTGGCGGTTTCCGGCTCACCCATCCCCGCGGCGCAACCTCCACCAGCACATTGTGCTGCCAGTCCTTATTTTCATCCCAGATCAGCGGACGAGCTGAAGGAAAGGCTGTGGTCAGGTTGAAATTGTGTGTGATGGCATGGGGCGGATAGTTGGCAGCCAGCGACCAGGTAGCGGGAGCATTCATTTCAATGGCTGCCGGATCGATCACGATGCCGGGCGGGAACTGCAGGTCGAGTTTTTCGGCGAGCCGTTCCAGTCCGTGCATGGGTTCGGCGTCCACCAGCCAGAGCAGATTGCCGCCGTGATCGACGTAGCGCAGCAGTTTGTCCACTTCACCGGGCATCAAATCCAATTGCGGTTGTGTGATGACCAAAATGCTGACGTTGTCTGGAACTTCCTGAGCCAGCGCCAGATTGAGGCTGGAGATGTGATAACCGCTCTGTTTTAGCTTGGCGCCAAACAGCGAACCAAGATCGAAGTTGGCGATACCGTCCAGCTTGCGTTCGCCGTGTCCATCCAGATACATCAGGGTTAGATCGCGGGTGTGCGCCAGGCGCAACAATGTTCCGGTAACGATAGACTCGTTGATTTTGGTGAGGTGTTCGCTGTGTCCGGCGTATTCGAACACCATTTCGCCGTTGAAACGGATCTGTGCCGCGCGGGCCTTTTCGGGTTCCTTGGCTGGATCGACGAAGACCAGATGGATGTCCGGTTTGTAGCGCTGATAGAGCGCCAGAAAATCGCGGATGATTTTGCGTATATCGCCCAGACGCGCATCCTGTTCGGTGGCATATACGGTTATATACACGGGGCCTTGTAATTGCTTGAGCACCTCGACACTGTCAGGTTCCAGGCTGTTGATCGTGTTGTAGGTGACATCGTGCTGCACGTGGTGGCGGGCAGCCAGATAGCCTAGACCGGATGCGACAACGGCCAGAACCACTACGAACAAAATGTTGCGTAACGAGTAATTATTGAAGAATTTTGGCATGTGGGACTTGATCAGAAGCTCCTCACCCGTAGACACGATTGTTGTATAGGCGCTTCACCGTCAATATCAGGAAGACGGCAGTGAACAGCACAAAATAAGCGGCATCGCTGCTGTCCAGCAAGCCGTTGTTGAAATTCTGGAAATGATGGAGCGGCGAAATGGCATGCCAGGGGGAATCTTCAGCCGCCGCACCGATGTCTGCCAACCACAAACCGATCAGCACCGCAAATGTACCGATGGCGGCGATAACTGGTTGCGCAGTGAGCGCGGAAATATACAGCCCCAGCGCGATATAACTTGCGGTGAGCAGGAAAAGTCCCAGGATATTGCTCAACAGAAGACCTTGATCGAGCGCGGTGCCGAGCGCCAGACTATAGAGCATCACCACCACGCCGGACATTATCACAACCAGAAAGACCAGCAAACCCAAAAACTTGCCGAACACGATGTGCGTGCCGGACAGCGGGGATGACAGCAGCAAAGTGAAAGTATGGTTGCGGCGTTCCTCGGCGATCAGGCGCATGGTGAGCATCGGCACCAGCATTAGCAGCAGCAGCGAGACCGTGTTGAACATCGGCGCGGCGACCGTACTCGTCACACCTGGCGGATTGGCGAGCTGGGCGAGCTGCGGCTGAACTTCGAGGAATGCATCCAGTCTCGCCAGAAAGAACCACGCGAAAATGAATTGAAGTACAGCAAGTATGAACCAGGTGGACGGCATCACAAACAGGCTGCGCAGTTCGCGCAGGGCAAGCAGGCGGATCATTGCTTTTCCCCCGTAGCAGCAGCCGTTTCCGCATCGGTGATCCTGACGAACACATCTTCCAGAGTGGCATGCAGCGGCGTGAGCTGTTCCAATTGCCAGCCTTGCTGTTCTGCCATGGAGAGTAGTGTGCTTTTCGGATTGAGATCCGGTGTATGCAGCACACGGAACTGCGTGGAGGACAATCGCTCGACATGGCTGATGCCGGGGACCCCTTCCAGAACATCCAGCGATGGAGGATTGCGCAAGCCGATGATGAAGCCGGATACGCTTTCATGTTGCCGCATGTGTGCGCTGGTATCGCCATAGATCAACTTGCCATGCTGCATGATCTCGACTCGATCGCATACGCTTTCAACTTCGCTGAGCAAATGCGTGGAAAGGATCACGCTGTGCGTATCGCCCAATTCGCGTATCAGTGCACGAATTTCGCGGATTTGCGTGGGATCGAGACCAACCGTGGGTTCATCCAGCACGATCACATCGGGGTGGTGGATGATGGCTTGAGCAATGCCGACACGTTGCTGATAACCCTTGGACAAGTTGCCGATGATCTTATTGCCGAACGCTTCCAGGCCGCAACGCTGTCTGGTTTCCGTCAACGCTCCTGCGACTGATGCGGACTCCATACCCCGTAACCGGGCTGCAAATGACAGGTAATCGTTCACGCTGAGTTCGCGGTATAACGGCGGTGCTTCCGGAAGGTAACCAAGGTGCGCTTTAGCCCTCACGGGATGGCGCAACAGGCTGATGCCGCAAATTTCGATGCTGCATTCATTTTTTTCGGCGCCGTTCGGAAGCAAACAGCCGGTCAACATTTGCAGTGTGGTGGTCTTGCCCGCGCCGTTGTGCCCGAGCAATCCCAGCACTTCTCCGCGCTTCAATTCCAGCGACACGTTATGAATAGCCCGGAGATTGCCGAAGTGGCGCGTCAAATTGCGTGCGGCAAGGGTTATTTCGTGAGGGATTTTTTGCAAAGTCGGGTGGTCGTAGTGGTTGTGAGTTTGACTAAATATAACCTATTATGTACATCCCTATCAAAAGCAGTATGGTTATGAGCAAGATTTTATACATCGGTTTCGGCACTTTGTTGCTTGCCGCTTGTGCGCACACACCCCAACAAACGGAAGCAGAGGATCAGTTCGATCAGCCAGCGTCCCAGGAAGAAGCACCGCAGGTTTTGCCCAGTGTCGAGCTGAGCAGCGACTTGCTATATGAGTACCTGCTATCCGAAATCGCCGCCCAGCGCGGTGACGACACCGTCGCCGTCGAGGGCAGCATTGATCTGGCAAAGAAAACGCGTGATCCGCGACTTGCCATGCGCGCCGCTCACATATCGCTTCAATTCGGTCAAATCGACCAGGCCGTCGAGGCACTCAGGATTTGGCGTGATACCGACCCGTCGTCACTGATGGCAAGACGCATGCTGTCCTCGGTCTTGTTGCGCAGCGGCAGACTGGATGAAGCCGGCGAAGAATTCGTTGGCCTGTTGAAGGCCGATGATGCACATTCCGCGCAGAACTTTGTTCAAATCTATCAAATGCTGGCAACGTATCCGGACAGGGCAGCAGCATTGAAATTGATGCGCAATCTTGCAAAACCTTACCCGCGTGTAGCCGAAGCACATTGGGGGATAGCCCAATTGGCAAAAGCGTCTGGTGACCCCGAACTTGCACTTGACGAAGCGAAACAAGCGCACAGCTTGCGTCCCGATTGGGATATGGCGGTCTCGCTGGAAGCGGCACTGTTGCAGAAGAATGCGCCTCAACAGGGATTGCAGTTGCTGCGGGATTATTTGGCAAGTCATCCCAAGGCGGGTGAAATCCGTTTGCAATATGCTCGCGCCCTGCTTGATCAAAAGCAATACAAGCTGGCGCGGGACGAATTTCAGCATATGGCGGACGACAATCCGGACAACCCTGATTTCGCCTATGCCATCGCACTGATCTCGCTGCAGATGAATGATTTGAAGAATGCCGAGATCGAGCTTAAGGCGTTGCTCAGCAAAGGCAAAAAAGATCCGGATACCGTGCAATATTACCTCGGGCAACTGAGTGAGGCGAAGAAAAACGAAGACGATGCGATCGCCTATTATCGCAAGGTCAAGGATGGCGAATATCTGTTTCCATCACAGATCCGCATCGCTTATTTGCTGAGCAAGCGCGGCCAACTTGCCGAGGCGCTCGAGTCGTTGCATCAAGTGAGGGCCGCCGACGATCAGCAACGTGCGCAACTTGCGATGGTTGAGGCGCAATTATTGCGCGATGCGAATCAATTCGAAGAGGCATACAGGGTGCTGAACCAGGCACTGGAGAAGCAACCTGACCAAATTGATCTGCTTTACGAAACTGCGATGATGGCCGACAAGATCAACAAGCCAGATGTGTTCGAGCAATTGATGCGCAAGCTGATCAAAATCAAACCCGATCATGCTCAGGCCTACAATGCGCTGGGCTATGGTTTGCTGGAGCGCAACGAGCGCATTCCGGAAGCGATGCAGTTGGTTGAAAAGGCCCTGCAGCTTGATCCCGATGATGCCGCCATCATGGACAGCGTAGGCTGGGGCTACTATCGCAGTGGCAAGTTGGATGAAAGTGTGAAAATGTTGCGGCGCGCATACTCTGCCAATGCCAACCCCGAGATCGCCGCACATCTGGGCGAAGTACTCTGGATGCGTGGTGATAAAGCTGAAGCCAAAAAAATCTGGCAGGAAAGCCTCAGGGAACACTCCGGCAATGAGGAACTGCAGGCAGTCATCAAAAAATTTGATCCCTGATAATGCGTTGCCTGTTTTATTTGGGGCTGGTTTTGTTGGGCGGCTGCACGATATTCACTCCTCATCCAGTCTCATTCGAGCGCCCCGAACTTCCGGCATCGGCACCATTTACTATGAATGGACGCATCTCGGTCAACAATCATGGCGAGCGCCATTCAGCCGGCCTGCACTGGACACACAGCAAGCAATCCGACGAAATTCTGTTGCTCACTCCGTTGGGCCAAACCGCCGCGCGCGTTTTTCGCGATGACAGCCATGCCACGCTGGATGACGGCGACAAACACTATCAGGATACCGACGCAGAATCACTGATGGAACAAGTGCTGGGCTGGCATTTGCCGCTGAACGATTTGCACCTGTGGTTGCTGGGCATGCCGGACAGCGATGAAGCCGCGCTGATCGAGCGGGATGATATTGGCAGGATCAGCGTGCTGCACCAGTCAGGCTGGGATATCCGCTATCTGCGTTATGCCGACAACAGTCCTCAAAGTTTGCCTACGCGCTTACGGCTGAGCCACGAAGACATGCAGGTGCAATTGCTGATTGACGAGTGGACATGGAATCCGGAATAAAACTCGTCTGCCCCGCGCCGGCAAAACTGAACCTCTTCCTCCATATCATCGGGCGCAGGACGGATGGCTATCACCTGCTGCAAACCCTGTTTCGCTTTATTGACCTGCAAGACACGCTGCACTTCACCCTACGCAAAGACGGCATAGTACGGCGCTGCAACACAGTCGCAGACGTGGCGGAGGAGCAGGATCTGTGCGTGCGTGCGGCACAACTGTTGCAAAGCGAGACCGGAAGCAGCTTGGGTGTGGATATCGGGATCGAAAAGCATATCCCGATAGGCGGTGGCCTGGGCGGCGGTAGTTCGGATGCCGCGACCACGCTGATTGCGCTGAATCGCCTGTGGGAATTGGGGCTGAAACGCAATCGTCTGATGCAACTTGGATTGCAGCTGGGCGCGGATGTACCGGTATTCATATTTGGCGAAAACGCTTTTGCCGAGGGCGTGGGTGAACTTTTACAAGCCTACCCCCTCCCGGATGCATGGTATGTGGTACTTTTCCCGCCGGTGCACGTGCCGACAGCGCGGATTTTCGCCCATCCGGATTTGACACGGGATACGGATTCCATCACAATGCGCGCCCTTTCGGAGCGGCAAATTCGGGAACAAGAGCTCCATAACGATCTGCAAGCCGTGGCCTGCAACCTCTACCCGGAGGTGGCACGTTATATAGCTTGGCTCGATAATTTCGGAAAAGCGATGATGTCCGGCTCTGGCGCCTGCGTTTTCGCCGAGTTCGCGGCTCGCAACTCGGCCGAAGCCGTGATCATGCAATTGCCGGAAGGTATGCACGGCGTGGTGGCGCAAGGTTTGGCAAAGCATCCGTTGCATGATTGGTTGCTCGATTAGATGTTATTGGGGAGTCGCCAAGTGGTAAGGCACCGGATTTTGATTCCGGCATTCGCAGGTTCGATCCCTGCCTCCCCAGCCAATTTTCAGGGTGTATGGCCCTGGTATTTTGATTATTTAAGGGGTTGCAAGTGTCCTATGACAGCTTGATGGTGTTCACCGGCAATGCCAATCCTAAGCTCGCTGAAGCGGTCGCCCGGCATCTGCACCTGAATCTCGGCAGGGCCAAGGTTGGCCGCTTCTCCGACGGTGAAGTGATGGTGGAGATTCTCGAGAACGTGCGAGGCAGGGACGTGTTCGTTCTGCAGTCCACTTGCGCGCCAACCAATGACAACCTGATGGAAGTGTTGGTGATGGTGGATGCGCTGAAACGCGCATCTGCGGGACGCATTACCGCTGCGATGCCGTATTTCGGCTACGCCCGCCAGGATCGCCGCCTGCGTTCTGCGCGAGTCGCGATCACCGCCAAACTGGTGGCCGATATGTTGAGCAGTGCCGGCGTGAACAGACTTTTGACGATGGATCTGCACTCCGACCAGATTCAGGGTTTTTTCGATATCCCGGTGGACAATATATACGCCAGCCCGATCCTGTTGTCCGATGTGTGGAAGCACAATTACCCGAACCTGATCGTGGTCTCTCCGGACGTGGGCGGCGTGGTACGCGCCCGGGCATTGGCGAAGCAACTGGATGCGGATTTGGCCATCATCGACAAGCGCCGTCCCAAGCCGGGCGTAGCCAAGGTAATGAACATCATTGGCGAGGTAGCAGGACGCACCTGTTTGATCATGGACGACTTGGTCGATACAGCTAATACATTGTGCGAAGCCGCCAGTGCACTGAAAGAGAAAGGCGCGGATCGGGTTCTAGCTTATTGTACCCATGCAGTGCTTTCCGGCACGGCTATCGAGCGCATCGAAAATTCAGCGATGGATGAGCTGGTGATAACCGACACTATCCCGCTGAGCAATGCGGCGCGCGACTGCAAGCGTATCCGCCAACTGAGTACGGCGGAACTGCTGGCCGAAACGATACGCCGCATCAACAGCGAGGAGTCGGTAAGTTCGCTGTTTACGGAATAGTGGTTTACCGAATGAGTTTTTAGCGACAGCCATGTTGGCTGTTGCAACACTGGGATCGTCTGGTCGCGGACGGTTCTGTTTACAGGAGAAGTAAAATGGCAATCGAAATCAACGCAACAAATCGCAAGGCGCAAGGTACGGGTGCGAGCCGCCGTCTGCGTAACACCGGCCGCGTGCCAGGTGTTCTGTATGGCTCGGGAGACGTTAACCTGATCGAAATGGATCATAACGAACTGTATTACAAACTGCGTACAGAGGCATTCCATGCTTCCATTTTGACGCTGAATCTGGATGGAAAAAAAGAATCCGTGCTGTTGCGCGATTTCGTGATGCACCCTTTCCGCCAGCAAGTTCAGCATATAGACTTCCAGCGCGTTGACGCGAAGAAAAAGATGCACATCAAAGTTCCGTTGCACTTCCTGAATGAAGGTATCGCACCGGGCGTGAAAGAAGGCGGCGGCAAGATCAGCCACGTGATGACCGATCTGGACATCGTTTGCTTGCCGAAGGACCTGCCGGCCTTCATCGAAGTGGACCTTGGCAAGCTGGAACTCGGCCATTCCGTGCACGTTGCCGATTTAACACTGCCCAGCGGTGTAGAACTTGCCGCGCATGGAACGCACACCTCCGAAGCGGTGGTGGCAACCGTACAAGTTCCTCGCGGTGCGATAGAAGCAGAAGCCGAGGAAGCCGCTGCTGCAGCCGAAGCCGCTGCCGCGGTGGTGTCTCCTGCTGCCGGAGCGACTCCCGGAGCCGCCCCCGGTGCAGCTGCAGCTGCCACCCCTGCTGCTCCTGCCGCCAAAAAAGCCAAGTAATTCTGACTGGCTGCATAAACCCGCCATTGCCGATATAAGCATGGCGGGTTTTTCATTCTGGAAATTATTTACTCACAGGCTATGACTGCGATACGCTTGATAGTTGGTCTGGGCAACCCCGGACGTGAATATGAAACCACCCGGCACAATGTCGGTTTCCGGTGGGTGGACGAACTTGCTCGCGTACAGAAGTTGAATTTCAGGAACGAGGCCAAATTTCACGGTCTGACCGCGCGCGGCCAGTTGCATGGACATGAGGTGTTGCTGCTCAAACCGCAGACCTTCATGAATATCAGCGGGCGATCGGTAGTTGCATTGGCTTTGTTCTACAAAATTTTGCCGAACGAGATTCTGGTCGTGCATGACGAACTCGATCTTTCGCCTGGGGTGGCCCGATTGAAGATCGGCGGAGGTCACGGCGGTCACAACGGGTTGAAAGACATCATTGTGCATCTCGGCAGCAAGGAGTTCTGGCGGCTGCGCATCGGTATCGGTCATCCCGGAGACCGTAACGAAGTGTCCGACTATGTGCTTAACGATCCGCGCGGCAATGAGCGCGAGCTGATAGACGAGGCAATGAAAAACGCCCAGGACGTCGCGCACCTGGTCATTGAAGGAAAAACAGAAGCGGCGATGTTGAAGCTGCATAGTGAACAGGGAAGGCAATCATGAGTTTGAAATGCGGTATCGTCGGATTGCCCAATGTGGGCAAATCCACATTGTTCAATGCGCTGACCAAGGCGGGCATCGCGGCGGAGAACTATCCGTTCTGCACCATCGAACCTAACGTCGGCATCGTCGAGGTGCCGGATACGCGCATGGCTATACTGGCGGAGATCGTCAAGCCGCAGCGCATGCAGTATGCGATTACCGAATTCGTTGATATTGCCGGACTGGTTGCCGGAGCAAGCAAGGGCGAAGGGCTGGGTAACCAGTTCCTCGCCAACATCCGCGAGACCGATGGCATCGTCAACGTGGTGCGCTGCTTCGAGGATGACAATGTGATCCACGTCGCAGGCAAGATCGATCCGATCGCGGACATCGAAACCATCATCACCGAACTGGCGCTGGCCGACCTCGGCACCGTAGAAAAGGCACAGCAACGCAATTCCAAACTGGCGAAATCCGGCGACAAGGAAGCCGTCAAACTTGGCATGTTGCTTGAACAGGTGGCTGCCCATCTCGACCAGGGCAAGCCGGCGCGCATGTTAAAGCTCGATGCCGACCAGCTCGCGCTGCTCAAGCCGTTGTGTCTGCTCACGATCAAGCCAGCGATGTATGTCGCCAACGTTGCCGAAGGTGGATTCAACAACAACCCGCTGCTGACCCGCTTGGAAGAATTCGCCGCCAAGGAAGGCGCGCCGGTGGTGCCGATCTGCGCCGCACTTGAAGTCGAGATCGCCGAATTGTCCGATGAAGACAAACAGGAGTTCCTGGCCGATGCAGGTTTGGCCGAACCCGGCTTGAACCGGCTGATCCGCACCGGCTACAACCTGCTGGGTCTGCATACCTACTTTACCGCCGGTGTGAAGGAAGTGCGCGCATGGACCATACACAAAGGTGACACCGCCCCGAAGGCAGCCGGCGTGATCCACAATGATTTCGAGCGCGGTTTCATACGAGCCGAAGTGATCGCATTTGACGATTTTGTGAAATACAAGGGCGAGCAGGGCGCAAAGGATGCCGGCAAGATGCGCGTTGAAGGCAAGGAGTACGTAGTGCAGGACGGCGATGTGATGCATTTCCGCTTCAATGTCTGACCCCCCCGAGTACTGAATTCTTGCTCGCGATCCGATTATGCTAACCTTTGCCCATAGCAAATCAAGTTCAAGGAGCAGCTAATGAAATATTTGTCCCTTCTCTTCGGCACGCTGATGTCAGCACATGCCCTAGCGGGATCTTCGGCTCCAATCATCCCGCTGAACCAGAAATTGGTGGCGGTCGATTATTTTGACAATGGCCGACAGTCGGGATGCGGTTTGAGGGCAACCGGGGAAACCAAGGAAGGTATTTCGCTCAATGTATTGATCACTGTTTTTATGAAGGAAACGGGATCCTCGTTCGGTGTAATCAAGGTGGTCGCCAGAAAAGTAAACATGAAGGACGGCGTTCCCGTGCTGGAGGACGGCAAGATTACCTATGCAAACATCGGGAATATACGCAAGGCATGGATACAGTCCTATACGGGGAAAAGGCCGCTGATTTATAAAAACGGTGAGTCGTCGCATGCCGACGCCTATATGGTGACAGCGGAATTTTCAAGCACCGTGGATATGATGGTCGCGATATTGCAGGAAAACTTCAAGGTCGGTATCAACCGACATGAAGAAGGCCCCGATGATGTTTACCTGTTCGACAAGACGCTGTCCTCGGACGAGGGTTATAAACTGTCCGTTTGTATGAAGAATCTCAGAACCGCGATGGAAGAACACAAGCAGAAGGAAAACTTTTAGTAGTTAAATTGATCGTTCTTCACCCCCGCAGCAGCGAGGCAAAAAGTTTACGCCGAAATCGCGCGCATGGTGCGACCTGGCGGTTCGATACTGATCACGAAATATATCCCTACCCCGCTATGGCACTGGCTATATCGCTTCATTCCTCGCCGTAGGTTATTTGGTCGTCTCGAACCGTTTCTTCCGGAATATTGGCAGGAGGACATGTCTGCAAAACTAATCACTGCTTTCAGGCAAAACGGCAAAACACTGGAAGGTGGGCCAAGCGTAGAATATTGTTTTGCGGGTCTTTACCGCATCATGCGATTTAATATCTCAAGTTGAGTCTTCAAGTGTAGCCCGCCGCAATTTCATCGATGATATGCAGGGCTATTCCTTGTTCAGCCAATCCTGTAGAAACGCCCATTGCTCTAGCTCGCGTTCGGCGAGATAGGGTGGCAGGTCGAACAGGGATTTCCCCTCGAAGGCCGCATTCACATATACCTGTGTCTCTCGCAGGTAAGCGAGTATTGGCAGATCCAGACTGGCGAGAAAATGTTCCAGCGCCCAGGCGGCTTTGGTGCGCATCTCCATGCGCATGCCGACTATGCCAATGTGGCACTTGTCGTTGCGGACTTTCTTTTCATCGGCAAGCGTTTGCAGAAAATCTCGGCTGGCTTGCAGGTCGAACAATGAGGGCGCGACAGGCACGATGATTTTGCTGGCCAGTTTGACCGCGTGGGCCAGGTTCTTGCCATGCAGACCAGCGGGTGAGTCGATCACCAGCCAATCGTTGCGGTGTGCCTCTTCCTTCTTCGATTCCAGTGTCCGAATCATAGGGAGGTTATCGGGACGCGTGTCGAGCCACAACGAGGCAGATTGCTGGCGATCAAGATCGAGCAAGGCCACTCGCTGTCCGCGATTGGCCAAAAAACCGGCAATATTGACAGTAAGCGTGGTTTTGCCGCTGCCACCCTTGGGATTTGCAACCAGTATCGTTTTCAATTGATATTTTCCCTCTTGATTGGCGGAAGGATATGTCACGGATCTCCATGTAGCGAATCCCGTATCCCAATTTTGAATATAGGAATGGATGCGCCCAAGTCAGTTTCCGCATGCGGCCTAGGCCTTGAATGTTGGGTTAATGAAATGGAAATGATACCATCACAGAATTAGCATATTTTGAACATTATGGCTTGATTTTTCGGGGAACAGCATGGCAGGACATAGCAAATGGGCGAACATCCAGCACCGCAAGGGCAAGCAGGACGCCAAACGCGGCAAAATATTCACGCGCTTGATCAAGGAGATCACCGTCGCGGCACGCATGGGTGGAGGTGATCCCGATGGCAATCCTCGCCTGCGCCTAGCGATGGACAAGGCATATTCCAACAACATGCCCAAGGACAACGTCGAACGGGCCATCAAGCGCGGCAGCGGCGAACTGGAAGGTGTTGAGTATCAGGAGTTGCGCTATGAAGGCTACGGTATCAACGGTGCCGCGGTGATGGTGGATTGCATGACCGACAACAAGACCCGCACCGTGGCCGATGTGCGCCATGCATTCACCAAGAATGGCGGCAATCTGGGTACCGACGGATCTGTGTCATTCCTGTTCAAGCATTGCGGGCAGATGATATTTGCTCCCGGCACAGACGAGAACGGCCTGATGGAAGTGGCACTGGACGCCGGTGCGGAAGACATCATCAGCAATGACGACGGCAGCATCGAGGTAATCACCTCTCCAAATGATTTCGTCAACGTCAAACAGAAGCTGGAAGCCGCAGGCTACAAACCGGAATTCGGCGAAGTCATCATGAAGCCGTCCAACGAAGTGGTGTTCACCGGTGACGACGCAGTGAAGATGCAAAAACTGCTCGACGCGCTGGAAGACCTGGACGACGTTCAGGAAGTCTATACAACAGCGGTGATAGAGGAATAAGTGCGCATACTTGGAATCGACCCGGGGTTGCGAGTTACAGGCTTTGGAGTATTGGATAAGGTCGGGCAGCAGTTGAGTTATGTCGCCAGCGGGTGCATTAATACTCCGGACGGAGAGTTGCCGGAACGGTTGAAGGAAATATTGGAATCGCTGGGTACTGTTATCACTCAGCATCAACCGCAACAGGTCGCGGTGGAAAAAGTATTCGTCAACGTCAATCCGCAATCCACGCTGATGCTCGGACAAGCCCGCGGTGCGGCGATCTGCGCTGCGGTGCTGGCGAATCTGCCGGTGGCGGAATATACCGCATTGCAGGTGAAGCAGGCCGTGGTAGGCAATGGACACGCCGACAAGGAACAGGTGCAACAGATGGTGCAACGCCTGTTGAAATTGTCCGGCACTCCCGGCCCGGATGCTGCGGATGCACTGGCCTGCGCGATCTGTCATGCCCACGGCGGACAAGGCATGGGCAAACTGGCGACAGCGGGGTATCGAATGAAAAATGGCAGATTGACATGATAGGCAGGCTGACCGGGATATTGCT
>Ga0210097_1000132_pt1 | contig 32643 bp, 33 predicted proteins | sample Joice_CattailNLA_2_FD_185521 | JGI IMG/M metagenome (GOLD analysis project Ga0210097, IMG submission 185521) | Wetland microbial communities from San Francisco Bay, California, USA, that impact long-term carbon sequestration - Joice_CattailNLA_D2... | ecosystem: Environmental > Aquatic > Marine...
CCCCGCCTCCACCGCCTCTTCCACCGCGTACTGTATCAACGGCTTGTCCACCACCGGCATCATCTCCTTGGGACTGGCCTTGGTTGCCGGCAGGAATCGGCTGCCCATGCCCGCTACCGGAAACACAGCTTTCGATATTTTTCTCATTGTTTTTCGTTCTCCTCAAATAGATTGATCAACGCCTGCTCGTCCAGCACCGTCACGCCCAGTACACGCGCCTTATCCAGCTTGCTGCCGGCTTCGCTGCCCGCCACAACGAAATCGGTTTTTTTCGACACACTGCCTGCAACTTTCGCGCCCAGCGCTTCGAGTTTTTCCTTTGCCTGTTCGCGCGCCATGCCGAGTGTACCAGTAAGCACAAAAGTCTTGCCAGTCAGCGGCAGTTCCCCGGCCCGCTCGACTTCGCTTTCCTTCGGCCTTACTCCTCCCCTGCTGTTGTCGAGCAAAGCCTCTATCACATCGATGTTGTGTTTCTCCGCAAAGAACGCGACGATACTCTGCGCCACTATCGGACCGACATCCGGCACGAGCTGCAACTCTGTCTCATCCGCTGCCATCAGATTTCTCAGTTTGCCGAAATGGCTTGCCAGATCCTTGGCAGTCGCTTCGCCCACGTTGCGAATGCCGAGGGCGTAGATGAAGCGCGCCAGAGTCGGATGCTTGCTGTCTTCGATTGCTTCGAGCAGATTTTGCGCCGACTTCTCGCCCATGCGTTCCAGTTCGGCCAGCGTCTGCAAATTCAATTTTTGCTGGTCATACAGATCGGCCGGTGTGCTGACGATACCTTCGTCCACCAGTTGTTCCACCAGCTTGTCGCCGAGCCCTTCGATGTCCATCGCGCGGCGGCTGGCAAAATGCAGCAATGCCTGCTTGCGCTGTGCCGGGCAGAACAACCCGCCGCTGCAACGCCAATCCGCCTCGCCCTCCTCGCGCACGATCGTGCTGCCGCACACCGGACAGTGACCATGCAGCAATTTGTTAAGATCAAATGGCTTGCCCGCATTCGCCGGACGCCGGTCGAGGACCACGCCCACAACTTCCGGAATCACGTCGCCGGCGCGGCGCACGATCACCGTGTCGCCGATGCGCACATCCTTGCGCCGCGTCTCGTCCTCGTTGTGCAGCGTCGCATTGGAAACCGTGGTGCCGCCGACGAACACCGGTTCCAGTTTGGCCACCGGCGTGAGCTTGCCGGTGCGTCCCACCTGGATATCGATACCGTGTACTACGGTGATCTGCTCCTCCGCCGGGAATTTGTGCGCGACCGCCCAGCGCGGTTCGCGGGACACGAAACCCAGTTGCGTCTGCAAGTCCAAGCTGTTGACCTTGTATACCACGCCGTCGATGTCGAACGGCAGGCTGTGGCGCTTGGCCGCGACGCAGCGGTGAAACCCGATCAACCCTTGCGCGCCCTTCACCACCGCGCGCTCCTTGCTGACCGGAACCGTCATCTTGTCCAATGCATCCAGTAATTCGCTGTGTGTCGCGGGCAATTTCCAGCCCTTTACTTCACCCAGTCCGTACGCAAAAAACGACAGTGGTCGCCGAGCGGCCAATGCCGGATCGAGCTGGCGTATGCTGCCAGCCGCACCGTTGCGCGGATTCACCAGCGTCGGCAGCCCCTGTGTGCGCTGCCGTTCGTTGTAACGCTCGAAGTCTCGTCGCGACATGTATACCTCGCCGCGCACTTCCAGCACATCGGCATCGCATCCGACCAGCCGCAGCGGAATCTGGCCTATGGTCCGGATATTCTGCGTCACGTCTTCGCCGACTGTGCCGTCTCCGCGCGTGGTACCCTGTTCCAATTCTCCGCGCACATAACGCAGATTGATCGCAAGGCCGTCGAATTTCAGTTCGCAGGCATATTCGACGGGCACATCATCCGCGCCCAACTTCAGTTCCTTGCGCACGCGCGTATCGAACGCGATCGCGCCCTGGTCGCTGATGTCTGTCTCGGTGCGGATCGACAGCATCGGTACGGCATGTAATACCTGCTGAAAGCTATCCAGCGGTTTGCCGCCGACCCGCTGTGTGGGTGAATCGTGATATTTGCGTAATTCAGGATATTGTTCTTCGAGTAGCTCAAGCTCGCGGAACAGCTTGTCGTATTCCGCATCGGGGATCAGCGGCTGGTCGAGCACATAATACTGGTAATCGTGCCTGGCGATCTCATTGCGCAAGTGCGCAGCTCGATTCGCAATCCGCGTATCCATCAGGAGAACAATCTGCGTGCCTGCGAGCTTCCCGGTGTGATGCCCTTGGCGCACATTTTCAGTTCAACATCGTTGATGCGCTCGCGGATCAGCGCCAATCCCTTGTCATTGAGTACCACAAGATGATCGTCCACTAGATTAAGCTGCAATTCCTTTGCCAATAGGCGCGCGACCTGCATCATCCGGTCGAACTGGCTGGCGGGTTCCTCCACGCGCGGCACGTCCAGCAACATGGTGAGTCCAGCCGTGCTGGTCGTTTCCAGCGAAAGATGCTGGAACGGCTGGTTATCCCGGTTGATCAGGCTGAACAGGCTTTGCCCCTGCGCATCCATCAGATGAAAAGCGCCATCCGCTTCCAGCGTCATGCCCACCAAAGCGGCAGCCTGCGCGATCCTTGCACCGAGCAGCAATCGTCCCTTGGGCGGCATCAGATTGACCCCGACCATTTGGTCCACCTCGGCACAGAATGTGTCCATCTCAACCGCATGACGGTATGTTTCGTGTATGTCCGGAACAGTCGCATCCGCCTTGATGTGTCTTGCTACACCCAGCACCAGATCGCGGAAATCCGCCAGCTTGGCCTCGCTGATCGCGCCGCTTCTGTCCACCAACTGCAGCGCGACGCGGAAGCGCTCATAGAGCACCTGACTCTCGGCGATGACACGCTCCCATTTCTTTGTGGTCATCGTCAATCCGCACACCTGCACCGGCTTGCGGAAATCGAACTTGCGCTGCCACAAACCATGCAGAACCGCGGCATGGCTGGGTTCGGCCAGACGCAGTTCGATGATGAAATCGCTGCGTGCATTCAACAGTGCGCAGGAGTCATCCAGCAGATTGGTCACCGGCTCTGCGACGGCGGCTTCGGAAATTTCGACTTCGGTGATGATCGCTTCCATTACCGTTTCTGCAGCCAACTCCGATCGCTGGATTTGGCCGGGTCTTTCGTCACCGCTCTCCGGATACAGCGCATCCGCGTGGCTAGTCCTGAATGCAGTGCCGAACTTGCGCCGGTAACTTCTTTGCTGCCACCAGCCATAGACATACACCGCGATGATCACGCCCAAACCGATAGCCAGCAAAGCTTTTTGCAATTCGCTCATAGAGAAACCATAACAAATATCCGTGACTGAACGCAGATTATCTCATGCCCTGCAGCACAGACATAATTGGACAGACTTAATCTTAGGGATCGCCGGGACAACTAGGCCAGCGGCAATTCCGAGTTACTCATCCCGATCGCGGCGACTTCGTCCAGCGCCTTGAGGAACTGATGTTGCTCATGCAGACGGGCCAGAGACTCCGGATTGGGCTTGCCGCGCATCTGTGCAAGACGCGCACGGCTGGTGGCGGGCATCTCCCACTGCAGTCCCTGCAGCAACTCATCGGCAGATTCCGGCTTGTTGCACACCAGCACCATGTCGCAACCTGCATTCAGCGCGGCTTCGGCGCGTTGCACGATGCCGCCCGCCACGGTGGCGCCTTCCATGCTCAGGTCGTCGCTGAAAATGCAGCCCTCGAAACCCAATTGGCCGCGCAGCACGTGCTTCAGCCACACGGGCGAATACCCTGCCGGACGATTGTCCACCTTCGGATAGATCACGTGAGCGGGCATCACCGCGGTGAGGCCGTAATCCACCATGCGCCGGAACGGGATCAGGTCGGCCATCTCGATGTCAACGAATGCTCGCTCGTCCACCGGAATATCCAGATGCGAATCAGCCTCCACATAACCGTGGCCGGGGAAATGCTTGCCGACCGCGGGCATGCCGCCCTGCTTCAATCCCAGCAACAGGCTGTGTGCCAGCTCGGCGATCGCCTGCGGATCGTTGTGGAACGAACGATCGCCGATCACGCTGCTCTGCCCGTAATCCACATCCAGCACCGGCGTGAAACTGAAGTCCACGCCGCAGGCGCGCAGCTCGGCGGCAAGCACATAGCCCGCCTGCTGCGCCAGATGGCGCGCGCGCTGCGGATTCGTGTCCCAAATTTTTCCAAGTTCGCGCATCGGTGGAATCTTCGTGAAGCCATCGCGAAAACGCTGCACGCGCCCGCCCTCGTGATCCACCGCGATCAGCAACGGCGGCGTGCGCAGCGCATGGATCGCCGCGGTGAGTTCGGCAAGCTGGCCGGGCGTTTCAAAATTGCGGGAGAACAATATGACTCCGCCGACCAGCGGATGATTCAAGCGCGCCTCGTCCTCCGGCGTCAGCGTCTTGCCCAGCACATCCAGCATCACCGGCCCCAAACCCATACCCACACCCGTTTGCATAAATCTGAATGTCGCGAATTATACGGACATTGGCTGAAAAGTCGCTCTATAACCGAAGACAGATGAATATCAAACTATTGGGCATATTGACTCACGATTTGGATACTGGGATATTGAGCGATATGTTTGATGAAAAAAGAGCTAATTACGCTTGCTTAACTAGTAGCGCCGTATAATTGTATTTGCTACTAGTTACATTCTTTAATTTCACCAAACCCTGAACTCAAGCGGGACTCCGCCACTGCGTGGCTCCGCCCCTTAGCTCCACGTTAGGCAATTCGACAGAATCAAGAGTAGATATGAATATGTATACTCGAATTTCAAGAGCACTAATGGTGTTGATTGCGGCTGGATTGATCTCCGCTTGTACTCCCAAGACGCCTAGAAGCGCAGCCGATTCAATATACACAGGAGGTACCATTGTCACCGTTAATGATACGCAGCCCAAGGCTGAGGCGGTTGCGGTGAAGGATGGGAAGATTCTCGCCGTGGGGTCTCGTGCCGAAATCGAAAAGTCCCATAAGGGCGCAACCACTCGAATCGTAGATCTGGCCGGCAAGACCATGCTGCCGGGATTCGTCGACTCGCACGGTCACGCGTATTTGATCGGAATCCAGGCGTCTACGGCGAACTTGCTTCCGCCGCCTGATGGCACAGGCAAAGATATAGCCAGCCTGCAGGCATTGCTGACCGACTGGGCGGCAACCCATCAAAACGCAGTGAAGAAGGTCGGCTGGATCGCGGGCTTTGGTTATGACGATTCACAACTCGCCGAGCAGCGCCATCCCACCCGCGACGATCTCGATAAAGTGTCCACCGATCTCCCGGTTCTCATCTTTCATCAATCCGGTCGCCTTGGGGTTGCCAACAGTAAAGCGCTGGAGCTGGCCGGCGTGACTGCCGAGACAAAAAATCCTAAAGGCGGCGTCTTTCGTCGCAGAGCGGGTTCGCAGGAGCCCAATGGAGTATTGGAGGAATACGCCTTCTTCTATCTTGTCAGCAAGCTGATGTCCAGGTTCGACAATGACGTCAACGATGCACTGGTGGAACAAGGCACCAAACTGCTGGCCTCTTTTGGCTATACCACCGGTCAGGAAGGGCGAGCATTGGGATCCGGCCTCGCAGCCATGAAGCGGGTAGCCGATGCGGGCAAGTTGGATATTGATCTGGTGGCTTACCCGGATGTACTGGAAGTCGAAAACCCGAATCCATCCAGGACTTACAAGAATCGCTTTCGGGTTGGCGGCGTGAAGTTAACCATTGATGGCTCGCCGCAGGGCAAGACGGCCTTTCTGACCAAGCCCTACTATATTCCACCAGAGGGACAGGACAAAGACTATCGGGGCTACGCCGCCATTGACGAGAAAACCACCAATGATGCGGTGGAAAAGGCCTTCGCACATGGTTGGCAGATTCTTGTGCACGCCAATGGCGATGCCGCCAGTGACCGTTTTATTAACGCGGTGCGACTGGCAAAAGAAAAGTATCCTAACGTGGACAACCGCCCTGTGTTGATTCACGGACAGATACTGCGTGAAGACCAAGTCGATCAGTTGAAAGAGCTCGGTATTTTCGCCTCGTTGTTTCCGATGCACACTTTCTACTGGGGTGATTGGCACAGGGAATCGGTGCTCGGCCCGGAACGTGCCGAGAATATCTCACCCACTGGCTGGTTCATGAAGCGCGGCATGATGTTTGGTACCCACCATGATGCGCCAGTTGCATTGCCCGATTCGATGCGAGTGCTTTCCGCAACCGTTACGCGCAAGACGCGTACCGGGCATGTCCTCGGACCCGAACACCGTGTTCCGGTAGCGACGGCTCTCAAAGCCATGACCATCTGGCCCGCATGGCAACACTTTGAGGAAAAAACCAAGGGCAGTATAGAAGTAGGCAAACTGGCGGATTTCGTGATTCTTTCTGAAAATCCTCTGACCATTCCAGAAGATGATCTCGCCGACATTAAGGTTCTGGAAACCATCAAAGAGGATAAATCTATTTACAAACGATCCGCTAAAGCAGCGGCCCTTTCTTCACCTGCAATGTTCGGCATTACAAAGTATGTAGGACTTGATGCCGAACACCCCATGCCAGGTGTCAAAGCAGTATATGGTGACGGGGATTTCAACCCTGCTTTGAGCGTGTTGGTCAATGCATTAAATAACGAAGGAACTTCTATCCATAAAGCTCAGTAATAGACAGCAGCCTAACTTTCGGTTGCAATGGACGGCACTACGCGCCGCCGCTGAACCTGAGCGTTGGGTGCCTTAACGTCATCGAGTTTGCCGGCTTGCTGACCATCGGACAAAGGAAGGATCTCACATGCGCAAGTTGAAACTGAGTAAGGCTTTTACCCTGATGGAATCAGGGCCTGTTATCCTCGTGACAACCCACGATGGAAAGAAAGACAACATCATGACCATCTCCTGGACCATGGTGGTGGATTTCACCCCGGTATTCGCCATCACCACGGGCGAATGGAATCATTCTTACGCGGCGTTGCGCAAGAATAGGGAGTGCGTCATTGCCATTCCCACGGTTGACATGCTCGATACCGTCGTTGGAATAGGTACCTGCTCCGGGGCTGATACGGACAAGTTTGCCAAGTTCAGGCTCACGCCTGTGCGTAGCAAAATCGTGACGCCGCCCTTGATCAAGGAGTGCCTTGCCAACATGGAGTGCAAGGTCATAGATATTGTCAAGAAACACAACATCGTCGTATTGGAGGCGGTTGCCGCATACATCGATACCACGCGCAAGGAGAAGCGCACGGTTCACGCCGTTGGCGACGGAACGTTCATTGTCGACGGACGCAGGATCGATCGGAGGAAGATGATGGCCTCCAAGCTTCCTTACGGCGTTTAGCGTTGCATAGTCCAGCCACGAAGAAGTCCCGGGAGCCAAAATGAAAAGCACTGCGTCGCCCAACAATGCCCCCAAGCGAACAGGCGCTGACGGACTTGCCGCATAACTGTATCGTTAGCAGTCTAAATCCTTCACCATGAATCAAATCTATTTCTAACCAAACGGAGGAATTTTGTGGACGAACAGCAACCCTCATTTGATGCAGCGAAGTACAAGAACGCGCAGCGGGAGCAATGGAACAAGGACGGTGCAGCATGGCGGCGCTGGAATCCCACGCTGGATCGCTGGTATGGCGATGCTACCCGCCAGATGCTCGACATGGCCCGGATTCAGCCAGGTCAGCGCATACTGGACGTCGCCGCCGGCGCAGGTGAACCGGCTGTCAGTGCCGCCGAGCGAGTGGGCCCGAACGGTTACGTGCTGGCGACCGACATCTCGGAAGGGATCGTCGAGCTCGCGCGCCAGGTCGCCCATGAACACGGACTCAAACAGATCGAGATCCGTGTCATGGATGGCGAAAAACTGGATCTCCCCGATGCTTCCTTCGATGCGGTGCTGTGCCGGCTCGGTCTGATGTATATGCCGCACCCCGTGACCGCGCTGCGCGAATGGCGCCGTGTGCTGAAACCGGGCGGTCGGGTCGCCGTCGTTGTATTTTCGACACCGGATCGAAATCCTTGGGGTGCTGTACCAGCTTCCATCATCCGCCAGCGCGCGCAACTCCCGCCCCCCGTGCCAGGACAACCCGGACCATTCAGCCTTGGCGGCGCCGGGGTGCTCGAAGGCATCTTCCGTGAAGCGGGATTTGCCAACTCCGAGATTCGCGCCGTGCCGGTGCCCCATCGAGCGAGCAGCGCCGCCGAGTACGTGCGGGTCACCCGGGAAGCCTTCGGTGGGTTCAACGCGATGATGGCTCAACTGCTCCCTCAAGAACGCGAGTCCGTGTGGAATGAAGTAGAAGGTTCGCTGCGCAGTTTCGAATCGCCTAATGGGTTCGAGGCGCCTGGTGAGGCCCTGGTCGGAGCGGCCCCGAAGTGAGACGTTAAGTGGTTGTATCCCGAAATCTGAACCATGACCAGCGAGATTAAGAAAATTCGAAAAATATGGCTGGCAACGGTGTGCTTCGAAGCCATATTCTTCGCGGCAGCCGGCTTTGCATGGTTATTCTGGTTTTCGAGCACATTACATGTCTGGTGGTTGCTTTTGCCCGTTCTGCCAATCCATTGAATCTGTGAAGGCCAAACCCTAATCCTTTGTTACAACGGACAGCCTTTGGCTGCTGCAGAACCAAGATGGTATATCGCTGCATTCGGGAAAATTAGGCGGCCCCTTATGACTCAAGTAAAATATATTTTCCCAACCAAAAATAATGGAGGCCAAGACATGATCAAATTAATAATCTATGTTGCAGGCGTCATTAGTTTATCTGCTTGTTCGGGATTGAGAACTACCGACAATTCTTATGAAGCTCATGCGGAGAACTTCAATATCTTGTTCCTGCAAATTCCAGGTGGGGATACCCAAGAGCGAGCCATGAAGCTTGTACCCAAAGGTGGCGAAATAACAACCATGAACTCGATGCCCAATGATTTAACTTCGCTAATCAGTGTTATCAATCGCATTATCGGCATAGATATAACCACGATAGACGGAACAATCAGTAAAAAGTAATTTGATTGCACGAAAACACCGCGCACAAACCATAGCCTTGAGAACCGCAGCCGGCTTCGCCTTGTTCATCGCCTGTTTCGCAGGCAATGCCCTTGCGGTCAAATATGGCTCCATGCGCTCCGAACCGGTGGACATGATCGTCATCCATTCCACCGGCGGCCCGACCTGCGACGAGGCCACCGGAAAGCCGGTCTGGGTCAAGGCGGGCTCGCTGGACGAAGACCTGCGCAACATCGAGGCGAACCCCAAGCTTGGCATCCACTACATGATAGACCGCGACGGGACCGTGCGGACCAGCGTCCCGGAAGACCGGTTCGCGAATCATGTGTTCACTTACAGCGGCCGTTCGATCGCGATCGAACTCGTCAACGACGGTGATGGACATGACCCGTTCCCCAAGGCCCAGATTGATGCGCTGGTGAAGCTGCTGAAGGACATCACCCGGCGCAGGGGCATAGTCCGGGAAGGCATCAAGCGGCATTCGGACCTTGACCACGGCATGCTTTGGTGTGACAGGAAGCAGCGGCGCAAGGTCGATCCGGGCGCGGCCTTCCCATTTCAAGCTGTTCTGGACCGGGTGTTCAAGCAGGATCGATAACGATATGTCCGAGTTCCAGCGCAAATTCGACAAGGCGGTATGGAAGATCGTTTCCGGCATCAGGCGCGGCCGGGTGATGAGCTATGGCCAAGTGGCGCGCGCGGCGGGATTTCCCCGGCATGCGAGAATGGTGAGCAAAGCCATGGGCCGATCGACCGTCCCTTTGCCCTGGTATCGGGTCATCAGGTCGGATCGCACGCTGGCGTTTGAAGCCGGCAGCAAGGCTTATCGCAAACAGAGAGGTTTGCTGGAAAATGAAGGCGTGCGTTTTGTCGGCGGCAAGGTTGTGCCTAAGGATACGGATGAAAACAAGAGTCTGGATGAATTGCTCTGGGGGCCGCGTGAACAGTGATCTTTTCGGATCATACAATAGGTGGAGACCTGATCAGGGATGAATGATATTTGCAGGACGGCAATCATCGCCACGGTGATGTGCATCGTTTCGGTTTGCGGCTCCGCTTCCTTTGCCGCAAACAATGAGACCAACTCTACAAGACAACAGCAAACCCTGCTGCATGACGGTATCGAACGCAGCTATGTGGCATATGTCCCGCAGAGTGTCACGCAGCGCGGCGGGCTGGCGCCGCTGGTGCTGGTGCTGCATGGAGGCGGCGGAAATGCCGACAATGCAGAAAAGATGACGGGCTTTACCGACGAGGCCGAGAAGGAAGGATTCATCGTGGTCTATCCGGAAGGGACCGGCCGGTTCAGCGGCAAATTGCTGACCTGGAATGCGGGACATTGCTGCGGCTATGCGATGAAGAACCGGGTGGACGATGTCGGCTTCATAAGCGCGCTGATCGACAAGCTCATCAAGGATTACCCGGTCGACCCCAGGCGCGTCTACGCGACCGGCATGTCCAACGGCGGCATGATGACGCACCGGCTCGGCATCGAACTCTCAAACCAGATAGCCGCGATCGCGCCGGTGGTCGCGACTCTGTTCGGCGATGAAGCCAAACCGCACTATCCGGTATCCGCGCTGATGATCAACGGGATGCTGGACAAACACGTTCCCTATCAAGGCGGCCCTACCGGCGGGCGCTTCTCCGATGCGTGGGACGGTACGCCGACGAAACCTGCACGGGAGCAGGCGACATTCTGGGCGCACGCTGACGGTTGTATGAACCCGCCCGAACAAACAGATAATTCAGCGTTTGTTCTGACCAGGTACCGCTGCCCTGCCGGACGGGATGTGGAGATGTACCTGATCAACGACAACGGCCACGCCTGGCCGGGCGGTAAGCAAGGAAGCCGCATGGGTGACAAGCCCAGTACGGCCCTCAATGGTACTGACGTCATCTGGGAATTTTTCAAGGCGCATACGAAATAACTTTAGTGCAGAACTGCTGGCCAGTCTAAGCCCTTTCCAGCACCACGAACGCGACGATCATATTCTGTTCGTCACTGATGGATAGATGGTGTCCGGCGATATCCAGTTTGTTCAGATGGGAGCCCAGTGTTGCGTCGAACATCAGCAGCGGCTTGCCCAGACTGTCATGGGTGATGCTGATGCGGCGCAGGCTGACCGGCTCGCGCAACCCGCTGCCGACCGCCTTGGCGAAGGCCTCCTTGGCGGCAAAACGTTTGGCAATATATCGCGCGGGATTGGGAGTTGTACGGAATTCTGCCAGCTCGCGGTCGCTCAGCATGCGATTTGCAATCCTATCGCCATAGCGCGAATACATCTTTTCGAAACGCGTGTATTCGACAATATCGGTGCCGACCCCGTAGATCACTGCTTGCCCGCCAGCAACGCTTTCATTTTCTTCACTGCCGCTTCCAGCCCGATGAACAGCGACTCGGCGATGATGGCATGGCCGATATTGAGCTCGACCAGATTCGGGATCGCAACGATGGGTTGCACGTTGTGGTAATTCAGGCCGTGCCCGGCATTTACCTGCAAGCCCTGCGCATGAGCGTGTTGCGCAGCGCTGCGGATGCGCTCCAGCTCATGTTCATGTTCGTGCACACTGTCCGCATCGGCATATTTTCCGGTGTGCAATTCCACCACCGGCGCACCGGTGCGGCGCGCCGCATCGATCTGCTTTGCATCCGGGTCGATGAACAATGACACGCGGATACCCGCTTCGGCACAGCGCACGCAAGCCGCCTTGACGGTGTCGAAATAGCGCACCACGTCCAACCCGCCTTCGGTGGTCAGTTCTTCGCGGCGCTCCGGAACCATGCACAGGTCGTGCGGTTTGATGCGCAGCGCGATGGCGATCATCTCGTCGGTGACTGCGCTCTCCAGATTCATGCGAGTCTGCAGCATGTCGCGCAACACTTCCACATCGCGGTCCTGGATGTGGCGGCGGTCCTCGCGCAGATGCAACGTGATCGCATCGGCTCCGGCCGATTCGCCCAGCAACGCGGCGCGCACCACGTTGGGATAGCTTGTACCGCGCGCCTGGCGCAAGGTAGCCACATGGTCTATGTTGAGCCCGAGTTTAATCATAATTTTTGCAGGTCCTTGATCAGTTCTCGCGTCTGCAGTATCTTGCCGCCGAGATGATGGTTCAGCAACATGCGCATCAGTTGTTTGCTCTGTTGCGCGGTGACCGGGTCGGCATATTCATCCGCCGCCATGTCCAGCAGTGTCTTGCCCAGCACCGGCAAGCCGGCGCTTGCATCATCCTTATCCGGCAAAGCACCCCGTTCAACGACATAACGATAGCAGAGTTCCGCTTGTATCGCCTTGCCACTGATTGCTTCGCGTTCCAACACCAGTGCATAACCCAGTTCCTGCAGCAAATGTTTTTCAAAGCTGCGCAGCGTGCCGGCGTGGTCGGTTTCGTGCGCGAGGCGGTACAAGGTGGCGCGGTAGTATTCGAACAGTTGCTCGTGCGGATCGTCGCGTGCCAGCAGATTGAGCAGCAATTCGTTCAGATAGAAGCCGCACATCAAAGCCGTGCCTTGCAGATAGGGCTGTCCCCCCTGCCACTCCGCACTGTGCAAAGTACGCACTTCGCCTTTGCCGAACCAGCTCAACAGCAACGGCTGAAAATTCATCAGCACGCCGCGCAAGCCCGACTTGGGCCGCCGCGCACCGCGCGCCACGATCGACAGCCGCCCGTAGGATCGGCTGTATACATCGAGTATCAGACTGGTTTCACGGAACGGATAACTGTGCAGTACGAACGCCGGTTCGTCCTGTTTTCTGTTGCGGTCTGCCGCGGTCATGCGCAATCCCGGATCATTCATAAACCGCTATCACTCATGCCCCCGGTCATTCATAACCGAGACTGCGCAGCACGCGTTCGTCATCAGCCCAGCCGCTGCGCAATTTGACGAACACTTCCAGGAACACTTTGCCGTCGAACAGCTTTTCCATGTCCAGCCGCGCCTGGGTGGCGATCTCCTTGAGCTTTTCGCCCTTCTTGCCGATCAGCATCGCCTTGTGCGCTTCGCGGTCGACCAGGATCGCGGCGTGGATGCGGCGCAACTTCGGCTGTAGCCGGGGGCCTTCCAATTTGAATTGCTCGATCACCACGCTGGTCGAGTAGGGCAACTCGTCGCCGGTGTAGCGGAATATCATTTCACGCAATATCTCCGCAGCCAGAAAGCGCTCGCTGCGGTCGGTAATGTCGTCTTTGTCGTAGATCAATTCTCCCTTCGGCAGATGACGGCGCAACGCCTCGCGCAACTCGTCCAGCTTTGTACCCTGCTTGGCGCTGACCGGCACGATGTCGGCGAATTTGAAATCCTGCGCAACCCGTTCGGCGAACGCGAACAGCTCGCCCTTGTCCGCGACCTCGTCTATCTTGTTGATCACCAGCAATACCGGACGGTTGTCCGGCAGCAGCTTGAGCACTTCCCGGTCGCGTTCGTCGTAGCGCAACGCCTCCAGCACGTACATCACCGCCTGCACGTCGCGCAAACTGCTGGTCACGACGCGGTTCATGCCGCGGTTCAAAGCGTTGAGATGTTTGGTCTGGAAACCGGGCGTATCGACGAACACGAACTGCGTTCGTTCGTCGGTATAGATGCCGTGGATGCGGTGACGCGTGGTCTGCGCCTTGCGCGAGGTGATGCTGATCTTCTGCCCGATCAGGCGGTTGAGCAGAGTGGATTTGCCAACATTGGGACGCCCGACGATGGCGATATAGCCGCTGCGAAGATCGGCAGGTTGTTGCAGTTCCGTCATGTTGCAGCGCTCAAGAGCTGATAGGTTGCCTGTGCCGCTTGTTGCTCGGCATTGCGCCGGGTCGTTCCGGATCCGCGTGCAGAGATCTTCAATGACGGGATGTTGCATTCCACCTCAAATGATTGCGCATGAGCCTCGCCCTGAACGGCAATCACGCTGTAGTTCGGCAATGGTATATGTTTGCCCTGCAGATATTCCTGCAACAGGGTCTTGGCATCCTTGCCCAGTTTATGCACATCCATCTCTTCAAGATAGGGCACATAAAGTTTCAACACGGTCTGCTCTGAAGCAGTGAAATCCGAATCCAGCAAGACCGCTCCAAACAGGGCTTCCAAAGCATCCGCCAGTATGGACGGTCGACGGAAGCCGCCACTCTTGAGTTCGCCCTCGCCCAGTTTCAAATGGCTGCCGAGGTCGATCTGCCGGGCAAGCGCGGCCAGCGTTTCTTCACGGACCAGATTGGACCGCAATCGGGACAGTTCACCCTCGCTCAGCTGCGGATAGTTGCTATAAAGGTGTCTGGCAATGACGCAGCCAAGGACGGCGTCGCCCAGGAACTCCAGACGCTCATTGTGCTCGGCGGCATAACTGCGGTGTGTCAGCGCGCGTTGCAGCAATTCCGGCTGCTTGAACACATAGCCGAGTTTCTCGTACAGCGCATGGTCGCGCAAAGCTTCTTGTGTCTTGCGGCTGCCTGTTTTATCTGCCACTGCTCGGATTGAATTCAAGATATATGCTGATGTTTGCAACCAGCGGGATCTTGACGGAGTAGTTTGCGCTCAATACCGGTGTCGCTCCGTCACTGGAAATGTCAATATCACTGGCTTGGATCGCAGTGATGTCGTCGATCGAGGCATGTTTGTCGAATGACAACTTAATGGCACCCGGCGTAGCATTTTGCATATCTGGATCATGCGCGATCTCTCTGAATAAACTATTGATTTTTGCATCCTGGATGTATGCCGGAACGAGTTTCAACAAGGATATGGAGACAATCACAAACAGAAACGCCCCAAAAATAAAACCGCTTAATGTAAGTCCCCGCTGTTGTACTGGCATTTTTGCATTCATCTCTGTTCCCCCGTCTAGTTGATCGACAGACCTATGCGCTTCAAATCCGAAAAATTCATCCAGATGAAAAAAGCCTTGCCGACTATCTGGTCATCCGGCACAAAACCCCAATAGCGGCTGTCGCGGCTATTATCGCGATTATCGCCCATCATGAAATATTGTCCATCCGGCACTTTGCAACGGACCAATTCGGTGTCATAACTGCAATTCTCCCGCCCGGGGAATTCGGCCACTGCGCCAAGATGCACCGTGGGTTTGTCAGGATTGACCAGCACGGCGTGCTTGCGCTTCCCCAAAGTCTCGATACGCTTCTCGGTATGCACAAAGTTCAACCCGGTCTCGACGTAATTATATTCCCCATCGGCCTCCTGTGGCTGAACAATCCCGTTGATCGTCAGCCGCTTGTTGCGATACTCGACAATATCGCCGGGAATCCCGACCACGCGCTTGATGTAATCCAGTGACGGGTCTTCTGGGTAGCGGAACACCATCACATCGCCGCGTTGCGGATTGCCCAGCGGGATGATCTTCTTGTTGATGACTGGCAGGCGCACGCCATAGGTAAACTTGTTTACCAGAATAAAGTCGCCGACCTGCAGGGTAGGGATCATCGAACCGGAAGGTATCTTGAACGGCTCGATCAAAAAGGAGCGGATGACGAACACCACCAGGATGACGGGAAAGAAACTCTTGGCATACTCCACCCACCAAGGTTCCACCGCGCCGCTGCCACGTTTGGCCGCCAGAAAAAAACTGTCCAGCAGCCAGATGAGGCCGGTGACTGCCAGCAACACAAACATTATCAATGCAAAATCCATTACTTCTCCTTAATCAACGCGCAGGATCGCCAAAAAGGCTTCCTGCGGAATTTCCACACTGCCCACCTGCTTCATGCGCTTCTTGCCCGCTTTTTGTTTTTCAAGCAGTTTTTTCTTGCGTGTAATGTCGCCGCCATAACACTTTGCCAATACGTTTTTTCGCATCGCCTTTACGTTCTCCCTGGCGATGATATTCGATCCGATCGTGGCCTGTATCGCCACATCGTACATCTGACGCGGTATCAGTTCGCGCATCTTGGCCGCCACTTCGCGGCCGCGATACTGGCTGTTGGCGCGATGCACAATCACCGAGAGCGCGTCGACTTTTTCGCCGTTGATCAGCATGTCCACCTTGACCACATCGGCCGCCCGGTATTCCTTGAACTCATAATCCATCGATGCATAGCCGCGCGAAATCGATTTGAGCTTGTCGAAGAAATCCAGCACGATCTCGGCCATCGGCATTTCGTACACCAGCATCACCTGTTTGCCGTGGTAGCTGATATTGATCTGGGTACCGCGCTTCTGCGTGCACAGCGTGATGACAGAGCCGACATATTCCGACGGCATGTATAGATTCACCGTGACGATCGGTTCGCGGATCTCCTCGATCTTGGACGGTTCCGGCATCTTGGACGGGTTGTCCACGACCAGCACCTTGCCGTCACGCTGCAGCACCTGGTAAATGACCGTCGGAGCGGTGGTGATCAGATCCATGCCGAACTCGCGTTCCAGCCTCTCCTGCACGATATCCATGTGCAACAGGCCGAGGAAACCGCAGCGGAAGCCGAAGCCCAATGCCTGCGATACCTCCGGCTCGTAACGCAATGCCGCGTCGTTCAGCTTGAGTTTCTCCAGCGAGTCCCGCAATGCTTCATACTGGTTCGACTCCACCGGGAACAACCCCGCGAACACCTGCGGCTGGATCTCCTTGAAACCCGGCAGCGCCTGCTGAGCCGGCTTGGCCAGGTGGGTGATCGTGTCGCCGACCTTGGCAGCTTTCAGTTCCTTGACGCCGGCGATGACGAACCCGACCTGGCCTGCGCTCAAGCTTTCCCGCGATTGTGACTTGGGCGTGAACACGCCGATATTCTCGGTCAGATGCTGCGCGCCCGTGGCCATGAACAGGATCTTTTCCTTGGGCTTGATCGTGCCGTTCACCAAACGCACCAGCATTACCACGCCGACATAATTGTCGAACCATGAATCGATGATCAACGCCTGCAACGGCGCTTCCGGGTCGCCCTTAGGAGCGGGTACCTTGGCGATCAATGCCTCCAGCACATCCTGGACTCCTGCGCCGGTCTTTGCCGAACAGCGTATCGCGTCATGCGCGGCTATGCCGATCACTTCCTCGATCTCCTCGATGGCGTTGTCCGGATTGGCCGACGGCAGGTCGATCTTGTTCAGCACCGGTACCACCTCGACACCCAGATCCAGCGCGGTATAACAGTTCGCCACCGTCTGCGCCTCCACGCCCTGCGAGGCATCCACCACCAGCAGCGCACCTTCGCATGCCGACAATGAGCGGGACACTTCATAGGAAAAATCCACGTGTCCGGGCGTGTCGATCAGATTGAGGTTATACATTTGGCCGTCGCGCGCCTTGTAGCTCAATGCGGCAGTTTGTGCCTTGATGGTAATTCCCCGCTCGCGCTCCAGATCCATCGAGTCGAGCACCTGTGCTTCCATTTCACGGTCGGACAAGCCGCCGCATATTTGAATGATGCGATCAGCCAATGTTGATTTGCCGTGGTCGATGTGTGCAATGATGGAAAAATTGCGGATATGCTGCATAGAGTCCAAATTGAAAATCCCGCTTAAACCGGCGTTTCCGCAAAGGGCGAATTCTAGCCGATTTAGGCGGGATACGCAGGACGTGATTACTTTTCGTCCAGCTTGATCGCGATATATGTGGCGGTATCACCCCTGCGCACCAGCAATGCGACATTACGACCATTGGGGACCTGCTTGAGCATATCGTTCAACTGTGCCAGCGAACGGATAGGCACATTGCCGATGGAAAGCAGCACATCGCCCGGATGCAATCCGGCGGACCGTGCAGCGGAACCTTTGACCTCTTCCACCAGCAAACCACCGCTGACTTGCAGTTCCTCGAGCTGGTCGCGGGTCAATTCGCTAACGGCTATGCCCAGCCGCGCAATCATCTCTCCCCCGCTTTCCGAGGGTTGCTTTGGCGAGCGTGAAATCATGCCATCTTCGGGCATTTCAGCGACCTCGACCGTGACCAGCTTGGATTTTCCCTTGCGCCACAACTCGACCACCACCTTGGTGCCGGGCTTGACCGCCGCCACCATGCGCGGCAAATCGCTGGAACTGTTCACCTGCTTGCCGTCAAATTTGAGGATCACATCGCTAACCTCGATACCCGCCTTGTCCGCAGGGCCTTTCTTTTCCACATTGCTGACCAGCGCACCGTTGGGCTTGCTCAAGCCGAACGATTCGGCCAACTCCCGGGTCAATTCCTGTATCGTCACACCGATACGGCCGCGCGTTACCTTGCCGGTGGTGCGCAATTGGTCGGCCACTTGCATCGCCACATCGATCGGTATCGCAAATGAAAGGCCCATCGAGCCGCCGGAGCGGGTATAGATCTGCGAGTTGATGCCGACCACCTCTTCATTCATATTGAATAACGGTCCTCCGGAGTTGCCGGGATTGATCGCCACATCGGTCTGAATGAACGGCACGAAATTATCCTGCGGCAAGGAACGTCCCTTGGCACTCACGATACCGGCAGTTACGCTGTTATCAAAGCCGAATGGCGAGCCGATCGCGACCACCCATTCGCCCACTTTGAGCTTGTCCGAATCTCCCACGGTTATCTTCGGCAAACCGGTCGCGTCGATTTTCAGCAAAGCCACATCGGTACGCCTGTCTACACCGATGACCTTGGCGCGAAATTCGCGCTTGTCCGTCAGGCGCACGGTAATCTTGTCGGCATGATCAACTACATGCGCATTGGTCATGATGTATCCATCAGCACTGATGACAAATCCCGATCCGAGCGATTGCGTCTCCTGATTGCGCGGAATTTGTGGTGCAAAGCGCTTGAAGAATTCGTAGAACGGATCGTCCTCCGGAATATTGGGTATCCCCTGCATATTTTGAACAATCTGCGTCGTACTGATATTAACTACTGCAGGACCCTGCTTTTCCACCAGATCGGTGAAATCCGGCAATTCCTTGCTCAGCGCCGATGTGCTGCAAATCACACCGATCAGCAGCAGCAGACTCGCGAATTTTCTCAGCATGAATCTTTCCCCCTTCATTACAACATTTTAATCGCAGCTCGAAAAAACAAACAAGGTTGATGGCTCAGGATTATCTATGAGCCCTTTTACTTGGATATTGATTCCCTACTCTTCACCCCACGACCGTGCGATATAGGGTTGGAATTGATTTCCGGCCCGAACCGATGAAATCCACTTTGCGACAATGAAGCCTGCAACCAGGCCTGACAGAGCGCCCGCAGTTGCATATCCATCATGCTGTCCGGGAGACTGTCCAACCATAGCGCTGCCCAGCATCGCACCGATCACCAACAGCAGCAACGGCAGCAGATAAACCAGACCTATCCCTCGCAATATTGCCCCTTCAGCGACCGAAATGACGACTTCGTCCCCCACGCCCGCATTGATCGGATTGTCTACCTGGAATCGGCGCGGCTCGCCGCATAACAATCGGGACAGCTTGCCTGCCCCGCATCCCTTGCCATTGCATTGTTCGCATCCATTGACCTGACTGGCCTGAACAATGGCATATCGACCTTCGATCTGAACAATGACGGCGCGTGTCTCCAGCATGTTCACTTGCCGTTATAGCGTACCGAATCGAGCACCTGCATCACCGTGCGCGGCGGAACTTCCCCGACCACAGTAATCAGGTTCTGGTCCATCACCTTGTGATAAAGATTCACCGCGCCGCGGCTGGATAACCCGTCGACATCATCCTCATCTTCGTCGTTCGGTTCGATGAAAATGGAAATCGCGCTCAATCCGTCCGAATACACTATTTGTGTCACCGGAGCATGTTTGCCATGCATACGGCGCTGAATCTCCATGGTCTTCTTGAATCCTGTTGGCAGCGTATCGGCCACCCAGCCGCTGTTTATGGGTGTTATGCCTTCATCGGTCATTTCGTTTAGCGTCACTTTGCCATGCGTCCCCACGGCGTCACAATCCTTGACCCAGGATCGGTCGATTTTCCCGCCGATTTGAAGCTGGGTAAATGCATATTGTTCGACCACCTTGTTCTTGTTGCCCAACACGGCCGCCTTCAACAGCAATCCCGAATCGGTGTGCACCCAAATTTTATGCGCGTAGCGCAAATTGTCTTTGGGTTGAAAAAGGATGACTTGGGCATTGTAACCCGCCACCCGTTCCATCCCCAACATTCTGGCCAGATAGTTCGAACTCAATGCGGATAACTGCTCAGGCAGCAACGACGGGAAGCCGCTGCGTTCGTGCTGGCCGCCAATCTGTACCATTTTGTGGTTGATGTAACTCCAAAGCTGTCCGTCATGTCGGATGATTTTGCGCTGGGGGCCGTCCAGACTTTCCAGCTTCTCATATTCGCCATTGGCTTCAGTGACGTGAATGATATTCGAGGTTTCGACGCGATTGTCGTATTGAAAAACGAACACCCCGCTGTAATCGGTCTGGTGTCCGGCGAATGCAGCGATCTCGAGCCAATCCGCCGGCGTCTGGTCCGCATGGACATTGGCAACGGCAGCCAGCAACAGCCCGCAAAGTGCTAATTGCGGCCGCATCACCGATTATTCCCTGTGTTATTTTTCATTTGGGTTGTTCTGAATTTGGTTGCTTATATCGGTGGGGATATCGCGGCCATAGGAAACTGTTCGAATGTAAGTTGCACCGCCATTGATATCCGTAATGGGAGACAATTCCTGATGTGCAACCAGATAATCATTGGTGTCAGGCTGGGCTTGCATGTTGACCGGGCGTATAGCCCTGTCCTGCATAGCAAGCTGCGGAGCCACCTCGGGATTGATCTGCAACGTCATCCAGGCCACCACGCCAACCGCGGCCAGAGAAGCGGCCGCCGACAGGGAATAAGAGAGTATTTTCTGCGTTGCCGCACGCCTGCGGGGAGCCAACACGGTAGGTTCATCCTGCAAACGATCACGAACCTTCTTGCTCAGATCGCAAGGTATGTACTCGGGCTGGCGCAGCACATCCCCGATCAAATGATATAGCTCCCAATCCTTGTGTACATCGGAACCTTTTTTGATATGGGCGAGCAAACTCTCCGCTTCATCCTCGAACAATTCGCCATCCATCAATTCTGATATTTTTATTCTCATGCCTACCACCTCTTGCCTTTGCTGGTTTCTAACAACGGTCGCAGATTTTCCGCTACCGCTTCACGCGCCCTGAAGATTCTCGACCTCACAGTGCCTATCGGGCAATTCATCACATTGGCGATTTCCTCGTAACTCAAGCCCTCGATCTCGCGCAGGGTCAGCGCGCTGCGCAAATCCTCCGGCAGTTGCTGCAATGAGGCTTGCACCACACCGACAACCTGCTTGCTCATAAGTTCATTTTCCGGGGTATTTACCTCCCTTAACAGGCTGGCTTCCTCAAACGACTCCGACTCGTCCGCATCGAACGGCGTACTGGTCGGCGCGCGGCGTTTGTTCGCCAACAGGTGGTTTTTTGCCGTATTGATGCCGATCCGGTATAGCCAGGTATAAAACGCACTTTCGCCGCGGAAACCCGGCAAAGCACGGTAAGCCTTAATAAAGGCGTCCTGGGTGACATCCTCCGCCTCCGCCGGATCCCGTACAAAACGGGAAATGAGCCGCCCGAGCTTGCGCTGGTACTTGGATACCAACAAATCAAAGGCGTGCTTATCACCGCGCTGAACGCGCTCTACCAGCTGCTGATCGACATTCCGGTCTGTCATCCCTGACTATTCCAATTATTATTGTGACTGCTCGACTTTCTTTGCGGCGCAAGTATAACCGCTCCGACCCATCCCCGTCAGCTTACGCACGACAGTTAAGGTGGGAGAGGTTACGCCACCAGTCTGCTATAGTCCCAATCCGGATTCTTATACCGAGACCCGAATCGATGCAATTTGACACACTGATTATCGGCAGCGGTCTGGCCGGACTGACACTGGCCATCAAGCTGGCCGAACACCAAAAAGTCGGGCTGATCACCAAAAAATCCCTGCTGGATAGTGCAAGCGGCTGGGCACAGGGCGGCATTGCCGCGGTGTTGTCTTCTGAGGACTCATTGGATGCGCACATCCAGGATACCCTGACCGCTGGCGCAGGCCTGTGCGACGAAGTCGCAACCCGCTATGTTGTGGAACATGGCAAAGCCGCCATCGATTGGCTGATAGACCAGGGGGTTCCGTTTACCAGGGACGTATCCAACGACATGGGCTATCACCTCACCCGCGAAGGGGGGCATAGCAGAAGACGCATCATTCATGCTGCCGACGCGACCGGCCATGTAGTGCAGGAAACGCTCGTCGCGCGGGTGCTGCATCATCCGAACATCACAGTCCTAGAGAATTTCATGTCGGTCGACCTGATCACCGGCAGGAAGCTGGGCCGGCAGGATAACCGCTGCTACGGTGTATATGTGCTCAACAGCCTGAGCGATGAAGTCATCACCATCGCCGCACAAAACACCATTCTGGCAACAGGCGGCACCGGCAAGGTCTATGTCTACACAACAAATCCGGACACCGCGACAGGTGATGGTATCGCGATGGCCTGGCGCGCGGGTTGCCGGGTTGCAAACATGGAGTTCATTCAGTTCCACCCGACTTGCCTATACCACCCCCATGCGAAATCATTCCTTATCAGCGAGGCGGTACGCGGCGAAGGCGGAATCCTGAAATTGCCCGACGGAACCAGGTTCATGCCCGATTATGACGAGCGCGCAGAACTCGCCCCCCGTGATGTGGTCGCAAGGGCGATAGACTACGAAATGAAAAAGTACGGACTGGATTGCGTCTATCTTGATATCTCGCATCAGTCTGTAGAGTTTCTCCAGGACCACTTCCCGACCATCTATGCACGATGCCTGTCCCTAGGCATCAACATCAGCAAAGAACCGATCCCCGTGGTTCCCGCAGCGCACTATACGTGCGGCGGCATAGTGACCGACCTGAACGCGCGCACCGACTTGGAAAATCTTTATGCCGTGGGAGAAACCGCCTACAGCGGATTGCACGGCGCCAACCGGCTGGCCAGCAATTCACTGCTCGAGTGCTTGGTATTCGCTGACTCGGCAGTTCGCGACATCCTGAACAAACCTGGTCAAATTTCTCCCGACCTGCCTGTCTGGGATGAAAGCCGCGTGACGGATGCGGATGAGCAAATCGTCATCTCGCACAACTGGGCTGAATTACGGCATTTCATGTGGGACTATGTGGGTATCGTGCGCACCAACAAGCGCCTGCAGCGTGCACAACACCGCATTCAATTGTTGCAGGATGAAATCAACGAGTATTACGCCAATTTTCATATCAGCGCCGATCTGCTGGAACTGCGCAATCTGGTGTTGAACGCCGCATTGATCGTGCAAAGCGCGCTGTCGCGCCACGAAAGCCGCGGTCTGCATTTCAGCAAAGATTATCCGGAGCCACTAGCAAACCCCAAGCCTACGATCCTCTCACCGAACTCCAACCAAAGTCCTTTTTGCGAGGCATAAAGTGAGAAAACCGGGATTACAGGTTTCTTCAGGAATATCTAAGGTGGACGCGCACCTCCCGGAACGCCCCAGCGCTGATCGCATCCGGAAATATCATCCTGGAAACCAGCGTGCGCTTCCCTTCCGGCTTCAAGCACAACACGACAAAACAGGTACAGACGAAAGTCATGTTTGCAACATGGCCCCTGAAAGCGGTCCCATCCCGTGTGACAACCGACACATCCTTTTGGCCGAACGAGATATCACGCCATGAATCCCCGAGCAGTAGCAAGACATCACGCGCCAGATAATAGGCCAGACTCAGGATAATCAACACAAGCGTCGCGAGTTTGGCCGGCCACGGCAATGCCGTCACCAATATCACAGCAGCGGCAATCATGTGCAACACCAGCAATGACAGCGCCAAGCGCAGGGAATGTTTAACCGGTTGTTGAAATACTACTGAGCCTGGCATTTATCTGAAGCCGTGAATGTGATACAGACAATATTTCAGGAGACAAAATACAAGATGATGCCCGACAAGATCATTAGCGCAAAGATTATCATCAGCAACTTGATAATCAGTCGAGTCGGTGGTTCCGCAAAGTTTTGAATATCGCTATGACGAGGTTGAACAAGGGATACATTCTCGGCGGCCCAGGCTGGCCTAGTCTGATTGATTGAGTCCGAAATTGGACGCCCCATGTTGAAAGATTTGGACAGTTCGTCCACATCTTCACTCGTGGCAGTCAGGGCTGCCAACCTCATTGTTGCGACCGACGAATCAAATGCTTTGGATAATCCCGCATACGACGCCGATTTACCCTCTTCGTCGCTGGCCCCTGTACGACCGGAAATCTCAATCGTGTCCGATAATTTTTTTTCGCCGACTCTCGGAGCCTTGGATATATCAACCTGTTGCACGGAACGCGGCATCGTGTCGCAACAAGTGCGCAAATCTTCGGCTAAATCCCTGGCATTCTGATAACGATCATCCACTCCCTTGGCCAATGCCTTGGCCACAATGAAATTGACCATTTCAGGTACCGATGGATTCAACGTGCTGGGCGGCGGAGTGACTGCGTTCAGGGTCTGATACATGATGGCGTTGACGTTCTCGCCATCGAAAGGCGCTTGCCCGGTCAGCATCTCATAGAGCATCACGCCCAGTGAAAAAATATCCGAACGCTGATCTATAGTTTTGCCCATTACCTGCTCAGGCGACATGTACTTTGGGGATCCCAGTACCATACCCGTTTGAGTGCGCACAGATGAGGAAGCCATGCGTGCAATGCCAAAGTCGGTGATCTTCACATTTCCATCACGGATCACCATGATATTCGAAGGTTTGACATCGCGATGTATGATGTCGTGTTCATGGGCATAAGCCAGCCCTAGCGCCACTTGAGAAACGATGTTCAACACCTGCTCGACCGGCAATAAGGTCCCCTCTTTCAATACATCCCGTAACTCGCGGCCTTCCAAAAACTCCATGGCAATATAAGCAACATCGCCGCTCTTGCCCACGTCGTAAATGGTAACGATATTGGGATGATTGAGACGTCCGGCTGCCTTTGCTTCCTGGTAGAAGCGCCCCTCGTATTCTTCCTTTTCATCCGTTGCAAGGCCGAGATTGATGGTCTTGATCGCAACCACGCGATCAATCAATGGATCCCTGGCCTTATAGACCACGCCCATCGCGCCTTGGCCAAGCTCGCCAAGAACCTCATATCGCCCCAAGTGGCTAATCATTATGTTTCACCCAAGTGAGCCCCTTATTGCCACATACAATTTTCTAAACTCGCTAATCGTAATACTTATTACTAATTACACAAACTGGGCTTGATATGCACTGTTTTGCCCGAATTGGCTTTGATACTCTGAGTTAAGATGCCCCTGCTTGTGTGACTCACAATCACAGTATGATTGCCTGGCGAAACCGCTATGGTCAGAGGGGAAGTATTGATTCTTCCTTTCATGATACCGTCCACGAACACATCTGTCCCTTCCACACATGTGACAGTAATATAGGCTTTATTACCGCCACTTGATGTCGTAATTGTAGAATTTTTCTCGGTACCATTGCTTTTGATTTCCTTCGCCTGGTTCTCTGAATGTTGTAATTTTGATTTATCTTCGGTCTTTGCTTTGGGTGTTCCTTTTGCAGCATCGCTATCGATTTTTTTCTTGGTTTTTGATTTTGGCACGGTTTGAGTATGCGTCTGGGTTGCTTCTTTGGGTTTAGCATTGGGGGCAGCTGCCGAAACAGCGGTCTCGGACTGAGCCGTCAAGACAGGTTTGGCTCCATTTGCCGCCTGCTCATCCATCCTGCTTCCCTTGGCTGAAACTTCAACGTGTCGCGCCAGATTCGCAAGCAGCACGACAAGCAACAGTATGGGAATTGCGGCGAATGCAGCGTATAACGCCCGCTGTTTAGGTTCCGCCTGGCGAAAACGGATAATCATAAACTCGATCAATCCATCCAATCTTGCAGCGGCTGAACGCCAAATCTCCTTTGCTTGCTGCAGTGCAATGTTCATTTTGTTTTCAGACTGCTCTGCTTCCGAGGGTACGGTTATCCTCCGATGAGTCGTTTTGTCTCCCGGATAACCAATCGCATATACCTCATGTTCACGAACATGCTTGTCGGTACGCGAACCTTGATAGTGAAACATCCCGGCATACTGTGGTGAAAGACGCGACACCGCATCGTAGTATGAACGCGATACGAGTATCTGGGCGGCATCCGCAAACCCCATTACACGCTGCGCAACATTGATTCCGTCTCCCACGATATTGGGCTGGCCGTTGATGTCTCTGACCAGGCGCACCGGCCCGAGATTTATTCCCATACGGACCAGCAGCGGATGATCCACATCGGGTTCCTCATTGAGCAAACTTTCCCGCAAACTCAATGCCGCTTTTAATGCGTCCTCAACATCCCCCAGGAAATTGATGGCTGCGCCGTCGCCGGTATCCAGAATGATCCGGTCGGTCATGGGTACATCGCGAATCGCCGAAGACAGATAGCTGTTAAACCTATCCTTTAAAGAAATTTGTCCAGCCACTGACTTCTTGGAATATTCGACAATATCCAAGAACAGCACGCTGCACATGATCGTCTTGTTACCGTGTTCTTCCATTCAAATTTCCTATATACCGGCATCCGCAGTAATCGCAAAGCCTGGATGGTGCCGTCAGCCGTACGCACCCTTGCAGATTCTAGTGGTAGTCAGTGATTTACACCAGATTTACTTTTATTCCTGCGGGTTGGTCCGGCACTCCCAGCAGCTCTGGCCTTGACCGGAGAATGGTGCCTTATTCTTTTGGATCGTACTTGGTCAGATTGGAGAGAGGTATGATCGGCCTGCTGCGGCTCAGCTGTGATGCCTGCCCAATCCAAAACATGCGCGACCTCTTTGTTTGACAATTCTGCTGACATGCCTCTCTTCAAGCGCGGCGGCAAGCTGATTATACCGAAGCGTATGCGTATCAGCCGACTCACGGTCAGACCCAGCGCGTCAAAAGTTCGGCGTACCACGCGGTTGCGTCCCTCCTTGAGCATCACGTGATACCAGTGGTTGAATCCCTCGCCGCCCCGGTCCTCCAGTTTCTCAAACCTCACCAATCCATCTTCTAATTCAACACCCTTCTTTAGCGCGAGATTCATCTGAGTTTCGGACATGGTGCCTTGTACCCGCACCGCATATTCACGTTCAACTTCAAAACGCGGGTGCATCAGCCTATTAGCCAATTCGCCCGAAGTCGTAAAAATTAGCAGCCCACTGGTATTGAAATCCAGCCGACCGATCGCGATCCATTTCTGGCCGCGCAACCTGGGCAGCTTGTCAAACACGCTGGAACGCTTCTCGGGATCATCGCGACTGACGATCTCGCCTTCGGGTTTGTGGTACAGAAGGACCCGTACTGCGTAATTTCTTTCGCCAACTCGTATGGAACGGTGCCCGGCGATAACCAAGTCGCCCTCAGCCACTCTCATTCCGAGGATTGCCGGCTTACCATTTACACTGACACGCCCGGTTGTGATCCATTCTTCCATCGTGCGTCGCGAACCAACCCCTGCCTGGGCCAACACCTTTTGTATTTTTTCGCCATGCGATTTTTCATCAGTTGATCGCTCGCTGGCCCGGGGTTCGTGAACCAGTGATTCGCTTGAATGCGGTTTGACATTTCTTTTCATGCCATTATCTCGCGACGCTCCAACACTGCCTGGGCCAACGTGCCGCTATCCACCTGTTCCAGTTCGCCGCCCACAGGCAATCCGCGCGCGATGCGGGAGACTTTTACATTTTGTGATTGCAGCAACGTTGCCAGATAATGCGCCGTGGCATCACCTTCCACTGTGAAATTGGTTGCCAGAATCACTTCAGCCAATTTTCCATCATGAGGATGTTCCTGCACGCGTCTGACGAGGCGTTCAAGATGCAATTCCTTCGCCCCTATGCCATCCAGCGGCGACAGCCTTCCCATCAACACAAAATATAGCCCCCGATAACATTGTGTTTGTTCCAGCATCAGCAAGTCGGCAGGCATTTCGACCACGCACAGCAAACCTGCATCGCGCTTTGGCGATGCGCACAATCCGCAAATTTCCTGCTCGGAAAAATTATTGCATTTGCTGCAATGCCGGATGTTGCTGACCGCCAGTTCAAGGGCGTGCGCCAAATGAATCGCTCCGGCACGATCGCGCTGCAGCAGATGGTAAGCCATCCGCTGGGCGGATTTTGGCCCGACTCCGGGCAAACAACGCAATGCGGCAATCAACTCTTCAAGATGTGAGGGCGTCACCAGAGGAGAGGACATCAGAACGGGAACTTCATTCCGGGCGGCAAGCCCATTCCAGAAGTAAATGCGCTCATACGCTGCTGGGTAGTGAGCTCCACTTTTTTGAGTGCATCGTTGACGGCCAGCACGATCAAATCTTCAAGCATATCCTTGTCGTCGGATAAAATGCTGTCATCCAGCGACACCCGGCGCACGACATGGCCGCAGGTCATGCTCACTTTGACTTTGCCAGAAGCTGCCTGGCCTTCCACTTCAACTCCAGCCAATTCAGCCTGGGCTTTCTGCATGTTCTGCTGCATCTGTTGTGCTTGTTTCATCATACCGCCCAAACCACCCTTCATCATTGCTTCATCCTCCTTAGCTACTGTATTGGTTTGATCGATTCCTGTATCAGATCTGCACCCAACTCAGTTTGGGCTTCGCGCACAAATCTATCGTGCGCTATCGAATCACTCGCCTGCTGTTGTTTAAGATGCTTGCTTCGCTTTTCCATCACTGCAGGCGTTTCCGATACGGAATCGCCCAGCACGATATTCAACTTGATCGGTTTGGCAAAATAGGCGGTCAGTGCAGCCTGCAATTTTTCGGTTGCCGCCTTGGTTTGCAATTGCTTGTGTTCTTGCGACAAGCGCAGCGTAATTTGACGGTCTGAAAAATTATCCATTACGCAATGCTTTGCCAATTGCTGTGCCATACCTTGCACATTCAACTGAGTTAACAGCGAGCCCCATTCCGGCTGACCGCCTGACACAATCGTTCCGCTCGAGGATTGGATGCTCAAAGCGGACTTTTTCTGGTCGTCAGAAGGGCTGGCTGGAACTGCGTTCCCATTTGCAACAACAGGCCTGGTGCCTGGTTGCAATTGCGCAGCGGGCGCATCCAACATCGGCTTTGCTGTGACCTTCTTGGAGGGTGCAAAAGCCAACATGCGAAGCAACGTCATCGTGAAGCCGGCATATTCATCTGGAGCCAGTTCGATTTCATCACGTCCATGGATAGCAATCTGATAATATAATTGCATCTCTTCCGCTGTGAATACCCTCGCCAGTTCCAGCAATCGTTCGCGCTCCGGTTCGTCGTCCGCAATTGCCTGTGGTATGGTTTGCGACAATGCTATGCGGTGCAACAAAGTTGCCAGTTCTTGCAGCGCGGTATCAAAAGCCAAACTGCGAGCGGACATCCGATCGGCGATTTCGAGTATCCCTGCACCATTCTGCTCATGCAATGCTTCAAGCAAGTCGAACAAATAACCCCGGTCTATCGCACCCAGCATGGTGTGCACCACTGCCTCCTCCACTTCACCGGCGGAATAGGCAATGGCCTGGTCCAACAAGCTCAACGCATCGCGCATACTGCCTTGTGCAGCCCGCGCGAGCAGGTTAATTGCGGCAATGTCGAAAACGATCTGTTCTTGCTCCAGCACATATTTCAAGTGTGCGGCAATCAAAGCGGGCGGTAGCTGCTTCAGGTTGAACTGCAAACAACGCGACAACACGGTAACGGGTATCTTTTGCGGGTCTGTGGTGGCAAGGATGAATTTCACATGACCCGGCGGCTCTTCCAAAGTTTTCAACATCGAGTTAAAGGCCTGCTTGGAGAGCATATGCACCTCATCGATGATGTATACCTTGAACCGGGCACTGGTCGGCAGATATTGGGCATTATCCAGTACCTCACGCATATTATCGATGCCGGTATTGGAAGCCGCGTCGAGTTCGATCAGATCGATAAAACGACCGCTGTCTATTTCCAGGCAGGCGCTGCATTCACCGCACGGTGTGGCAGTGATGCCGGTCGCACAATTCAGCGACTTGGCAAAGATTCGCGCAATGGAGGTTTTGCCGACGCCGCGCGTGCCGGTGAACAGGTAAGCATGATGCAGTCGATTCTGCGTGAGCGCATTGCTCAGGGCACGAACGACATGCTCCTGCCCCGCCAGCTGAGCGAAAGTCTTGGGTCGCCATTTTCGTGCAAGTACTGTTGTGGCTGACAAGTTACACCACGATAGTAATAGCAGGCATATTGAATGCAATCAAACTTGTTTCAGCAGCCCGGGTTGCTGATACCTGCAATGAGCAAATAATGATTGCTGCGTTATTCATGGCTGCTCCGCGATTGAAATAGGAGGCGAGCCTTACCCCGGCACTTGCAGTAAGTAGCTGTGGCTGCTTCCTTCCGGACCTGACCAGATTCACCACACTGCAATGCGGGGAGACCCGCCAATTCTTTTAACAGTTTCTTTCTGCCCAACAATTCATAAGGTTCTTGCCGACTTTATAGTTCTCACGCAGGGAGCACCGGAATCATACCGATTCGTTTGCGCCATTCTGCAGGACCAATTTCATGCACTGAACGTCCATTCGTGTCAACAGCCACTGTCACAGGCATATTTTCCACTTCAAATTCATAAATCGCTTCCATGCCCAAGTCGGCAAATGCAATCACTTTCGCGTCTCGTATTGCTTTGGATACCAAATAAGCCGCGCCGCCTATGGCTATCAAATATACTGCGCCATGATTTTTTATCGCTTCGATACCGGCCTTGCCTCGTTCGGCCTTGCCGACCATGCCGATCAAACCAGTCTGCGCCAGCATGGTTTCAGTGAATTTATCCATTCGTGTCGCAGTGGTCGGTCCGGCGGGTCCGACAACTTCGTCACGTACCGGGTCGACAGGTCCGACATAATAAATGAAGCGGTTGTTAAAATCCACGCCGGACGGCAGTGGATCTCCGCGCGCCAACAATTCGACGATACGCTTGTGAGCCGCATCTCGTCCGGTCAACAACTTTCCGGACAACAGTAATGTTTCACCAGGCTGCCATTTTTTGATTTCGTCTCTCGTAACAGTGTCCAAATTAACGCGCCGCGCATCTTCTGCCGGATGCCAATGCACATCTGGATAATCATCCAGATCCGGCGGAGTAAACCGCGCCGCACCACTGCCATTCAGCTCAAAATGGATGTGCCTCGTGGCGGCACAATTGGGAATTATCGCTATCGGCTTGGAAGCCGCGTGAGTCGGATAATCCAATACTTTGACATCCAGCACCGTGGTCAGCCCTCCTAAGCCCTGCGCGCCGATTCCCAGTGCATTTACCTTGTCGTGCAACTCGATGCGCAATTCTTCTAGTCGATTCCGTGCGCCGCGCTTTTTCAAATCGTGCATATCTATCGGTTGCATCAATGCTTCTTTTGCCAGCAGCACGGCCTTTTCCGCCGTACCGCCGATACCGATACCCAACATTCCTGGCGGACACCATCCTGCACCCATCTCCGGCACACGTTTCAATACCCATTCGACGATATCATCACTCGGGTTAAGCATCGCCATTACCGCTTTGTTTTCAGAACCTCCACCCTTGGCTGCGATGCGCACGTCCACTCTGTCTCCTGGCACCAACTCGACATGAACTACTGCAGGGGTGTTATCACCAGTATTCTTCCTTTTCCCTACCGGATCAGCCACGATCGAAGCGCGCAGCGGATTATCCGCATCAAGATAGGCCTTGCGTACCCCGGCATTTACCATTTCAACGACACTCAACTCCGTATCCCAACGCACCGACATGCCCACACGCACGAATGCCACCACGATTCCGGTATCTTGACAGACCGGTCGGTGCCCCTGTGCGCTCATCAGCGAATTGGTCAGAATTTGTGCCATGGCATCCTTTGCAGCTGGTGACTGCTCGACACGATATGCGTCTGCCAACGCTCGAATATAGTCAGATGGATGGTAGTAAGAGATAAATTGCAATGCCTCTGCAATGCTATCAATAAAATCTTGCTGGCGAATGACAGTCATGACGAACCTAACCTAAAGTGACTGTGCTGATTATGTGTATCGGCGGATATGGCGTCAAACTCATTGCCAATGATAACACTTCCATCGTCCACATTTCATGTCATGCTGCAGGCTGGAATATCAAAGTCGGCTTTAATGAACAAACTGAGACTTGGGATAACTTCAGGCTCCAGATATTTGGTGGGCCGTGAAGGATTCGAACCTTCGACCAATGGATTAAGAGTCCACTGCTCTACCAACTGAGCTAACGACCCATATTGAAATTAATTTCAATTGCAGCGCGGATTATCGGATTTACTCATTAATATTGTAAATCAATTCATTTGATAATGTGATCATGTAGCTATTATTGCCCAAATGCCATGTTGTAACCAATAGCCTGCGCCGCAACAAGCGCCTTGGGCGCGTGTTGTGGTTCCGACATCGCATCCACGGTGCCGATATGAGTCTTCACCGAAACCAACTCGCGAAACGAGTTGGTTTTCTTAAACTCAAGCAGGTCAAACCGAAACCCATAAACACCAAAGCCCTCACAAGGAGGGCTTTGGTGTTTATAAGGAGTCTGACGATGACCTACTTTCGCATGGGTAATCCACACTATCATCGGCGCGGAGTCGTTTCACTGTCCTGTTCGGGATGGGAAGGAGTGGGACCAACTCGCTATGGTCGTCAGACAAACCG
>Ga0210097_1000133_pt1 | contig 32326 bp, 33 predicted proteins | sample Joice_CattailNLA_2_FD_185521 | JGI IMG/M metagenome (GOLD analysis project Ga0210097, IMG submission 185521) | Wetland microbial communities from San Francisco Bay, California, USA, that impact long-term carbon sequestration - Joice_CattailNLA_D2... | ecosystem: Environmental > Aquatic > Marine...
AGGGTATCGGGGCCTATGCGGATGCCTATGCCGCCAAGAAAAAACTGCTGGCGTTGACCACCATAGGTTGCGTGGTGTTCACCGCGCTGCTTGCCTTTACCGGCCCCGGTACCCTGTGGCTCACGATACCGTTGGTCATGCTTTCCAATTTCTTTTACGGCAGCGGCGAAAACATCGTCGCGGCTTTCCTGCCTGAACTGGCGCGCGGACGCTCGCTCGGCAAGGTGTCGGGATGGGGGTGGAGCCTGGGTTATGTCGGCGGCCTGGTCAGTTTGGGCGCATGCCTCGCCTATGTGACCTGGGCGCAGGGCCAGGGACAACAAGCCGCGGATTTCGTGCCGGTAACCATGCTGATAACCGCCGCGCTGTTCGCGATCTCCAGCCTGCCAACTTTCCTGTTCCTCAAGGAACGCGCCTTGCCGCAACCGCATCTGCAGGGTCTGAACCTGATCCAGGAATCGTTTGCCCGGCTGGCGCAAACGATCAAGCACGCGAGGGATTACCGCGACCTGCGACGCTTCCTGATTTGCACGGTGTTCTATCAGGCCGGCATCCAGGCAGTGATCACGCTCGCCGCGATCTACGCGCAACAGGCGATGCACTTCAACACCCAGCAGACCATCATGCTGATCTTCGTGGTCAACATTACCGCCGCCGTCGGCGCTTTCCTGTTCGGGCATTTGCAGGACCGTATCGGCCATATTCAGACCATCGCGGCGACTTTGACCGGTTGGATTGTGATGATCTTGCTGGCTTGGGCGGCACATGGTCCTGGGATGTTCTGGGTTTCCGCCAATCTTGCGGGAATATGCATGGGCTCCAGCCAATCCGCTGGGCGAGCGCTGGTGGGGCTATTGAGCCCGGCGACTCGGCGCGCAGAATTTTTCGGTCTATGGGGGCTGGCGGTCAAATTTTCGTCGATACTGGGGCCGTTGACTTATGGCCTAGTCAGTTGGATATCGCAGGGCGACCATCGCATGGCGATATTGATCACAGGTAGTTATTTTCTCGCGGGCTTGGTGATCCTGGCCGGAGTGAATGTCAGACGAGGCAGGCGTGCGGCACTGCGCTCGGTGAAATGATCAGGCCAACCGGTTTATGAAGTTTTGCATCGAAACCTTGAGCGACGCAAAATGCGGGTTGTACATCAGGCGGCGCATGATGCCGGCTTTGAGGTTTTTGCTTGTCACCTCGCCTTGAAAATCCTGTTCCGGGTGTTTTAGGCAAGCAGCATAATTTTCCATATCCCCTGGAAAATAATGCACACAATTGGAATACTCCCCTGCCTCGCCGTAATGCTTGTCTTCCGGAGGCATCACGATGGCAGTGTGCGCCGAGCTTAATATTCTCTGTCCTGGAACAACGCTGTTCACCAATTCCAGCCTGTCTGCGAGAAAATCCGGCGAATACTTTTCCGGTTCGGTGGTATAGAGCACCAGCTTGCTGGAAGGGTGATTTAAGCGCGACATAAATTCGAAAATCTCAGATGTGTTTACCGTAATGTCGTCTTCGCTCGCAACGGCGAATATCGGGATGTCCAACTCATGTTGGCGCAGTTGATCTTTGAGCTTCCTGGTCAACGCATAGGTCTGGGCAGCGGCATTCTTCGTGAAAGATTCATACTTGTAGATATCCAGATCTGGTTTGATATCCACCCATTTTGCAGACGGGATCAGCCAGCTGTATATTTTGTGAAATTTCGCCAACGCCGCCTTCGGCGTGATGCGGATAGCCGGAGAAAACAGGAACAGTCCGCTTACCCGATAGTCACGCAGGCTGTGGTAGACACTTAACGTGGCGCCAGTTGAGTAACCAGCCAGATACAGTTCATCCACCTCATCGGCAAGCCTATAAGCTCCATAGGCCACGGTCTTGGCCCACTCCTGCCAGGTTACCTCAAGCAGATCCCCCGGCTGCGTGCCATGGCCGGGCAGCAATACAGCCATCACGCGAAAACCGTTCTGCCTGAAGAAATCAGCCAGGTGACGCATCATATAAGGGGAGTCACTCAGGCCATGCGTGAGCAGCACACCGCGACGATAAGGTTTGTGTTGCCCAACGGGAAACCCCGGGAGTGGTTTCAATTCGAACGGTGCATTGCCGTCGACTCGCTTTTCCAGATTGGCGGCTCCCGCGTGTGCCTTTCGAAGCATGTCGCGATCGCGTGCGACATATTCCGCGAACACCAACCGCTCGCCATTGAACCGCGAGTTCAGTCCGGATGGCCGGTGCCGCGCTTCAAGCGGCGGAGTCACGCTTACTCACCCGCGCATTTTGCTATCGCCGCGTCGGATTCCAAATCCAGGCAATATCTCAGATCCTGGTTTTTTGGTCTGACGGGCTTGCTGGCAGGCTTGGTCGTTTTGGAAAGTTTCATTGGCGGCTGCGTAGCTTGGGATGCGGCCGCAACCGGTGGAGTTGCGACAGGAGGCGATACACCTTGAGATGGTGCTGCGACTGTTGCGCCTTCAGATTTTTTCTCCTGAATTGGAACAACGGCGGCTTTGGGTGCTGGTGATGCCGCTGGCGCAGGAGATGGAACTGCAATGGAAGCTTTCGTTTGTGCTGGTGCTACTGCTGCCCTGGGCACGACAGCAGGCTTGGCCACAGGGGTTGGAACATGGGATGGTGCTGCGGGTTTCGCAACAACAGGTTTCTGCTTCAAGCCCAGAAGGTCCAATTCCAAGGGATCAAGATACACAAATGCCCCGCCTGCTGCTATGAGCAGGATGCCAACGAGTAACAATTTCTTGCTGTCCATAACTTTCCTTTCCCAAGCATTTCGCACAAATCAATCAGCCGGCGGTTCAACCAACTTAGGCCCGTTCGAAATCGACTGCTTATTCCCCCACACGATAAACTGCATCGTCACCGCTGGCAATGACCTTCGTCTAACGTATTTTCCAGAACACTGGCTGATTGGCAAATGCCTGTATGGATTTTCGCAACAATGCGATTTGACTGGATAGTTCATGCGCGATCCAGCCCCTGACCAGAACAATGGCTTCCTGGTAGTCTGCCAAAGCAGCATCTGCCGCCAGCCCGTCCAACAAGCGGTGCGCAACCGCGATATCGTTGATATGCCCCAGCACATCTTGCACCTTGCTTAGAGCGCCAAAAAATGACTCGGCTTTGCGCCTACCGAACAATGCCGCAAAAAATTCCGCGCTGTATCTGAGCTTTTTGGCGATGATGCGCAGTGCATGTAATCGCGCCGCATCGGCATTGTCCAGATCCCGCCCTGATCTGGCGAACCGTTTGGCCAGTTTCTGCAGGCGTCGCGCCGCAAAAGCATTTGCCGACAGCTTATGCCCTGCCTGGTGCCAAATTGCCTGTTTCCAGTAAGGCCCGTTCATCCAGATCGCGAAACGCAACAGCAAGCGCTGCAATTCACGCGCATTATCCGCGCTGCGTAATGCCGCATAACAGTCTGCGCGTTGCCGTTCGCTGGCCGCCAGCAAAACCTGCAAACCTGCATGACCGACCATGCGCTTGCATATCGGTTCGACAATCTGGGAAACGAACACATCCCATTCGCGTATCCTTCCCAATGCAACGCATAATTCCGAAACATCTTTGTACAATGCGGCCAGCGTCCTGTCGGCACGAACTTTTTCTGCCATGCGCAGCACCACGCGCAAGCGGCGCAAAGCGACGCGCATCTGATGCAGGTATTCGTCATCGCCGCCAGTCATGGCGCCATGCAGGTTGTTTTGGAAATGCTGAACACAAGACCAGGTCAGCTTTTTCAGCACGTCCGCCAGTGTGTCGGTACCTGCAAGAGACGGTGCAGTACCCTTGACCGGATGCTCGGTATATCCTGACAACAGACGGTAGCCCTGCTCCGCCTTGCTGACCGTTTCGAGTTCGAACTGAACGATTTCAAGTATCGCCTGTGCCAACCCGAATAATTTTCGTGGTGTCCCGGACTTCAATTCCAGCTCCAGCTCGCAGATCGGCATGCTGTGCTGCTCTGTTCGCACTTCACCCTGATCCATAGACAACTCGATCTGCGCCCCCTGAAACTCAAGCATCCGGCTGTTGCGTGAAAAATCAGTGACGAACACCGGCTTCAATTTATTGCGCAATGTTGGGCGCAGATGCTCTTCCCATTTCACTTCCTGTGTCGCTGAAAAATCCAGTGCCGCGCGCTTCACGGGTACTTCCCACTCGTTACGCTGATGCAGCCCCGCCTGCACCGAACCGCCGCCCTTCAAAGTTTGCAGCCATTGTCCTCCCGCATGGCGCAGACGTAACGCCATTCCGGATTTATGCAAATCGAAGTTAGGTGTGTCGTAATAGATATTTTGCAGACGGCGCGTGACCGGGCGCGATACGGAGAACGACTTAAGCAGTGCATGCCGCTTCAGCCTGGCAAGCCGCCCGGGAGCGATGCGTAATTTGAGTTCGGTTTCGATTGCCATGTTTGCATTAGGCGTTGCGTCAAGCGTTCACTATAGCAGCCTGGCGAGAGCATTACGCGCCCCACTCATCTGCCAGCCTGAGGGATACAATGCGTGTATGCCTGTGCACAACGCCGACATCACCGTGATATTCGAAGAGATCGCCGACCTGCTGGAAATTCAGGGGGCAAATCCGTTCCGCATCCGCGCCTATCGCAATGCCGCGCGCATCCTGGGCGACCTGCCGCAGGAAGCACGTACCCTGGTGGAACGCGGCGACGATCTGACTAGGTTGCCCGGCATCGGCAGCGACCTCGCTGCCAAGGTCAGCGAAATCGTCAATGCCGGACATTGCAGCTTGCTCGACCGATTGCGCAAGGAACTGCCGCCTGCGATCACCGAACTGTTGAAGATACCCGGGCTGGGGCCGAAGCGGGTAAAGGCACTGTACCACGATCTCGATGTACAAACCGTCGAACAATTGCACCGCGCCGCACAGGATGGGCGTATCCGCGCGTTGCCCGGCTTCGGTGCAAAAACCGAACAAAATATTCTGCAGGCGGTGCAAGACCATGCCAGCCAGAGCCGCCGCTTCAAGCTCGCCACCGCGGCGCAATATGCTGAAGCACTGCGCACGTTCCTGCAGAAGATACCGGGCGTGCAGGAAGTTATTGTCGCCGGCAGCTTCCGGCGCATGCGCGAGACCGTCGGCGACCTGGATATCCTGGTCACCGCAAAGCCAGATAGCCCGGTGATGCAGCGCTTCACCGCCTATGACGAAGTGGCCGAGGTGTTTTCCGCGGGCGAGACGCGCGCCAGTGTGCTGCTCAAATGCGGCATGCAGGTCGACCTGCGCGTCGTGGAGCAAGAAAGCTATGGCGCAGCACTTCATTACTTCACCGGCTCCAAGTCTCACAACATCGCGATCCGCCGCATCGCACAACAGCTCGGCCTCAAGGTCAACGAATATGGCGTGTTCCGTGGCGCGCAGCGCATCGCCGGGGATAGCGAGGAATCCGTATACCGTGCGGTCGGCCTGCCCTACATCCCACCCGAACTGCGCGAAGACCGCGGCGAGATCGAAGCGGCACGCGCCAGGCGCTTGCCCAAGCTGGTGGAACTGTCCGACCTCAAGGGTGACCTGCATGCGCACACCAAGGCCACCGATGGACACGACACTCTGCGCGACATGGCGTTCGCAGCCAAGGCGCTCGGAATGGAATACCTCGCCATCACAGAGCACTCGCGCCGCCTCACTGTCGCACACGGGCTCGATTCCCAGAGACTTGCGCGCCAATGTGACGAGATCGACGAGCTCAATACAAAACTGGACGGCATCACGCTGCTCAAGGGCATAGAAGTGGACATCCTCGAAGACGGCAGCCTCGATCTGCCTGATACGGTACTGGCGCGTCTCGATCTGGTGGTCGGCGCGGTGCACAGCCGCTTCGACCTGTCACGCGCCAAACAGACCGAGCGCATTCTCCGCGCGATGGATCATCCTCACTTCACGATGCTAGCCCATCCCAGCGGGCGCCTGATCCAACAGCGCGAGCCCTACGATGTGGACATGCTGCGCATCATCCGCCACGCCAAACAACGCGGATGTTTCCTCGAACTGAACGCCCACCCGGAACGCCTTGACCTGCTGGACAGCCAATGCCAGAGCGCTAGGGAAGAAGGCGTGCTGGTCAGTGTCAACTCGGATGCGCACAGTACCTTCGATTTCGCCAACCTCAAGTACGGCGTAGGACAGGCGCGGCGCGGCTGGCTGGAAAAATCCGACGTGCTCAACACGCGATCGCTTGCCGCACTGCGCCAGCTGCTCAAGCGTACGATGTGACTATGGTTACATTGGCATTCACAGGGGACGTGATGCTTGGCCGCATGGTCAACGAGCGGCTGAAGCACATGCAGCCTGATCAGGTTTGGGGCGACGTGCTGCCGCATCTGGCACAGGCCGATTTGCGCATCGTCAATCTGGAATGCGCCCTCACCTCTCATCAACATCCGTGGACGGGCTCATGGAAGATGTTCCATTTCCGCGCCGATCCAGATGAAGTTCGCGTATTGCAAGTTGCGCATATCGATGCCTGTACGCTCGCCAACAATCATATTCTCGACATTGAAGTACAAGGCCTTTACGACACTTTGAGCGCGCTCGACTCAGCCGGTATCCGCCACGCCGGCGCCGGCGCCGACCCCAACAAAGCTGCCAGCCCCGCGATCATCGTAACGGCGGGTGTGGAAACTTGCCGAGTGGCATTGCTTTCATACACCGACAACGAACCGGACTTCGCCGCAACTGCGAAACAACCCGGCACCAACTATCTGGAAATTTCGCTGGACGAAACAACGCTGGCGCGCATCGAAAAAGACATCACGAAAGCACGTTCTCTCGGAGCCGATCTGGTGGTGTTCTCCAACCACTGGGGAGCGAATTTCGTCGAACGGCCTTCGGAGAAATTCCGCAGCTTCGCCAGACGCGTGATCGAACTTGGCGCCGATATCTACCATGGCCACAGTGCGCATATCTGCCAGGGAATCGAAATCCATCAAGGCAAACCGATTCTGTACGATACCGGCAATTTCATTGACGACTATGCAATCCATCCGCAGTTGCGCAACGACCGTTCCTGTTTGTTCAAAGTGATGTTCGAGCACGGCAGGTTGTGCCGCATCGAACTGCTGCCGGTATCTTTGACCGTTGCGCATGTCGCCTTGGCGCGTGGCGCAGAACTCCAAGCGATCTACGCGCGCATGGAGATGCTGTGTGCCGAGTTCGGCACCAGTCTGACACGCCTGAATGACCGGCTGATCCATGAGGCATAGCCATGCCATGGGATGATGATTACTATCCTCGAGCCATGCAGCATCTGCCGCCACCGGTGCGAGCAAAAGCAATTGCGATCGCCAATGCGTTGCTGGCCGAAGGCCGCGATGAGGGCAGCGCGATCCGTATCGCGATTGCTCGCGCAAATACATGGGCGCTGCATCACGGATTGTCGCGGGAAGATTTGGCGTGATCGCTCCAGCCGAACTGGTTCGCGAGTGGCTGCGCCTGCGCCGTGAAGAATCTCGCCGTGGATCTTCGGGAAGGGGAACAATATGAACAACCTCATCGTCGTCAACAATCCGCGTGACTGGCCGCTTGCAATTCCCGGCGTGTCCGTCGTGCCGGCGCGCGCCTATCTGACCGATCCGGCCTATGGCAGCGAGTTTCAGGTTCGCGTGTTCAACCTGTGCAAGAGCTACCGCTACCAGACGCTGGGATATTATGTGTCGCTGCTCGCCGAGGCTCGGGGCCACAAGCCGCTGCCGCGCGCGAATACGATCGAGGATCTGCAATCGCGGAACATGGTGCGACTGCTGACCGAGGGGCTGGACGACCTGATCCAGAAATCGCTCGCAACTGTCAAGTCGGAAGCGTTCGAACTCGACATCTACTTCGGCCGCAGCACCGCGAGCCGTTACGACAGCCTCAGCCGACAGTTGTTCAGCCTGCTGCAGTCACCGCTGCCGCGCGCCGATTTTCAGCGCCGTGGCCAGCATCGGCACATCCGTAGCGTGCGTCCGATCGCCGCCAGCGACATCCCGCCCCAACATCAGGAATTTGCGGTCCATGCCACCACGGAATATTTCATGGGTCGCAGGCGACGGTCGCCGAAGGGCTGGTGGTGATCGACGACCCTGACTCCATTCTGAAGTGCAACAACAAGGTTTATCTCGCCGAGATACTCGCGCGGCATCGTATCCCCGCCCCCAAGACGCTATTGGTGCAGCGCGACAACGTAAACCAGATCGTCCCGACGCTTGGCCTGCCCTGCGTGCTCAAGCAGCCGGACAGCTCGTTCTCGATCGGTGTTGTGAAGATCGAGACGCCGGAAGAACTGCCCCGCAAGGTGAATGCCCTGCTGGATAAATCGGAACTGATCGTTGGGCAGGAGTACCTGCCGACCGAATTTGACTGGCGCGTCGGCATCCTCGACCGGCGGCCGCTGTTCGTCGCCAAATACTACATGGTTCCCGGACACTGGCAGATCATCCGCCACGGCGATGATAAGCACGACTTCGTCGAAGGAACAACAGAAGCTTTGTCGATCGGCGAAGCGCCGGATCGCGTGGTAAAAATGGCGCTCAGGGCCTCCAGGCTGATCGGCAACGGATTCTATGGCGTGGACATCAAGCAGGTCGGCAAACGCCTCTACGTGATCGAGATCAACGACAATCCCAACGTGGATGCCGGCAACGAGGACAGAGTGCTCAAGGATGCGCTCTACCGAGAAGTGATGGGCGTGTTCCTGAAGCGCATCGAGGCGCGCAAGCGGGGAGTATCCATGCAAAAATAGTGATGTGTTGATGTATATCGACTCGAAGCTAGGATGCCCCTCCGATTTCGTGACCCCAACTGGCCTACATGCCCTGCACAGACTCCTGGAGAAATTGCAGTACCACCAGTTCGTCGCGCCGCAGCGCGGCTTGCGATGCCGCGCGGCGGGATTTTCGTGTCTCTTCCGGCGCAGCGGGAGCAGTCAGGCCCAGATGATAGGCATTGATCAGAGCTGGATGCACATAATACTTGCGGCACACTGCACGTGTATTGCCTAGCCGTTCCGCCACCGCATCGAGCGCTCGCACGATGTTGCGGTCCGCCTCGCGCCGGCTGGTCGCCGGCCCCATCGTCCGCAACGCCACTGCCGCAACCATGGTGCCTCCCCAAGTGCGAAAATCCTTGGCGGTGATGTCGCGGCCGCTGACTTCGCGCAAATAGTCGTTCACGTCGTCTGATAAGATCGGTTTGCGTTTGCCAAAAGTGTCGAGATACTGAAATATCTCCTGTCCCGGCAGATCCTGGCAGCGCTGCACGATGCGGGCGAGGCGCGGGTCGCTGATTGCCACTGAGTGTTCCACCCCGCTCTTGCCACGGAAGCTGAAGCGCAATTGAGACCCTTTAACCTGCACGTGCTTCCTCCTCAAAGTGGTCAGCCCATATGAGCGGTTCTCCCGCGCGTATTCGTCGTTGCCGACGCGGATCAAAGTCTTGTCCAGCAGATGAACCACGGTAGCAAGTATTTGGCGGCGGCTAAGTTCAGCGGCGCGCATATCGCGTTCCACGCGCTCGCGCAGCGCAGGCAGAATCTCGCTGAATTCGAGCATGCGGCAAAATTTGGATTGGTCTCGCGCTTCGCGGTAGGAAGGATGATAGCGATATTGTTTGCGTCCGCGCGCATCTCGTGCCGTTACCTGGATGTGGCCGTCCGGATCCGGGCAGATCCAGACGTTGGTCCACGCTGGAGGGATAGCCAGCGCGTTGATCCGTTTGCGTGTCAGAGGATCAGCGATTCGGACACCATCAGGACCAAGGTAGCTCCAACCTGTACCGGAACGGCGCCGGCTGATGCCAGCAAAACCATCGGTGACATAGCGCAGACCGGCGCGAGTCGCGGCTTTGCGAAATTCATGGTTCTTGGCTGTACTCAACCGGCAGTTCCCCAGATCGCTTCATCAAATGCACATACTCGCGCCTGCTTCACTACTCATAACGCAAGAATTCCTCTGCCAGTATATCGGCACCGTACTTATCGATCAGACTTTCAATCTCGGGCAGCAAAACGTCGACTTCATCATCTTCAAGTATCCCCTCGCCCATCAGTCGTCCGCCAAGGCCGTCGAGTATTGCCTCATGGACATCCGCCAACGTTGGGGGATTTTCGCGATTCTCGTCGCTCATAACCACCTCGATCGCCCGCGAGAGCGCTTCGCTGGCAAAGGCGTATATAAAGTCCACCGCAACCGCAGACTCTCCGAACTGTTCGATCAGTTCATCCAGTTCGTCAATGACCGATTCGTCGACGTCAAAATGATGCAGGTGCTCGTCCTCGTCGAACTCATCGGGCAATTCGTGCCTGATGAATGAGCGAACCGAGGCAAGCGTTACGGGTTCGTCCGTTTCCAATTGGTCGATCAGCGTTTCGATGAGACTGGACAGTTCGGGACTTACGCGGCTGGCGATGTCGATCGGATTGCGTATCATGGTCTATCCCCCGGTTATATTTTGCCTTTATTTTTAATTCTGGTTTATTTAGCGATACAGCGCAACATGATTCTTAACAAGCAAACTGAATTTTGCGTTCAACGCCAGCGTCCCCGGCCTCGTCCCCTGCGCCAGCGAATGACCAGATAGCCGCCGATCATGCCGCCGAGATGCGCGAAATGCGCCACTCCCGCTTGTGTCCCGGTCACGCCGAGCATCAGTTCGATGCCTCCATACAGCAGCGCGAACAGCCATGCCGGCAGCGGTATCGGTGGGATCAACAGCACAATAATGCGGTTCGGAAAGAACATCGCATAAGCGAGCAACAGTCCGAATACACCGCCGGATGCCCCCAACGTGGGATAAAGTCCGCCGGTGATACTCGTGACCAACAATTGCAACAGCCCTGCCGACAACACGCTGGAGAAATAGAGCTTGAGGAACCACTGGCGCCCCAGCAGGTATTCCAGTTCGGTGCCGAACATCCACAGGCCGTACATGTTGAAGGCAAGGTGTGTGATGCTGCCGTGCAGAAAGGCATAGGTCACGAGCTGCCAAGGCATGAAATTACCATGCATCGGCCACAGCGCGAAGCTTAATATCATCCCGTTACCGGATCCGAGTTGCAGAATGAAGCTGGCTATCGTGACGATCAGAATGGTTTTAACACCTGGCGGCATGGGGCGCATGGTCTATCTCCGGTTGGCTGATCTTTATGATATCTGGCGCAGTCCGGCAAGGCGCGCAAGTCCGAAGTGAATGAAGGCAAGTCCCGTCAGCACCGGGGCGAACAGATTCAACAAAGGCACAAATTGCAACAAGCCGGTGAGCAGTCCCAAGCCCCACCATGACGACTGATACTGGGAGAACAGTGCTTTCATTTCGTCGCTGCTGGCATGTTCGGCTAGTGCATCGTAGCGAAACAAGCGCTGGTTCAGATACGTGGCCGCAATGAACGGCATCACCATGCCTACACCTATGAACCACAAAGGCAGTGTCAGAAGCCAAATGGCAACAAATATGCCTATGGCGAGCGTGCCATTGAGCAGGTTGCCCGTAATACTGCCGCCGTTATTGCGCTTGAGTTGGGGATAATCGTGATCGGCCACCAGGCGGATCAGCGCAGGCATCGCAAAGAATGCGGTGATCAACAACGCGGTTATGAATACCAGCGGCACGAACAGGATCAGATGAACAACTGCCTGGATCGTGTTCGCAACCCAGCGCGGCTCCACTCCCTCCAACCAGTGTTGTATGCCTATAGCATTGAGGCCGCTGGCGATCCATCCCGAGAAAGTGTCCCAGAATGTCACGCCCAGAACAAGCCAAAGCAGCACTGCCGCCAGCATCGGCCATATCACGATCCACAATACCTTGAACTGGAACAGATCGCGTAAGGCTCGTGATAGTGCATTGAGTACAGGAGTCATGGATATACCTTTAAATGGACTTATGGCTTTGGCGGTTCGACTGATAACTTCAAGTCTGGTTCGCCGCCGGATGGCATCGGAGATTTGAGTTTGTTGAGTTCTGCGCAGGGATCGGATCGTTTGACCCGCGGTGTGAACCAGATGACGTCGTAGGGGGCATCGCCCGTGGCGCTTTGCGCCGCGTAGAAATTTGGGTCTGTCCTTTGCGGACTGACTTCCATGAAGGCGATAGAAAAGATATGTGCCTGCGGAGCGCGCGCGGCAAAATAGATCGGCATGCCGACGTCGCGGCGCGCATGGCCGCTGCCGACGATGCCGACCACCCCACGGCCGAGGCTGGACATAGCGCTGTCGACCATCAATGCATCGCGCAGCCGCTGGCTGCGGGTCAAGCCGGCACGCAGCTCATCCTTGAGTTTGCCGCAATGTGCGCCTCCCATGTTGATTTCCAGATACTTCTCTCGGCCCTGGCTCCACACCTGCTCGACGGCCAGGCGTTTAATATCTTCCGGATCATATGCAGAAAATCCTTTCCAGATGACCGGCTGCAAACGCAGGCTGGAAATATTGGCGGCAATTACGGGCAGCTTATTGTCGACGGCGATGGCCAGGAATGGACGATAAAATTGCCAGTCGGTGAATTTGATCAGCTTGGTCAGGCTATTTAGCGCCGCCTTGCGGTCGTTGCCGGCCAATGCCTTGTCGACCACCGACTGGGTATCATCGTCGAGCTGCTCCATCATCAATGCCGGTCGCGCACCAGATGCAATGCGGGCTTTCAGCAGTTTTTGCTGGAGTTCATGATGAAGTGGGTTGTCATGTGTCTCGCCAAGCAGCAGCACGGTAGCCTGGTCGATGTTGGCAAGCAGTTCGGCCTCGTCAATGTAGCTGCGGCTGTTCATGTCCCATATCTTGCCAACCAGCGGGTGATCGGTAAAGAGCATGTCCCCACCTTGTGCCGGACCTGCACATGAAAGCATAACCAGGACGAGGAACAATTTGACGTTAGTAATCATTTTCATGATGTTTTGAACAAGTTTTTCAATTCGCGCGGCTGTGAGCGCAAATACTGGTTCGGTGCGACCACCTGGCCGCCCAGCTTTGCCGCTGCATGCCATGGCCAGCGCGGGTCATACAGCATACCCCTGGCCAGTGCCACCATATCTGCCTGTCCCGAGGAAACGATGGTTTCTGCATGTTCAGGCTCGGTGATCAGACCCACGGCGATCGTGGTCACGCCGGTTTCGCGCCGTATCCTTTCGGCGAATGGGACCTGATATCCCGGCTTGAGGGGGATCTGTTGCAACGGGGATAGGCCGCCACTCGACACATCGATGAACGAACAACCCCGGCGCTGCAGTTCCTTCGCGAATATGACACTTTGCTCGATGTCCCATCCACCGGCTACCCAGTCTGACGCGGAAACACGGACCCCTACTGGCTTTTCTTCCGGTAACGAAGCGCGTACTGCATCGAATACTTCCAGCGGGAAGCGCATGCGGTTCTCCAACGAACCTCCAAATCGGTCTTCACGGATATTCGATAGCGGTGACAGGAATTGGTGCAGCAGATAGCCATGTGCCGTGTGCAGTTCGAACAGGTCCATACCCAAACGCTGAGCACGTTTTGCCGTGGATACGAAATCGCTCAGGATCTGGCGCATTCCGTCTTCGTCCAATGCAAGGGGCAGGATGCCATCGTCAGCAAACGGCAACGCAGAAGGTGCGACAGTTTGCCATCCGCCTTTTTCCTGCGAAATGCCCTGACCACCCTGCCAAGGTACCCGGACGGATGCCTTGCGTCCGGCATGCGCCAGCTGCATCCCGATAGGGATAGGCGAATATCGCCTTATCGATTTGATCACCCGTGCCAGCGCCGCTTCCGTTTGGTCTGACCATAGCCCCAGGTCACCCTCTGAGATGCGTCCCTGAGGCGATACTGCCGTTGCCTCGGTAATAAGCAGGCCCGCGCCAGACAAAGCCATATGGCCGAGATGGATTATATGCCAGTCGCTCGCTTCGCCCTGTACGGCAGAATACTGGCACATTGGCGAGATAACGATGCGATTATCCAATGCTAGTTTGCCGATAGTGATAGGGGAAAAGAGTTTGCTCATGATGGCATGCCCGTTGATTTAACTGTATAACTAGTATAATATATCACATTAACTATTATATTTATATATATGTATATATTACTATTTTATGTTACGTATTAACCTGAATATCCCGTTTATCCCGCTGTCGCTGCTGAAGTACAGCGCGCCGTCCGGACCAAGTGCCACACCTGCCGGTCGTGCCCAGCGCTTTCCATCAGGCAACTGAAATCCGGTAACCAGATCATCGACTCGGATCGCTTGGCCATCCTTAAAACGTACCACCACGATCTTGGGCGGGCGTCTAGTAGCAGGACTGCCCAGGAAGCCGCCGTTAGGCTTCGTGCCCCATGAACCGTGCAATGCCACCACCGCATCGGATTCCAGACTTGTCTCCATTGCCCCATTGGGCACAAAAGCCACGCCCAGAGGCGCATTGCGAGCCGGAAAGGTAGCGACTGGTATTGCTGCTTCAGTTATTGGCAACGGAGGTGTGCTCGATACACAATCATCGCGCCTCATTTGTTTGCCATCGAACTGGAACCAAGGCATGCCGTGAAATGAACCGGGGGTCAGCTTGCTGAAATATTCAGGGGGTTGATCGTAGCCCAGATGATCCGGTCCGTTATTGCTCGCGTAAAGTATCCCGGTCTGCGGCTGCCAATCGAAACCGACCGGATTGCGCAGTCCTGATGCAAATGGCTTCCAGCTGGCTTTTCCACCGCTCTCGCGCAAAACCATCACCCCGCCGCGCCGGTCTTCGAACTGATAGCCATCGCCCAGGTATTGGTCACTGCAATTGCGCTGTATACCCAGACTAGCATACACCCGGCCGTCCGGACCTACCCCCACTGTGCGACTGTCATGCCCGCCCCCGCTCGGCAAAGCCACCAGCAACGTCACTTCATCAGGAGAGATAGCGGGCTGCCCTGGACGGTATGGTGCCCGATAAACACCATCCGTCTTCGCGATAAGGATCTCGCCGGGCCGGAAAGCCACGCTGTGCGGATAACCACCGAACTGTACCAGTATTTCAGCCTTGGTATAGGGTGGCGGAAGGCGATAGACCTTGCCGGATTTCGAACCCGCAAACAGATCGCCATTCGCGGCAAACGTCAGCATGCGTGGGCCGTCCAGCCGGCTAAGCAACTCCAACCGGTAACCCTTGGGCACGCGCACCCTCCTGCGTTCACCGTCCAATATCAGCGTCTGATCTTCATAAACCAGAACTTCCGTGCCCGCATGTAAAGTCGTGCATGGCAAGCACAATAGCAACAGCAACGCAAACTTGCCGCAACGTATCATGCTGCAAAACGAGTTCTGGATGGGATTGAGATTCATCTGGAGTACTTGTTAACGAGCTAGATCGGCCAATCCGTTCTCATGCAGAAACTTTTCGAATCAAAATCCGAAGGTAATACCCAGTTCTGGATAGGTTTCTCTGCATGTAACATATACCGCTTCGTCGCAATTTAGATAGACCTCCTGGACAAAACCCAAACTGATATAGGCATTGGACCCGGAAGCGATATTGACTCCGGCTCGCTCGCCGTACGAATTTATGTCGGGCTGACCATCGACGACAGAGTGGCGGTAAAAGGCACCAACATAAGGCTGAATTGCAGAAGACGTCTGATAAAAAACGTATTGCACAAAAGGTGCATACTTGGTGATACCTGGATCAGCATTCGACCACTTTTCGAAGGATATGCCTACTCCCAGCCCATCAAGAACGTAATAGCTCGCGCTAACGCCGATGAAGAAATAATTGTTGTTATAGGCATAACCGTTCCCGCCGACCAGCGAAAACTGAGTACGGCCCCGCCCATACATCCCTGCCACCACTGCAGCATTCACCGGAAAGGCCTGCAATAACAACAATATGGTTAGCAGAAACCTCCTCATGTTATGTTCTCTCCTGAATATTCCGGTTTGGTTGTTTCAACCCATAAATAATTCGACGGCATGATACTTAAGGCGAAAGCTCACGCCTTTTTACAGGATGACGGTGTGTACGGCCGACACGAATATCGTCGCCCCGGCCTGTTCCAATGAAACGTGATTTTCATTGGAATTAACTTCTTTTGTTATGTCGATCTTCATGCGTCACCCCAGAAATTATGAGATTACCCAGCATACCGCAATTCAATATACCGTTCATCCGGTTATTCAGCGGCATGATGCTTTCCCGATTACGTTGTATATCCTGTTTTCATGGTTAAGCTCATCGGTGTAATATTACGGCCACAAGCGTTGCTCGATCCAAAAATAATATGATGCGACTAGGGAGGTGATATGGGGTCGATAGAACTGAAGATGGCCATCCTGACCGGAGCAGTGGGTGGATTGATCTTGGTGCTTGCCGAAGGAGTGGCGTTGCACAACAAGTTGTCGAAATACCGTGCTCACTTGCGCGAACTTCAGCAGACAAAAAGTTTCATTCGCCTGTTTGCGGAAATCTGCAGCATCGCTTTCATCGTAATAATCCAGCCGGTGATCGTTACCATGCTGGTAATGTCGGCGCTTGATAATTTCAATCCGCAATTTTCCATCCATGCAATGGCGCAACTGAAGCAAGGGATTTCCAACGGCGAGCTGAAAGATGATCGCCCGCTCAGAGGACATTAGTCAACGGGGTCAGCTTCAATATTCCCCCACAGCGCAAAACCTGACGGACGATCAGCATCGGGCTCCACATATAAAATAGGGTCAGCATATGCTGACCCTATTAAATATGAACAGAAAGTCAACCGCAATCAGCGGGTGTTCAAGATGGATTCCATGTTGTTGTCCAAGTCGTTCACCACCACCCACTCGGTAGCGCCGGCCTTGAGCACTTTCGCCTTCCAGCGCGCCAGTCGATCCAGATATAGCCTGGGATCAGCGTTGTCGGTAACCAGCTTGCTGACGTTCAACGCCACGATGCGGATGCCATCGAGCTTGATCGGAAAATCACGCATTGTTCCCTTGCCCAACTCCTCCTGCATGTCGGAGAAGATGACGATGGTCTTTTTCCCGGCCTTGGTCTCGTTCAGGTATTCCGCACCCTGGATCAGACCACCGGTGATATCGGTATAAGAACTGCCGTGAATGCCCCTGGAAAAATCCTCGATCTTGGCCTTGAATGCGCGCTTCTGCTGTGTCGCCTGCGATGGACGTCCGTCGAAAGTGACCTTGGCGACAATATCTTTCTCCGTGAAGCTGCGCGTCTCCACTTTAGCCACCGCCAGCGAATCACCGGGATTGAGTGTTGCCAGCAGATAACTGATGATCTTGGTAGCCTTGTTGATCTCCTTTGTATAAGTGCCGGATGTATCCACCAGCATATAAACTGCCTGGCTGTGGATACGGCTGTCTCCACAAGCGGACAGGAGGAATGCGCCGAACAACATGATCCATAAGAGCAGGTTTCTTTTCATGATGCGATCCCGGTTTTAGCATGTCGTTTTACAAGAGTGTCGCCAGTATCGCCCCGCATCGCCACCACCCACTTTTCAACCATAAGCGGTAAGACGATCAGGATGTCATAGCCCAATTCGAGCACCTTGGCGATGCGTCTGAACACCACGCCGGTGAACCTGAGCACGAAACCCAGACCGCGCATAATCTGCACCAGCAGCACGCCGAGGACGGTGCGTAGCGAATGCACCACGCTTTCCAGCGGGATTGCCACGAACGCCAGGGCGAACGGCAACACGAAACCCATAATCATCTGACCGGCCATCGGTATGTTTGACATCCAGCCACCTGTCGCAGCGGGTGCGGTTGAGGACAGATCGTGCATCAGCGCAGCCTTGTCGGCGATCAGCATGTCGCGCATCAGCGCCAGGGAAGATTCAATTGCCGCCAGGATCACCAGAAAGATCAGCGAGGCAAGCATCAAACGGCGACGCATGCGGTCATCCATGCTGGCGATCTTGGGAAAAAGTTGCGTGATACGCAACGATTCAAGCAGGAACAGGCCCATGGAAGCTTCCATCAGGATGATTACCAATGCCGCGACATCCGATGTCCTCAGGCTGTTGGTGATGTAATCGCTTGCGCCGACCATTTCAGACATCGGCAGCGCGATCAGCTTGTAATTGATGAATGCACCGCCCATCGCGATGACCATGACCAGTGCCGAGATCGCCAACTGCACAAAAGCGGAGGTGGTCAGCGCATGCTCGGTCTTGCTGTCCTTGGCACGTATGCCCTCGAATTTGGTCATATGGCCATCGATCTGCTTGGCATTGGCGTTGAGAGTGACCATCTTCTTGTCCATCTCGCCGATAAGCTTTTCCACCGAGCGCCAAGATGGTTGCATCCCCTTGAGGATCTTGTGGCGTTCTTCATAAGAACGCCTGAATTCCGCCACCGTCTTGTCATGGATCTTCTGGATCGACTTGTTGATGTCTTCCAGCAATTTGCGCGGAATATCGCCGCCCGATTTGATCTGCGAGACCGATTCCAGTGCACTCACCCACTCCGGAGGAGGCGCCGGGACTTCTCCGCATTTGCGGTAGTCATCCTCGATGCGCGTGACTTCTTCCATCAACTTGCGTTGCAAGGCGGGAAATTCCTGCATATCTTTGCGTATGATATTGGTCACCCGCTCGAATTCCCGATCGATCATGGTTGCCGCGCTATCCTGGCTATGCGCCAGCAAAACCGACTGATTGCGCAAACGCAGGTTTTCCGCACTTAGGAACAGCCAGCGGGAAATGAAACGGGTGGACTGGGTGACCAGGTTGCATACCGAGTGGATCACGCCATGCATAGGCTTGCGTGCTGCATACAGGAATAACATTGCCAGTAAGGCCATGGCAAAAATGGACAGCGCTACGCTGTCGGGCCAAAACAACCACGAATTCCGGTCGATCATTGCTAATACCTCCCTGTTATTTGCTTGCTGCTTCAGTGCCGAAATCCAGGCACTTCTTTTGCGGGGAAAGGCCAGGAAGCCTTCCATTCAAACAAACAGCACTTTGCACTTTCTACAATATTGCTGCAATACCGCTTATCCAAACTTTATACCGCTCATCCCTCAAGCACTACCGTTCGTCCCAAATGGCTACATTTATCGCATCAGCCCGCCGTTGGCCAATTGCAGAAAGGAGATTTCAACTGTTCAGAGGAATAAGCCGGAAAATCAAAGACATTCTGAAATGTATTGCGATTCCTCGTTTGAGTGTCGGAATACGCATTCATAGCAGATGTTCAGTTATCGATCGGATGAATCCCTGTCGACCTGCTCTGCCAGCTCGTGCAACGCTTTTGAAATTTCCACTGGATAAGCGCAAGACTCTTCGAGCCTGCGCATTGGCTCAGTGAGCTTCTCAAGATTCACCGCAGCGCGTTTGCGGATCTCGTCGAGCGACCCGTTACTCGCGAGGCGTTTGCCTGCATGCATCACTTGCGTGACCAGCGGCTCGCCCGGCTGCATATCGCCTTCGACTGTGACGACATCCGATGCGATGCGTCCGTCGGCATCATGGCTGCGATACACCTGCTTGCGTCCCGGCCATGTCTGCTTGCCTTCTGAGCGTTTGCGGCGCGCCTTGCCGGCGTATTCCTCGAGCTTGTAGGCGCAATCCAGATAGGGAACATCGCTCGATGTGTCCATACGCGTGCCGATGCCGAAGCCGTCCACCGGCGCGCCCGAGCCCAGCATATCGCGCAGCGCATATTCATCGAGGTCGCCGCTTGCGAAGATCGTGACATGTTGCAGTCTTCCTTCATCAAGGATATGCCGCACTTTGCGAGCGTGGTCGGCAAGATCGCCGGAATCGATGCGCACTCCCTTGATGCGGATACCTTTGCTTTCAAGTTTGGGGGCAAGGGTAACCACCTTGCACGCAGCTTCCTCGGTATCGTAGGTATCAATCAACAGCACGACGTTGTTTGGCTGGGCATGCGCAAAATGCTCGAAGGCCTGCTCCTCTACCTCATGCGCCTGGACGAAGGAATGCGCCATCGTGCCGAACAGCGGGATGCCGAACTGCATGCCGGCCTGCACCGTCGCGGTTCCGCTGAAACCGGCGATGTAGCTGGCACGCGCTGCCAGCAGCCCTGCTTCCGCGCCGTGGGCGCGGCGCAGCCCGAAATCGACGAGCAGCTTGTCTGGTGCCATCAGTACCATGCGCGCTGCCTTGGATGCAATCAATGTCTGGAAGTGCAGCAGGTTGATCAACCGTGTTTCAACCAGCTGTGCCTGGGCGATCGGCGCGGTCACGCGCAGGATGGGTTCGTTAGGGAAAAAAATCGTGCCCTCCGGCATCGCGTGCACGTCGCCGGTAAATCGCAGCCTTTCAAGACTTTCCAGAAATTCTTTAGTGAAGCGACCGGTACTCTTCAGCCAAGCCAACTCTTCTGAAGAGAAATGCAGATCTTCCAGAAATTCCAATGATTGTTCCAGCCCTGCCGCCATCAGAAAGCCGCGTCCGGGACGCAACTTGCGCACGAAAAATTCAAACACGGCGATTTCTTCCATGCCAGCTTCGTGATAACCCTGCAGCATCGTAAGCTGATAGAGATCGGTGAGCAGCGCGCTGCCAGCAAGGTTCGTCGGGAGACTCATCCGGCCACTCCTTCCAGCGTGATGCGTTGTGCGCCGAGCTTTGCCATTTCCGCTTCGGCACGCACACCGTCGCCGGCCTGAACATCCACCGCGCGGATTGCGTCGGCAAGCAGTAATACTTTATAGCCAAATTTAAGTGCATCTCGCACAGTGTTGAGCACGCAGTAATCAGTTGCTAGCCCGCCGATGTATAGCCTGCTGATGTTGGCTGCACGCAATTGCTTGTCCAGGTCAGTGCCCTCGAATCCCGAATAGGCGTCGTGTTTCTCGCTCGTCGCCTTGGAAATGATCACGGCGTCAGACGGCAGTTGCAGCGATGCAGCAAACCTGGCGCCGGACGAGTCTGCGACGCAATGCGGCGGCCACGGCCCGCCCTGTTCTCGAAAGGAACAATGGTGTTGCGGATGCCAGTCGCGTGTCGCATAAACCGGCAAACCTTGTTCCGTGAATATCTTCAAGTAACGATTCAATACCGGCACGACTTCATCACCATGTGGCACCGCGAGACTGCCGCCGGGCAGAAAGTCATTCTGCACATCGATGACAAGCAGTACGTCGCCAAGTTGTGGATGCAAACTGTTTTGATTCGCTGTATTCATCATGCGACCTCAACCTTTGATGCAGATAATTGGGACTACGCGCACCACCTTGCGCGCCAAACCGGCATGGTCGGCTGCATCCACGACGGCACTGACATCCTTGTAAGCACCCGGCGCCTCCTCGGCAACTCCCCTCATCGAAGGACTGCGGATCAGGATGCCGTGCCCGGCCAGATCGTCGACCACGTGCCTGCCGTTCCAATTGCGCAACGCCTGATGGCGGCTCATCGCGCGTCCCGCACCATGACATGCCGAGCCATACGCAAGCTGCATGCCCTGTTTGGTCCCGGCCAGAATATAGGAGGCGGTACCCATGCTGCCGCCGATCAATACCGGTTGGCCTGCATCTCGCAAAGCAGCGGGAAGATCGGGATGTCCGGGACCGAATGCGCGTGTCGCGCCCTTGCGATGCACATGGAGTTTTTTTATCCGCCCGTCCACTTCGTGTTCCTCGACCTTACAGGTGTTGTGCGAAACGTCGTACAGCAGCGGCAGTTTAGCCTCAGTCGATATCCTGGAGAACACCTGGCGCGTCAAATGGGTGAGTATCTGGCGATTGGCAAGAGCACAGTTGATCGCCGCACGCATCGCGCCGAGATATTCCTTTCCGAGCGGAGAATTAATCGGCGCGCAGGCCAATTCACGGTCTGGAAGATTTATGCCATGACCGGGTGCGGCAATCACCATGCGCCTCAAAAATTCGGTACCGATCTGGTGGCCGAGTCCGCGCGATCCGCAATGGATGCTGACCACGATGTCACCCGCCTTCACACCGAATGCATCCGCAATCTCCGGCGCATACACATCGGTCACGCGCTGTATCTCAAGATAGTGGTTACCGGACCCTAGCGTGCCCATCTCGTCGCGCTGGCGTTTCTTGGCCTGTTCGGAAACCATGGACGGATCGGCACCATTCATGCAGCCGCCTTCTTCGATGCGTTCCAAATCGGCAGCGTTACCGAAGCCCTGCTCCACCGCCCAGCGCGCGCCTCCATGCAGCATTGCATCCATTTCCTTTGCATCCAGCCGGAACGCGCCGGTGCTGCCCATGCCCGCCGGGATAGTATGATACAGAGCATCTGCAAGCCGAACCTTCACCGCGTCGATATCCTCGATACATAGTCCGGTGTGCAAGGTGCGCACGCCGCAGGATATGTCAAAACCGACCCCGCCCGCCGACACCACTCCGTCCGCTTCGGCATCGAACGCCGCAACGCCTCCGATCGGGAAGCCATAGCCCCAGTGCGCGTCTGGCATCGCATATGATGCCTCGACGATACCCGGCAGCATCGCTACATTGGTGACCTGCTCATAGACCTTGGCATCCATCTCTCGCAACAATGATTCACTGGCGAAGATCACGCCCGGCACAAGCATCGTTCCAAACGGCCTGATATGCCATTCGTATTCGGATTTTCTTTCGAACAGAGAGATGTCCATGGCGTTCTATAGTTCTCTACAAGATCAGACGTCCACGATGCATTGCACAAGCCAGCTACCGTCTGGCTGTTGGGCAACCCTAAGCGATGTGTAGGTCGCGCCTTTTATCTCTACTGCCGGATGGTGGCGGGCCACCTCCAGCGCTTCTCCCCACGCCTTCGCATTGAGATGCTTTCCTTCCAGATGCACTTCAAAACGGCTGAACAGCATGTTGCGCGTCACCATCTCGAAGATCAGGCTATTGAGCCAATCGACAAGCAGCAATTCTGCATTGGGCGCCATGCAAGAAATCTGCAACATCTCCTTCGGTTCTACCATCGCCAGATCGGTCACCACCGCCGTCATTGCCAATGCAGCCTGCTCGAAAGCCTGTTCCTGAGTCGCTCCCAGACCGCGCACCCCAACATCGGCCTGATGGGGAAAATGTTCCCAACGTGCTGTAATGGCCATGCACAATATTCCTTATTCAATACTACCAATTTAATTGTGCGCTGATGTTTGCATCCCGGCAAACTGTCACCAGCCATGCTAAAGTGCAAAGAACACTTCGGACAATATCCACGATGCACGCACAGCTCATATCGGCTAATAACTCACCGGATTTGTTGCGCCAGCAGCAACTTGTGAATTCGCTGTGCGCACCCGGATATTTTCCCCATAAACCAATAATTGAAGAGACACACATTTCCTGGGTGCTGCTGATTGGCCAAGATGCCTACAAGATCAAAAAATCTGTCAATCTTGGATTCCTGGATTTTTCCACGCTGGAGTTGCGTCGCCATTATTGCAACGAAGAGCTGCGCCTGAATCGTCGTCTCGCTCCGGATCTCTACCTTGGTGTCATTGCCATCGGCGGCAAACCCGAAGAACCCGTGCTGGGTAAAGAGCCCGCCATCGAATATGCAGTATACATGCGACGTTTCTCCCAATCGAGTTTGATGGATCGCATGCTGTCTCGCGGTCACGTTACTGCCGGGCATATCGACAAACTTGGTTCTGTCGTCGCCGACTTCCACTCCTCGCTACCGCCTGCCGCTGCAGATTCTCCATATTGCACTTTGACTGAAATCGAAAAGGAAGCCCTGGATAACTTTACCCGGTTGCCGCAACTACTCAGCGAGCCCGATGACTTGGCGATGCTGGAAACAGTGCGTGAGGCAAGTGCGCAGGCGTATTTGGCATGTGAGCCATTGTTCCGCCTGCGCGCAGCGGCAGGCTGTGTGCGTGAGTGTCATGGAGACCTGCATCTCGGCAACATAGTGGTACTCGATAACACCCCCACTCCTTTCGACTGCATCGAGTTCAGTCCCGCACTGCGCTGGATCGATGTGATCAGCGAGATCAGCTTCACGGTGATGGATCTGTTGCGGCGCGGCCGACCGCGGCTGGCCTGGCGATTGCTAAACGGCTATCTGGAGATCACCGGCGATTTTTCGGGTGTCGGCGTGCTGCGCTTCTATCTCGCCTACCGCGCAATGGTGCGCGCCAAGATCGCCGCGATTCGTGCTGGCCAGCGCAACTCTTCCAATGTGAAAAGGGAGTTAAAGTCCTGCCGCAGTTATCTCCGCCTGGCCCATAGCTGCCTGACACAGCGACATCCAGCGGTGATCATCACCCAGGGGCTGCCCGGTTGCGGCAAGAGCACGTTCGCGCAGATCGCTCTGGAGATGCTGGGGGCGATACGCATCCGCTCGGATGTCGAACGCAAGCGGTTGTTCGGTCTTGAGCCGCTGGCAGACAGCAAGGCACAGACCGGTGCCGATATCTACAGCGAGAATACGACACGACGCACCTATGGAAAACTTCAGGAACTGGCGCGCGCCATCATCGCTGCCGGATTTCCGGTCATCGTCGATGCCGCATTCGTGCTCCATGCCGAGCGCGAGAAGTTTCAAGCGCTGGCACAGGAGTTGGCTGTGCCCTTCGTGATCGCCAGTGTGCAGGCAGATACGGCCGTTATGGAAGAACGACTCAAGCGACGCAGCCGTCGTGGCAGCGATGCTTCAGAAGCCGACATCTCCGTGCTGCAGAAACTACAGGGTTTTCATGAGCCGTTGCGGGATAGCGAGTTGAGCGCCGCTGTTATCTTCAACAACAACGGGGATGTGGTTGCACTGGAGGCTGCTGAAGAATGGAAGTCGCTCGAAGAACATCTGGCCTGAAGAGGGATCAGATAACCTTTCCACCGAAGCTTTCGGACACTTCCGCGCGCAGCGATGCCCTGTCTGCGCCCTGATAGCGCGGCGAAAAATGCATCGGTATTACGCTCCCTGCATTCGCGTCTCGTGCTATTTCGCCCGCCTGACGCGCGGTCAGGTGAAACTTGCGCACTCCATGCCCGGCATCGCGTTCCATAAAGACCGCTTCGATGAACAACAGGTCGGCGTCGCGCGCCAGTTCGACAATGCGCGCCGCGTTGTCACTATTCCATGCTACATCGGTGACAAAAGCAATCTTCTGGCCGGGCACGATGCGCAGCGCGTCTTTCAGTTCGGCCAGCGTTACCAGCCGTTCGTGCTGCGCTCCCTCCTCTTTCCAGGTGACGTTCATCTGCCACTGCGCCGGTTCGTTGCGCAACACCGCCTGCTTCAGGTCGCGCAGCCATGCCCCCACCGGCAAGCCGAGTTCCTGCAGGCGGTTCTTCCACACATTGACGTGCGCCTGTTCCTGCAACGCGTAGGCCATACAGGGTATGCCGCCATGATCGAGCAGGCTGCAGCTCACCTGCATCGCCGGCTCGCGCATCAAAACGTTGTCCGGACAGATCACGCTGGTCTCGTCTTCGCGGCGGAATGAGTTGTGGCAGCGGAAACTGGCGAGTTGCCCTGCCCCGTTGCCATCCAGCTCGGTGACGCGCAGCGTAAAGTCGGACAGATAGTTGTGCACCAGATTCCAGGTGTAGGCGCGCAGCTTGTGTTCCACTTGCGCCAAAAAGCCGGGCGGACCGAAAAGCTGCAAATCCTTTTCCCGTCCAAGCAGTATCCGCAACAACCAGTCGAAACCGATGAAGTGGTCCATGTGTGCGTGAGTGACGAACGCATGGCTTATGCGTAGCAGTTTGCGCGGTGAAAGCACCCGGATATCGCCCAGATCAAAAAGCAGCGCGCGATGCTCGAACAAACAGTCGACAAACAGTACGGGGTCGCCAGTCGAACCGTTTACCAGATGGGGATGAAAAGTCGGGCGCATGACAATAAGACGTTCCGCATATTTGTGCTATAGCAATATGGGACGGTCAGGCATCTCGTTGAACTTTCCGTTGCGGGCCGGAAAGTGGCGCGACAGATGTTCGCCCACGGTATGTATACCGGCAAGCACGCCCGCTTCGAAATTTCCTGACCGGAACGCCGCTTCCATCTCGCGGCAGATCGCTTCCCAGACTTCCTTGCCTAGCCTGATGTGGATGCCACGATCGGCAATAATCTCGACATCCCGATCCGCCAGCAACAGATAGATCAGCACCCCATTGTTGTGTTCGGTGTCCCAGACGCGCAGGTTGGAAAACACATCGATGGCGCGCTGCTGTGCAGTCTGTCCTGTCAGTAGCGGCACCAGCTCCAAAGCGGGCTCGACCGCGAAACGTATCTGTCCATCATGGCGTGTTTCGGTTTCACGGATCGCATGTTCGATCGTGTTCAGCGTGCGTTGCGGAAAAATGCGCCGCACTGCCGCGCGGCCCGTTGATAGATGTCGCATGATGCGTTTGATATTCATCACCATCTCCCGGAGGCGCCGCCGCCTCCAAATCCACCGCCCCCGCCGCTGAAGCCCCCTCCACCGCCAAATCCTCCCCCTCCACCGCCAAATCCTCCCCCTCCGTAGCCGCCGTAACCGCCATAGCCGCCAATCCCGCGCCCGCCGCCCAGCAGTACGAAGACGAACGCCATCAGCCCGACAAGCAGCGCGATCAGCATCGGCGCAATCGTTACCCAAGCCAGTACTCCAACTGCCCCGCCCATCAACAACGCGGCCGGGAATCGCCCGAGCAGCGCGCGCAACATGCCGCCAACCGCGATTACCAGGACGAATGCGATGAATATCAACGATTCGATATTATTTTTTCCGCTTGATGTAGAACGCCGTGTTGGCGGCGGCAAAGGTTCACCCTTGACCACTTGCATCATCGCAGACAAGCCGGATGCTATGCCCGCGTAAAAATCACCGCGCTTGAAGTGCGGTACGATGATCTCGTCGATGATACGGTTGGCTACGGCATCCGGAAGGATGCCTTCCAATCCGTAACTCACCTCGATGCGCAGCGCATGATCGTCTTTTGCGATCAGCAGCAACGCACCATCGTCCACTCCTTTGCGACCGAGCTTCCACGCATCGACGACACGGATGCTGAATTGCTCGATGGTTTCGGGCTTCGTGGTCGGCACGATCAGCACAGCGAGTTGAGCCCCCTTACTGGCTTCAAATGCGGCGAGTTGCGATTCGAGTGTCCGGACCTGTTGTGCATCCAGCGTAGCGGTGAGATCGGTGACGCGCTGGGTAAGCAGTGGTACGGCCACCTCGGCATGCGCCGCGCCTGTCAGCAGCAGCGCAAGCAGTATGACTCGCGCCCATGAATGTTTCATCTTAATCCGCCGATACCGGACCCTTGGGTGCGGCAAAATCAACCTTGGGCGGTTTTGAGATCTCTTTCTCGTTTTCCACCGTGAATGAAGGTTTTTCCTTGTAACCGAACAGCATCGCGGTCAGGTTGCTCGGGAAAGAGCGCACTGTGACGTTGTAGGCCTGCACCGCCTGGATATAGCGGTTGCGTGCCACTGTGATGCGGTTCTCGGTGCCTTCCAGCTGTGCCTGCAGGTCGCGGAAATTCTGGTCGGACTTTAATTGCGGATAATTCTCCGAAACCACCAGCAAGCGGCTCAATGCCGAAGTCAGCTGGCCTTGTGCGGCCTGAAATTTGGCGAATGCTGCCGGGTCGTTGATTAACTCCGGCGTGGCCTGGATGCTGCCGACCTTGGCGCGTGCCTCGGTGACGCCCAGCAGTACGGTCTGCTCTTGCGCGGCATAGCCTTTGACGGTGTTCACCAAGTTGGGGATCTAATCGGCGCGGCGCTGGTACTGGTTCAACACTTCAGCCCAACTCGCCTTGATCTGTTCATCGGTAGTCTGAAAAGTGTTGTAACCGCAGCCGCCCAGCAATGTAGCCAATAAAACTATCCATAAGGTACGCATCATTCGTTCCTCCGGGTTGAATTTCAAAGCATGGAGAAACTATAGCACCAAACGGAATATCGATTCAGCATCCACGTACCAGACCAGAGGCTGCATCTAGGATTAATCGCCCCTGTCACAACCAAATTTATACCGGTAACGATTAGCTGTCTCGCAATACCCTCAGATTCATAACAGGGTGAATTTCCCAGATTGTAATTGGCGGGGTTGGATGTCTTTTCGATTTCGTTCTTTTACGTTCGTTAAGGGTTGTATCGCCGTGTAACGCATAATCTGCATCATAGAATGCTCTGCCCGTCACGGTGATTATTGGGTTACGCGTCAGCGTGAGTTTCATCCCCCGCGTTTTGAATGGCATTTTTCGTTTTGTCCAACTGAACACTTCGTTGCGAATACCGCACCATGGCTCTCCATAGGGGATTCTGACCACCACATTTACACCGCTGGCATCTGCTTTTTCATCTGCCAGTTGAATATGCAGATCCCCATCCGGCTCAATCCTTACCAACTTGACCTTGCCAGTAAGTTCGTACCACTTTTTTTCTCGCCCCGTACGTTTTGTATTCTTGTCAAAGATTCCACCTGGGCCGGGCCAAGCGGCAATGTCTGATGGTTTGACTGGAGTTACAAAAGGTGGGGCAGTATCTTTTTCCGTTTTAACATCCCACCTGTAATCTAAATGAGCCCCGGTAACATTACATGCGTTTTCTACAGTGATGAGCGGGCGTGTTGTTTTTGCAAAAACATTTGAATGACAGACCAAGAGCAATAGGAATAGTGGCAAGTAAAGTTTTATGTCCTTCATGGTTTTTCCTGGAACTTTTCCAAAATAATTTCTACAGATACGTGCGATATAACCATGGCTGTACTGAAACGATATATTTTATCTTAAAAACAATATATTTTGATCTTCCGCTAACAATACCAAGCAGATGTTAGAAACGTCTTAGCGGACCAGCAGATTAGAAATGCCCGCTTCTGGGTGCCGGGCATTCCGAACATTCATTTCGCTGTTCCCGAAGAGATAAAACTGGGCACTGGGAATCAAAAGTATTTCAACCCTACCCATGTTATTTATGGCCAGCCTAACTTGCTTTAATCTCCTAAAGAATAGATTTCATCAGTAGATAAAAAATATAAGGGGATACTGCGATAACCCAGGCTCCCCATTGGGGATTTACGAAGAACGAATCTAAGACATCTTTGTATGTTGTATCGGTATCGAATAAAGTTATGATTAAAGGAATAGCAACGATGCCCAAAAAGAAGCAACCTAGGAAGATAAGCAATTCCTTCGCAATGCTTCGCTTAGTCGGTGTATTCATTCTTTGTATGGGTCAAATTAAGTCGAAAAATAGAAATCATCAAGCTACAAATCAGACTTAAGCATAATACATAGTTGCTTACAACGTGATGAAACTGGAGACAATGAAATTTTACTAGCGCACCTTGACATGAGTTGAGTTGAATAGCAATCACGAACTTCTGCTAGTGTGACGAAGCTGACATTAATGAACGCCCAACACGATCAAACTTTGAGCTTCTTCTCTAAGCACTAAACGGCTTGCCCTGCCGCATAGCCCGAGGCCCATGCCCACTGGAAGTTATAGCCGCCCAGCCATCCGGTGACATCCACCACTTCGCCGATGAAATAAAGGCCGGGCACTTCGATGCATTCCATCGTCTTGGACGAAAGCGCGCGCGTGTCGATGCCTCCGCAGGTGACTTCGGCCTTGTTGTATCCGGCGGTGCCGGAGGGGACGATCTGCCAATCATGCAAATTGGCCGCGATCAGTTTGCGCTCCTTGTCGTTGTACTGGTTGAGCGGTTTGTTCTCGATGTTCTTGTGCGCGGCCAGTTCTGTGCACCACACCTCGGAGAAACTCTTCGGGAACCATTGCGCAAGATAATTGCTGAGCAATTTCTTGCTGGCCTTCTGCTCGGTTAGCAACGATTGCATATCGTGGTCCGGCAGCAGGTCGATGTGCAGCGGTTGGCCATGCTGCCAGTAGGAGGATACCTGCAATATCGCGGGGCCGCTCAGGCCGCGATGCGTGACCAGCATGTTCTCCCTGAAAGACATTTTTTCGAAACTCACCACCGCATCCAACGATACGCCGGTCAGGTCCGCATAGGGCTTCCAGTCGTCCGGCGCGAAGGTTAGCGGCACCAGGCCTGGTTTGAGTTTGGTTATCGGAATGCCGAATTGTTCGGCAACGTGGTAACCGAACGGTGTCGCCCCGGTCTTTGGAATGGACAAGCCGCCCGTGGCGATCACCAGCGAGGAAGCGTTGAAATCGCCGCGAGAGGTGCTGACAAAGAACTTGTGCTGTCCCGTTTTCTGCCGGTCATCATTCTGGGTCGCATTTTCAGGAGACGGGTAATATTTGATCTCGCCGACCTCGCAGCTCATGAAGCGCTTCACGCCCGCCGCTTCGCATTCGCTGCGAAGCATCGCGATAACCGCATCCGATTCGTCGTCGCAGAACAATTGCCCCAGCGTCTTCTCGTGATAGCCGATGTCGTGCTTTCGCAGCAGCGCGATGAAATCCTGCGGTGTATAACGTGCCAGTGCCGAGCGGCAAAAGTCCGGGTTGGAGGAGATGAAATTCTCCGGTCTGGTGTTGATATTGGTGAAGTTGCAGCGCCCGCCACCGGAAATGCGGATCTTCTCGGCCAGCTTCTTGGCATGGTCGAGCAACACCACGGAACGGCCGCGCTGCCCGGCTTGAATGGCGCACATCATGCCGGCAGCACCGGAGCCGATAATGATCACATCTGATTTCATGTTTATTGGGTACCGCTCAAGACGAGCATGGATTTAGTATGGACTATTGCAAGCCTGATGCTTATGCGTGGTCACACCGATTCTTCCAGTTTCTTCCACAAACATGAACCTTTGCTGGCCTTTTCGATATCGGCCAGTTGTAGTTCGTGTTCGGCAAGTTCTTCGGCGCTCGGCCGCAACACACGCAACTTGGGACGGGATGCATCGGTACCCAGCATGGCTGGCTTGCGTGCACTTGGTGCATCATCGCCAAGCAGGCTTTCCTGTCCGCGCGTCATCGCGAAATAGACTTCGGCAAGTAGTTCTGTGTCCAGCAATGCACCGTGCAAACTGCGGTGCGCGTTGTCTATCGCATAGCGTCCGCACAACGCATCCAGGCTGTTCTTCTTGCCCGGATGCATCTCGCGGGCGATCTTGAGCGTATCGACCACCGCATTTTGCAATGGCGGCAATCCTAGCAATTCCAGTTCGTGATTAAGGAAGCCGATATCGAACGGAGCGTTGTGGATGATGAGTTCGGCGCCTTCTATGAATTCCAGAAAGCCGGGCGCGATGTCGCCGAATTTCGCCTCGTTCTGCAGGCGCTCGTAGGTCAGACCGTGAATTGCCACCGCTCCCGCTTCGATCTCCCGTTCGGGATTGAGATAACGATGAAAACGACGCAGCGACACTTTTCGACCGTCAAGCTCGATCGCAGCCAGTTCGATGATGCGATGTCCCTGCTTGGGATCCAGTCCTGTCGTTTCAGTATCGACAACAATTTTACGCATCGCTTTCCTCCTGCATCATTTCAACACCGCGATTTGCCAACTCGTCGGCGCGCTCGTTTTCATCGTGGCCGGAGTGTCCCTTCACCCAAACCCAATCGATGCGGTGCTGCTCCGCCAATGCATCCAGCCTGCGCCACAGGTCTTCGTTCTTTACCGGCTTCTTGTCGGCAGTCTTCCAGCCGCGCTTTTTCCAATCATGTATCCAGGTACTGATACCCTGCTGCACATATTTTGAATCGGTATGGAGCCGCACATGACAATGCCGCTTCAGCGCCTCCAGCGCGGCGATCGCGCCCATGAGCTCCATGCGGTTGTTGGTGGTATGCGTTTCCCCGCCGAACAGCTCGCGCTCCTTGCCTTTGCTGCGCAACAGCGCGCCCCATCCGCCCACGCCGGGATTGCCCTTGCATGCACCATCGGTAAATATCTCCACCATGTCTTTTGTTTCCTTGCTCATTGCGGGTCGGTCCCATTGCGATGTGTTATCCGGTTGTTCAATTTTGGCGCCGCCGGCAACAGTTTTCTCACCAACCCCTCGTTCCACTGAGGCTTGATCAGCCGCATCCCGTGCACGCGTTTTATCGCATGCAGAAAATACACCCCGCCGCTCACCGCCCACCAGCGGTTCCCGGCTTTTTCCATGAACGAGAAGCGTTCCAGCCACTTGCTGGTATGAAACGGCGGTGCATAGGCAGCAAATTGTCCTTCAGCAACTTCGAAATCCAGTAAGGCCAGCCAATCCTTGAGTCGCGGCAACGCGATGAACTGGCCGCGCCAAGGATAACCCTGTTTTCTGCCAAAAGCTCGACGCAATCCCCACAGACTGCGCGGATTGAATCCGCTGATGATGAGGTTGCCTTCCGGCCTCAGCACCCTCGCCGCCTCGCGCAATATCTGGTGAGGGAATTCGGAGAATTCCAGTACGTGCGGCAGCAATACCAGATCAAGGCTGTCGCTGTCGAACGGCAGTTCCGTGCAACACAGGCGCACATGGTTCCCCGCCTGGTTGCCCGCACTGAAA